>ENA-ORTW01003255-ORTW01003255.1-human-gut-metagenome-genome-assembly--contig:-NODE-3255-length-14025-cov-3.988117_pt1 | contig 14025 bp, 13 predicted proteins | sample MGYA00242072_ERZ509193 | MGnify/ENA primary metagenome ERZ509193 (study PRJEB26280, sample SAMEA2338813) | human gut metagenome | biome: human gut; feature: human-associated habitat; material: faeces... | reverse complement strand
GATAGATTCTCAGTCCACGGCTGTCCGTCTCTGCTACCCTCAACTGGGCTGTATCAATTTCTATGTTTAAAATTTTCGCCATTTCTCAGGTTTCCTCCATTTTATTGTTGTCCTACATGACAACTTATGTATCAGAATATCAGGTTTGCTTTCCTTTCTGATATATCAGTTACAAAAATATGGATTCTGTCAAAAATATCTCAGACAAAATTCATATTTTTATAACTGAAAATCAGCTGAATTATCCATTGTCTTTCACAAAGATAATCCATCTCAGTTATAAAGAAGCTGCTACATGCCAAGAAGGCCTAGATACCAGCTGATCCATGTATTTCCCCATAATGCAGCCAGAAAAATGCCTACTGACAGATACGGCCCCATAGCGAGTACTCGTCCGGCACCACTTATTTTGATGCGGATCACATGGACAACAGAACCGATAATACATCCCAGCAGAAACGCCAGAATGATCAGTTTCCATCCAAGGATCAGTCCGCAGGATGCCATCAGTTTCACATCTCCGCCACCAATCGCACTGCCACCACTTACCAGAAACAGGATTTCCAGCAGAGCACTGACACAGATCAGGCCGATCAGATGCGAAGTTATTTTTCCTCTGTCCAGCCATGTAGCTGCAATACCAAGGATAAACAGAAATACATTGATTCCAAACGGAATCTCATAGGTGCGCCAGTCAATAAGACTAAGGGTCAGCAAAGCCGACACCATTAAGCAATACAACAGGCTGACCCAGGTCAGTCCATTGACCACACATACCAGAACATAAAGAATACCATTGAGAGCCTCTATGATCGGATACTGCGCAGAAATTTTTGATTTACAATTACGACATTTTCCTCCCAGCACGATCCAACTGAATACCGGAACCATGTCATACCATTTCAACTTCCTCCCACAGGTCATACAGTGGGAGGGAGCCGTAATGATCGATTCATGCAGCGGAAGCCTGTAGATACAGACATTCAGGAAGCTGCCGATCACGATTCCAAATATAAAGATTATGATGTACGGGACGGAGTCTAAGAAAAGAAGCATAGGGAGTTCCTTTCGGGGTGTTATTCTGTTGTTGTTACTGTATGGTCACCAGTTTTTACATAATCATCATATGCAGTTGGCTCATAATCGCTAAGAGTTACACCACCTTCTTCATCAAAGGCAACTTTAACTGAAATTGAATCTTCACCCCAATGTTTACCTTTTAGTACGATTTTATCCCAGTTTTTCACATATTCATGAAATGCATTGTAAAATACAGGTGCTTTCTCTGTACTTGGAGTTTCTCCTCCTACTTTAACACCAGAAGCATCAAGACTAAGTACTACCGCATCCTGTTTTTTCATTTTATCTTTTGTTGCATTGTCAATAACATAAACTTCTACAGCTTTTATAAGTTCATCCATATTATTAACGTCTGCAGATTTCTTTGATTTCTCAACATATTTTGTATACTGAGGTGCAAGAAGTCCTACCAGGATTGCAAGAATGGCAATTACGATTACCAGTTCTACCAGTGTAAAACCTTTGTTGTCTTTTTTTCTTTCTCTAAGAAATTTAAACATAACTCAATCTCCTTCATTTCTTTTTCCACCGGAGCGGAGTCATGATCATTTTCTCTGACAGGTTTTCCACCATGTCAGGGAAATACAACAGGCTTTACGCACATATTCAACTTTTTGATGAATACATAACTCTCCTGTTGTTTTGATCACGAATACTCTGTCCGATGATTGTTCAACGAGCGAGAACACCTGTAGGTGCTCTCCACCCCCCCCCTGAAATTTCAGTGTTTCAGAGGGGAGGGAGTTATGTTGTAAACTCGTTATTCAGTTTTCTTGTTACTTTTTGTTGCCTGATCGTATGGTTTTTGAAAAGCCCCCTTTTTCGTTCCATTTGATCTATCGTGAACACAGCCCCTATGCCTTGCTGTGTGACAACCATATCTCATGCAGAAACTTTTTACGCGGTTCCCAATCGCACAGTATATTTACATGCATAACAGTCAATCCTATGTAAATGCAGATCTGCATGTAAACACGCAATCTGCATTTCCGCAGTCTGGGACTGTTATTACAGGTTATCCAATCCTTCATACATGTTTCTGATCGGCATGATCACGGCGATTACCAGTGTGCCGACGATCAGTGCCATGAACACGATGATCAGTGGTTCCATAGCTGCGAGTACGCTCTGGGTAGTGATCTCTACTTCTTCGTCGTAATAATCAGCGAGTTTATTGAGCATCTCTTCCATATTACCGGTTTCTTCACCGATTCCGGTCATATGACACACCATCGGAGGAAAGACTTCACTGGCTGCAAGTGGCTCCGAAAGCGGAATACCTTTCATTACCTCTTCTTTTGCCTTCTGAAGTGCATTCTTATAATGAATGTTATTGATGATCTTAGTGCAGGTATCCAGACATTCCGTTGTGGAAATACCGGCTCCCATCAGGGTACTCATCGTTCGTGCAAACTGGGCACAGGCAGTTTTGACTGTCAGTTTGCCGAACAGTGGGATTTTCATCTTGATATAGTCGATTTTCAGCCGTCCCTGATCTGTGTTATAGATAAGGCGGTATGCAGCGACCACTGCCGCTACCACAGCAAGGATGACGTACCAGTGGCTGGCCGTCCATTTGCTGAGGTTCATGACCCCCATCGTCAGCGCCGGCATCTCCATATCCAGATCTGCAAACATATCAATGAAGATCGGGATAACATAAAGTAGCATAACTGCAATTACACCGATGACAGCACAGATCAGGATGATCGGATAGATTGTAGCTTTGTGGATCGTAGCCTTCAGCTTGGCTTCTTTTTCAAAATGCGTTGCCATTCTGTCAAAAGACATCTCCAGACTTCCGGAGGATTCACCTGCCCGTACCATATTGACCAGCATCGGTGGGAATACATCCGGGATTGCTGCCATGGAATCAGCCAGTGTATTACCTTTTTCTACATTGAGAAGCACATCGGCTGTCGCCTTCTTGAGCCATTTATTTTCTGTCTGCTCCGTCATCATCTGCAGGGCTTCCTTCATCGGAACACCTGCCTGTGTGATGCTGACAAACTGCCGACAGAAAACGCTCAGATCTCTGGGCTTGACTTTCTTACCAATAGAAAAATCCAGGTCCTTATTCAGAACTCCCTGCTCTTTAATTTCAACAGGAAAGAGTCCGTCTTTTTTTAACTGCTGGGAAACCTCATCTCGGTTCTCAGCCTCCATCTTGCCGCGCTTTTCTTTACCTTTCTGGTCAACGGCAATATAGGTATAACCGGGCATCAGCTCAGTCCTTTCTGTTAAATTTCAAAATTCACTTTCCGGTTCATTGCAACCGGGTCCTGTGCATAGGTCACAACTGCATCTGCACTGATCTCACCTCTCATAAAGAGATCATACAGTGCATCATCCATTGTGATCATTCCAGATCTGCGGCTGGTCTGCATAATGGATGGAATCTGGAATGTTTTTCCCTCTCGGATTAGATTCCGCACTGCATTATTCGCAAATAATACTTCCAATGCTGCCACACGACCACCCTTTTCCTTACGAATCAGCTGCTGGGAAACAACGCATTCCAGCACAGCTGCCAGCTGAATTCGGATCTGCTGCTGTTGGTCTGGTGGGAACACATCAATGATTCGGTCGATGGTCTTGTCCGCTCCAATGGTATGCAGTGTCGAAAATACCAGATGTCCGGTCTCTGCCGCCGTGATCGCGGTGGAAATCGTCTCCAGATCTCGCATCTCTCCGACCAGGATCACATCCGGATCTTCTCGAAGTGCTGCACGAAGTGCCGCTCCATAACTGTTCGAGTCGCTTCCGATTTCTCGCTGATTGACGATCTATCTATCATGTCTGTGTAGATACTCGATCGGATCTTCCAGCGTAATAATATGGTAAGGATATTTCTGATTGATGACATGAAGCAAAGATGCCAGTGTCGTGGATTTACCACTTCCGGTCGGTCCTGTTACAAGAACAAGGCCTCTCTTACGGCTGGTGATCTCAACTACTTCTTTTGGGATTCCAAGGCTCTCCGGCTCCGGGATCTCGAACGGCAGACATCGCATAACCGATGCAAATGTGCCACGCTGCATAAATACATTGACACGAAAACGGCCCACCCCTGGAATGGCGTAGGCAAAGTCTGTCTGACCGTCCCTGCTCAGTTCTTCTTTGTGCCGTTCTTCCATAATCGGAACGAGAAGTTCCCGCAGCATATCCGGTGTCAGTCTTTCTCCTTCTATCGGAGACAGGACACCGTCAACACGATAACAGGGTGGGCGTCCAACTGTGAAATGAACATCTGACGCCTGCTCTTCTATTGACCTCATTAATAATTGTTTCAGATCATACATTTAAATTCTGTACCTGATTTCTGTTATATTTTCTTTCACATGCTTTCTTTTATGTGATAATTTCTGTATTTTATTCCTGATAGTATCTATCATTTACTCTTTGTAGTTTCTATCTTTTATTCTTCATAGGAAGCCTTCAGCATTTCTTTAATAGAAGTAGTTCCATCCAGTACGTAACGGATTCCGTTTTCACGAAGAGTTCGCATACCGGATTTCTTCGCTGCTGCGATCATCTCTTCTGTAGGTGCATTTTCAGCGATCAGTTTACGCATCTCGTCATTTACTTCCATGATCTCAAATACACCGGTTCGTCCAAAATATCCGGTGTTGCTGCAAAGTCTGCATCCGCCCGGCTCATAAATTTCTGTCTGCTCGGCTGCCGAACGCTTCAGAATCCGTTTTTCCTCATCTGTCGCAAGACGTTTCTTCCTGCAATGCGGACAAAGTTTACGGACAAGTCGCTGCGCAATGACGCCAATGATCGCATCGGAGATCAGGTAACGGGCAATTCCCATATCTGACATGCGGTTCAGTGTACCAACTGCGTTATTGGTATGCATGGTGGATACAACCAGATGGCCGGTAATAGAAGCCTGCACTGCAATCGATGCCGTCTCCTGATCTCGGATCTCACCGATCATGATGATATCCGGATCCTGACGGAGAATGGATCTCAGTGCGGATGCAAAAGTCAGATTCACTTTATTATTTACCTGAATCTGGTTGATTCCCTCTAAATCAGCTTCGACCGGGTCTTCAACCGTTACGATATTTACCTGTTCTTTATTCAGCGCACTTAACGCGGTATACAAGGTTGTAGATTTACCACTTCCTGTCGGCCCCGTTACAAAAAGAATACCATATGGTTTGGCAAGCATGTGCTGCAGCATTGACATCTCATCCAGATTCAGACCAAGTTCCTTGATATCTCTGGTCAGATTGAGTTTGGAGGAGATTCGCATAACGATCTTCTCGCCATGTACCGTCGGAATCGAAGAAATACGGATATCATATTCGCGGCGGTCTACCATAACGGACATTCGACCATCCTGTGGCTTTCTTTTTTCGGAAATATCCATACCACCCATGATCTTGATTCGTGTGGAGATTGCCGGAAGAAGGCTGTTGTCGTAAACCATTTTTTCATAAAGCGCGCCATCGATACGATAACGGACGCGTACCTTGGATTCAAGTGCTTCAATATGAATATCACTGGCTCTCTGACGAACTGCCTGCTCGATCAGGGAACGGACCAGCTGTACGATCGGTGCATCACTGACATCTGCTTCTTCTATGGTATCTTCTGCATTTCCACGAAGCTGCTCTCTTTCCCTGGTAAATCTCCGGGCAGCATCCATCGTCTCAGAAGCCCCATGGCAACGGTCAATCGCTGTCAGGATATCACGTGGTGTTGCGATATATGGTTCAACCTGAAGATTGGTAACAATAGAAATGTCATCGATCGCTGCCATATCCATCGGATCTGCCATCGCCAGATGCAGGATATTGGCATTGTATGGATCCAGTTCAAAAGGAATACACTGATATTTTTTCAGCAGGTTAACACTGACCAGATTACGTACTTCTTTCGGAATCGTGATTCCGGTAAGCTGTATTACCTTCAGTCCGAGCTGTGTCTGGAGTGCACGGGCGATCATTTCTTCCGTAATAAATCCATTCTCAACCAGAACTGATATGTACCCAGAATTCTGGACACATATTTATAAGTTAGGCGGACATCATGGATGCTTCTCTGTATTTTACAGGAGGCATCCATTTTGTTTTTGCCTGGATTCGTTTGCTATTATAGTAATCAATATATTCATCAATAGCAATTGCAAATTCTTCAAATGATGTATAATCTTTTTCAAAACCATAATACAGTTCTGTTTTTATTCTTCCAAAGAATGTTTCCATGATGCAATTATCGTAGCAATTCCCCTTTCTAGACATAGATTGAATTATTCCATGTTCTTTCAAACGATTTCGATAATAAGCATGTTGATATTGCCATCCTTGATCAGAGTGCAAAATTAAACCGTTTACAGAAGAATACTTATCAAAGGCTTTATCAAGCATTCTTTTTATTTGTTCTAAATTAGGACTTAGCGCTAAATCATATGAAATAATCTCATTTGTATTCATATCCAAAATAGGAGAAAGATAGCATTTTCCCCACGAAAAATTAAATTGGGATACATCTGTTGTCCACTTTTGCAGAGGTAAAGTAGTTGAAAAATTTCTATTAATTACATTGTCGGCTACTTTCCCAACTTCACCTTTATAAGAATGATATTTTTCTTTTGGACGTTTTCCAAATAATCCAGCGTCATGCATAAGACGTTGAACTCTCTTATGATTTACGTTGTAGCCACGATTTTTTAATTCCATATAAACTCTGCGTACCCCATATCTGCCTTTGTTTTCTACGAATATTTTTTTAATAACTAGAAGTAATTCTTCATTTCGTATAGCAACTGGATCTGTTTTATTAATTTCAAAATAGTATGTAGAACGCGCCATATTCATAGCCTTTAACAAGTGTTTTAACAGATATCCTTTTTCTTTGAGTTCTTTGATGATTGCTGCTTTTTCGCCTTGAGTAGCGCAGCTTCCCTTTCTTCTCTCAAGGCGATCTCTTTTTTTATTGCTTCATTTTCTGCTTTAATATAAGTAATTTCAGCTCGTAAACGAATCAGTTCTTCATATTCAGACTCATTTAATTTACGTGGATTATTTATGTTCATTTTTTTCATTGCGGACTCCTTTGGTTTTCGCCCTTTTCTTCGGCCTACAAGTCCATTATAACCCCATATTTTATATTTGCGAATCCATTGAGCAAGTAATCCACTGTTTATACCCACAGTATAAGCAACTGAAGTAATAGTATCTCCAGCTATAACTCGTGCAACAAGTTCATATTTTTCCTCTGGAGACCACTTTTTATTTGTACCATAGTGTTTTAAACAATCAGAAGTATTTGATTCTTCCAAATGATGCCATCTGACAATCATGTCATGAAAATTTTTTAGATTTATTATATCATTGGGTGCATCAATCCATTTTCCTTGGCGATACAATTCAACAGCTTTTTTCTTAAATTCGTAAGTATAACGCATAAAAATACCCCTTTCACTGGATGTCCAGTAAAAGGGGTACATATCACTAGCAGGGCGTCTTTTTTCAACATTTTGCATGGCTTGTAGCGTTCACAAAATCTTCACAAAAAATTAGCACTCATTTATTGACAGTGAAAAAATAACATATTATAATTAGTTGAGCAGTTGTTCAACTAAAGCATAAGGAGGAAGATAATGGCAGATTCTCAATTCACTTGTAATTGTGACGTTATCCATGAAGACATCGTAAATGATGTAAAAAAGAAGATGCAGTCTAAAGAGGAATATATAGAACTTGCTTCACTTTTTAAATTATTTGGGGATGGTACCAGGGTGCAGATTCTTCATGCATTAGAACAAAGCGAGATGTGCGTCTGTGATCTGGCAGTATTGCTTGGAGTTACGAAATCCGCAGTATCGCACCAGCTTAAGGCACTACGTCTGGCTAAGTTAGTAAAATATCGTAAGGAAGCTCAGATTGCGTATTATTCTTTGGCAGATGAGCATGTTAAGGAAATTATTGATAAAGGCTTTGAACATTTAAGAGATTAAAATTTTTACCTTTTAAGTTGAGTGATTGAGCAACTAAACATATACAATGGAGGTTAGAATGGAACGAATATTTTTACTGAAGGGACTTGATTGTCCCAATTGTTCGGCAAAGATTGAAAAAGAAGTTGGCGATTTAGAGAATGTGAATTCATCATCTGTCAATCTGATGAAACAGACTCTTACAATACAAACTGAAACATTCGACAATTCAATCGTTGAGCAGATTGAGACGATTGTACACAGCCATGAACCGGATGTTGAAGTATCTGAGAAAAAAGAGTCGTATACTACTAAAACATATCTTTTAAAAGGACTTGATTGTCCAAACTGTTCAGCAAAGATTGAAAAGGAAGTCGGTGATTTAGAGGATGTATCATCATCAGTAGTCAATCTGATGAAACAGACACTTACTATAAGTGTGAAGACCTCTGCTTCTGGGAAGATACAGGATGAAGTGGCGACTATTGTACACAGTCATGAGCCAGATGTTAAAGTTTCAGAGCAAACGGATTCATATGTTACTAAAAAATATTTGTTAAAAGGACTGGATTGTCCCAATTGTTCAGCAAAGATTGAAAAGGAAGTCGGCGAACTGGAAGGAGTAGCTTTATCTGAGGTTAATCTGATGAAGCAGACACTTACTGTCAGTATGGATCATAACAAGGCAGCTTCCATGCTGGATATGGTTACTACGATTGTACACAGCCATGAACCGGATGTTGAAGTATCAGAACAAAAGGCAGATACATCTGTTGCTCCAGATAAGAAAGAGAAAACACCGGTATATAGTGATGATGATAAAAAGCTTACAATACGTCTGATCTCAGGTGCAGTCATCTATGCGGTTGGAATGGGATTGACCTTATTTGGACATGTATCGCTTCCTGTAGAACTTGGTGTATTGATTGTTGCATATATTATTCTTGGCTGGGATGTCGTATGGCAGGCAGTAAAAAATATTACCAGAGGACAGATTTTTGATGAGCATTTCCTGATGAGTTTATCTACAATAGGTGCATTTGCAATCGGGGAGTATCCAGAAGCTGTAGCAGTTATGCTCTTTTATCAGGTTGGTGAGTTTTTCCAGTCACTTGCTGTAAAGCGTTCCAGAAAATCAATTTCTGATCTTATGGACATCAGACCGGATTCGGCTACAGTCAGAAGAAATGGCGAACTGGTAGTAGTAGCACCGGAAACTGTTTCGATTGGCGAACTGATTGTTGTAAAACCGGGAGAAAAGATTCCTTTGGATGGAATTGTTACAGAGGGTGAGTCAATGCTTGATACAAGAGCACTTACCGGTGAATCTGTTCCAAGAAGCATCCGTAAGGGAGAAGAAGCACTGTCAGGATGTGTCAATCAGAGCGGTGTTCTTACAATTAAAGTTACAAAGAGTTTTGGAGAATCAACAGTTACAAAGATTATAGATCTGGTTGAAAATGCTTCTTCCAGAAAAGCACCTACGGAGAACTTTATCACAACATTTGCACGTTATTATACACCGATTGTTGTTGGCATGGCTGCTATTCTTGCTATTATTCCGCCTGTCATTCTTGGTGGTGGATGGTCAGAATGGCTTCGCAGAGGTTTTGTATTCTTAATCGTTTCATGCCCTTGTGCATTGGTTATTTCCATCCCTCTGACCTTCTTTGGTGGAATTGGTGCGGCATCAAAGAGAGGTGTGCTTGTAAAGGGAAGCAATTATCTAGAAGCACTGAATAAGGTAAGCGTCGTCGTGTTTGATAAAACTGGAACCCTGACAAAAGGTGTGTTTAAGGTTGTTGATATCACAGTAGAATTCGGCTTTACAAAAGAGCAGGTTCTTGAATATGCTGCACAGGCAGAAAGCTATTCAAACCATCCGATAGCAAAATCCATACAGGAGGCTTTCGGCAAAACAATTGATCAGTCTGTTCTTTCCGGTTATGAAGAAATATCAGGACATGGAATTCGTGTATTGATTGGTGGTAAAAGAGTACTTGCAGGAAACAGCAAACTTATGGATTCTGAGAAAGTATCTTATGCAGCCTGCCAGTCAGCCGGAACAAAGGTTTATATTGCTGTTGATGGCAGATATGCCGGATGTATCGTAATAGCCGATGAAGTGAAAGATGACAGTCAGAATGCGATTGCCAGTCTGAAGAAAATCGGTGTTGAGAAAACAGTTATGCTTACCGGTGATGATGAAAAGATTGGAAAGGCTGTGGCAGAGCAGCTCGGACTGGATGAATATTATGCACAGTTACTTCCAGATCAGAAAGTTGAAAAACTGGAGTACCTGGATCAGCATAAGACAAAAGGAAGCAAACTTGCATTTGTAGGAGATGGTATCAATGATGCACCTGTTCTTGCAAGAGCCGATGTAGGAATTGCGATGGGTGGACTTGGTTCAGATGCTGCGATTGAAGCTGCAGATGTTGTTCTGATGACAGATGAACCATCAAAGCTTGTGGATGCGATTGATGTTGCAAAAGCAACGAAAAGAATTGTTATGCAGAATATTATCATTGCACTCGGAATCAAGAGTGTGTTTCTTATACTGGGTGCATTAGGCATAGCAGGCATGTGGGAAGCTGTATTTGGTGATGTTGGTGTTACGATTATAGCAGTATTGAATGCCATGAGGATTTTGAAAAAATAAAGGAGAAAAGTGCAGTGAAGCGTAGACTTATTTTACTGGTGGTGGTAATTGCTTTGATTGCAGGGTTTGGTGCATTACTGCACTCCCCTCCATCCATTATAGATGCTGTTACAGGTGCAACACCAAAGGCAAAGAAAGCAGCCCAAAGCTCGGCACAGCTTGAGGGCAGTTATATTTTCTGTATGAATCCGTTGCTTGATAAACTGTCAGATGAGGATATAAGAGAGCAATTAAAAGCATTTGTAACAGGAAAGACGGATAGCATTCGTACAGATACAGAATTATCATTTGATATTTATGTTTCGGAAACAGATTATGCGCTTATAAGATATGCCGATTCCTTATGCGAAAGGCTTAATGATGCAGGTGCTGATGTGCAGATAAAACAATACAGCGGTACAATGCTGCGTTCAAGGGCAGTCAGTGGGAAATATGAAGCATTCCTTTCTGAAAGTGATCTGGTCAGCACAGACGCTCTTGAAAATGCTGACTATATCATACTGGACAGTGCAGAAATGAGGTGAGCGGAAGAATGAGAAAAATAAATACAATACTTTCCGTATTACTGCTCGTGATTTTTATGCTGCATGGTCTTATGGGAAGTTTTATGCTTCTTGGAATTGGAAGCAGTGCCGGGAAAATACTTGCATGGGTTGGAGTGGCTGTTCTTGCAGCACATACTGTGATTGGAGTCATACTTACCATAAATACTTTGAAAATTTCTAAAAATGCAGGTAACAGCTACTTAAAACAAAATGCAGTATTCTGGGCAAGGAGAGCCAGCGGACTTGCAATACTTATTCTGATGTTTTTCCATATAGGATTATTTGGCGGAGTACAGGACGGGATCTATATTTTGTTTCCGTTTACAACAGTAAAACTCATTACGCAGCTGTTACTGGTTGCAGCACTTTTTATTCATCTTTTTATAAATATCCGTCCACTGCTTGTATCGCTTGGAATCATAAGCTATAAGGAGAGAAGAGGAGACATTTATCTGATATTGTCGGTTCTGTTGCTGTTTAGTGCAGGGGCAGTTATCATTTACTATATAGGATGGCATACATTATGAAAAAGAATATGATTATTGTCGGAGCAGGGCTTGCCGGTCTGTCGGCAGCTTTGCAGGCAGTAAAAGAAGGATGCAGTGTAAAGTTAATCTCTTCTCTGCCTTCTGAGAGAGCACAGTCAGTTATGGCAGAGGGCGGTATCAACGCCGCACTTAATACCAAGGGAGAAGATGACAGTACACAGGAACATTACGAAGATACGATAAAAGCCGGATGCAATCTGGCAGATCCAAACGCAGTCTGGAATATGACACAGGCGGCACCGGAAGTGGTAAAGTGGCTTCACAGCATCGGAGTGCAGTTTAATACATGTGGTTATGATGAACTGGATCTGAGAAATTTCGGGGGACAGAAAAAGAAACGGACAGCGTTTGCAAAGAGTGATACCGGAAAACAGATCATGACAGCTATGATAGATGCAGTACGGCGATTAGAAGTGCAGGGACAGATAGAGCGTTTTGAACATCACTCTTTCCGTACTTTACTGATGACAGCGAACATATGTCATGGATGTGTTGTCTGCGATAACTATACAGGTGAGATAAAAATGCTATATGCGGATGCAGTTATCGTGGCTTCCGGTGGTATGCATGGACTGTTTGGAAATACGACAGGTTCCTTAGCAAATACCGGTGAAGTAAGTGCCAGCCTGTTTTCGGCAGGTGTTCCTATGGCTAATCTTGAGATGATCCAGTATCATCCGACAACAGTTGAGATTGGCGGAAAGAAAATGCTGATCAGCGAAGCTGCCAGAGGAGAAGGTGGTCGCCTTTTCACATACAGGGATGGAAACCGATGGTATTTTATGGAAGAAAAATATCCGGAACTTGGCAATCTGATGCCAAGAGACATCACTGCAAGAGAAATATGGAAAATAAGTAAGGAAAGTCCTGTTTATCTGGATATGACAGAGATACCTAAAGATGTGACAGACAGGAAACTTGCGGGGCTGGTATCGGATTGTCAGATTTATCTTCATAAGGATATCAGAAAAGAGCCGGTACAGGTTGTGCCGGGTATCCATTATTTTATGGGTGGTATTTACGTGGACGAGAAGCATCGTACACCTGTCAGAAATCTATATGCTGCCGGAGAGTGCTGTGCACAGTATCATGGAGCAAATCGTCTTGGTGGTAATTCTTTGCTTGGATCAATCTATGGTGGCAGAATTGCAGCACAGACTGCCTGCGAGGATGCAATGACAGCTAAGGATATGCTGGTAACAGAGACGCAAGAGCTGGCAGATTTGTGCGAATCCATCAGCCAGCCTGATAAGAAGAAAATAAATAAAATCATGCTAAATACACTTGGAGTTGTAAGAAATCGGAAACGCATGGAAGAAGAACTGGAGAAGCTATGCCAAATAAAAGGCTCACTTTCACTGCTGGGACAGGCTGCAATCATGAGTGCCATCGAAAGAACAGAGAGCAGAGGTGCACACTACAGAGAAGACTATCCGAAGAAAAATGATGATTTTGCAAGAACAACCATTGCAAGCTATAATGGACAAAAGATACAGATACATTTTGAAGAAATTCCGGAAAGGCGGCAGTAAAAATGAGATATACCATTCGTATAAAGCGTCAGGAAAATAAAGAAGCAAAGCCTTTCTGGCAGGAATTTGAAATAGAAGCAGAGGGTGAGCTTTCCATTGCAGCTATGCTGAATGAACTGAATGCAAGACAGAAACTTACTGATAAATCAGGCAAAGAAGCTGAACCGATTTCATGGGAATGCGGCTGTATGGTGAAAAAATGCGGGGCATGTGCGATGCGAATCAATGGTCTGCCAGAACTTGCCTGTTCTACATTTTTGCAATCTCTAAAGGGAAAAGTAATTGTACTGGAACCTTTGAGTAAATTTCCGGTAGTAAAAGATCTGATCGTTGACAGGTCAGTTGTTTTTGAAAATCTTAAGAAGATCAACCTGTGGCTTGAAAGCGATGCATATATGACAGAGTATACTCATGAGATACGCTATCAATCAGCAAGATGTCTTATGTGTGGATGTTGTCTTGAGGTCTGTCCGAATTTTGATTTTGGGAAAGACTTCGCAGGTGCCATTGCTCCGGTAAACGCATACAGGATACTGAATGAGGAGCAGGATACTTCACACCATGAACAAATAGCAGAGAAATATAGGAAACATTATTTTGAAGGATGTGGGAAATCACTATCATGCCAGAATATATGTCCGGCAGGGATTCCGGAGTTTCCCATAGTTAAAGATACCACACCAAATATGATGAACCCACGCTTATA
>ENA-ORTW01003251-ORTW01003251.1-human-gut-metagenome-genome-assembly--contig:-NODE-3251-length-14040-cov-3.549803_pt1 | contig 14040 bp, 10 predicted proteins | sample MGYA00242072_ERZ509193 | MGnify/ENA primary metagenome ERZ509193 (study PRJEB26280, sample SAMEA2338813) | human gut metagenome | biome: human gut; feature: human-associated habitat; material: faeces... | reverse complement strand
GCCGTCAGCTGCACCCAACCTGTCGATACCCACAGACTGGACTGTTTTGTCACCTGTGTATTCCACACTCCCTGAATACTCATCAGTGTTCCTGAGAGAATTGCAATCCATATTCCAATCATAAAAAATCCCTCCATACCATAGATCTGTTTTTTACTATAGTATGGACGGATTTCTTACTTTTATGATTACAGGAATCGCATTATTTTAATTTCCAAATGTCCTCATTGTACTGCGCGATCGTTCTGTCAGATGAGAAGAATCCCGCTTTAGCAATGTTGATCAGTGCTTTTTTGTTCCAGGTCTTACGATCTTCATAATCTGCATAGACCTTTTCTTTTGTTGTGATATATTCTTTTGTATCCAGCAGTGTCATAAACCAGTCTTTTCCGATCAGTTCTCTGTGCAGACGGGTCAGACTTTCTTCATCACCGATCGCAAGCAGCTCTTCTCCTGTGATAAAATCTACCAGTTTGTGGATAAGCGCATCCTCTTCATAGATTTCTTTTGAACTGTAAGTACCTGCCTCGTACAGATCGATGACATCCTGTGGTTTTCTGCCGAAAATATAAATATTCTCTTCGCCAACCAGATCCCGGATCTCCACATTTGCTCCATCTTCGGTTCCCAGCGTCAGCGCGCCATTTAACATGAACTTCATATTACCGGTTCCGGATGCTTCTTTGGATGCCAGCGAAATCTGTTCGGAAATATTGGCTGCCGGAATAACCTTTGCTGCTTTGGAAACATTATAGTTTTCAATCATCAGTACGCGGAAATACGGTCTTACCTCCGGATCTTTCTCAATCAGTTCCTGCAGACACAGGATCAGATGAATAATATCTTTTGCAATCACATACGCCGGTGCTGCCTTTGCTCCAAAGATCATTGTGATCGGTGTGGACGGTTTGTTGCCCGCTTTGATGTCCAGATATTTGTAGATTGCATAAAGTGCATTCATCTGCTGACGTTTATACTCATGAAGTCTCTTGATCTGGATATCAAAAACACTGTTTTCATCAATCTCGATGCCAGTATTTTCCAGAACAAAATCCTTGCAGATCTTCTTTGCATTTGTCTTGATCTCAAGCAGCTGATCCAGAACCTTCTGGTCATCTTTGTAAGCCAGAAGCTTTTTCAGTTCATCGGCATCTTTCTTATAACCCTCTCCAATAAGTGAAGAAATAAACTTGGTCAGTGGCTGGTTGCAATACATTAACCAGCGGCGGAAAGTAATACCATTGGTCTTATTATTGAATTTTTCAGGATAAATTTCATAAAACTGATGCAGCTCGGAGTTCTTCAGAATCTCTGTATGAAGGGCTGCAACACCATTGATTGAGAAGCCATAATGAATGTCCATATGTGCCATATGAACCAGATTATTGCTGTCAATAATAGCAAGATTTTCAGCCGGATATTTGGCTTTTACTTTTTCATCCAGCTTGCGGATGATCGGAACCAGCTGTGGAACAATGTCTTCCAGATAATGGATTGGCCATTTTTCAAGTGCCTCAGCCAGAATTGTATGATTGGTATATGCACATACATGGGAAACGATTTCAGCAGCTTCATCAAAGTCAATTCCACGCTCACCAAGAAGGCGGATGAACTCAGGAATGATCATACTTGGGTGAGTGTCGTTGATCTGAACGACAGCATAATCAGCCAGATCATGAAGGTTGCTTCCCTTGGAAACTGCCTCATCCAGAATCAGCTGAGCGGCATTGCTGACCATGAAATACTGCTGGTAAACACGAAGCTTACGTCCATCTTCATCACTGTCATCCGGATACAGGAACAGTGTCAGATTGTGGAGAATATCCTTTTTGTTAAAGGTAATTCCATCATGAACCATGGACTCATCTGCCAGATCAATGTCAAAAAGATTAAGGTGGATCGCTTTGTTTTCATAGCCTGCAACATCAATATCATACAGTGTGGATTTCAGCATAAAGCCCTTAAATGGGACATAATAGGAAACGCCTGCATCTGTAAGCCAGCTCTCCGGCTGGATCCAAGGATTCGGTGTCTCAAACTGAAGATGATCCTTAAACTCCTGTTTGAAAAGTCCGAGGTGATAATTAAGTCCGATTCCTTCTCCCGGAAGTCCCAGAGTTGCGATGGAATCCAGGAAGCAGGCTGCCAGACGTCCAAGACCGCCGTTTCCAAGAGATGGCTCCGGCTCGATCTCCTCGATCATGGAAAGTTCTTTGCCGTTCTCTTTGAGATATCTTGCGACTTCGTCATAAACACCGAGATTGATCAGGTTGTTTGAGAGAAGTTTTCCGATAAGGAACTCTGCAGAAATATAATAAATCTTCTTTTTTCCTTCCTGATATCCGCGGCCTTTCAGCTGCTCCTTTGTCCAGGAGAGAAGTCCGTGATAGATTTCCTCGTTTGTACAATCTTTTACATTTTTGTTATATTTGTCTTCAAATACTTTGCTTAATGTTTCCATTTTGATCTCCTTTCATGGATCTTGATGGGATGAAATATGTTTTTACAAGGTTGTTTGCTTTGTTTTTGATGATATTAGGATATCACGCATTTCTTTTCAAAAATATAACAATCCTGTCATGATATGCAAGATATTTGTCAGACTGTTTTTCACTTTTTACTGTAGCTCTGCATAAAAACATAACCGATACATATGCGGTTGCTTCGGGAGATTTCTCAGATCTGTCTCATACTCTTCCTGTACTTATGCGGTGAAACCTTATTGGACTGCTGAAATTTCTTTATAAAATAACTTGTACTGTTAAATCCCACCTGCATGGCGATCTCCGTTACAGGTGCATCGGAATGCGTAAGAAGATACTTCGCCTTCTCCATACGGAAGTCATTGATGTATTCCACCAGGGTTTTTCCCGTATACTGGCGGAAAAGCTTCATAAAATAATACTCACTGTAATTGGAAATTCCGGAAAGCTCTGAAACGGTAAGATTCTCCTGGTAGTGAAGGCTGATATGATCCAGCACTTCCTTTACAGCTGCAAGGCTCTTGTTCTGCTCTGTGCTTACCGGGATAATATAATGCTTCGTCAGCATCTCATAAAAGAAATCAAAGAACAGCATTTTCAGCTTCACATAGAAATATGGCTTCTTCTCCGTATGACAGTTATGGATCTCCAGAAAAATTTCCCGTAGCTTCTCATATCCGGAATCTCCTTCTTCTATATGATGGCAGAATTCTGCCTTGTTTTCTATTAATGGTGATACCACACATTCCTGGCAGATATCTCCCGGCTGACCTGCAAGGAAGCCCAGGCTGAAAACCACACTCTTATAATAAAGAGGCTTCTTAAGATCCGTGCGCATACTATGGAGAACTCCGCAGTTCACGATCAGGATATCCCCCTTTTTCAGGCGGATGCTCTCCCGGTTCAGTCTGGCAAAGCCACTGCCTTTTTCAATATACATGATCTCCATCTCACTGTGCCAGTGGTCATACAGTGCATGAAAGATTTCACAGTTCGCCATATAGGTTTCCACCGGCAGCTCAAAGGAACCGTGAGGGCTTAATTCTTTTAAATTATCATCCACTTCGGATACATGAAGAGGATTTTTTGCGGATGTGTCTGTTTCTGGCATGATTTCCTCCGTGATCAATATCTATCCTGCGGACATTTGCCTTCCGCTGGATATCCAATCCTTACATAATGATTCTGTTTGACTCCCTTAGTGTAAAGGATATTTACAACCATGACAATATTATATTTCCTGTTTTCTTTTTTATGACGTTACGGTTACTCTGTTCTCAGCAACACGCTTCGCGATGCACTTCCATAAACGGCAACCTTGACTTTTCCCCTTCCAACTGCTATATATAATATTTAGAATAAAATAATTTGACTTTAAAAGGAAAGAAAACTACCATGAATCCATTAAAAAAAGCTTACTGCCGGGTTTTCCAGAATGTCTTTAAATTCGCCCTTCCACTGCTTCCTTACCGCAATCCGAAGATCATCGGAAGCGTCAAAGGTATTCCGGAAGTTCTGGAAAAAAGAAACTATAACAATGTACTCATCATCACAGATGCAGGGATCCGAAACCTTGGCCTTACAGAAAGACTGGAGCAGACACTGAAGCGAAGCTGCATCTCTTACCACATCTACGACAGAACCGTTGCCAATCCAACAACCGTCAATGTGGACGAAGCCCTTCACATGTATCTGGACAATGACTGCCAGGCGATCATCGGCTTCGGCGGAGGTTCCAGTATGGACTGTGCAAAAGCCACAGCAGCCCGCATTGCCAAGCCACACCAGTCTCTTGCTCAGATGAAGGGAATCCTGAAGATCCACAAAAAGCTTCCTCTTCTCATCGCCATCCCCACGACTGCAGGAACAGGAAGTGAAACAACACTTGCTGCTGTCATTACCGATGCAGAAACACGGCACAAATATGCCATCAACGATTTTCCGCTGATCCCACGCTACGCAGTCCTTGACCCGAAAGTGACTTTAAGCCTTCCGCCGTTTATCACAGCTACCACAGGCATGGATGCCCTGACTCACGCAGTGGAAGCCTACATTGGAAATTCCACTACACCTGGCACAAGAAAAAATGCCCTGGATGCTGTCAGACTGATCTTTGAAAATCTGGATACCGCCTACACAGACGGCAATAATATTGAAGCAAGACGAAATATGCTCCGCGCCTCCTATTTCGCAGGCTGTGCCTTCACCAAATCCTACGTTGGATATGTCCACGCAATTGCACATTCCCTCGGCGGAAAATATAATGTTCCACATGGGCTTGCCAATGCAGTGATCCTTCCTATGGTACTGGAAACATACGGAGCTTCCATCACTCACAAACTCCGCAACCTTGCCGTAACTGCCGGTCTCTGCGATAAACATGAGGACGATAAAACTGCTGCCCGGATGTTTATTGATGCAATAAAAGATATGAAAAAACGCTTTGGCATCGGAGACTATATCCCGGAAATCCAGGAAACAGACATCCCGGAGCTTGCCCATTACGCAGATAAAGAAGCCAATCCTCTGTACCCGGTTCCTGTGTTGATGGATGCCGGCGAACTTGAGACACTGTATTACAGACTGATGCCTCCGGCAAGCAATTGCTAAAACAGCCATTGGCATAGAAAGATTTTTTCGATATTTCGAATACAGTTTTTTCAGAAAGGACTACAATTCCATGGAAAAAGAACAGATCAACCAGCTTTTAGATAAACAGCGCCAGTACTTCTACTCCGGCGCAACTCTTGACCTTGATTTTCGCATCAGCGCCCTGAAACGTCTCCGCGCTTCCATCCGGAAACACGAAGATCAGATCCACGCCGCGCTGAAAAAGGATCTGGGAAAAAGTAATTTCGAAAGCTATATGTGTGAGACCGGACTGGTGCTCTCCGAGATCACACATATGCTGAAAAATATCCGCTCCTACGCAAAAGAACAGACCGTTCCAACTCCACTGGCACAGTTCCATTCCCACAGTTTCCGCAAACCATCCCCCTACGGTGTTGTTCTCATTATGAGTCCGTGGAACTATCCGTTTCTTCTCACCATAGAACCACTGGTAGACGCCATTGCAGCCGGAAACACAGTCATCCTGAAACCAAGTGCCTACTCACCGGCAACAAGTGAAGTGATCCGTCTTCTCATCCATGAATGTTTCGATGAAAAATACGTTGCAACTGTCACAGGCGGACGTGCGGAAAACACACATCTTCTCAGTCTGCACTTTGATTACATCTTCTTCACGGGAAGCCAGTCTGTGGGAAAAGAGGTCATGAGAAAGGCTTCCGAACACCTCACACCAGTCACTCTGGAGCTGGGTGGAAAAAGCCCCTGCATCGTGGACAAAACAGCCAATCTCCGCCTTGCGGCAAAACGTATCGTATTCGGCAAGTTCCTGAACTGTGGCCAGACCTGCGTGGCTCCGGACTACATCTACTGTGATCCGGAGATCAAAGAAGCCCTGGTCGCAGAGCTTCGCAGACAGATCACACGCCAGTATGGAAAAGAAGCACTGAAGAACCGGAATTATGGAAAGATCATCAACGAAAAGCATTTCGACCGTATCAACAGTCTGATCGATCCTGCCAAAACTGTCTGCGGCGGTGGTTCCAACCGTGAAACACTTCAGATCGAGCCGACGGTTCTTGATAACGTAACCTTCGAAGATCCGGTCATGCAGCAGGAAATCTTCGGTCCGGTACTTCCGGTCCTCACCTATGACTCTCTCGGAGGTGCCGTAACAAAGATCAATTCCATGGCACATCCGCTGGCTCTTTATATCTTCACCGAAGATGAAAAAAATGCCCGGGAAGTTACTTCCCGATGTGGTTTCGGCGGTGGCTGTATCAACGATGTCCTCATACATCTGGCAACCAGCAATATGGGCTTCGGCGGCTTTGGTGAAAGCGGCATGGGATCCTATCATGGCATCGACGGCTTCCGGACATTCTCTCATTATAAGAGTATTGTAGATAAAAAGACCTGGATCGATCTTCCTATGCGGTATCAGAAATATCGGAAGATTTATGAGAAAATGGTACGGTTGTTTATGCGTTAGATATAAAGGGAGGGCGCTACCTGATGCATCGCCCTCCTGTTACTTTAGATTTTCTTATTATTTTTCCCAGATGATCTTTACCGGCATGATCCCGGTCAGTTCTTTGCTTTTTTCATCCGGCTGGCTGCAGCCTGCATAAATTTCAAATTTCTTTCCTTCTTCCATCCGTTTTCCTGTTTCATCTACTACGGTGAATGCTTTTTCCCATATTGGGATTTCTATTTTTCGGCATTCTCCCGCCTTCAGGAATATCCGATGAAAACCGGCCAGCATCGGATTTGGAATGGCATTTTTGCTGTCGATATTTTTTACATAAATCTGAACAACATCCTCTGTATCATATGCGCCGTTATTCTGCACTTCTACCTCCACGTTTATCTTCTGTCCACATGTTTTGACCTCTGCTTTATCTACTGCCACCTTACTGTACGTCAGACCATATCCAAAAGGAAACTGTGCTTTTCGTTCCATATAGCGATATGTTCTGCCTTTCATGGAATAATCGGTAAAATCCGGAAGTTCTTCCAGGCTTTCATAAAATGTCACCGGAAGTTTTCCTGATGGCGAGATTTCTCCAAACAATACCCTTGCCGCTGCCTTCCCGCCCTGGCATCCAGGGTACCACAGCATCATGACGGCATCAAATTTCTCTGCCGCATATTTCAGATTAAGGTCACTTCCTGCCAGCAGACAGAATACTACCGGTTTTCCGGTATCTGCGATCGCTTCCATCAGTTCTCGCTGTACTCCGGGAAGTTCAATATCTTCTTTATCTCCCGATACATAGCTGTTTCCGGTGTCTCCCTCTTCCCCTTCCAGTGTCTCATCCAGTCCCATACATAAGATCACCACATCGCTGTTTTCCGCAACCACCTTGGCTTCCGCAATACGATCTCTGGTAAACGCAAGGTGCTCCGTCCGGTCTCGGAACAGATCACAGCCTCTGGAAGTAAGGATCCTTACATCGTCTCCCACATAATCCTGGATGCCTTCCTGTATGGTAATATACCTGGAAGCTGTCCCGTGATAATTGCCGATCAGCGCCTGCCTGCTGTCCGCATTTGGTCCGATGATCCCTATTGTTTTCAGTTTTTCTTTATCAAGCGGAAGAATCCCGTTATTTTTCAGCAGAACAAAGCTTTTTTCCGCTGCTTTCTCCGCTGCATCCAGATGCCTGGGAGATTCCACCTCCAGATAGGAGATATTGTCATATTCGCTTCCATCAAACAACCCCAGCAGATACCTTGTGGTAAAAAGCCGCACTGCTGCCCGGGTTATGGTTTCTTCTGTGACAAGCCCCTTTTCGTATGCCTTCATAATGTGAAGATAGGTATTTCCACAATTCAGGTCACAGCCATTATTAATAGCCAGTGCTGCAGATTCAACGGCTGTATCCGTTACCATATGGTGTTCATGAAAATCACGGATTGCCCAGCAGTCTGATACAAAATGCCCCTGAAATTTCCATTCGCCTCTGAGTTTTTTCTGTAATGTGGGACTTCCGCAGCAGGGTTCCCCGTTTGTCCGGTTATAAGCTCCCATAACCGCTTCTACTTTGGCTTCTTTTACCAGACCTTCGAATGCCGGCAAATACGTTTCTTCCATATCTTTTGCGGATGCTTCCGCATCAAATTCATGACGGAGTGCCTCCGGCCCGGAATGTACTGCAAAATGTTTGGCACAGGCTGCTGCCTTCATTGTATCCCCATTTCCCTGAAGTGCTTTTACAAAGGAAACTCCCAGTTCTTTTGTAAGATACGGATCTTCCCCATAAGTTTCATGGCCTCTACCCCATCGTGGATCACGGAAAATATTGACATTAGGAGACCAGAACGTCAATCCCTTATAAATATCTCTGTCACCGTTTACGGAATATGCATTATACTTTGCTCTGCCCTCTGTTGCCACGATACCGGCCATCTCTGCCACACTTTTCCGGTCAAAAGCAGCCGCCATTCCGATCGCCTGTGGAAAAACCGTTGCCTGCCCTGCTCTGGCAACACCGTGAAGTCCCTCATTCCACCAGTTATACGCCGGAATTCCCAATCTTTTTATTGCAGGTGCATCGTACCTTAACTGACTGGCCTTTTCCTCCAGAGTCATCCTGGCAACCAGCGCTTCTGCTTTCTTCTTTGCTTCTTCCCGATTCATCCCCAATTTCCTCCTCACCTTTTTTTATATCATCTATCATTTGGTCTCTGACTGTCAAGTAGATATTTCCTGCAATTTTTCCGGCCTCTGTTCAGAGCAGGAAAAAAATCTGCTTTACCCTTTCTTTGGGATAAAGCAGATTTTTATTACACTTTGTGATCTGTGTTCCAATTTCAGCCGGGAACTTATCTGATCGCATCCTTCATCTCTTTCACATAAGCCTTCACCTTCGGCACGCAGTCTTTGCCGTAGGCACCACAGAGCTTCACGATCGCAGATCCTACAATGGCACCGTCTGACTGATCTGCCATTTTTTTTGCCTGCTCCGGTGTGGAGATTCCGAATCCTACTGCACATGGAATGTCTTTCTGAGCTTTTACTAATTTCACCATAGCTCCGATATCTGTGGTAATGCTGGTACGCATTCCTGTTACACCAAGGGAAGATACGCAGTAAACAAAGCCTTCCGCCTCTTTTGCGATCATGGCGATCCGCTCATGGGAGGTCGGTGCGATCAGGGAGATCAGGTCAAGGCCGTACTGTTTGCACACAACATCAAACTCTTCTTTTTCCTCAAACGGAACATCCGGAAGAATCAGTCCATCCATTCCAACTTCCGCTGCTTTCTTGATAAAACGCTCTGTTCCGTAAGAAAATACTACGTTTGCATAGGTCATGAATACCATTGGGATTTTTGTATTTTTACGGATTTTTTCTACCATTGAAAAAACTTTATCTGTAGTCACGCCACCTGCAAATGCCCGGACATTGGCTTCCTGGATCACAGGTCCCTCTGCGGTAGGATCTGAGAACGGGATCCCAAGCTCGATCAGATCTGCTCCTGCTTCTTCCATTGCATAAACCAGCTGCTCTGTTACCTCCAGAGACGGATCTCCGCAGGTTAAAAAAGGAATAAATGCTTTTCCGTTTGCAAATGCCTCTGTAATTCTCTTATTCATGAATATCCTCCCCTCTGTAGCGGGCGATTGCCGCACAGTCCTTATCTCCACGTCCTGAAATGGTAACTACCATGATCTTGTCCTTTCCAAGTGTCGGTGCGATCTTTTTCGCATAGGCCACTGCGTGGGCACTTTCGATCGCAGGAATGATTCCTTCTGTTCTGGAAAGATATTCAAAAGCCTCTACTGCTTCGTCATCTGTAACAGGAACGTACTCTGCTCTTCCGATATCATAAAGGTGTGCATGCTCCGGACCTACACCCGGGTAATCAAGACCTGCGGAGATGGAGTATACCGGTGCGATCTGTCCGTATTCATCCTGGCAGAAGTAAGATTTCATACCATGGAAGATTCCGAGACGACCAGTTGCGATGGTTGCCGCAGTCTCCGCAGTATTCACGCCACGTCCTGCTGCCTCACAGCCGATGAGACGAACGTCTTTGTCCTCAATGAAATTGTAGAAAGTTCCGATAGCATTGGAGCCGCCGCCCACACAGGCCAGGACAACATCCGGAAGTCTGCCCTCTTTTTCCAGCATCTGTTCTTTGATCTCCTTGGAGATCACGGCCTGGAAATCACGTACGATGGTCGGGAACGGGTGCGGGCCCATAACAGATCCCAGTACATAATGGGTATCTGCAATACGGTTTGTCCACTCACGCATGGTCTCGGAAACGGCATCCTTTAAGGTTGCGGTTCCGCTTGTGACTGCATGGACTTTTGCTCCGAGAAGACGCATTTTGTAAACATTCAGTGCCTGACGTTCCGTGTCTTCTTTTCCCATGAATACCTCACATTCCATTCCCATCAGTGCTGCTGCGGTTGCAGTTGCAACACCGTGCTGGCCGGCTCCTGTCTCTGCGATGACACGGGTCTTGCCCATTTTTTTTGCCAGGAGCACCTGACCAAGTACGTTGTTGATCTTGTGGGCTCCTGTGTGGTTTAAGTCTTCTCTTTTCAGATAGATCTTGGCTCCGCCAAGGTCCTCGGTCATATGTGCCGCATAGTAAAGACGGGATGGTCTTCCTGCGTATTCATTGAGAAGCTCTGTGAGCTCACGGTTGAATTCCGGATCGTTTTTGTAATGGTTGTATGCTTCCTCAAGCTCCAGAACGGCGTTCATCAGTGTTTCCGGGATGTACTGTCCGCCATGGATGCCGAATCTTCCTTTTGACATGTTATATTTCCTCCTTTATGTTCCTTACTGCGTATACTGCTTCTAATATTTTATCCGGGTCTTTGTGACCGTCGGTTTCTACACTGCTGCTTAAATCTACTGCCCAGGGGTGAAGCAGATGTATGGCCGATTCCAGATTTTCACAGCCCAGACCTCCTGCCAGAAACCAGGGACGTTTGATCGCCGGTACCAGACTCCAGTCGAAAGTTTCTCCTGTTCCTCCTGCGCCCTGATCCAGCAGAATATAGTCTGCTTCCGAACGGATCGCTTTCTTTATATCTGCTTCTGTTTTTATGGAAAAAGCCTTTATCAGAAGCTGGTCTGTCATGGTCTTAAGCTGTCTGATATAATTCTCGTCCTCCTGGCCGTGAAGCTGTGCCAGTGCGATGGTTCCCTCGTTTAAAAGCTGTGCGGGAAGCTCCACCGGTGCATTGACGAATACGCCTACCGGCAAAATGCTATCATCCAGTTCTTCCCGGAGAGCCTTCAATTGCTCCACGGTGACGTTTCTTCTGCTTTTTGGGAATTCTACAATGAATCCTGCAAAGTCCGGTTTAGCCTGGTTCACTGCCTGGATATCTTCCGGGCGGGTCAGGCCGCAGATCTTGATCCTGGTTCTGCTCCCATATTTCAACGGTTGTTCTCTCATATTCAGCCAATCCTGCCCTTTCTGTCTGCCCCTGCCCCTTCCTGTTTCGTTACTATTTGCTGCTGGTCAGCTCTGTTACTTATTTGCTCTATTCTTTCGTTTGGCCTTTATACAAGCGCTCCACCATTCAGATTTTCCAATGCAGCTTTCTTATCCGGGCTTCGCATCAGAGTCTCACCGATCAGGACTGCACCTACCCGGTTTCTTTCCAGGATAGCGATATCACCTGCGTTTTTGATTCCGCTCTCAGACACAAATACCACATTGTCCGGTGCCAGGTTTCGAAGACGGATGCTGTTATTCATATCAACCTTAAAGGTTTTCAGGTCACGGTTATTTACACCGACGATCTTTGCACCTGTCTTTAATGCTCTTGCAACTTCATTCTCGTCATGAGCTTCCACCAGTGCATCCATTCCCAGAGTTTCTGCAAGCTCTCGGTATTCCAGGAGTTCCTGGTCATTTAAGATAGCACAGATCAGAAGCACTGCCGATGCACCGAATGCTTTTGCCTGATAGATCATGTACTTATCCACCGTGAAGTCCTTCCGAAGGACCGGAATATCCACTGTTTCTGTGATCTCACGGAGATAAGTGTCACTTCCCATGAAATAAAATGGCTCTGTGAGGCAGGAGATCGCAGATGCACCTGCTGCCTCGTATTCTTTCGCAATTTCCAGATACGGAAATTCCGGTGCGATCAGCCCCTTGGAGGGGGAAGCTTTTTTTACTTCACAGATGTAGGACATACCCGGCTTTTTCAACGCTTCCAGAAAGGACAGCTGCTGTGGTGCTTTTTCTGCCAGGGTTTTCAGCTGATCCAGGGGAAACTGACGTTTTTCCTTCCGGATACGTTCTCTTGTTTTTTCTGCGATTTCCTCCAGAATGTTTTTTTCGTTCATTCTTTGTTTGTCTCCTTGATATTTCAGTTCAACTCTCATTCGGCAATTTCAAGAAGTCTGACAGATTAATGTTTCCGTTCGTATCTCTTCCGATAGGGATTGCCGATTTCTCTTCTGCCGCTATTATTTTCAAATCTCGTTACTTAATTTGATAAATTCCTCAAGCTTGGCAGCAGCTGCACCACTGTCGATCAGATCTTCAGCCTTTCTTACGCCGGCTTCCAGGCTCTCTGCCTTTCCTGCGATATAAAGTGCTGCACCTACGTTCATGCAGACCGCCTGACGCTTCGGGCCTTTTTCAGTTCCGTTTACAATGGCTTTTGTGATCTCTGCGTTCTCTGCCGGTGTGCCGCCTGCCAGATCTTCTTTGCTGCAGCGTGTATAGCCGAACTGCTCCGGTGTGATCTCATAGGACTGGAACCATCCGTCCTTGATCTCGCACACAGAAGTCGGTGCGCTCATGGATATCTCATCCAGCTTATCCTGCCCGAAAACTACCATTCCGCGGTTCACGCCAAGCTTCATCATAACCTGTGCCAGCGGCTCTACCAGAGACTGGTCAAAGACTCCCATCAGCTCCATGTTTGCGCCTGCCGGGTTGCTTAATGGTCCGAGGATATTAAATACTGTACGGATTCCCAGCTCTTTTCGGATCGGTGCCACATATTTCATGGCAATGTGATAATTCTGTGCGAACAGGAAACAAATGTTGATCTTTTTCAGGATTTCGGCACTTTTTTCTGGCGGAATGGTAATCTTTACGCCAAGAGCTTCCAGAACATCTGCGGCTCCGCTCTTGGAGGATGCTGCACGGTTTCCGTGTTTTGCAACCGGAACGCCTCCTGCCGCGATCACAAGAGAAGAAGTTGTGGAAATGTTGAAGGAGTTTGCTCCGTCACCGCCGGTTCCTACAATCTCCAGGACATCCATATCGTGAAGAAGTTTGATGCAGTATGCACGCATACCTGCTGCAGATGCTGTGATCTCATCAATGGTTTCGCCTTTCATGGAAAGTGCGGTCAGGTAGGATGCCATCTGTACCGGTGTTGCCGCTCCATCCATGATCTCATTCATTACGGATTCTGCTTCGTCATATGTAAGATCTTCTTTTTTTGAAAGTTTGATGATTGCTTCTCTGATCATTCTTGTTCCCTCCTGTTCTGTAACGATCCTATCTTTTATGGATTACCATTCTCTGTCTTACAACTTCCGTACTGTCCGTTATCCGGGACAGTTTCTGTTCAATTTTACTTTTCCCTTACAACTTTCATAAAGTTTTCGATCATCGTTTTTCCATCTGGTGTCATAACCGATTCCGGATGGAACTGTAATCCGAAGATCGGATATTTTTTATGTTCCAGTGCCATCACCTCTCCGTCCTCAGATTCTGCGGTAACGACCAGTTCTTCGGGTAACGTATCCCGGAGCGCTGCCAGTGAATGATATCTGGCTGCCAGGAAAGTATCCGGCAATCCCTCAAATATCTGACTCTCACCAACTTTATGGATTTCCTTCTGCTTGCCGTGCATCAGCTCTTTTGCATAGGAGACGATACCTCCAAATGCTTCACAGATGGACTGATGCCCAAGGCAGATACCCAGGATCGGCAGCCTGTCTTTGAAATATTTTATGGATTCAATGCAGATTCCCGCATCTTCC
>ENA-ORTW01003241-ORTW01003241.1-human-gut-metagenome-genome-assembly--contig:-NODE-3241-length-14085-cov-2.787313_pt1 | contig 14085 bp, 9 predicted proteins | sample MGYA00242072_ERZ509193 | MGnify/ENA primary metagenome ERZ509193 (study PRJEB26280, sample SAMEA2338813) | human gut metagenome | biome: human gut; feature: human-associated habitat; material: faeces... | reverse complement strand
CTCGGCCGCCTGCCGCATCCGCAGCGTCGACACCCTGCGCCAGGCGGTCCACCGCATCCCGCGCCGTTTCCTCTTCATCCGCTGGGGCACGAAGGCCCTCCGGCAGGAGATCGTCTCGACCAATCCCCACACACGGATCGTCTATGCGGAGTACGTGAAAATCGAACGCTGAAAAATTTTCCGCAAAAATCCGGCTGTCCCGTAGGGGTCGGCCGGATTTTTCGTGTCACAATGGAAACGACAGCAAACCATGAATCCGGACAACCATACCTGGGACCTTCTGGTCGGCGCCCTCAAAGGCACGCTCGGCGAGGCCGAACAGCGCGAATTCGACCGATGGGCCGCCGAAGCGGAAAACCGCCGCTTCTACAACAACCTGACCCGCGTATGGCGCGAAATACAGCAGCGGGCCGCGGCTTACGAGCCGGACCGCGACCGGCTGTGGCGGCAGTTGCAGCAACGGATCGGAACCTACGAAATTCCGCATGCGGGCCAACTCCCGAAACGTCGCCGGAGCCACCTGCTGCAAATGGCCATAGCTGTCGCCGCGGCAGTCGCCGTGACCCTTTTCGCAACCCGCGCCGACCTCTTCCGCTCCGCCGCAGAGACGGCAGAACAGCGGCTCTGCGCCTTCGAAGGCAAGTCGCAGGCCCGGCTGGCCGACGGCTCGACGGTCTGGCTCCACGGCGGATCGACGCTCACCTACGACGCCCGTTTCGCCGCCGGGGAACGCCGCGTGAAACTCCGCGGCGAAGGGTTCTTCGAGGTGGCCAAAGACTCCGAACGCCCCTTCACCGTCGAGGTCGAAGGGCTGAAAATAAACGTCCACGGCACGAAATTCAACGTCCGCACCGCGGCCGACCGCTGCGTGTCGGTCTCGCTGGTCGAAGGCTCGGTGTCGCTCGACACCGGGCGCGGCAGCCGCAGACTGCTGCGTCCCGGGGAGATCGCCTGCTACGACCCCGACACGCGCAAAGTGGTCATCGGTCGCGGCAACGTGGCGATGGAATCCTGCTGGGCCGCGGGAAAACTCGCGTTCGAACGGCAGTCGCTGGGCGAAATCTGCCGCTACATGGCGCGCTGGTACGACACCGAAATCCACATCACCCCGGCCCTCGCACACAACTACGCCTACACGTTCACCATTACCAACGAACCGCTCGAAGAGATCCTGCGCATCATGAGCCGCATCAACCCCATCGCCTACACGTTCGCCGAAGACAACACCGTCACGATTTCCGAACTCGAATAAACCCTGCATTACGACCTTTAAAAACCCGATTGCCTATGAAGCGATAAACCGACCCCCCTACCCGACCTTACCGCAGCGGCCCATGACCAATGCCGCCGCAAACTTTCCACAAACTTAAAACTTCAACCATGATGCACTTCAGACTATTTGCAATCCTCTTGCTGCTGGTCGCAGGCAGTACGACGGTTGTATCCGGCCAGACGCAGCAGGAACCGACGCTCGATATGGAGTTCACGGACATCCCGCTTTCGGAGGCCATATCCCGCATCGAGAAGAACACCCGCTACACGTTCTTCTACGACGCCAAGCAGACCGACCTTTCCCAACACGTGAGCCTCAAGGCGAAGCGAATGCCGATTTCAGCCGCCTTGAAGGAAATGCTCGCCCCGACAGGGCTGAACTTCACCATCACCGAACGCCAGATCGCCCTGATCCCGGCCCGCAAGTCCCCGGCCCGGCAGCGCACGATCACAGGCGTCGTCAACGACTCGTCCGAAACGCCGCTGGCGGGCGTGGCCGTCACGCTCGTGGGCGACAACACCCGCGGTGCGGTAACGGAAGCCAACGGCAGCTTCACGCTCACGGTCCCCGACGCCGACATAACGCTCAGCTTCACCTATCTGGGCTACGTGAGCAAGAAAGTCGCCGTCCCCGCCACGCAGAACAACGTGAAGGTGTTCCTTACGGAGGACGCCGTAAAGATGGAGGACGTGGTGGTCGTGGGTTACGGAACCCAGAAAAAGGTGAACCTCACGGGCGCCATCGCCACAGTGGACGAAAAACAGCTGCAGAACCGGTCGGCGCCCTCGGTGGCCCACATGCTGCAAGGCTCCGTGCCGGGACTCACGGTCTCGACTTCGTCGGGACGCCCGGGCAATCCGGCCAGCCTCAACATCCGCGGCATCACCTCGATCAACGGCGGTTCGCCGCTGGTGCTGGTCGACGGCGCCGAAGGCGACCTGATGAAGATCAACCCCGACGTGGCCTCGATCTCGGTGCTCAAGGACGCTTCGGCGGCGGCCATCTACGGCGCTCGTGCGGCATTCGGCGTGGTGCTCGTGACGACCAAGAGCGGCGACTCCTCGGGCAAGACCCGCATTTCGTACAGCGGCCGCTGGGGCTGGAACGAACCCACCACCTCGACCGACTACGAGACCCGCGGCTACTACTCGGTCTACCTCAACGACCTCTTCTGGCGCTCATACGCCGGAAACAATTACACGCGCTACACCGAACAGGACATGATGGAGCTGTGGGCCCGCCGCAACGACCGCACGGAGCATCCCGACCGCCCGTGGGTCAAGATCGACCAGCGCGACGGCCGCGACACCTATGTTTACTACGGCAACACCGACTGGTATCACTACCTGTTCAAGGACGAGCACCCGAACACGAGCCACAGCATCTCGCTCTCGGGAGGCAACGACCGTGTGGACTATCTGCTCTCGGGCAGCTATTACAGCGAGGAGGGACTTTTCCGCCAGCATCCCGACAAGCTCCAGAAGATCACATTCCGGTCGAAAATCACCTTCGACATCAACAAGTGGCTGAAGGTGAGCAACAACACCAGCTACTACAACTACAAGTACTTCTATCCCGGCCCGAGCGATGTCAATACGGCCTTCTCGTGGAGCACCGTACACGGACTGGCTTCGTTCGTTCCCGTCAACCCCGACGGCACGAGCGTCTACAACACGTCGTTCTCGAACTACCAGATCATGGACGGACTGCCCACGATCCTCAACAAAGACGGCCACACCAACGACGACCATACGGACAACATGTCGACCACGACGGAGCTGACCTGGACCCCGGTCAAAGGGCTGGAGATCAAGGGTAACTTCACCTACATGTTCAACACCACGCGCTACACCAACCGTCAGGTCAACACCGAGTACTCGCAGTATCCGGGTGAAATAAACACGCTCACGTCCGGAAAGATGGAGGACAAACTCTATGAAAAGAGCATGACCCACACCTACTATCAGGCCAACCTCTACGGCACGTTCGAACGCACCTTCGCCCGGGACCACAACTTCAAGGCGATGGTCGGCTTCAACTGGGAGACCAAATTCCTCAAGGACGTGGCCGCAACGGGTTACAACCTGCTCTCCGAAACGCTCAACGACCTGAACCTCGTGGGCCAGGGCGCCGACGGCGAAAAACGCATGGAGGTAGGCGGCGGTCAGAACGAATACGCCCTGATGGGCTTCTTCGGCCGTCTGAACTACGATTACAAAGGCAAATACCTCGTGGAGGTGAGCGGCCGCTACGACGGCACGTCGCGCTTCAAGCGCGGTCACCGCTGGGGTTTCTTCCCCTCGTTCTCGCTCGGATGGCGCATCTCGGAAGAGCCTTTCTTCGAGGGCATCCGCGAAAAATTCAACAACTTCAAGATCAGGTATTCGTACGGACAGCTGGGTAACCAGAACGTAGGCTACTACGACTATATCCGCAAAATCTCGATCGGCAACCAGAACTATTTGTTCGGCGGCGACAAACCCACGACGGCCACCATTTCGGCCCCCGTGGCCTCGAACCTCTCGTGGGAAACCTCGATCCACAACAATCTGGGCGTAGACATGAGCTTCCTGAACAACCGTCTGGCTTTCAGCGCCGACTTCTACATCCGCGATACGAAGGACATGCTGACCTCCGGCGTCGCCCTGCCGAGCGTCTACGGCGCCGATTCGCCCAAGATGAACAGCGCCGACCTGCGCACCAAGGGTTACGAGCTCTCGCTCAGCTGGCGCGACGAGTTCCAGCTTCTGCGCCGGCCGTTCACTTACAGCGTGACGGTTACCTTCAACGACTACGTGACCGACATCACCAAATACGACAACCCCGACCGCACGTTCGCCAAGTCCTACTACGAAGGTATGCGCTGGGGTGAGATCTGGGGCTACCGCATCGGCGGACTCTTCGCCACGGACGCCGAGGCTGCCGGCTATGCCGTCGATCAGACCGCCGTCAACAACCGGATCAACGCTGCGGCCGGCTCGGAACGCGGCCTGCACGCCGGCGACCTGAAATTCCTCGATCTGGACGGCGACAACGTGATCTCCATCGGCAAGAACACGGTCGACGATCCGGGCGACCGGGAGATCATCGGCAACAGCCAGCCGCGGTTCCATTACGGCACGACGCTGAGCATGTCGTGGGCGGGCATCGACTTTTCGATCTTCTTTCAGGGCATCGGACGCCGCCACTGGTATCCCAAAGCCAATACGATCGCCTTCTGGGGACCCTATGCCCGTCCGTATGCGAGCTGGATTCCCAAAGACTTCCACGAAATGTATTGGAGCGAAGAGAATCCCGACGCCTATTTCCCCCGTCCGCGCGGCTATGTAGCCCTTTCAGGCACCAACCGCGAGCTGACGGCCGTCAACGACCGCTACCTGCAAAACATCGGCTACTGCCGTCTGAAAAACCTCACGGTGGGCTACACGCTGCCCAGACAATGGACCCGCAAGGCGCTGATCGAGAGCCTGCGCATCTACTTCACGGGCGAAAACCTCTTTACCTGGTCGGGCATCCGCTCGGATTACATCGACCCTGAAATGGCCGCCACGAACGGCAACCTGCGTCTCTACCCCTGGCAGCGGACCTACATGTTCGGCGTGGACGTCACCTTCTAACCGCTTAAATGAGAAGAGTTATGAAAAAGATTCTATCGATACTGACCGTAGGCTGCGCCCTGACGCTTTCGTCGTGCGAGGACTGGCTCGACAAATATCCGCTGGCGCAGATGTCGCCCGAGACCTTCTTCTCGAACGAAAACGAGTTGCAGGCCTTCAGCAACACCTTCTACACGATCTTCCCCGGCGACGGCCTTTACAACGAAGGCTACGACAACATCGTGAAGAACGAAATCGCCGCCGAAATGCGCGACGGCCGCACGATTCCCGCCTCGGGCGGCGGCTGGACGTGGACCGACCTGCGCAAGTTCAACACCCTGCTCGAATGCTCGGGCAACTGCAAGGACACCGACATCCGCAACCGCTACGACGCCGTGGCCCGTTTCTTCCGCGCCTACTTCTATTTCGAGAAGGTGAAGCGCTTCGGCGACGTGCCCTGGTACGCGAAGCCCCTCGGATCGGCCGACCCCGAGCTGAAGCGTCCCCGCGACTCGCGCGAATTCGTCATGCAGCGCATGATCGAGGACATCGACTTCGCCATCCGCTATCTGCCGGCCGAACGCGATCTCTACCGCGTGACGAAATGGACGGCGCTGGCGCTCAAGTCGCGCTTCTGCCTCTTCGAAGGCACGTTTCGCAAGTACCACAGCATCGACGGCTACGAACACGACTGGAAATGGTATCTCGAACAGGCCGCCGACGCAGCCGAGGAATTCATCACCAACAGCGGCTATTCGCTCTACACCGCGACCGGACCGGCCACCAGCTACCGCGACCTGTTCGCCTCGGAGAACGCGCAGAGCGTCGAGGTCATCCTCGCCCGCGACTATAATTCGGCGCTGGGCGTCTTCCACAACGCCAATTTCTACACCATCAGCGCCTCGTACGGCAAACCGGGCATGACGCGCAAGATCGTCGACAGCTACCTGATGGCCGACGGTTCGCGATTCACGGACAAGGCCGGCTGGGAAACCATGGAGTTCAAGCAGCAGTGTTCGAACCGCGACCCGCGCCTGGCCCAGACCATCCGCACGCCGGGATACACGCGTATCGGAGCCACGACCAAGCTGGCGCCGGACCTGGCGAACTCGATCACCGGCTACCACGTCGTGAAGTTCGTCACCGGAACGGCGCAGGACGCCTACAACAAGTCGTTCAACGACCTGCCGATCTTCCGCTCGGCGGAGGTCTACCTCAATTTCGCCGAGGCCAAGGCCGAGCTGGGAACCCTCACGCAGGAGGACATCAACCTCTCGGTCAAACGGCTGCGCGACCGGGTGGGCATGTCCAACCTGATCCTCGACGACGCCAACAAAAACCCCGACCCCTACCTGTCGGATGCGAAGACCGGCTATCCCAACGTCACGGGTGCGAACAAGGGGGTGATCCTCGAAATCCGCCGCGAACGCACCATCGAGCTGGCGATGGAGGGATTCCGCTACTACGACATCATGCGCTGGAAGGAGGGCAAGACCTTCGAACAACCGCTGCTGGGCCTCTACATCCCCGCCAAGGGCGAGTACGACATCGACGGCGACGGAACGCCCGACGTCTATTTCGCCACCAAGGGCGAGACGCCCTCGACCACGGCCAAACTGACACTGGTGATCGACCAGGACATTCTCTTCTCCGACGGCGACCACGGCTACATCTCGCCGCACAAGAACAACCCCGGCATCTGGGACGAAACCCGCGACTATTTCTATCCGATTCCGACCGACGACCGCTCGCTGACGGGCGGCGCCCTGACCCAGAACCCCGGATGGAACGACGGACTGAATTTTTAACCGCAAAACAAACCGAAAAATGTTGGAACTCATGAAAAAATACCTGATGACCCTGCTGACGCTCGGCCTGGCCTGCAATGCCGCAGCCTGCATGGAGGACGAACCGTTCTACGACACCGAAATTCCGCCCCACGTCTCGATCGACAACTCCAAGGGCGAGGATGTGACACGCCTGGTGACCTACAATGTCGGAATCTTCAACAAATACATCAAGGACGACTACCAGCTCATCGCCGACATGATGAAGGAGATCGACGCCGACGCCATCTGCATGAACGAGCTCGACAACAACACCAACCGCACGCGCCACGTCTACCAGCTCAAGCATTTCGCATCCCTGATGGGCAGCTGGGACTTCGAATACGGTGCGGCCATGCCCTACGACGGAGGCGAATACGGCGAGGGCGTGACGACCCGCAAGAAGGCCGTGAATAAGTTTTCGGTGGCCCTGCCCAAGGGCGTGGGCGCCGAGCCGCGCGTACTGGTCGTCATGGAGATGGAGGATTATGTGATCTGCACCTCGCACCTCGACCATGTCTCTTCCGAGGCGCAGCTGGGACAGGTGGAGCTGATCACCAAAACGATGAAGGAACGTTACGGCGACTCCGGGAAGCCCGTTTTCCTGGGCGGCGACATGAACGCCACACCCTCGTCGGAGACGGGCAAACTGCTCCAGAAGGACTGGGAGATCCTGACCATCACCGGATTCGGGACCTTTCCGTCGGACAATCCCTCGAAATGCATCGACTACATCATGCAGCTCAAGGGCACGCCGAAGTGCGAAGTCGTAGGCTCGCAGATCCTGCGCTGGTTCAAGTCGGGCGACGTGACGAAAGCCTCGGACCACCTGCCGGTGATGCTCGACATCAAACTCCCGGCCAAAAACAAGTAGAACCCAAAACGAACACGACCATGAAACGATATGCTTCCATCCGTCTCGTTGCGGCCGCCGCGCTGTTGATTGCGTCGGGAGGCTGCAAGGACGACGATCCGGGAACGGGGCTGAACGGGCCCGCGGTGCTGGCGATCCAGAACGCCGGGGCCGAGCCGCTCCGAATCTCGCTGCTCGAACCCAAAACCCAGACGATCGACATCCGGGCCGTCGCCCGGTCGGTCAGTGCGGAGAACCTCACCGTGACCTTCAAGGTCGACCGCACGCTGGTCGACGCCTACAACAAGGCCCACGACACGTCGTACGAACTCGTACCGGCCGAGGCCTACGAATTTTCGAAGAAGGAGGTGATCCTGCCCCGCTACAACGAGGTTTCGTCGACGGCGCAGGTGACGCTGAACAGCGAGAAGATGCCCGACGGCGAGCAGTACCTGCTGCCGATCACCATCGAACAGATCAAGGGCGACGACGCTGCGCAGACCTCCGACGAGGGCAACGTCTACTACATCCTCTTCAACAAGCGCGTGCTGCCGCCCGCCCAGCTGCTCGACCGCGAAGGCTGGAAAGTGGTCCACTGCACCTCGGAATACACCCCGGGCGAAGGCAATCCCAAGACCGGGTGGGCCAAGGACGTGCTCGACGGCAACCCGGCGAGCTATTGGACCTACAATTTCAAGGCATCCGTCGGTCCGGTGGTCTACGTTCCGTTCTATTTCGTCTTCGACATGGGCAAGGAGGTGACCGTGCGCGGCGTCCGCATCACGGCCCGCACCAAAGCCGACGGCGCCCTGAACAATCCTCCGGGCGACATCACGATCGAAACGGCCAAGACCATCACGGGCGACGGCATGGAGAACGACGCGGACTGGACATACAGCGAACGGTTCACCGGGACGAAGCCCGACGAGGGAATCATGTCCCACTCGCTCCATAACTCGGTCTATCTGGGTGAAATACAGCGGGCGCGCTACATCCGCTTCACGCTCCACATGTCGTGGAACAGCGGGTCGAGCGTAAAACCGACGCCGATGACCTACAAAGGCGGCACATTCGCCGAATTCGAAGTCTGGGGCAATCTCGAAGAACTGGACCTCGACTGATCCCTTATCACCCGCCTGCGGGAGCGTTCCCGCAGGCGGCTTTTTCAACCACCACCCTTCCCCAATCCAATGAGAAAGAGCATTTTATTAATCTTCGCCACACTTCTCGCGGCAGCCGGCTCCGCCCGGAGCATCGACATCATCCCGCGCCCCGCGGAAATCACCGAAGCCAGGGGAGAGTTTCGGATCACGGCCCAGACCGCCATCGCCGCCGAAGGAGAACTCCGGCGTCCCGCCGAAATCTTCGCAACGGACATCGAACCCGTCATCGGGCGCGAAATACCCGTGGCCGCAAAGGGCGAAATCCGTCTCCGGACATCTCCGTCCCTCGCCGCCGAGGAGTACACCCTTGCCGTGACGCCCCGCACCGTCGAAATTCTCGGAGGCTCCCCGCAAGCCGTGTTCTACGCCTTGCAGACACTCCGCCAACTCGTCGCTACCGACGGAACAGTACCCGCGGTCGTCGTCCGCGACAAACCCTGCTTCGCACACCGCGGCGGAATGCTTGACTCCGGGCGTCATTTCTGGACCGTAGACGAGGTGAAACGTTTCATCGACATCCTCGCCATGCACAAGCTGAACGTATTTCACTGGCATCTCTCCGAAGATCAGGGATGGCGCATCGAGATCAAACGCTATCCCCTGCTGACCGAGATCGGGTCCGTACGCAGGGAGACCGTCATCGGCCGATACGACAAGACCGACGAAAGCCGCAACCGATACGATGGAAAACCCTACGGCGGTTTTTACACCCAGGACGACGTACGCGCCATCGTGGCCTACGCCGCAGAGCGCTACATCGAGGTCATTCCCGAGATCGACATGCCCGGGCATATGCTCGGGGCGCTGGCTTCCTATCCCCAGCTGGGATGCCGGGGCCAGGGCTACGAGGTATGGACCCACTGGGGGATTTCCAAGGACGTGCTCTGCGCCGGAAAGGAGGAGACCTTCGAATTCGTGGAAAACGTGCTCGCAGAGGTGCTCGACCTGTTCCCCTCGAAATTCATACACGTCGGGGGCGACGAATGTCCCAAGGAGCGCTGGAAGGAGTGCCCAGCCTGCCAGAGGCGCATCCGGGAAGAGGGACTGGCAAACGAAAATGAACTTCAGAGCTATTTCATGCACCGCGTCGAGAAGTGGCTCCACGAACACGGACGCGAGTTGATCGGATGGGACGAGATCATGCAGGGCGGAATATCGAAGTCAGCGGTAATCATGGCCTGGACGGATCAGTTCCGGGGAACGGACGCCGCGAGGAAGGGAAACCGAGTCATCATGACACCCAAGTGGAACTGCTACCTCGACTACTCGCAGACTTCCGATCCCGAAAAGTACGAGCCGATAGGACCTACACGGTACCTCTCCATGAGGCAGGTTTACCGGCTCGATCCCTACGACCGCCTGAAACCCGCCGAGTATAGGAATATCCTCGGCATTCAGGGAAACGTATGGACCGAATATATCGCCGATTTCGGCCATGTGCAGCGAATGACGCTCCCCAGGATGGCTGCCATCGCAGAAATCGCCTGGGCGTACGACCGGAAGGATTACGACGATTTCGAAAAACGGGCCAAAAGGCTCCTGCCGGAACTTTACGGAAACGCAAAACTAAAATTCTCGGAATTCTTCTTCGAGGGCATCGAGTGAAAAAGCCGCGGAAAAGCGGGCCGCCTCCCCACCCTGCGGCCTGCTTTTCCGCAACGGCTTTTCGGGGAATCCCGATTTTTAGTACTTTTACACAGTCTTACGACACGCCATGTCAGATAACGAATACGACGTTCACCTGTGGTTGAGAATCGAACGGGGGGGGGGAAATCGCCGCCTTCCGGGAGTTGTTCGACCGTTACTATGCGCCGTTGTGCCGCTTCGCCGAGTTCTGGCTCCGCGACCGCGCTTCGGCCGAAGAGGTCGTACTCGACGTCTACACCCATGTCTGGCAGCACGCCGCCGAGCTGCGGATCACCGTCTCGGTACGCGCCTATCTGTTCCGCGCCGTGCGCAACCGGGCGCTCAACCGCCTGCGCGACGACCGTTTTTCCTACATTCCGTTCGAAGAGTTAGGCGAGGTTTTCGCCAGCCCCGAGTCGTTGCAGATCGAGACCGACGAGATCACGCAGCTCGTGGCCGAGGCCGTCTCGCAGCTGCCCGGCCGCTGCCGCGACATCTTCCTCAAAAGCCGCAACGAGCAGCTCTCGAACGCCGAAATAGCCGCCGAAATGCATATTTCCGTCAAGACCGTCGAAGCGCAGATGAGCAAGGCGCTGCGTCGCCTGCGCGGTCTGCTCCACAAGGAGTGACCCGCCGCGGCTGCAATGAATAAAAACGGGAAAACGTGCTGTTTTTCCGTTTTTTTTCTACCTTTGTCCGATATGGAACGCACTGCAATCTTCCCCGGGTCGTTCGACCCCTTCACGCGCGGCCATGCGGCTCTGGTCGACGAAGCGCTGAACCTGTTCGACCGCGTGATCATCGGCATCGGCAACAACACCTCCAAGCAGGGGCTGCTGACGGTCGAGAACCGCAAGCGGCTCATCGACGACATCTACCGCGGCGATGAGCGCGTCGAGGCGTGCATCTACACCGGGCTGACGGGCGAATTCGCCGAGGCGGCAGGAGCCTGCGCCATCATCCGCGGCGTGAGGAACACCACCGACTTCGAGTACGAACGCACGATGGAGGCCACCAACCACCGCATCTACCCCGACATCACGACCGTCATGCTGTTCACCCCCTCGCCCGTGGCCGACATCTCGTCGTCGACCGTGCGCGAGGTGCTTTCGTTCGGCCGCACCGTGGAAGAGTTCATGCCCATAGGAATAGATATTAACAAATACCTGTAACATATGATGGAATTTACAGCCGAAATGATCGCCGGATTCCTGGGCGGCGACATCGTCGGCAACAAGGACGCCAAGGTACACACCGTTTCGTCGATCGAGGAGGGCAGGGCCGGATCGCTGGCCTACCTCACGAACCCCAAATACGAACCGTTTCTCTACACCACGGGCGCGTCGATCGTGCTGGTCGACCGTGCGTTCGAGCCTTCGCAGCCGGTGGCCGCGACGCTCGTCAAGGTGGACGACGCGGGCGCCTGCGTCCTGAAACTGCTCGAAATGTACAACGCCGCCAAACCCCGCCGCAAGGGGATCAGCGGCCGCGCATCGGTCTCGGAACGGGCGCAGGTCGGTCAGGAGTGCTACATCGGCGATTTTGCGGTCGTCGAGGAGGAGGCCGTCATCGGTGAGGGTTGCCAGATCTACCCCCAGGTCTACGTGGGCCGCGGCGTCCGGATCGGCGACAACACCACGCTCTACCCCGGAGTCAAGATCTACGAAGGCTGCATCGTGGGTGCGAACTGCATCCTCCACGCAGGGGCGGTGATCGGCGCCGACGGATTCGGGTTCATGCCCAACGCTGCGGGCGGATTCGACAAGATTCCCCAGCTGGGCAACGTGGTGATCGAGGACGACGTGGAGATCGGCGCCAACACCTGCATCGACCGCGCCAAAACCGACTCGACCGTCATCCGCCGTGGCGTGAAACTTGATAACCTGATCCAGATAGGACACAACGTCGGCGAGAACACCGTGTCGTCGGCCCAGACCGGCATCGCGGGAACTTCGAAGGTCGGCCGCAACTGCTTCCTCGCGGGTCAGGTGGGCATCGCCGACCACATCACCATCGGCGACCGCGTGAAGGTCGGCTCGAAGAGCGGACTCGACAAGGACGTTCCCGACGACGAAATCCGCTTCGGATACCCCGCCCTCCCGGGCATGCAGTACCACCGTTCGGCAGCCGTGTTCAAACGCCTGCCCGAACTGGCGCAGCAGGTCCGCGCGCTGGAAAAACAACTTGCAGAACTCACAAAAAAATAATTCGATGAAAAAAATCCTGATCCTCGCAGCGGCGGCAGCCGTGTTGTGCAGCTGCGCCAACAAAAACAAGTACGCCGTCGACGGCAAGGTCGAAGGAGCCAACAGCATGGTTTACCTCTTCGACGAGAAGGACAACATCCTCGATTCGGCGGCCGTGGCCAACGGGGTGTTCCGCTTCGAGGGCGTGGCCGAGAATCCGCAGGTGGCCATTCTGCGCGACGCACGCGACGACGGGGCGACGTTCGGCGCCATGCTGATCCTCGAACCGGGCACGATCAACGTGACCGACGACGCACAGAACCCCTACCGCAAGAAGGTGACGGGCACGCCGGCCAACGACGCCAGCGACGCCTACGCCACAGCCGGAAGCGCCCTCGTGCAGGAGTTCCGCAATCCGGAAACCACCGCCGAGCGTCGCGAGGCCATCGAACAGGAGTACGAACAGCTGACCCGCACGGTCCTGGACCAGAACCGCGACAATCTCTTCGGCGTGATGCTGCTGTCCCAGCAGCTCGGCTACGAGCTTTCGGGGCAGGAACTGCTCGACGAAATCGCCAAATTCCCGGCCGAGATGCAGCAGACCGACGCACTGGTGCGGCTCAAGGAGAACGCCGAGCAGAAGATGAAAACCGACATCGGCCAGCCGTTCATCGACATCGCACAGCCCAATGCCGACGGCGAGCAGGTATCGCTCGAATCGGTGGTCAGGAATCCGGCGAACAAATATGTCCTGCTCGACTTCTGGGCTTCGTGGTGCGGTCCCTGCATGGGCGAAGTTCCCCACCTGAAGAAGACCTACGACGAGTTCCGCAAGAAGGGTTTCGAAATCTACGGCGTATCGTTCGACGAGGACCGCGGCGACTGGCTCGGCGCCGTCGAGCAGAACGACATGAACTGGCTGCACGTCAGCGAGGTGAAAGGCTTCGACAACCAGGCCGCCAAGGATTACGCCATCCAGGGCATTCCGTCGAACTTCCTGATCGACGGTCAGGGTACGATCGTCGCCAGGAACCTGCGCGGCGAGGCGCTCTACGAGAAGATCTCGGAGCTGCTGGCCCAGTAATTTCCCAACGACATTCCGGCCCCTCCGTTCCGTACAGCCGGAAGGAGGGGCTTTTTCCATAAAATGCAGATGAAATCCGTCGAGAAATACAGAATCATGGGCATCGACCCCGGCACGAACTACATGGGTTACGGCGTGCTGGAGATCGAGGGGCGCACGGTGCGCTCGGTGGTGCTGGGCGACATCGACCTGCACAAGCTCCCCGACCCCTACGCCAAACTGCGTTACATTTTCGAGCGCGTGGGAGCGCTGGTCGACGAGTACGCCCCGCGCGAAGTGGCGCTGGAGTCGCCATTCTTCGGCGAGAACGTGCAGTCGATGCTCAAGCTGGGACGGGCGCAGGGCGTGGCCATGGCCGCAGCGTTGAGCCGCGGCATCGACGTTTTCGAATACGCCCCGATGCGCATCAAACAGTCGATCACGGGCCGCGGATCGGCCGCCAAGGAGCAGGTGGCCTCCATCGTCTGCCGCACGCTCG
>ENA-ORTW01003231-ORTW01003231.1-human-gut-metagenome-genome-assembly--contig:-NODE-3231-length-14123-cov-4.446688_pt1 | contig 14123 bp, 6 predicted proteins | sample MGYA00242072_ERZ509193 | MGnify/ENA primary metagenome ERZ509193 (study PRJEB26280, sample SAMEA2338813) | human gut metagenome | biome: human gut; feature: human-associated habitat; material: faeces... | reverse complement strand
GCTTCGGACAACGGAGCTGATATGCATAAATATAATACGTTATACACTCATAAATCAGATTGGCATGTTTTGACACCCGAATCCTTTTATATTATAGCATATATTCCGCCATAACGGTATTACTTACATCAATTCCCATATCTGTAAGCCTTATCCTGTCTCCTTCGCGCTTAATAAGCCCCTGCTTCATCTGTTTTGCCGCAATATCACCATACACCTCATAAAAGTCCCGCCCGAATACCTCCTTGAAGCTCTCTGTGGAAATTCCAGCCATCATGCGCAGCCCAAGAAACATAAATTCCTCCATCTCATCCTTCTGTGTGAGAAGCTCCTCCTCACTATGATTGTCAATCGGATTTTTTATATAACTCTCCAAATCAGATGTATTCGTAAATCTTCTTGACTGCTGACAGCTCTCCGACTTCTTTATAAGTGAGGCAGCTGCCACACCGAAGCCTATATAGTCTGTTCTTTCCCAGTACGATGCATTGTGACGGCACTCAAAGCCCGGTCTGGCATAATTGGAAATCTCATATCTGCGGTAGCCTGCATCCGCTAATATTTTCTTCGTCAATGCGTACATCTGCCTGTCCTCATCCTCGGTTGGAAGAATGTCACCCCCGGAGCATTCAACCTTGTCAAAAAGCGGCGTGCCCTCCTCAACAATAAGGCTGTATGCCGAAATGTGCTCAGGGTTAAGCTTCACTATCTTTTCAAGGTTAGACTGATACCCTGTAACCGTCTGGTAAGGAACAGCCGACATGATATCGATATTGATATTGTCAAATCCGGCGTCTCTTGCAGCATAATATGACTCCTCAAACTGCTCATAGGTGTGTATCCTGCCCAGTGCCCTAAGCTCCCTGTTATCCGGAGACTGAAGTCCTATGCTCAGCCTGTTCACGCCCATGCTTCTGTATGCCCGCAGCTTATCGGCAGTCAAAGTCCCCGGATTGCACTCAACAGTGATCTCCGCATCCTCCGACACTGAAAAAGCTTCCCGCACCACACACATTATCTTTACAAACAATTGTGCCGGAAGAATCGATGGTGTACCTCCGCCAAAGAATATAGTACTTATGCTCCTATCGTCACCGTTTTTTTCTGCTTCCTTTCCCGCATGTGCAATCTCAGCACACAGAGCGTTCACATATCGCTCCTTCGTGTCATCATCCGCCGGTGCGGAACAGAAATCACAGTATATACATTTTGAAATGCAAAAGGGGATATGTATATATATCCCCTTCTGTGTCTTTATATCACAGCTCATTCAGACCTCGTTTATCAGTTAAGCTTTCCAAGCATATTATTGATACGCTCGCGCATCTTGTCCTCACCCATGATATGAAGAATTGTCCACAAATCAGGTGAATTGGAAGCTCCCGTAATTGTTATACGCAGAATCTCAGCTACATCCGAAACACTTCCCTTGAAGTTTTCAGGGTAAGCCTTGTATGCCTTCATATCGGATGCAAAGCCGCAATCGTCAGCGATTGCCTTCACATTGTTAAACCAGCCGTTGTTGTCAGCAGCATGGTCATAAGTGGCAAGATACTTCTCAAGAATCTCACGAACCTGCGCATTGTCATACTTAAACTCATAGTTAGGCACAAATGTCTCGTCGAAGAAGAACGAGAACATCGGCATAATCTGCTTCGCATACTCGAAATCCTTACGTCTTCTCTTCTGACCTACACCCATGAACAGCTCAAGAGCCTTCTTGAAGTACTCAGGTGACTTAAAGTATACGTCAACCATATCCTTGTTGTATTCCTTATTCCACTCATATAGGAAATCATAGATTGCATCCGTGTCCATCTTGGCAAACTCGTTGCGGCATATATTGTGAAGCTTATCCATATCAAACAATGCACCCGACTGTGCCATCTTATGCACGTCGAACTTGAACTCCTCAATCGGTGAATCAGGGTGCTTATCATACCACTCCTCGAAATTGGAGTTTAAAAGTGTCATAAGATATACCTTAACACAGTGAGGATGGTATCCGTCCTGACGGTAGAAATCAAGGGAAAGCTCCGGATCCTTTCTCTTAGAAAGCTTTCTCTTGCTCATTGTGCCATCTTCAAGCTGCTCCATCTTCATAAGGTGAGCTGTATGTGCATAGTCAGGTCTCTTGAATCCGAGTATATTGAAAAGCTCAATATGTGTAGGAACGCTTGAAAGCCACTCCTCACCACGGATTACAAGAGTTGTTCCCATAAGGTGATCGTCTATGGCATGTGCAAAATGATATGTCGGTATTCCGTCGGACTTAAGAATAATGACATCCTGAATATTCTCCGGGAAGGAAATCTCTCCCTTGATTGTATCCTTGAATGTAACCTCCTTACCCTCAGTACCCTGTGAACGAAGTCGCATAACATAAGGCTTGCCCGCCTTTATATTAGCCTCAACCTCCTCGATTGTGAGGTTACGGCACTTAGCCCACTTGGTATGGTATCCCGTAAGTATGTCATGCTTCATCTGCTCGTCCTTAATTGCAGTGAGTTCCTCCTCAGTGCAGAAGCAAGGATATGCAAGCCCCTTTCTTACCAAGTCCTTAACATAAGTCTGGTAAATCTCCGCTCTCTGTCTCTGGAAATAAGGTCCATACTTGTTAATCTCAGGATTATCGATTCCTGCTCCCTCGTCGAACTCGATACCAAAGTAACGGAGGACATTGATGATGATATCAACAGCTCCCTCAACCTCTCTCTTGGCATCTGTATCCTCTATTCTGAGATAGAAGGTTCCACCGCTCTGATGTGCGATTCTCTCATCCGCAAGTGCTCCATAGAGATTTCCAAGATGTATAAATCCCGTAGGGCTTGGTGCAAGTCTTGTCACCTGCGCCCCCTTCTTAAGCTCTCTTGCCGGGAACTGCTTCTCCCAATAATCAGGTGTCTTATCAATACCCGGCAGACATAACTCTGCAAGTCTGTTATAGTCCATTATATTTTCCTCCATCTATTACAAATTATCTGTTTTTTTAATTGTACAACTCATATTTAAACGCAGACATTTATACAATTTTCTATATTATAAGCCGGACTTTTTTAGCCATAATAATTAAACCAGGCCTAACTGACAAGCTCATATACAATATATTAAAATTGAACAATGTCCAACATAATACACATATTTTCACAATTATATATCTTAGTTGTCATCTAACTTGAGTACAGCCATGAATGCCTTCTGCGGTATCTCGACATTACCGAACTGTCTCATTCGCTTCTTTCCTTCTTTCTGCTTCTCAAGGAGCTTCTTCTTACGTGAAATATCACCGCCGTAGCACTTTGCAAGGACATCCTTACGCATGGCTCTTACGGTCTCTCTGGCAACAATCCTTCCACCGATGGCAGCCTGAATAGGTATCTCGAACAGCTGTCTTGGTATCTCATCCTTGAGCTTCTCGCACATCTTTCTTCCGCGTTCTGCGGCACTATCAGCATGCACGATAAATGAAAGTGCATCAACTTCTTCCTTGTTGACAAGGATATCAAGCTTGCAAAGCTTGGACTGGACATAGCCCTTAAGCTCATAATCAAACGAAGCGTAACCCCTTGAACGCGACTTGAGCGCATCAAAAAAGTCATAAATAATCTCGTTCAACGGAAGCTCATATTTAAGGAGTGCTCTTGTAGTCTCCATGTATTCCATTCCAAGATACACACCTCTTCTCTGCTGGCATAACTCCATTATCGGCCCGACAAACTCCGTCGTAACCATAATCTCAGCCGATACAACAGGCTCCTCCATGAAATCTATCTCCGATGGGTCCGGAAGATTGGATGGATTGGTAAGCTCCATGACCGTGCCATCCGTTTTATGAACCTTATAGATAACGCCCGGTGCAGTTGTCACAAGGTCAAGGTCATATTCACGTTCAAGTCTTTCCTGTATGATTTCAAGATGTAACAGTCCAAGGAAACCACATCTGAAACCGAAGCCCAGCGCAACCGATGTCTCCGGCTCATATTGAAGCGAGGCATCATTGAGCTGAAGCTTCTCAAGTGCATCACGAAGGTCTGCATAATGTGCTCCATCCGCCGGATACATACCACAGTATACCATAGGATTGACCTTCTTGTATCCCGGAAGCGGCTCGGCACAAGGTCTGTCTGCGTCCGTCACTGTGTCACCCACTCTCGTATCGCGCACATTCTTGATGCTTGCAGTTATATACCCAACCATTCCTGCAGTCAATTCATCGCATGGTATAAACTGACCTGCTCCGAAATAGCCTACCTCGACAGTGTCGAATTCTGCACCTGTAGCCATCATTCTTATCTTGGTTCCTTTTCTTACTGTACCTTCCTTGATACGGCAGAAAACTATAACTCCCTTATATGGGTCATATAGTGAGTCAAAAATAAGTGCTGCAAGAGGGTTGTCTTTTGAGCCCTTAGGTGCAGGAATCTTGTGCACCACCGCCTCAAGAACCTGTTCTATATTAATTCCGTTCTTGGCTGAGATAAGCGGTGCATCATGCGCTTCAAGCCCGATAACGTCCTCTATCTCATCGATAACTCTCTGCGGCTCGGCACTCGGAAGGTCTATCTTGTTGATGACCGGAATGACATCAAGGTCATGGTCAAGTGCAAGATACACATTCGCGAGTGTCTGAGCCTCTATTCCCTGTGCGGCATCAACCACAAGAATCGCTCCGTCGCATGCCGCAAGGCTTCTTGAAACCTCATAGTTGAAATCGACATGTCCCGGAGTATCAATCAGGTTGAAGATGTACTCCTCGCCGTCCTCTGCCTTATATACAACACGGACGGTCTGCGACTTGATGGTTATACCTCTCTCCCTCTCAATATCCATGTTGTCAAGCACCTGTGCCTGCATCTCACGGCTGGTAAGCAGTCCGGTCTTCTCAATAATACGGTCCGCAAGGGTGGACTTGCCATGGTCAATGTGGGCTATAATACAAAAATTACGAATCTTACTCTGGTCTATGGACATCTTATTCCTCATTTCTAATTATAAAATTAAATCAACCGGATATTATAATCCGACACATGACATTCCGGTCAGTATACCGGTTCCGGCGGATTAAAAACATCATAAATCACTATATAATACCATATTAACAGAAAAAATGGAAGAGTTTTTTATCCTTGAATCGATACAGCCGGGCAAAGGCGCGCTTTCCGAGCAGCTAACGACGGAGCATATCGTCAATGCAAAGGAAAACCTGCCTGCACAGACTAATGAACAAAGTCAATAAGGCTGAAAAAAGGCTCCCCAACATAAGTTGGGGAGCCTGATTATTATTCTTTTACTTTTGCTTTTTCTTTCTGCTTAAAACAACTGTTACTGCCGCAGCCAGAATTATTACTGCTATTAGTCCGAATACCACAACGTCTGTGCCGTGGTTGGTTTCGTTGCTTTCGGGCTTTTCAGCATCACCGCTTTCGTTGTCTGCAGCGTGGTCAGTTTCGTCAACTATTACCACATAATCCGAAGCATGGCTCAGCGAAAGCTTTGCAACGCCCTCGGAGTTGACTTTTGCGGAGCCGATAAACTCAAACTCGCCATCTCCGAGATAGTAATAAAGGTTTGCGTAAAGTCCCTTGTTTTCCTTGCCAAGACCCATTGAAAGCTTGGCAATGAAGCCAAATTCGCCGCTGTATTCAAGAGTAAACGATGTGCAGTAGCATTCGCCTGTCAGTCTGTTTATAACCTTTACGGATATATCAGCATCAGGGGTTACGCTAAGGTTGACGTTCTTAGGACTATCAACGTCATTGCCGTTGATTTCCCATGAGAAGCCGTTGCCCATATCCAGAACAAGAGTTATATCCTTGCCTTTAATCAGTGCGAATGTTTCCTCATGAACGTCTGTCGAGCCGTTCATTTCAACAATTACCCTGCCGCCCTCGTCTGTGTCGGCAAGACGGCTGTTGATAACTCCCAGCCTGTTTTGCTGTCCTCATCCTTGATGAACGGAAGCTCGGCGTTCTCAGGCGGAAGCGTGGTTGCGGCTGAAGTTTCGGACGGAGTTGGGGTTGTTTCCGACGGAGCCGTTGGGGTTTCTGACGGCGTTGGGGTTTCTGACGGCGTTGGGGTTGTTTCCGACGGAGCCGTTGGGGTTGTTTCCAACGGAGCCGTTGGGGTTTCTGACGGCGTTGGGGTTGTTTCCGACGGAGCCGTTGGGGTTTCTGACGGCGTTGGGGTTGTTTCCGACGGAGCCGTTGTTGGAATAACCGTTCCCCGCTTTACAAGTTCATTGCATACTGTGCAGTATTCATCGCCTGTGTAACCGTTGGCTGTTTCGGTTGGCTCAACTCTGTTTCTGATTTCGGTTGCTCCATGTCCTGCCGCAGGAATAACAATGTCAGCTTCTGACAGTGTCGCTTCCGCGTTGCTGTCGGCAAACAGCCTGCCGCAGGAGCATACATAGTAGTCAATATTGCCTTCCTTTGTGCAGGTAGGCTTGACAGCATAGACCGGCATAAGGTGGCTGGCATGAATGTGTTCCAGCATCGGAGCGATTTCGTATCCGCATATTGTGCAGGTTTCAGCGGCGGTTTCGGTCGCATTACCGCTTGAAACGTGCGGCTCTATTTTATCCGCAGAGCCGCAGACATCGCATTCATGCCAATGCGAGCCGCTGTCGAATGTCCATGATGTAAGGTAGTGGTGTCCCGTTGCCGCAATCACCGTATCGGCGGCGGTTATTTCGTTTTTGCCGTCAGCGTCGGCGAACAGCCTGCCGCAGGAACATACATAGTAGTCGATATTGCCGTCCTTTGTGCAGGTAGGCTTGACAGCATAGATCGGCATAAGGTTGTCGGCATGAATGTGTCCCAGCATCGGAGCGATTTCGTATCCGCATATTGTACAGGTTTCAGCGGCGGTTTCAGTCGCTTCACCGCTTGAAACGTGCGGCTCTATTGTATCCGCAGAGCCGCAGACTTCGCATTTATGCCAATGCGAGTCGCTGTCGAATGTCCATGACGTAAGATAGCGGTGTCCCGCTGCCGCAATTACCGTATCGGCGGCGGTTATTTCGTTTTTGCCGTCGGCGTCTGAAAAGAACTTGCCGCAGTAACCGCATTCATAGTATTCAATGTTTCCGTCTGCTTCGCAGGAGGCGGGAACGGCATCGACCTTTGTCATGTCGTGACCCGTTGCAGGTATGATAAATACGTTTAACTCGGTGTCGAGAGAATCGGTTTCTCTTCCAAAATATTTGTCGCATCTATCGCAGTAATAGTACGGTAAATGTCCGTCGGTTGTGCAGGTTTCAGGGACATAATCGAAATACCGCATATTGTGACCGAGAGGATCTCCGTATTCGACGCCGCAGGCTTCGCAAATAGCCTTATTAGTGCAGGTCGCATTACCGCCAAGGTGGTTTTGATAGTTAAACTTTACGGTGCAGAGGTCGCTGTTTTTGCAGATGTACCAGTGCGCGGTTTCGTTGTAGCGATAGCCGTCCTCAACATCCGCCTCGCAAAGCTTGAACACTTTAGATAAATCGTTGAAGTGGTAATCAATCTGGGTTGTCGCGCCGTCTGCGCCTGTTAATATTAACGAATGGTCGCGGTCTGCAAGCCATAAGTGAAGTCCTGTGTCGTTCGGGTCGGCGGCACTATTGTTGGCGGCAATTGCCATAACGCCGTCAACGATGACTTCATCGCCGTTAGGATTGTCAACTGTCAGCAGGTAAACAGGTTCGCCTGCGCTGTTCTTTATCCGGCTGTTCTGAGAAATATCGGGGCTGAATGTGCTTGTCGAGTACATAGCTACCGAGCTGTTGTCGATATAAATTTCGCTTGCAACGCCGTCAACGCCGTTTCCTATCATATCAGGTCCGCAGGAGCCTTTCTGAACAAGCGAAACAACGCTGTTTTCGATATAGATTTTGTCGCCTGTTCCGTTGGCGCCGCCGCCGATAATTGCTGCGCCGGATTTGCTTGCTGCGTAAAGAATCGAGTTTTCTATTCTGATATTTTTGCCGTTTGCGTTCCGACCACCGCCGATTGCTGCGCTGTAATCGTCTGTTACGGCTTTTACATTGGCGTTCGCAATTGTAATGTTTGAGGCGCTGCTTTCCTTACCGCCGCCGATTGCAGCCGCGCCGAAGCCGCCGACTGCGTTGATATTGCCGCCTAAAATCTTTATATTTTCAGCGGTTACAGCTTCGGAGGAGCTTGAATTTTTTTCGCCGCTTCCGATCGCCGCTGAAGAGCCGCCGCCGGTGGCGTTGATATTGCCGCCTGAAACAGTGATATTCTCTGCGCCTGTGTAAATACCGCCGCCGATTGCTGCGCCGTGCTTGGAAGCCGCGGTGATATTGCCGCCCAATATCGTAATCATTTGAGCAGTTTTTCCATTGCATTGACCGCTGGTTGAGCCGATTGCGGAGCCGTACATATTCGCCTTTGCGATGAGCGTGCCGCAGCTTGCGTCACACTTGTGAGAAAAACTGTTTTTAGCCTTTTCGCAGCTTATTGTCAATGTGCCTGTTCCGTCTTTTGCAATGCCGCAGCCGTACAAACTGTCGGAGATAAGAGTGTTGGTTGTTCCGTCTGCAAGCGTGATTGACGCGGTGTTGTCATTGGCTATGCAGAGCGCCGAGCTGTCGGTCCACATTGACGGGTAGCTGATATTTACCCCCGCAAGGGTAACGTCCGCATAGGACGCATTGATTACGATTATGTCCTGTGTTGAGGAAACGCCGTCTGCGTTCTTGATTACAACAGGATTGTCTGTGTAAACGTTCAGCGTTCCTGTATCGGCGGATACCTGCGTAACCGGATTTGTTACAGACGAGATATAGTAGTCGTAATCAACGCCCGGGGTAAGCGCCGAGCCGTCAGCCGCAGCGATTACAAGGTCGCTTCCTATGGCTGCAAAGGCGCGCATGGCAGCAACGTATTCGTATGTTTTTTCGCTGCCGCCGACCTTAACTGTATGCTTTGCCGAGCGGTCGGCGTAAATGTAGAGGTTAGTGTCGGAATCGCTGTGGGTTTTGAATGGCAGAAGCTTTCCGTTAAAGTAAACGTCCTCATTCTGTGGGTTGGCTATTGTAATAAGAGCAACCTCAGGATAGCTGCCATCCGCATTTTTGCCGCAGGAAACGGGGGCTTTGCTGATTGCGTTCATGCCGTAGATCTGTTCGCCGTAGGCCCCGTTTTTGCCGCGGATATACACGGAAGCGGAGCTGTCTATATGAACCTCGCCGTCAGTGTTGTTTGTCGTTGCTAAAGCGTAATATCTCTGATTGCTTTCAAGGGTGTAAACGCCCTTTGAAAGGGAGAAATATTTTGCGCTTCCGAGAGCGGAGGCACCATCGCTCTTTGCGTAGATAAATCCGCCTGAGAGAATTATTTTTCCCTCCTGATAGCCGTCTATTGCGTTTTCATTGTCGGAAATGACGGTTATCCTGCCGCTTTTGAATTCGATGAACTTATCCGGCTCGGAATCAAGTATGCCGATAGCGGGAGCTGTGTTTTTCTGCTCGACATAAAGAGTGCCGCAGGTTTCATCGCAGATGTGACCGTTTTCGGCAGAGCCTGCATAGCAGCTTACAGTCAGGCTGCGTCCTACTGAGATTGTTGTTTCGCCGGCTATTGCTATCAGCTTGTTTGTGCTGCCGCCGCAGATTATAAGATTGCAGTCTACATATTCATTGCACTCGATTGCAGGGTGGTACGTATCGTTGTCGCTGTCGTAAGGAGCGTAAATGTTTACGCCGTTAAGGGTAACGTTGACGGTTGACGGAGCCTCATCGCTGCCGATATAGATACGGTCGGTTGTGGGAACGGTTTCATCGGCGTTCTTTATGGTTACGCTGCCGGCGCAGTTGTTTACTGTAAGTATGCCCGTTTTGGCAGGGTAAGTATACTCTAATCCGTATTCAAGGATTTCGTTGTCGCCTTTAATAACAAGGTCGGATCCCATTTCCTCGAATATTCCTTCGTTAAGACCGTAGGAATACTGCTTGTCGCCTACCTTTACGCTTGCAGTGCCTGCTATATCCTTGGGAACGTAAGCATAAAAGGTCATATCGGAGCTGCTAAGGAATCTGTACTGCTGGGGGTCGCCGTTTATAGTGATTTCCTCGCCGTTCGGGTTGCTGATTGCGGCAAGATAGACGTACTCGCCGTTATCGTTTTTGAGTTTAGCGTCGCTGCTGAACGGCTTCAGGTTCTTAGTCTTGTCATTTACCAGATAAACCATACCGCCGTTTATTTGGTAGTTACGGGTGTTTTCGGAATTAGACCAGCCGCCGAGCGCGTAGCTGTTGTAGCCGCCCTGGGCGGTTACGATACCGTCGTTTATAATAATGTTGTCTGCCTGACCGGTTGCGCCTGAACCAATCGCGCAGCCGTAAGCGTTATTATTGTTAAAGTAGGTTATAACAGCGTTGACAATACCACCGTTAATGTAAATGCCGTCAGCACTGCCTCCCTGACCGCTGCCGATGGCTGCGCCAAAGACGCTTTCTGCGTTGATTATACCGCCGTTGACAATAATATTGTTTGCCTTAGCGTTATAACCGCCGCCGATGCCTGCGCCCTTGCTGCCTTTTGCATTGATTCTGCCGCCGTTTATGACAATGTTGCTTGCGGATTTGTTATCATCGCCTCCGATAGCCGCAGGAAAGGTAGAACTTGCCGCATTAAGTCCGCCGCAGCTGCTGCCGCAGATATGACCGGCTTCTCCGCTGTGTTGGCAGGATATGGTGAGCGTTCCGCATTGGTCACTGTCTGAGTTCTTGGACAGTGCGGCGTAATTATAGGTTGTAGAAATAATATTGTCCGTGTTGTCGGCAAGGATTATGTTTACATTTCCGCTGCTGTTTTCGGCAATTTCAACAGCGCTGAGTTCATTCAGACCTCTTTGGATATTTATTCCCGCAAAAGTAATGTTTGCGGAAACGCCGCTCTCAATGTAAATGTCGTTGCTGCACGGCTGAGTTGGGTCAACGTTTTTTATAGTAATGCCCTTATCCGATAAAATTTTCAGCGTGGAGCCGTCAATTTTATAGTCTGTTCCGTAGACAAGAGGCTTGCTGCTGTCCGTTGCACAGAAGTCAAGCTTCATATTTTCAGCGTTTGACAAACCGCTTTCGGTGTAAATATATTCAGTGGTTGTATTGCCTACCGTTACGCTGTTTCTGCCGCTTTTCGGCATGAAAACGTAGGACTTTTTAACCTCGACCGAATTATCAAGATCGGTGTTGTATGTGCTGTTTGACGGATATGCTTTTCCGTTTACGGTAATGCTTTCATTGCCCGGATTATCTATTTCCAGTAAAATCAACTCTCTGCCGCTTGAGTCCTTCGGCAGGGAGGACATACCTATTTTGTCGGAATGTACGGTACAGCTATCGCCGCACTTCGGATATACCGAACCGCCGTCTATCACAATGTCGGCAGGCTTTGCCGTGCTGTCTGAAACGCCAATTGCGTCAGCGCTGCCGATGCCAACTGCGTAAACAACGCCGTCGGAAATTCTGATTATGCCTGTTCTGTCCGAGTTGCAGCTGTTTCCTGCGCCGACAGCGACTGCGCCTGTGCCTCTGCTGTCATAAGCGGTATTTGCGTAGATAGTGCCGCCGCTTATGTTTATACTGTCAAAACTGCTGCAGTAAGCGGCGCCTATTGCCGCACCGTAATAGCAGACGCCGCTGCTGTTACTAAATGCGTTGCTGTATGCCGAAATTATGCCGCCGCTTATGTTGATAGAGCCAATACTACCGTTAGTAGCGCTGCCGATGCCTGCGGCGCTGTTTCTTCCCTGTGCCGAAATTATGCCGCCTGAAATGTTGATGTCGGATACATCGGCTAAATTGCTGCCGCCGATGCCTGCGCCGTCATGGCCTACAGCTGTGATCATGCCGCCTTTTATGTATATGCCGCCGGTTTCGGTTCCATAATTACATCCTGAAGCGCCTATGCCCGCGCCGTGTCCTTTACTGCACCTTGCGTCAAGTATGCCGCAGCTTTTGCTGCACTGATGGTTTTCCTCGTCTGCGTGTTCGCAGGTGATTGTAAGCCTTCCGTTTTTGGACAGCTTTTCAATGCCTGCCGCATTCACGCCGTTCAGATAGTTGGAAGTCCCATCTTTAATGGTTATGGTTACGTTCGCAGAGCTGTCGCCCATGGATATAGCGGCGCCGTCGGTCGGGTCGATGCGCAGAGTGTCAAGCGTAATATTCGCGTCAACGCCGCTTTTAATAAAGATTTTTGCGTTGACAAATTGATCGTCTACGCTCTTTATTGTTATTGGTGTGCTTTTCAGAATGGTCAGCAAGCTATTATTTTTGTCATAGCTGTAATCTCCGTTCGCAGCGGTTCCTCCGCTTATAAGAAATATGCCACCTACATTTTCTACATTTTCTCCAGCGTCTGCGCTGACGGACAGGGTTCCGCCTGCTATCATTGCCGAAACAGTAAGGGCGCAAGCTGCGAGCAATGCCGCAATCTTGGATTTTCTACCATGCTTTTGTTTCATTTTGTTACGTATAATCCAATTATCCTCTTTTGAGGTTAATTGATTATTCTCCTTTCTCCCATTTCTTGGGTTTTATTGAATACTCCATTATAATACTTAAAGCACTGTGGAACTGTATCTATAGCACTACAGCTTTGACTGTTCGGAGGTGACTCAGACCACGGCTTTTCGTCTATTACTGTTAATCGGTCTGTTAACGCATCGACGTTTCTATTTACGTGATTACACAGCCGAATTCTCTGTTGAAGACAGCAGTGCTAAAAATATTTATCAGGAGGTATAAACCTATGTCAATGTACTTTATTGGAATTGATATTTCCAAGTACAAACATGATTGCTGCATCATTTCTGCAGCTGATCAAAAAGTAGTTTCTAAAGTCACAATCAAAAACAATAAAGCCGGCTTTAATGAACTGCTTACAATCATTCATTCTCTCGCAAATCCTGCAGACATAAGAATAGGGTTTGAATCAACTGCCCATTATGCTCTCAATCTTGAACTCTTCCTTGAAAATTCTCTCCTAACCTTCATGGAAGTAAATCCTGTTCTCATCAGTGAATACAAGAAATCAAAAACACTTAGGCGTACAAAAACCGACTCTGTTGACTGCGAATCAATAGCTCGTTGGTTAATGACTGTTGAATACAAACCCCATTCAAAAGGATTTTACCACGCTTACTCTTTAAAGTCATTAACTCGTTTACGCGATAAACTTATCCGACAGCGTTCTTTCTATCTTATCAAAATCACAAATGTGTTAGATCATACATTCCCTGAGTTTAAACCATTCTTTAATGAACGCTTATCCAAAACTGCTCTCTATCTGCTTGAAAACTATGGTTCTGCTGAAAAGATGGCTCGTATGAACTCAGCCTCTTATGAAAAGCTACGTTCCTTATCCCGGGGGAGGTTTTCACCACAGCAATTCCTACGACTAAAAGAACTTGCTGCCAATACTGTTGGTGTAAATAACTCTATTTTTGATGTAGAGCTGAACAGTCTTTTATCTTTATACAAATCCCTTGTAAAAGAGATTAATACCATTGAAAAAGAAATCAACAAACTAATTGAAGAAGTACATCCTCACTATATGTCAGTTCCTGGAATCGGACCATTATCAGCAGCTGTAATCTATTCTGAATACGGCGATATATCTAACTTCACTAATCCAGGACAAATGCTTGCATTTGCCGGAATAGAACCGGGAATCAACGAATCTGGTACTGAATCTCACGGAGGTAAGATGGTTAAGCGTGGATCATCCCAGCTCCGCTACACACTTATCAATTGTTGTCTACCGTTAATCCGCTTTGACATGACATTTGCAACTTACTATGCCAAGAAACGCGGAGAAGGCAAACCACATCGAGTAGCCATTACTCATGTAGCCAAAAAGCTTATTAGAGTCATCTATGCATTGGAGAGGCAAGATATCGACTTTAATGCACAGAAACTTCGTTAATCTCTAGTGGATTAATACTAATTTCTCCCATCTGAAATACGATGTATTCAGATAGCTTATTAAAGTTACCCATTTTTACAATTCAAAAAAATCACAAAATTCTCTTGACTGTTTATAGTTTGTCACGTATAACCTCTGAGTGTAGACGCAGACACCTTTGCCGACTGCATCAGCAGCCAC
>ENA-ORTW01003227-ORTW01003227.1-human-gut-metagenome-genome-assembly--contig:-NODE-3227-length-14137-cov-33.605596_pt1 | contig 14137 bp, 6 predicted proteins | sample MGYA00242072_ERZ509193 | MGnify/ENA primary metagenome ERZ509193 (study PRJEB26280, sample SAMEA2338813) | human gut metagenome | biome: human gut; feature: human-associated habitat; material: faeces... | reverse complement strand
CAATGGACCGTAGAGTCCATTGCAGCAGACTGTATAGTTCACCCAAGCAGACCTTACAGTCCACTGGCGGAGACTGTAGCAGATGACTGTAAAAAAAGGCTTAACTATATGGAAGAAACAGCTTACACAACCACTCTATTCCGGTTTTATCTTTTTCAGATAATCAGAAGGAGCCATACCGAATTCATCTTTAAAACACTGACGAAAATAGACCGTACTGTTAATTCCCACCTTGAACGCAACTTCTGAAATATTGTATTTCCCCTCTAATAACAAACGTTCCGCATATTGCATCTTTATTTTGCGGATATATTCATTGGTGGAAAGTCCGGTCAATGCCTTCATCTTCCGATATAGGGTAGAATTACTCATACACATGGCGTCCGACAAATAGCCGATGTCTATCTTCTCAGAAGAAAGACGATCTTCAATCAGCTTGTTAATCTTCTCAAGGAACTCATTATCCAATTTATTCATAGACTCGGTTACTGCCGCACGTTTGTCAATGAGTATGGAATTCGTATTAAAACGCTCTGCCAACAACTTGCGGGATTCAAGCAAATTATGGATACGGCTATGCAACAAAGTAGCACTGAAAGGCTTTGTCAGATAAGAGTCAGCACCCACTTGATACCCTTCTTCCTTATCTTGCAAAGAATCCTTTGCCGTCAGCAAAATAATGGGAATATGGCTGGTACGCAAGTCTTCTTTCAATTTCCGGCACATCACGATACCGTTCATCACCGGCATCATGATATCACTGACTATAATATCAGGAATGCAACCCAACGCTTGTTCCAAACCTTGTTCACCATTGGCGGCAGTCCTCACTTCAAAATCGTCCGAGAAAGATTCTACAATATAATCACAGATGTCCCTATTATCTTCCACTATCAGCAGAATACGCTTACCATTATGCACAGGTTCTATATTTTCTTCTTTTTCGCCCTTTTCATCGGAAGTTTTCTCCGTCGAGTCAGCATGCAGCACATGAGGATACGTGTTATCCGTCAGCAGACTGACATAAAAAGTACTTCCCACATTCAAAGAACTTTCAACCCTGATCTCCCCCTCATGCAAAACTACCAAGTTCTTTACCAGAGCCAGACCAATACCTGTTCCTGAAGCCTGATGTTCGCTTCCCTCTTGATAATAACGGTCAAAAATATGAGGCAATGCATCGGGAGCAATACCGAAACCGGTGTCACTCACACTGATTTCCGTATGGTGTATATTATTCCGGACCACCTGATGTAATCCTAAAGTTATAGTTCCTTTCTCTGTATATTTTATAGCATTGGAGATCAAATTATCCAGTATAATCGTTACTACCTCCTTATCAAAAAACAAAGACATATCTTCCTGCTCAATCTCAAGACAGAAATCAATCTCAGGTTTCCGGTTCAATTCCTTATACTTCAGTCCGATCTCGTGTACAAGGGCTGCCAGATTGTCACGACTTACACATAATTTCTTGTTTTGGGTTTCCGTTTTTCTGAACTCCAGTATCTGATTAATCAGGTTCAACAACCGGATGGCGCTTTGATGGATAACCGATATTTTCTGTGAATCTTTCCCTGATAAAGAATTACTTTTCTGCATATCTTCCAACGGTCCCAGAATCAACGTCAAAGGAGTACGCAACTCATGTGTGATATTGGTATAGAAACGTAAACGCTCATTATTCAGCTCCTGTTCCTGCTCATGATTTTTCTTCTCCAACTCATAGAGAGACTCCATATCCAGTTTCTTTTTATAGGCATGAAGAATAAAATACAGGACAGAAACACCCGAAAGAATATAAAATAACTTGGCCCACCACGTAAGCCATACAGGCGGGTCAATACGGATATCCAGAGAAGCTATCTCATCCGCCCATTCCTGATTCCGTATTCTTGTCTTTACCTGAAAACAATAATTTCCCGGAGGTATATTACGGAAAGTCACATTATTAGGATCGGTTACTGTATACCATGAATTTTCCAACCCTTTCAACATATAAGCATATTCCACTTGATCGGCCAAGGCATAATTCTGTATATTGAAGGTGACGCTGAAGTTATTTTGCATATAGCTTAAACGTACTTCCGACTGGCCTTCAAGCGCCATCACCTTTTCATTACTGTCCGTATCACGCAACGGGCCGAATATACGCATCTCCGTAATAATTGCAGCAGGTGACTCTCGTTTTTCCAATACCTGATCTGGATTAAAACGGCATAAGCCATTGATTGAGCCAAAATAAAGTGTTCCATCCTTAGCTTCCGCCACACTTCCACTCATGAAATTGCCCATAGGCACATTATCCCAATGATCGTAATTATAGAAAACCTCCTTGTCTTTCAACAAGCAGCTGATACCTTTATTGGTGCTCACCCATATATTTCCATGATTATCTTCCGTAATGGCACGTATATGGACATTGGACAAACCCTCCTCACTGCGATATACTTTATAGTCCCAACTCTGAGAGGATGGAAAACAAACCAGACCTTCTCCCGTTCCTATCCACATTCTGTTCTGACTATCCATATAAACAGTATTGATAGTATTAGAGGGAAAAAGAGAAGTCACGTTAAAAAGTTTAACGCACTGAAAATGTTCATCAAAAACCCCTAATCCTCCTCCGAAAGTACCAATCCATAAACGATTAAGATTATCTTTCGAGATACATCTCACCAGATTATTCTCTACTGTATAATGGTCTGCAATGCCTTTATCATGCAAGCGTACCTTATAGATGCCATTACTAGTTCCTATCCATACATATTCTGCATCTTCATACAGTGCACGCACATCTTCCCCTGTTTTATCTTTAGGAAAAATCTGGTGAAAACTTTTCTTTTTCACATCATAAAAATCCACTCCTCCCATAAACGATCCAAACCAAAGGTTTCCTTCCGAATCACAAAGTGCAGCCTGTATGGAATTATCAGTCAAATCACCGGTTTCTTCTTTATAAACCGCCACCCGCTTGCCTTTATCAAATACATTGATGCCTCCCCCATCGGTTCCGATCCATAACTTTCCATCCCTTGCTACGCATACACTGCTTGCTGTCTTATTATTCAGGCTACTACCCGAATGCTGGATAGGAGAATAACTATAAACATTAAAATAGGAAGATTCATGGCTAAGAAAATTAATTCCACCTCCCCACATACCAGCCCATACATTTTTAAAGGAGTCCTGAAACAAACAACGTACAGTAGAATTAGAGAGACTGTATTCATCATCCCCTTCCTTTATATATTGAAAACGCACTTGGTCAGGAGAAAGAAACATACGTTGCGTTAAATCCAAAATGGCTATTCCTCCAAATTCCATGGCAATCCAAAGTTTATTCCCATCAAATTGTCTGATATCAAATACGGTATGAGGAACCCCGTCCTCACTATGATGAAAATGGATAAAATTTTCGGCTTCCGGATTGAACAGTGCCAGCCCCCGGTCTGTTCCCAGCCAAATATTACCGCTTAAGTCCTTATAAATGCAAGTTACCCCATTACCTGGCAAACTGACCGGATCTTCAGGGTCATGCATAAAGTTCTTTACTTTTTTATCTTTAAGAGACAACACACTGAATCCATGATGCACATGCCCCATATACAACTTTCCATCTCCTCCATCAACAACCGACCAAATATTATCGCTAGCCAATCCCGGAACTGTTTGAGTATTGTAATGAATGAATTTTCCAGCCTTTTTATCGAAATAATCTACTCCCCGCCAATATGTCGTAATCCAAAGATTACCATCTGTAGCTGCCACAATCTTAGTAACATCATCCGTTATCAGACTTTCGGGGTTCTCGCCATCATGCCTATAGCAAAGAAAAGTGTTATTTACATAGTCATACGCATTCAGACCGGCCCTTTGCGTGCCTATCCAAAGGATAGAATCCTGAGGATCATCCAACAAACAATTCAGTTCATTGCCTGTTATACCCTGCCTTGTCAAATCTTCATTCTTCAAATAAGTAATGAAACGGGTACCATCGAATTTGTTCAACCCTTCCTCCGTGGCAAACCACAGAAAGCCCTGTTTGTCTTGAGCAATGCTCACCACATAATTATTGGATAATCCCTTCTCTATACCAAGCTGCTTAACAGAATAAGGTTGTGCCAATGAAACAACCGACAGCAGCAAGAGCCAAAGTACGAATATCTTTCTCATAGCATCAGTGTACACATTGTTAAATAATATGGTTCAAAAATACAAATAAAGTCTGTATTTTAGATACATAAATCATGCATTGCAAGATTTACCTCCCTTTTCTGCAAGATTTATATCAGGATTTTAATTCTTCTTCACGTACATTTGCACCACTGACGAATTTAATTCGTCCTCTATTAGAGTAGATGTTTAATCTTCAAATACTAATAAAATATGAAAAAGAAACATTTGTATGGTGCCATGTTATGGGCTTTTCTTGTAACTGCAAACCTATGTACGGGATGTAGTGATGATAACGACTACCCCGATGTAGACGGACAAAATCCAACAATGACATTAGCAACAGACCACATCGAGTCCGGAGCGGGACATCGATTTACTATTGAAGGGACATTAGAAGACAAAGACGGTATTGCTTCTATCAGCCTACAATGTGCCGACCTGCATTTGAACAAGACAATTGATTTAATCGAAATCTATGGTGCTCCGCAAGAGAGTTATGATTTAAGTTATTACTTTGACATAAACCGAAATGAAATCGGCGAACGTTTCACAGTCAAAGTTACTGTAACCGATGTAGGAGGACGCAGTATATCTCAAGATGTATTAATCACAATGGACGGAGATTTTGCAGCTCCGGTATTTTCAGCTGCCCCGGATGCCACTGTTACAGTATTAATGAAAAATGAAACGAAATTCAATCTTCGGTTCACGGCTACAGATGATCGTGCATTGGATTATGTCACAATTAATATTCCAGGTATAGACGGGTTTGACAACCGCCGTGTAGATGCTGATGGAAAAAGTTCATTGAACTTTGCCGAAATAATAGTATTCCCCAATGAACCGAAAAGTTATAATGTGACAATTACCGCTTTTGACAAGAAAGAAAACTCAACCACTACCACCAGTGTATTGAATATCTCAGAAATGCCGGATTTTCCCAAAATGTATCTGGCAGATGTGGCAACTGCCGAAGAACTGAATAGTGATATATTCGGGGTACCGATGGTAATTGAACATACAGGTGAATATCAGTATAAAGCAAATTATTACTGTCAAAAAGCCGGAACTAAAATATTCTTCTTACCACAAAAGAGTGACTTCACTCCTATTTGTTTCGGGCTTGATCCAGAGGATAACACCAAACTGACAGACGATCCCGAAACAGCAATGCCAATCGTACTTGACCAAGCCAATGTTTATTATGAAATTAATATTGATGTGAAGAACAGTACATACAATCTGAAAACTTACTCAATTGCCGATGCTGTAGACCCCATACCTCACACATACGGTTCTATCAGCCTTGACACATGGGGTGACGGTGGTTCGTGGTTACAGGAATTCTATTTCGGATATATGACCAGTAGCCCAACTGAAGTCCTGCGTTTCACTCAAGATAAGACCAATCCTCACCTATTCTATTTGGATACCCCCCTATTCCTGGAGGCAGGTACTAAAATGAATTTCGTTATTCATAACTGGCACTCTGACGGATGGTGGAATTATTGCACGTGGCGTGTAGACAACTCAGACGAACCGGAGATCTTCGGATATTATGGTAAAGAAGCCAAATATACCAATCCGGCATGGACCAAACCCGATCATGTAGGTGACAATTGGGCAAAACCAACAGTGAACGTCACAGGGAATTATAAACTTATATTCGACGCTCATTTGGAAAGAGCTAAACTCATTCCGGCCAATTAACAAGTAACATTAGATTTAAGATATGAAAAAGCAAATATTATTATTGTGTCTTGCGCTGACAAGTCTATGTAGCTATGCGCAGACCATCACTGTAAAAGGTGTAGTAACCTCGGCTTCAGATAAAGAACCGATGATTGGTGCAACAGTGCAAGTTAAAGGTACAGGTACAGGTACTATTACAAGTATTGATGGTGATTATTCACTAAACGATGTTGCCAAGGATGCCGTACTTGTGTTCTCCAGCATAGGATATGAGACTCAAGAAATAAAGGTAAACGGACAAACCGTTATCAATGTAGTGCTGAAAGATGCCAGTGAATTACTGGACGAAGTAGTGGTTATTGGTTATGGAGCCGTGAAAAAAAGTGACCTGACCAGTTCTATATCTACCGTAAAAGGAAAAGAAATTACCGAAACTGTAACCGGTAATGCAATGGACGCCTTGCAAGGTAAAATCAACGGTGTTCAAGTAACCAGTGGTGGTGGTCCGGGCGCACAACCAAAAGTTCTAATCCGTGGTGTAACAACAGTAAACGGAACCGATCCTTTGTATGTAGTAGATGGCATGCCGGTAGGTACAAACATCAACTTCCTAAACAGTAATGACATTGAATCTATGGAAGTTTTAAAAGACGCTTCGGCTGCTGCCATTTACGGAACACGTGCTTCTAACGGTGTCATTCTAATCACAACCAAAAAAGGAATGGCAGGAAAAACAAATATCAGTTTTAATGCATCTGCAGGTTTCCAAACACTGTCAAAACCCAAAATGGCTAATGCCGCCGAATATAAAGAAGTATTCAATACCCGATACACAAATGACGGAGGAACTTCTATTTGGAATGATACAGGCGCTACTACCAATCCCGGAGGAACAGACTGGTGGGACGAAGTAATCAACAAAACTGCTTTAGTGCAAAATTACTCACTCAATATCTCCGGTGGTTCAGACAAACTGGTTTATAACCTGAGTATGGGTTACTACCGTAACAATTCACAATATGACTATGGTTATTGGGACAAAATCAACGCACGCCTTAATACAGAATATACATTTAATAAATATGTAAAAATGGGTTTCGACATTGCCCCACGTGTAGAATCATGGGATGATACCCCCGATCTTTTTTCAGCTGCCATGTCTATGGACCCCACAACTCCTATATTCAAGCCGGAAGATCAATGGGTGGATAACGAATTCAATAACTATCAGCGTTCTTACAACAACCAGGAGTGGAACCCTGCCGGTTCATTGGCTCGCCAAAATTCCCACTCCCGTGAAATGGGTACAATTGTAAATACTTATTTACAGATAAACCCTATTCAAAAACTGACCCTGCGCACGCAGTTCGGCGCTAATGCACACTTCCGCCGTACAGACAAATTCACTCCTGAATTCTATATTGATGCTTTGGAACAATCTACATTAAGTAATGTTTCCCGTGAAATGCAGGAATGGCTTGATTGGAACTGGACTAATACTGCTACTTACATCACGACTTTTGCAGAAAAGCATAATATTAATGTAATGGGTGGCTTTACAGCTGAACGCTTTGCTGAATTCCAATCAAAAGCCTCACGTGACGATGTTCCTAATAATATGGATCAAATGCAGGAAGTAAATGCCGGTACACAAAACCAAAAGTCAGAAGGTAAAACTGCTTACAGCACATTAGTATCTTATTTAGGACGCGTGATGTATAACTATGACAATCGTTACTATCTAACAGCTTCTATTCGTGCAGATGGTTCTTCTCGTTTCCCCAAAGGAAACAAATATGCCATCTTCCCTTCTGTTTCTGCTTCATGGCGTATCATCAGTGAAAGTTTCATGCAAGACCAGAAGATTTTCAGTAACTTGAAATTACGCGGAGGTTGGGGACGTGTAGGTAATCAAAACATAGATAATGATGCTACGCTGACTTTGTTAGGACAATCTGATTATGTATTCGGTACAGCTCCAGGACGTGTTTCAGGTACTATGGTATCAGGCGTTGGCAATAATTTGCTAAAATGGGAAACAGTAGAAGACTGGAACGTAGGTGTGGATATGTCCTTCCTTGACTCCCGTCTAGACATGACCTTTGAGTATTTCCAAAAGAAATCTTCTGATATGCTCTATCAGAAACAAAATATCTTCGCCATCGGATACCCCGACTGGAACAGTACAGTATGGATGAATATAGGTAGTATGAAAGCTAGCGGTTGGGAATTAAGTCTGAACTGGCACGACAAAGTAGCAAACTTCCGATATAATGTGGGATTGAACCTTTCCGCAGTGAAAAATAAAGCTGTTAAATTCTCCGGTGACGGTCCTATCCAAACTGGAGGTTTCAACAGCGACCAAATTATCCGTAATGAAGACGGTGGCTTGATTTCACGCTTCTACGGCTACGTAGCCGATGGTATTTTCCAAAATTGGGATGAAGTTTATGCTCACACCAACGAAAATGGCAAGCTGGTACAATCCAATGCCCAACCCGGTGACATTCGCTTTAAGGATTTGAATCATGACGGAGTTCTAGATGAAAATGATAAAACATGGATCGGTAACCCATATCCCGATTTGATGGTAGGTTTGAACTTGGGTTTCAGCTATAAAAACATCGATTTCACAGCCAACTTCTATGGTACATTCGGTAATGATATTTTCAATAAGACCAAAGGTTTATACTCCGGCGTAAGTGGGCAAAACGTTTGGGCAGGTACATTGCAGAAAGCATGGCATGGCGAAGGAACCAGCAACGATATTCCTCGTCTGTCCTACAATGATTTGAATCAGAATTACACACGCGTTTCAAGTTTCTTTGTAGAAGACGGCTCTTATATGCGTTGCAAACTATTACAAGTGGGTTACACACTCCCCAAGAAGTGGTTGAACGGAACCGAATTGCGTCTCTCATTGTCGGCTCAAAATCTTTTCACTATCACCAGCTACTCAGGTATGGATCCTGAACGTCCACAGATTGGTAAAGATGGCAGTGTAATTGAAACCGGTATTGACGGCATCGCTTATCCTAACCCACGTACTTTCTTATTTGGAATTGATTTAAAATTTTAACCCTCAAGGTATAAACCATGAAAAAGATATTAACAATATTAACAATGATTGCCTCGCTGACATTCACTTCTTGTGAGGATTTCCTAACAGAGGAAGTGCGCGGGCAACAAAATTTGGATACTTATTTCCAAAGTGCAGAAGAAGCCGAAGCATTTATTACTGGTTGTTACCAGGCCATTACTTTTGGCGGATGGTGGAATATCAACACAGTATGGTTGCTTTCCGAGATGTGTAGTGATGACGGTTGGATGGGCAATACCAGCCAAAGTCAAAGTGACTATATTTCTTTGGCCCACTATCAAGGTACCGGACAAAGCAATGGTGCCATCTCCAACTTTTGGCAGTATCGATACAAAGGCATTCTACGTTGCAATATCGCAGTGGAACGCATTTCACAAGCTGATTTCTCAGATGAAGAAATGAAGAACCGGCTTGTAGCCGAAGCACGTTTTCTCCGTGGATACTTCTATTTTGAACTTGTGAAGAATTTTGGTGGTGTGCCTCTCATTACAGGCTTCCTGTTGCCCGAAGAAATACAAGGTATTACCCGCGCTTCGGCCGAAGATGTATATAAGTTCATTGAAGATGATTTAAAAGCCGCTGCTGATGTGTTGCCACAACGTAGTCAATATGCTGCTACAGATATGGGACGCGCTACCCGTGGAGCTGCATTAGGCCTATTGGGAAAGGTTTACCTCTACCAAAGCAAATGGCAAGAGGCACATGATGTATTGAAAACAGTCATCGACGAAGGTGAATATAAATTACTCGACAACTTCGGTGATGTATGGGATGTTGACCATAACAATAGCGAAGAAAGTCTGTTTGAAGTACAATATATGTATGATGGAACTTATGCATTGGGTGGTTCTTTGACTGTTATTACCGGTGCCCGTAGTGGTCCCGGCGACGGATGGTCTTGGGGACAGCCAACCGCTAACCTTGAACAAGCCTACATCGATGCAGGAGATACAGAACGTTTACGTTGGACTATCATTAAAACCGGTTGTACAGAAATTGCCGGAGAGAATAACTTCGACAAGTTCGTTGAAAACAACACAAAAATCGCCAATTATAAAGATTATATCGAAAAGTACGGTTGGGATCCCGAATGTTATATTATAGATCCGTCACAACATAAATCAGCACGTATTGTCCGGAAGTATTTTGTACCTATTGAAAAACGTCCGGAAGTATACAATATCGACAAAATTCCATTAGATCATCGTATCTTACGCTATGCAGATGTATTGTTGATGTATGCTGAAGCCTGCAACGAATTGGGCGAAGATGGTACAGCACGTACCTACCTTAATGAGGTACGGAATCGTGTAAAATTACCTGCTGTCACATCCAGTGGAAACGAGCTTCGCAAAGCTATCCGGCTAGAACGTCGTTTGGAACTGGCATGGGAACAAAACAGAATCTATGATATCCGCCGTTGGACAGATGACAATGGCAAGAAAATGATTTGTAACCTGATGGGAGCAAACGGTACATTTGTAAAATACAATACAGATCCCGCTACCCGCGACATTTACGAATGGGAAAATCAAGGTGAGGCAAGTGATAAAGGAATCAGCTTCAACGAAAACCGGGATATGGTATTCCCGATACCTTTATATGAGATTACAATGTCTAATGGTTCTATCACCCAAAATCCGGGCTGGAATTAATCATTTTCCAAAAAGAACAGATTGTTACAGGAATTAAACATTCAATAGGTCTTTATATTCTGTCGCGGATAGTTTGCTAGGATTATCCGCGACTATTTTTTAATCCATCTAAAACAATGAAACTAAAATATATTTTTACTCTTCCACTGTTCTTTTCTACTGTAGCCTGCAGTGACGATTCTCCCCAAACACCGGATACATCGGGGCAACCGGACAGCAGCATAAACGTAGAAAAAACAGTAACCATAGATGCCGGACAATCTTTTCAGACTCTGACAGGATTTGGCGCATCAGATTGTTGGGCACCTGCCTTCGTAGGAAAAAGCTGGATAACGAATCGTGACAAAATCAGTGAACTGCTATTCTCTTCTGAAATACAATCAGGACAACCTAAAGGTATAGGACTCTCCATGTGGCGTGTGAATCTAGGTGGTGGCAGTGCAGAACAAGGTGAAGCAAGTGGAATAGAAGACAAATCACGCAGAGCAGAATCTTATCTGACTGATGACTTAACATTAGACTGGACACGCTGTAAAGGGCAGCGCTACTTCTTGCAGCGCGCCAAAGAGTTTGGTTGTCAGAGTATAGTACTTTTCAGCAATACCCCTCCTGTACAATATACCTCCAACGGAAAAGGATTCTCCAATAGCGGAGGAGTTTCTAATTTGAAGGATGAATGTTATACGGACTTTGCCAGATACATGTCAGATGTAGCAAAATACTATGTAAACGAAGGATATCCAGTGACACATATCTCACCAGTTAACGAACCCCAATATAATTGGGACAGCGGCCAGGAAGGCAGCGGATGGACTAATGATGAAGTAGCCAGACTTATACGTGAATTGGATACCGCCATCACTTCTGCCGGTCTTTCTATTGATATTCTTCCAGGGGAATCTGGAGATTATGAATATCTCTACAAATTTAAGAATGATGCCGCCCATAGTAACGTACTTTCAGCATTTTTCACACCTGGAACTTCCACCTATATAGGCAACCTGACTCATGTAAAGAAACTTATCTGCGGCCACAGCTACTGGACAGATGGCACATGGGATGGTATGCGTAATGTCCGGAAACAACTGGCCCAAGCAGCCCAACAATATGATGTAGAAATATGGCAAAGTGAGTGGAGTATGTTAGGCGACGGATACAGCTCTTCCGAGTTTATAGGCTATGACCAAGCAACCGAAATGGACATTGCACTTTATATGTCAAAAGTAATACACAATGACCTAACTATAGCAGGAGTTTCCTCCTGGAGTTACTGGACCTCAATGGATATCCCCCGCTGGGGACACAAAAACCGCTTCTTACTGATTTCACTGGAACCCTCCGATGGAGTTTATGGGGATATAGAGAAAGAAGGCACTTATAAAGCTACTCCCACACTTTGGGTATTAGGTAACTACAGCCTATTCATCCGACCGGGTTATCGCCGTATCATGCTTAACATGAATGAATCATCCAGTTTCTTCGGGTCAGCATGGATTTCACCGAAAAAAGATAAAATTGTTGCTGTTTATACCAATCTATCAGAAAAAGGAGTCCGGCTAAACGAAATTCATAAAGAATGGGTAAGTGAAATAAGCTCCATCACTACTTATACAACAACAAATAACAAAAATTTGCAAGAGGTACACGTCACGGCAGACCAACAAGTAATTGTGCCTTCGGAAAGTGTTACAACTGTCATTTATAATCTGAAATAATCCCTCAACTTTATGAAATACAAAGCATTATTATTCTCTTTATTTGCAACAGCAAACCTGTTTGCTCAACATCCTGCCATTCACTTTGAAATAGAAACAGACCAACCCTGTCAAACCATGGACTATTTCGGAGCATCAGACTGTTGGAGCATGCAATTTATCGGCTTATGGCCGCAAGAAAAACAAAACCAAGTAGCCGACTGGCTGTTCAGTACGGAAAACCATGAAAACGGACAACCTAAAGGAATCGGCTTGTCTTTATGGCGTTTCAATGTAGGAGCCGGAAGTGCGGAACAAGGAGAAGCCAGCCAGATAGCCTCTCCCTGGATGCGCGCCGAATGTTTCCTTCAGGCAGATGGTAACTATAATTGGAATAAACAACAAGGGCAGCGCAACTTCCTGCGTCTGGCAAAAGAACGGGGTGTAAACAAATTTTTGGCATTTCTTAATTCACCTCCCGTATATTTCACACAAAACGGTCTTGCCACCAACACAGGCCGTGGAGGAACCTTAAACTTAAAGGAAGAGCATTATAAGAATTTTGCCCGTTTTCTTGCCAATGTCATAAAAGGGGTGGAGAAACACGATGGAATCAAGTTCAATTACCTCTGTCCATTCAATGAACCCGATGGGCATTGGAACTGGATTGGCCCCAAACAAGAAGGTACACCGGCTACCAACCGCGAAATAGCCCGTGCCATACGCCTCATCAGTAAAGAGTTCGTAAATAACCAAATTGACACACAGATTCTAGTCAATGAGTCCTCTGACTATCGTTGTATGTTCGATACTCACATGACTAATTGGGAACGGGGGTATCAAATCCAGTCTTTCTTTAATCCGGACAGTACAGCCACCTATCTGGGTGATACTCCCAATGTTCCCCGGCTGATGGTAGGGCATAGTTATTGGACTAATACTCCTCTGAATAATTTACACGATATCCGTTGTCAATTAAAAGATACTTTAGACAAGTATAAGGTGGATTTCTGGCAGACAGAAACCTGTATCATGGGCAATGACGAAGAAATCGGCGGAGGCGGAGGATATGACTTCACCATGAAGACAGCATTATATGTAGCACGGATCATTCATCATGACATTGTATATGCAGGTGCTCGCAGTTGGCAATGGTGGCGATCTATCGGTGGAGATTATAAAGACGGATTAATCCGTGAGTATAGTGATCCGACTTTTCTGAATGGTGAGGTGAAAGACTCCAAATTAATGTGGGCTTTGGGAAACTACAGTAGATTTATACGCCCGGGAGCTGTTCGGAAAGCAATTATAGCCAAAGACAACCAAGGGAAAATCATTCCTGAAGGCGATACGGATGTAACCGGACTAATGTGTTCAGCATACCAAAATACAGACGGAAAGGAGGTTTTCGTTATGATTAATTATGCAGCGGAAGATAAAGAGTTTACTTTCTATCAGCGTAACGGAATTATAAAAAACTGGACAATCTATCGTACTTCGGATAAAGATGGAGAGAATCTTCTACCGGTAGGAAGCATCAAAAACCATGAAAAAGTTGTGATCCCGGCACGTTCCATTATTACGTTGGTCACTCAATAATACTCCAATATATAAAGAAATAAGGTTGGCTCTTTGTGAAGAGTTCAGCCTTATTCTCTTCTTAAAATACATTTCGGTTCTCAATCCTTCCTTTTTATACTGCTTTCCCTCACCTGCAAACAAGTAGGAATAATGATTTGCCTGATTTTTTTATCTCCCTTAATCTTATCAATCAACATCTGACATGCGGCTTCCCCCATCTTATAAGTCTGATGCGA
>ENA-ORTW01003218-ORTW01003218.1-human-gut-metagenome-genome-assembly--contig:-NODE-3218-length-14166-cov-2.812345_pt1 | contig 14166 bp, 11 predicted proteins | sample MGYA00242072_ERZ509193 | MGnify/ENA primary metagenome ERZ509193 (study PRJEB26280, sample SAMEA2338813) | human gut metagenome | biome: human gut; feature: human-associated habitat; material: faeces... | reverse complement strand
CCGTAAAAAACAATACCACCGACATCAAACATATACCGAGTTTTTTACTTATCTTTGTCAGTGTACAAAACAAAGTAATTATGAATACCTTAGAATTAGAAGCTTATAAGGCAGAGTTGGCAAGGGAAGTATTGAGCATTGACAACAAAGAAGTGCTGGACGATATAAAAGAAATCATATTGAAAGGTACGGGACATAATGCACCCTGCCGGATGAATTTCAGTGAGGTAAAGCAACACCTGCAAGCTTCTGAAAAGCGGTTTGATGCAGGAGAATACATCAGTGAGGAACAAATGGAAGAGCTTTTTAACTCACTGCGGTAATGATTATACGATACGACGTTAAAGCCCGGTATCAGATTGAAGAAATCTTTCAATACGGAAAAAGTAACTTCGGTTCTCAAACCGCTTTAAGATATATACAGAAGCTGAGAGAGAACATCAACGGATTAAAACAGCATCCTTTGGCAGGAAGCATTGAATGGCTGCTCACCGATAAAGAGCATGAATACAGATTTATTTTTGTAAAGCCTTATAAAGTAATCTATTCTATCAAAGGAGAGATTATTAGAATACATCTCTTTTGGCATACCTACCGAAATCCCGACACTTTAAAATCCTGTCCTCTCGAAGTCTGTGAACCATCCTCTCCCTACGGAAAAGAATAATATTTTGCCTATGTCGCCAATTCCGTTTGCCGTACATCAAACGGAAGTTGCAACATAGGCAGAACTTTTTTTGATATACATCCTATTGCCGGAAGTTGCGCTCCACCTCGTCCGACTGGAACTTCACCACCTCATACTCCGTACTGCCCTGACCGTTCGTACGCGTCACAAAACCATACTTCTCGAGCGCCTGCACCAGCTCCTGCTGCGTCTGCCGGTTCACCTGCACCTTACCGTAAATCGTAAGATGGGTAAGGATGGCGGAAGCGGGCATCCACTGAACAGACAAATCCTCTGCCAGAGGACGGCGGAAAAAGACGAACAGGTTCTCTTCCACCGGGTCCTTCATCCGGTGACGCTCGTTATGAGTGTTCAGCCCGTCTATCTCGTCGCCCTCGTACCAATACCGGAAGCCGCTGTCCAGCAGCGACATAGCCTGCGAATACACCCCCTGATAATTCACGGGACGCCGATAATCCACCGAAAGCACCGATGAGGGCAGGAAACGCCGGTTGCCGTCGATGTCCTGCAAACACTGGCGCTTGTTGGTACTCGCGATGAACGAGGCATGCCGCGCGAAACAGAAAGCCTGCGCATCGAACGAAGCGAAGAAGCCCCTACCGATATCCTTACCGCTCACGTCCACCGGAAGTCCGATGAGGCGCTCCACGTACAGGCGGGCGGCCTCGTACATCAGCGCATGATGGTTCTCAAGCTCCGCGTACGTAATGAAAGGCACGGAGAAGGTCATCTTGCGCAGACGGCGGGCATACGCCGTGCGCAGGTAAAGGAAGATTTTAAAGCCGTGCCGCTTGGGCGTGAGGAAGCACGCCACAACGTCGGCGTCGGCCTCAAGCAAACGGCGGACGGCATCCACACGGTCGTCCGCCAGCTCGTCCACGTCCACGGTGATGACGGGATTGTAGCGAAGCAGGCTGTAAGGCTGCCGCAAGGCGGAGTAGTTTCCCGTGAGCGTAAAAAAAGGGAGCTGCTTCTTGATGGCGTTCGCTTTGGAGAGGTCGCCCAGACGCAACTGCTGTTCCACTTTCCGAACCGTATGGAAGTAGGCGCCGTTGCGGATGTTGGTTATCACGGTAGTCAGGTTCGTTTCGCCGGAAACGGTGGAGAAGCCGCTGTAAGCGGTAATCATGAGGTCTTTCATCGATGTTTGTTTTAGTTTGCCCTATCGGCGGGAACAAAGATAAGCGTACGCTCCCGGATACGAAAATAGTCCTCTCCACAGGAAAGGACTATCCGCTTCACTTATTTCGGACGCTCATCGGACGCGCCCTGCTCCTCTTTCGGGAAAAGACGGGCAAGGGTATTGTACAGCGCCGTTTCGATGGACTGCTCCTTCATCTCCGAACTGCGGTCGCGGTCTTTCTCCACAAAGCAGAACGCGTGCAGAATATGAGCCCAGCACCTCACCTCGCGGCTTATACTTAAATCAGGACATCCCGCCGTCTGATGGCCGTGTATCTGGCAGGCAACCGCCTCGAACAGAAGCTGTTTGCCCGTATCCACGTGCACCTTGCCGTCAAGCATCAGGTCAATCCCCGTAACGATGCGGGATACATCAAGGTTTTCATCCTTCGAAACAAACACATAACGGTCGCAATCTACAAACTCCGTTTTTTTAAAATAGCACTTTTCATACTCTTTTCTCTTTTTTCGTTTAACATTTAAAGGCTTCAATTAATATTAACAGGCAAATTTAAACATTTATTAAACGCGGGCAAAACAATCGCCGGAAACTTGTTGAGAATAAAAAAAAATCGCCGACACCGTGAAGAAAGGCAGGAGGGTATATCCCCCTCTCTAATGAATCGGCGATTTTTAACCGAAAAAAAAGAAAGAATACGCCCGTGCGTGCGCACACGCGCATGTACTATATATATGAAACTTGTATCATCAGGGAAAAGTTGTAAAGAACAGAGAAATAACGGCGGTGAATGTTGTAACGAAAATTCAACAAAAACGGAGGTGTTTTTTAAACGTACGTTTGATAAACACAAAGATACGCATACTTTTCATAATACCAAATTATTTTGATAATATTAATTTCGGATGACAGCAAAATAATTTTTCAATATGTTGTGAAACAGACGCTTACATCCGAAATAAAAATAGTGCCCTGACAAAGGAATAAGTATAAAGGGCGGGGCTGAAAGAGAGCCCCGAAAAGGTGTTTTTCAGACGTACGTTTAATAAACAATTTGCCCTGAAAAGCAAGCAAACAAGCAAACAAACAAATAACATTTATGAACCTGAAACCTTTGTTAATCATTGGGTTTATGCAGGTACTGCCTTTTCCGATATATTCACAGGAAGCGCGAGAGACAAAAAAAGAGGTCTTCAGCGCCGACACCGAACAAAAGACAGAACTCGTACTGCATTTCCGCTTTGACCGCTCAATGGTCGACTACGGATATCGTGACAATAACCGGATACTTGCCGCCATGCACAAAATCTTCGCAGACAGCCTGTGTGTATCCCGGATAGATTCCGTGTGCATACAAGCCTTTTCCTCACCCGAAGGAGACGCCGATTACAACCGGCGTCTCGCTCTGCGACGCGCACAGGCCGTCAAAGGGTATCTGGTCTGGAAATACCCCGGACTGAACCAGTATCGCATCCGTACCTCTGCGCAGGCGGAGAGCTGGGACGCCCTGCGTGATGTCGCACTGAACGACACGCTCCTGCCCTGCCGGGACGAAATATTGCAAATATTAAAGCTGAATACAGGCGAAAAACGGAAAGAGGCTCTCTTGAAGAAGCTGAATACAGGTATTCCGTATCGGCATATAAGCCAATGGATTTTGCCTGAACTGAGAAACGCATCTATATGCACCGTCTATATGCGGCCGCTAAGGCATGCACAGCAGGGTAGCAGGCTTGTAGCAGATGCTCAGGGTAATAACGGGAAAGAGTACCAAAAGGCAGACGGAACGGAGATTACGGATGATACGGAAGTCGTAAACGGTGTAAGAGTTGCGAAAGGCAATGACACAAACGCAAACGGTACAGAAGTTATAAACGGTGTAAGGGTTACGAAAGGCAATGTTGCAAATGCAAACGGTACAGAAGTTATAAACGGTGTAAGAGTTACGAAAGATAATGATACAAACGCAAACGGTACAGAAGTCATAAACGGTGTAAGGGTTGCGAAAGGCAATGACACAAACCCTGACGGAACAAAAAACATAAACGGTGTAAGAGTTGCGAAAGGCAATGATACAAACGCTAACGGTACAGAACTAACAGACAACACAGAAATCATCGGTAGCACGCAAGTAACAGGCAATACCCCAACAAAAGGCAGCGCCAACGCAATAGCACCCGGCAAATCACGCCGTCGCCCCCTCTTCGCGGTAAAAACCAATCTCCTCTTTGATGCGGCGCTCATGCCCAACATCGAGCTGGAAGTCCCCATAGGCAAACGCTGGTCGCTCAACGGAGAATACATGTTCCCCTGGTGGCTGATAAACGATGACAGATACTGCCTGCAAATACTCATGGGCGGACTGGAAGTCCGTTACCGGCCGGGCAAAAGGAGCGGACGCGACGTACTCACCGGACACTTCCTCGGCCTCTACGCGGGCGGTGGAAAATACGACCTGCAATGGGACAAGAACGGCTATCAGGGAGAATTCTTCATTGCCGCCGGAGTGAGCTACGGCTACGCCCACAGCATCGCCCGCAATCTCCGACTGGAATACAACATCGGCATCGGAATGCTCCGTACCGACTATCGCCACTACCACTCCCGAGACAACCACCGGACCCTGCTCTGGCAGGAAAACGGCGAGTACACCTGGCTGGGCCCCACAAAACTGAAAATATCACTCGTTTGGCTGATTACAGGAAAAAACAAAAAATAAAAGAATATGCTATCCCCTCTTACTCAAATAGCAATAACATTGCTGCACGACATCGCCATGCACGAACCGCATGAAGCGATAGGCCACTGCACCTCTCCCGAAGAGCTGCGATACATATACACACGCCTCGAACAGAAAGGAATGATATGCCGCAATGAAAAGACAAACGAAAAGGCAACAGAAAAAGCAGCCGAAGATGCCGACGCCGATACATACACCACCTGTTCCTACAAGTTGTGCCGCCCGTTATGCGAAATCTCCCTGCTCGAAGTGCTCGAAGCCATAAACGGACACCTGAACTGCAACCACCCCACATCCGAAGCGTTCTACACCCGCTACGGAAAGATGGCGCAGAAACTGGGAGTGGTCAACTATATTACAAGGCTCTATCTGTCGGAAATAAAACTGATAGATTGTTAATACTAAAACACAGAAATAAATGAAGAATACAGTTTTGTTTTTGCTACTGCCGCTCTGGCTGGCGTCCTGCGAACGAAGGGAACTGACCTTCTATACGGAGGCCGAAATAACCGTGACGGCCGACTGGAGCCGTGCCGACCAGCAGGAAGAAAACCAATACGGAGCCACCCTGATTTTCTATCCGCAGGACGGAGGCACACCGCGCGTCGTACTGATGGGAGACCGTACGCAAACTACCGTACGCCTGCCCGATGGACGCTACGACGCCATACTATTCAACCGTTCGTTCGACGAGTTCGGCACAATGGCATTCCGGGGACAGGAGCAACTGCACACCCTCGAAGCCTACGCCCTGCAAACGGAAACGCGCTACGGAACGAAAATCATCACCGCGGCGCCCGGCAAGCTGGCTTCTGCCGTGATACGCGACTTTGAAGTGACGGACAACATGCTGGGCAACTACGCCCCGGCCGGAGCACGCAGCGTGGCCGACTGTCCCGACGGAGCCTGCCGGCTGCAATTCACTCCCCTGCCCCTCACCCGCAAGGTGAAAGTAAAGCTGCACATCACGGGCATCAACAACCTCAAGCAGGCCACGTGCCAACTCAGCGGCGTGCCCCTCTCCATCTACCTGCACGACGGCAATACGGACAACGCCGAGAAAGGCGTGCAGGAGTTTGAAGTAGAGGACATCACCCCGGACAAGGACTTCGCCGCCAACGGCACGCTCAGCGGCACCATCCACCTCTTCGGACTGCCCTCTACCGAAGAAGTGCAAATCAAGGTAAGAGCCTTGCTGAAAGACAACACCACCGTTATAGAGCGCGAAGTGGAGAACATCGAAGCGAACGAAGAGGCGGACGGCAGCGGCGTCACCACCCTGCATATAGAAGCCGACATCACCGAACCTCTGCCCGACGTAACCATCTCGGAAGACTCCGGATTCAACGCCAATGTAGACGAATGGGGACAAGAGAACGATACAGAGATTCCGATTTAAGAAATACGGCTCATCAACCTAAAGACGCAAAGCTAAAGATACAAATTTAAAGATATAATTTATCAATCTAAAAACAACATTCAGTTATGAAAGCAAAGAGTTTATTCTCACTGGCCATCATCGTAATGGCCTTGGCAGGATGTTCGGAAAATGAGATTACCGAACAGAACCCGGACGCCAACAAGCCTATCGGTTTCGACACCTACACCGCGGCGCAAGCCCGTGGAGCGGAAAACGGGCTTCCCGCTGTAAAGACTTCCGGCTTCGGGGTAATGGCGTACCAGACCAACGGAGCTTACAGCACCGCCGGAGCAAAGTCCGAATTCATGAACAACCAGAAAGTGACATGGAACAGCAGCGGCAACGCATGGGTATACAGCCCCGTAAAATTCTGGCCGGCAGGCGCCAACGACAAAATCTCGTTCTTCGCCTACGCCCCCTATGCGGGCAGCAACGGCATCACACCGGTGTCCGCCGACGTAAGCAACAACCCGAAAGTAAAATTTGAGCTGCAAACCAACCAAAAGAATATGGTAGACCTGGTAGTATCCGATCCTACGGACGGTTCCAACAATACGATGGACAAGAATTCGACTTCGGGCACGGTAAACTTCAAGTTCCTGCACCCGCTGACCAGAGTGGCCATGGAAGCCAAAACGGGTACGGACATCAGCGCCAACACCGACACAAAGGTATTCATCACAGGCGTATCGCTGATACATACCAGCAAGCTGAACAGCAAGGGTACGCTGGACATGAAAGCCCTGACGTGGGCAAGCAATACGTCGGATTATCTGGCATCTCCTTATGCGCTGACGGCAGCCTCATCCAACGGCATATTGAACCTGACGGCAGCCAACTTCGCAGGCTACACCACAAGCTCCATCGACATATCTTCCGCCGGAACAACCGCCACATCGCTATTCCCCGCCAATGAATACCTGTTCCTGCTCCCGGTGAGCAATGCCACAGGTACAGCCGCGGCCGGTGATGTACAGGTAAAAATCGCATACGACATGGTGAACAAGACAGGTGCCGCTACCCACACCAAATCCTCGGTGGAAAAGACAGTGAACCTGCCTGCCGGTGTTTTCAAGAAAGGTACAGCCCAAAAATTCACTTTCACGGTGAGCCTGAACGCCATCTCCTTCAACGTAACTACCGTAGAAGGCTGGGGAACGGAAAGCGACACACCCGTAACCGTTCAATAACCCGATGTAACGAAACGATAACGAAACGATAATAAGACGATTTCCCATCGCCCGGTCAAGGTTGAATGTCCTTCTCCGGGCACACAACAAACTTTTTCAGTAAAAGAAGCAAGCAATGAATATGACGAGAAGAATGAAAGGCGCGTACATCCTGATTCCGCTGCTGTGCACCCTGTGCGCCGGCTGCGATAGCAAGGACGAAAGCCTTATGTCCACCCGGGAGATTGGTTTCTCCACCACCGTAGCAAGCAGTGAAGCGGAACCCGGCACACGTGCCGAAGCCACCACCGACAACCTTACGGAAATGGGCGTATTCGCCTACTTTACGGGCACAGGCAACTTCAGCAACGGCAGTTCCACTCCCAACCACCTGTACAACCAATCGGTGAAGAAAACGGGCGGCGTCTGGACGTACAGCCCCGTAAGGTATTGGCCTGCCAACGCCAACGAGAAAGTATCATTCTTCGCTTACGCGCCCCATACCGCCGCCGTTTCCGGCAACGCCAACGACAAGATACGGATAGCGAAGCCCACCGCCTTCAACGCCCCGGGCAGACCCGTTATCAGCTATTCTGCCCCCCAAGGGGAACTCGACCTGCTGCTCTCGACAGGCGTAACGGACTGTACCAATACTCATGGCCCCGTGCAGTTCACCATGAAGCACGCCATGACCAAGGTGGTCTTTAAAGTAAAGACGGGCGGCAGTGACTCCAAAACCATAACCGGTATCAGCACCGAGTGCGCCTCATCGGCCGACTTCAGCATAAACGACGCCAACACCGCGGTCGCCGCGGAGAACATCGGTACAAGCAAAAGCACTTGCACGGCCACCGTCAGCATAGCGGTCGACGGCACGGCAAAGACCGTAAAAGAATTCTTCCTGATACCCTCGCACCCGAACGATACGAAGGTGACGCTGACCTATGCCGATGGAAGCGGCTCCACAACCGTAACAGCCACCCTGCCCAATGTCACCCCCAACGACTGGCTGTCCGGCAAAGCCATAGGCTACACCCTGACGATACAAAACAACCAGATAACCGCCATCACGGTGAACTCCGACATAACATGGGACGAACTGAAAGTCCCTATCCCTTCCGACACCGAATATGACTATATCATAGCCACCGCCGAAGACCTCGCCCGATTCCGCAATGATGTGAATAACAGTAGAATCCGTCCCATCAAAGCTTTACAAGTAGCGGACATCGACATACAAGACCTCGCTACCTCGAAAAACTTCTCCAACGATGCCACCGACTGGACACCGATAGGATATAATGTCGAGTTTCAAGGAGTATACAACGGGAACGGACATACCATAAAAAATTTAAAGATAAAAACCGGAAAGACAAGCCAGGGTATCGGCCTTTTCGGACAGGTAATTCAGTCTCTGCTGGTGGGTATAAATCTGCGCGACGCAGATATAACGGTCGGGTCTCCTGTAACCTACACAGGAACACTGGCAGGAACGGTCGACCAAGAGACGCAAGTAAACTATTGTTCCGCCACCGGAAAAATCAGGAAAGTTCCATGTAATGCCGACGGCGGCCAGCCGTACATAACAGGCGGGCTGATAGGAGATGCAAAGGATGCTTCAATAATCTTATGCCATGCCAATGTAGATATAGGGGAAGGAGGTATTTACAATCACACCTCGTCAGCCGCCATGAATGCCTGCACCATAGGAGGATTAGTGGGCTACATGTCAACAAACAAAAGCAGAATCGCATCCTGTTGGTCTTCAGGCAATATAAAGCTGGGACCTATTCCCGCAAACGCCGGGTATATTGTCACAGTCGGCGGATTTTTAGGCGGCGATGCCCATAGCGGCGATATTTACGGTTCCTATTCTTTAGGAAGTATAGCGCTCTCTTTCAGCGGAATGGCCAACAGCGGTGACACCAGAACAGTAAACGCAGGCGGTTTTATAGGCACTGTCAACGCTGTTCTGTGTACGTCTTGTTATAGTTATACGCCACTTTCCCTTACGTACCCCGATATAGATTCGCAGGGTAATATAGGTACTGTTAATTTCGGCGGTTTTACACCCCTAGATTATTCGACATTCAGATACTGCTATGGAGACGGCTCGGTTCTGCCCAGAACAAGCTATTTCAATTATAAAATAAGCTGCTATGAGTTCTCCGATAGCCCGAATTCAACATCTTATTCCTGCAATACATTAGGCGGGAAAACGGTACAAGAAATTCTCAGACCAAGCAGCAAGATTAAATCATCCAAAACATTCAGATGCGCCAAGTACGACTCTTCCATCAATGCATACTATACGATGCCCCCGATGCTTTACATCATAAATTGGGACAGCGATAATTTCTGGAAGCAGACTCCGGCCGATCCGACATACCCCGAAATAAACTATTATGTAGATATGACGTCGTTATAGGCGTTATGTCTTTGCAGATACCATGTCTTTATCCTAAAAACAGCGTAACGATGAAAAAGCATATTTTACATATCCCATACAGTAAACGCAGCGTATGCAATGGTGCACACGGTATACACTGTGTACGTAACACCTTCCGTGCACGCAACACGAGCCGTATACACAGTCTATTCATATGGTGCGGCATAGGCCTGTTATGGCTCTGTACCGCCTGCACGGAACAGGACGAGTTTTCCGCCGCCATCTTGCAACCTCTCACCTTCATCATAGACGAGCCCCTGCCCTTTCAGGAAATGACAGCAGGCAGCGGCAACACCGCCGCTCAGCCGTCAGGCAGGGACGACTCGCATGCACGTCCCCATACCCGTATCGCGGATTCGGGCAAAGCCGTGTCCTGGGAGAATAATGACAAGATATATCTCGCCGCAGCAATAACCGTCAGCACAAGTACCACGTACGCCTACTCCACCGCCACATACAACGGCAGTACAAAAAAATGGAGCGCGCTCACCCCGCCCATCTCCGCCCCGGCAGGCGCCAACGTCAATGTGGAAGCAATCTACGCCAAAGGTACGCTGTCCGGCAACACCATGACTCTTGCGGACAACAGCATCATAATGAAAGCGAGTACCAAAAACATTAAGGTCACAGCCCCTGCCGAACCCATAAATCTAACCTTTCTGAGCACGCAGGTACGGGTGGAAGTAGCCGGAATGGACAATGGCATTACCCCCACTTCCAGCCTTGCAAATATTCCCCAAAGCATAGACATACAGCCCGCCAAAGGCAGTTTCAGCATCACCACCGCCAGTAAAACGGATTTCATTTCCGACAACGGAGTGTATTACGTATTTCCCGGTGGAATAAACCTTGCAACATCCAATCATAAGGTCATAGCCCTAACCAACACCCGAGTCAACAGCTCCTATTTTCTTGATATGAGCGGCAGAGGCGGCCACGTCCGTCCCGACGGAGATATCCATGTAGGCGACTACTATTACAGCGACGGCACCTGGAGCGACGGTGGCTACCGGCTACTGACGGACGGCACCTGCCTGCAAGAAAACGTACCGCCCCTCGCAGGGAAAACATGTATCGGCATCGTATTCGCCGTAGGCCATTCAGATTATGATACATCCAATTACAGAAACACCGGCATCCGTCAGGATAAATGCCAGGCCTATGTGATAGCTTTAAAAGACGCAGGCGCTGAATGCCGGTGGGGCGTCCCCGGCCCTGTTGTAGGATGCAGTGTATCCAACAACGGCTCCTATCCCGAAAAAGACTGGAGCGGATATTTATATACCAAAAAAATCGATGATTATGCCACTGCTAACGGTTCAGGACTCGATCCTGAAAACTATGACGGATACCCGGCCACTTATTATGCCAAAATAGCCTATGAAACGCAAGTAGCAGCCCCAGCGACAAGCAGCGGCTGGTTCCTGCCCGCCATCGGACAATTGTATGAAATTTGGCAGCAGAAGGATTTATTACACAACATTATTCCCAGCCATAGACGGTACTGGTCGTCTTCGGAAGATAGCGCGAATACAAGTTTGTCCGTACTGGTATTAGATGTAGCAGCCACTCCCGTAAGCCAACGAATATCAAGCCTTAACAAACATGACCGCTATTCAGACCCTAACGGCACGTATTCCTGGGCGATTTTGGCTTTTTAGTCCATTATAGCATCCAATCTCTGAATGACATATCATTTTGCCATTCAGAAGAGCTTGTAACAAAGAATCTCCTCTTTTAATAACTGAGAGGAGATTCTTTAATATATGGAAAGAAAATGATTCACTATTACATTTTTAAGCTAACCAGTTTAATGCTTTTTCTTGGATTTGTCTATACCAAATATTTTCATTTTCACAAGCCTTTGCTAGTTCTCTCGAATATTCAAAAAAACATTTTACCTGTTCCGGATTAGGTATATAACTTGCTTTATAACTATCTTCAAGCATCTTTTGAAAAATATTCAAAGACAAAGGTACAATTACAGACTCACCACCATAATAGGATATATTCATATTGTGAAGTGCATAGAAATGAGCTATACAAGCTTCGTTGATTGTAGGTGCGACAAATAGACAATAACAAGGCTTACCACTATCTCGTTTCATTTTTCCCAAATGACGACTTACAGGCTCACTCTCCATTTCGTATTGCTTTTGCCCACTCGCCATTGTCACTTCTACCGTCAATAGATAATCTCCATAATCGCAAACAATGTCAGCCATATTCCCTTGCGCTGTGGAAAGCGGTTTGCCAAAATCATCAAAATTTAAGTTCGCCTTTATTTCTCCACCATCAAGCATTGTCATGGCACGCCATGTGTTCCATTCAAGCATTAAAGGTGCATCATAGAGTTCCTTGTTCTCTATCTGTCTAAATATATTTTGAATATCGTCATACAGCCTATAGTTTTTTATCTCCATCACTTGTCTGCGAAGAGTATTTTCTTTTCTCTGCCCTATCAAATCCGTAAGCAAGTTTTTCAAGATTACTGTATCTGTATTTGGACTAAACTCTGCTTGCGGGAACTCTGTTTGTAATTTTGCAATCAGTTGCTGCTTGTTATCAGTCAGAAGCCTTGGAAGCTCCGCATTCCCAAGATATTCGACATAGCGTCTTTCGTCTTCAACAAAACAAGGTTCACGATCTATTGTCTGCAAAATATAATCAACATCTTCCATACGCTCTGGCACAATACTCAAAGACTTTCCAACGTGAGAAACATTAACGAGCCCTGTCGCACGCAAATAACGGAAACATGCATCTGCATAGTCGCGCATATTGCTTGATTGGGTTTTAAGAAACTTTTCCAACGAAGCATCGTTACTTTCACGCGTCTGTGTCTTTCCACTTGCTATCCTATCCTCGAATATACGTGTAAGTTCATCGCGTAGATATTCAGCTTTAAATGTCTTATAACTTCCTTCATATTTCGCTTTTGCAAGACGAAACGTTTCTATTTTCTGTATGATACTTTTAAAATTGCGCCAATCGGTAAGTTGCATTCCAAATATCTGCAACTCATCAAATTTTAATGTACCCATTGTACGTACCAATCGAAGCATTTCCAAATAAGGCTTAACACAGAATGATGCCGCCCTTACCGTCGGCTTGTGATAAGGTGAAGGTACTTGGAATTTTAACATTTGACGTAAGAATACCTCTTCCTTTCTATTTGAACTCAGCAACGCCTGTCCTGCGGGAGTAAGTGAAATGAGAGGCGACAAAGTTACGAAGCCAAGAGACTTCGGTGCGCGATTTATCCTATCCCGAGCACTTAATGCTGGGTCGTTTTCACCTCTGCCATTGAAAAATTGCTCTTCACGCAAAATATCCATAAATGCATGCTGCGTATCATTATTCCATGGATTACCTGCGAAATGTTCAACAAGCAATCTAATTTCCGGTATCATCTTCTCCGGTGTACGGGGAGATGTTGTCAGAAACAATACTTTACTATCTATTGGTCGTGCCATAAGGTTGTCTTGCTTCAAATAATTTTAATGAATTGTTTTCTGATTCGTTATAAACGTCATATTGTGAGGCGTAAACACGAATATCATCCCAGCATTTCCTATAATTAGCCACAACAATGTGCTTTGCAGCAGACTTGAATCTGTTACGGATATTCACAGCATAGCTCTTTTCATATTCGTCCATAATGTACCCCTTGTACAGTTCTTCTGTCATCGGAGTACGCCCGATTACCATTAGTGCTTTACAAGGTAAGTTAGCAAAGTCATTTGCCAAACGCCTGTGATTGTTTTCATTAAACCCATCCTTATATTCTTCATTCCCATAATCAGAGAAGACACAATCGTATGGTGGATCAAGAAAAACAAAATCATCGACCTTACACATATTGAAAATCTCGCTATAATCGGTATTGAAAATTTCTGCACGTTGTAACAGTTGACTATGCAAAAGAGTTACTGAATTTGTATTAAGGTGTTGGTAACGTCCAAACGGTACGTTAAATTCTCCACGTGTATTATATCGAATCATTCCCGAATAAGCAGTTTTATTGATGTAATAATACAACAATGCATCCGAATATTTCTTATCCACAGTTTCATTAAACATATCGCGAAGCAAATAATACAACTCCTCATTCTTGTCCTCAACCCTTTTATCAGGATGCAAAGCCTTGAGGTTATCAAAATCCCTTCTATTACTTGTGTATTGCATCTCGATTTCATCTAATTCTTTACGCAAGTTATTATAATCATCACGTACACCTCGATAAAAATCAATAAGTTTAGGATTTATGTCATTAATTATTGCTTGTTGAGGTTCGAGGTAGAAAAACAACGCTCCACCACCAAAGAATGGCTCAATATAACGTCCTGTGAAGCGAGGAATGTGCCACATAATATTGGGTATTTCCTTCGATTTTCCTCCTCTGTATTTTATCATTGGTTTCATTGAATATTTCTTCCTTTATTTATTTGCAAAAGTATAAAAAAAACGCAATATAACACTTGCAAAGTACTAATATCACAGATTTTATTTTAGATTTTTATCGGTTTGACTTAACCGATTGAAGAATAAACTTTTAG
>ENA-ORTW01003214-ORTW01003214.1-human-gut-metagenome-genome-assembly--contig:-NODE-3214-length-14176-cov-2.558247_pt1 | contig 14176 bp, 9 predicted proteins | sample MGYA00242072_ERZ509193 | MGnify/ENA primary metagenome ERZ509193 (study PRJEB26280, sample SAMEA2338813) | human gut metagenome | biome: human gut; feature: human-associated habitat; material: faeces... | reverse complement strand
ACGCATATCCCAAAAGGGTGAATAATTCCTCGATTTACGTTAAACATTGGGTTTTGGGTGGATCGGATAGCTACACGAATCATTTCAGGGGACGGAAAATTGCATCGGAAGGTGCAGACAGGGTAAATTGTGGCGCTAAGTGGTGTACAGTAAATATGAATGTGCCCATTCAGAGTAACAGCATTACCTATGGTAAATCGGCTACATATTCAGTTTCCGGACGCGGAAATACGAACCATTATGATTATGACGGCGTAAGCTCCGTTGATTTGCACGGATATATGTATATGTAACCTGTTCAGGGCAAGAGAGAGCAATCTCTCTTGCTCGTTTTTAGAAGGAGCAAGAGAATGTATAAGACAATCGCTGCTATAATATTACTTTGCATCGCACTATGGATAATTGGAATGTTTGGATCGGTACGAGCAGAGTGTATCAGTATAAATGAACTCCAAACAGAAGCGAATATCGAGTGGAAAAAAGACTACGTTGACCGATATGGAAGGACAGTTAGCGTAGATGTAACGCCAATCATTCCTCAAGTAGATAAAGTGCCGATTCAGATTATGGAAAATCAGATTCTACCTGTAGAAAATGTTTTGAACATTTATCCTCAATCAATGGTACAAGAAGAAATAGATAAAATAGACGAGGAAGTTGTCATACTGCATTATCTGAATCAAGAAAGAAATGAAAGGGGAGCTGTATATATTTGTCAAGAAGGCGGAAAGCTGGTTTTATTCGAATACGATGATCTGAATACAAAAATAAATAAAGAAACAACAAAATTAGAAAGCTTCAGCGGAACTCAGTATTGCTCAAATGAGGTCGATCGGTTATATCCATATTTAGACGGATATGATTTTACAGTTCAAGACAGTATAGATTATGCCAATCAAGAACTCGGAAAATTCTTCCCAGATTATGATTTGGATTTAGATATAACATGGGTGACGATTGTGCCCAATACCCGTCCATGCTACAACTGCACATTGAGGCAAAAAATAGATGGAATTCCCATTTTAATGGGTGCCGGAGATATAACGTATGGCGCCAATGAAAAAGAAATGGGATTCAAATTCCCGAAAAGCTGGAAGACGAAAGGGGTCGAGTATTGGGGATACTATATATCCCCAATATGGGGGTTTATTGCATATGTCGATGGCGGATATCAAATACAGTTCCGACCGCTGAAAAAAGTTGCTTCGGTAGTCGATGATGTGCCATTGTGTACGTTCGATGAGGTTATATCAAGCGTTGAAAAACAAATTGAACACGGAAATATCCGCAATGTTTATGAGATGAGATTTGGATATTGCTGTTATCTTGATGAAAACGGACAAATCGTATTATATCCTGTATGGCAAATCGAGTGCGACTACTTCTTTAATCCTAAAGAAGAACAAAAGCATTATGCAGAAATGGAAAATGTACGAGTAACGCAAGGACACGATTATCATACAATGATTGTAAATGCTCAGACAGGCGAGTTCATGAATCCGGCTGATTTGAAAGATAATCTGTTAAAATGTCCCGATATCATTACTTGGAACGACATTACGAGATGAGAAAACACAGAATAAGGAGCTGTTGCAGAGATGTTCTGCCAGTTCCTTTTTTCATTGGCTGCATAAATCGTCAGCCTGTCCAGCCCAAAAGACAGCATAGGCAAAACAAATTAGGTTGGCGGTCTTTCTGCATATAATTACATCTGGGTATATGCAGAAACATGAGCCTCTTTTTCGGTTACTGCACATATCTCCGCAAAAACATGTGCAGAAAGCATCGGAAATATCAATAGTTTTTACCATTATTTAAGAAAAACTTTCTAATTTCAATGACTTTTTCGATATGCCCATGCTGACAGCATGGACTATCGAGCTATGATAAACCTGAAAGGACAATTCTGATCGCGAGATAAGAGAATTCAATCTCAGCAACTTGGAGACGCTCCGACAACGAGCGTCCTTTTTGTATTCATCGGAAAGGAGAAAACATGGATACGCAAATTATCAGTTTGGCAAACCAGAAGGGCGGCGTAGGCAAAACAACGACCTGCGCCAATTTGGGTATTGGTTTGGCGAGAGAAGGAAAGCACGTGCTGCTGGTAGACTGCGATCCGCAAGCCAGCCTGACGCTCAGTTTGGGATGGAGGAAACCGGAAACCCTGCCGGTGACGCTGGCTACGCTCATGGGCAGAGTTCTTCAGGAACAGCCCGTTCATGCCGAAGAAGCGATTCTGCATCATGCGGAAGGGGTGGACTTGATTCCCGGCAGCATTGCCTTATCCGGCATGGAAGCGTCGCTGGATACACGGCAGAATGTGCTGAAAAGGGTGCTGGACGATTGCAGAAAAGACTACTCCCATGTGCTGCTGGATTGTATGCCGTCGCTGGGCATGATGACGATCAACGCACTGGCGGCGGCAGACAGTGTGCTGATTCCGACCATACCGCATTATTTGTCGGTAGATGGACTGGGCAAGCTGATGGAAAGCATCGTCAGGATGCGCCGAGGATTGAACAGGGGACTGCGGGTTGAAGGAATTCTCATTACAATGGCAAGCCGCACGACGTATGCCCGTGAAATCAGCGAATTGCTTCGGACACAGTACGGAACGAAGATTAAAGTGTTTGATACCGTAATTCCGCACTCCATCAGGGCGGCGGAATGCAGCGCCGAAGGAAAAAGCATCTTTGCGTATGATCCGAAGGGTAAGGTCGCGCAGGCGTACAATGCGCTGACGAAAGAGGTGATTCAGCATGAAAAGCAGCGCCAGAAACATCGAGCTGAAATCGGTCGATGACCTTTTTGCGACGGAAGAAAGCAGAGCGGATGCCCAGCGGGAAAAGGTACAGAATATCCCGTTAGGAGAACTACATTCATTTAGGAATCATCCATTTAAGGTTAAGGACGATGCGGCGATGCAGGACACGGTGGACAGCGTACGCGAGTATGGCGTGCTTGTCCCCGCGATTGCGCGTCCTGATCCTGACGGCGGCTATGAGCTGATCGCTGGTCACAGGCGGCATCATGCTTCCGAACTGGCAGGCAAGGAAACCATGCCAGTTATCATTCGTGACCTCGACGACGACGCTGCCACGATTATCATGGTGGACAGCAATTTGCAGCGTGAGGAGCTGCTGCCGAGCGAACGGGCTTTTGCTTATAAAATGAAGCTCGATGCGATGAAAAGGCAGGCAGGACGACCGATGAAAGAAAATCGTGACCAAGTTGGTCACAATTTCTCTGGAAAGCGAACTGTTGAGCTGATAGCCGAAAATGCGCCAGATAGTAGAAATCAGATTCAAAGATATATCCGCTTGACTGAACTGATTCCTACCCTGCTGGACATGGTGGATGAACGCAAAATTGCGCTTAATCCCGCCGTTGAGCTGTCCTATTTGAAAAAAGAAGAACAAACCCTTCTGCTTGAAGCAATGGACAGCGAACAGGCAACGCCGTCGCTTTCTCAGGCACAACGGTTAAAGAAATTCAGCCAGCAGAAGATGCTTTCCCTTGACGTGATGCGGGCAGTCATGAGCGAAGAAAAGAAAACCGACCTTGATCGGGTGACGCTGAAAAACGAAACGCTGCGCAAGTATTTTCCGAAATCCTACACGCCAAAGCAAATGGAAGATACCATTATCAAGTTGCTGGAAGGCTGGTATAAAAAGCGGCAGCTTTCGCAGGAACGGTGATGAATCATAAGTGCTTGCGAAATCATAAGCGACATGATAAAATAAACTTGAAATAGAGCATGGACGAATGAATAGTGGCTCAAAGGAGAGGAAAAAACATGTCCATTCAGGATACGGCAACCAAACAGTATGTTTCGGAAGCGGAAGTGTTTGCGGACGCTTTTAACTACTTGATTTACGATGGCGAACAGGTGATTAAGCCGGAACAGCTGACCGATATGGATACAACGCAGTATGTGATTCCATATCATGAGGATGAGAAAGGCAAGCCGGAGGCGGCGCAGAAATACCGCGATACGCTTAAAACGCTGGCGGTTAAAACGGATGATCGGTACACCTATCTCGTGCTGGGAATAGAGAATCAGAGCCATGTGCATTATGCCATGCCGGTTCGCAACATGCTATACGATGCCATGCAGCTCGAAAAGCAGGTGCGTGATCTGGCAAGCCAGCATCGTAAGGAAGGAAAAAATGGTACATCGGAAGAATATCTTTCTGGTATGAAGAAAGAAGATCGGCTGTCCCCTGTGATTACGCTGGTCATTAACTTTGGCGGAAAGAAATGGGATGCGCCGCTCAGCCTGCGCGAGATGTATGGCGAGCAACCCGAAAAAGTCCTTCCGTATATTCAGGACTATCGGGTTTTCATGATTGACCCGATGGAGATGAGCGACAATGACCTTCAGAAGCTGAACAGCAGTCTGCGTGAAGTGCTGGCGTATATTAAATACCAGCGGGATAAGGCACAGATGGAAAAACTGCTGAATGAGGATTCTAAGTTCAGCTGTCTGGAAACAAATGCGGCTCTGGTTATCAATGCTATGACGAATGCGGGAATTGCGATTGACCCGAACAAGGAGGCTGTAAATATGTGTGAAGCAATTCGGCAGATGGTTGATGAAGGAATCATGCTGGGCGAAAAGCGCGGTGAAGAACGCGGCGAAAAGCGCGGTGAAGAACGTGGCGAGAAGCGCGGTGAAATGCAGAAGGCATTGGATATTGCACGGCGTATGCTTGAAAAAAACTATCCCATGGAGCAGGTTGTTGATCTAACGATGCTGACAAAACAGGAAGTTGAAGAATTGAGCAGAACAATCACGCAGTAATCCTCAGCGGGAAAAGTGAAAATATTCTGCAAGGCGTTTACCGAAAGGCGAACGCCTTTTTCTATACTCATGCGAAGGGAGGTGAAACGAAATGACCGTAGTCTTTCGAGTTGTCAAAACCAAAAACTACACGATGATGTCCAATCAGCATTTGAAGGATAAACGCCTGACACTCAAGGCAAAAGGGCTGATGTCGGTGATGCTGTCCCTGCCGGAGAACTGGGATTACACGCTCCGGGGACTGGCGGCAATCAGCAGGGAGGGCGTGGATGCGATCAGCGAAGCCGTCAAGGAGTTGGAGCGTTCGGGCTATGTGATCCGAAATCGAAAACGGGACGAGCGCGGGCGGCTGAGCGGGACAGAGTACCTGATCTACGAGGACTGCCACATGAACAGCCAGCCTGCGCAGGACGCACCTACGCCGGAAAAACCAAAACGGGAAAATCCAAGACTGGAGAATCCGGTTCAGGAAAAACCTGTGCAGGAGAATCCAAAGCAGGAAAAACCTGAACAGGAAAATCCCGCGCAATTAAATACGAATAGATCAAACACGAATTCAGAAAAAACGTATCCACCAAATACTCAGGGAGAAAATCCTTATCCATCAATCTATCCCAAAGAAAGGCAGGAAGATGTTGCGGCGATTCGGGACAGCGTGCGGTCGCAGATCGGGTATAGCTGCCTTGTCACGCCGTATAACCGGGATCGGATGGATGAGATCGTCGAGCTGATGGTGGAAATCCTCTGCACCGGCAGGGAAACAATCACGATTTCCGGGGCGGAGTATCCCGCCGAGCTGGTCAGGGAGCGGATGCGCAAGATCAACAGTATGCACATCGAGTACATCTTCGGCTGTCTTGAGCAGAACGCGAGCCGCGTCCGCAACATCAAGAAATATCTGCTGACCACGCTGTTCAACGCGCCCGCGACAATGGGCAATTACTACGACGCGCAGGTGCGATACGACCGGCGAAAGCGGGAGGAAGATTATGAAAACTGGCTCGATGAGCTTTAGAAGGGAGTGGTGTCCATGAAAAACTATTTTCAATTCGCCTGTGAACTCGAACCCATTGACCGATTTCCCGGCTGCATGAGCAAAGACGACCTGCTTGAGAACCTGCTGCGGCAGGACACGCAAGCAGGTTTTCTTTTGCCCGAAAAGCGGACGGAAACCGCGCTTCGGGTGATGCAGCTGGAGCAGGAAGCCGAGCAGCGGACGTGCGAGATCAGCGGAGGCTGGTTTCCCAGACGGGTGCTGTTCTTCGCCGTGCCGCCGGTGGACGGAAAAGCCTGCCAGCTCTGCGCGTTGACGCAGATTGAATCCGGCAGGTGTTACCTGTTTACGCCGGACTGCACCCCGATTCTGGTCTACGCCATACAGGGCAGGAAGCTGTACTGCCTGTGAGAAGGGAGGAACATCATGAAGCAAAAACATGCGGATTCGCCCTCGGCTTTTCTTGCGGCGGCAATGGCTGTGACGGGCGTGGCAATGCTGCTCTGCCCGCTCATCGGGCAGAACACGGAAATGAATCAAAGTGCGGCGGAGTACGACGACCTGCGTGTTCAGCTCAAAAGCGAGGAACCGGCGCAGGCAACGGACGCGCCGGAAAAGGCGAACGGAAGCGCCCTTCGCCGGATGCTGGATGCGGCGGGGTTTCCAAGCGCAACGCAAGAACCGCTTGAACTGCCCAAACCGGATGAATCCCCGCCTGAAATCAACATCGGGACAGGCGCAGACCTTGCGGCGTGTCTGGCGCAGAACGGAGACTTCATCGCGTGGATCAAAATTCCCGGCACGAACGTGGATTACCCCGTCGTCTGGACAGACGACGCAGAGTATTATCTGCATCACACGTTCAGCGGGAAGCAGGGTGCGGCAGGGACGCTGTTTTCGCTGATGAAAACGGATTACAGCATCCCCAGCCGCAATATCGCCATTTACGGGCATCATCTCAAATCCACCGGCGAGAAGATGTTCACGTCGCTCATGCGGTACAAGGATGCGGATTTCTATGCCGGTCATGAAATCGCGCTGCTCGATACGCTGTACGAAAGCGGATTATACCGCATTTTCGCCGTGCTGAATTTTCACAGCGGCGAGTGGGACGCTTCACAGGCGGATTTTGAAAGCGACGCGGCATTTCTGGAATTTATCCGGTACGCCCGGCGGAACGCACTGTACGACACGGGCGTGACGGTCGGCGCGGAGGATTCCATTCTCACGCTGATAACATGTGACCGAAGCTATGGCGGCAAAGCGGGACGGCTTGCAGTCGTGGCTGTACTTGAAAAAAGCAGGAGGAACTTATGAAACACAAAATCAAATGTCTTTTGTCTTTGCTGCTGTCGCTGACGATGCTGACGGCGGCTTTGCCTACGTCGATATGGGCGGAAGAAACGGGGTTTGCCCAAGCAACAGGCGCGGAAGCAGAGCTTCCGAACGAGCCGGAAGCAACAGCCGAGCCGGAACTGCCAGTTGAATCACCGGAAGCAACATCAGAGCCGGAGCTTCCAAGCGAGCCGACGGAACTGCCGTCGGAAACCGAAACGCCGGAGGGCACGGCAGAGCCGACCCCGCAGGTTACCGAAGAACCCATGCCAACGCCCGAACCTGAAGCGGCGTATCAGGCGGGCGTGTTCGTTCTCGTCACGGAAAACACGCGCGTGTTTTCGGATGTGGATGAAACGGCGGACGAGGTAGACGGCGAGTTGTACGACGGCAGTTTTGTCCGCACCGCAAACGTCCGGGTGGAAGAAGTCCGGCAGGACGGCATGGGGCGAACATGGCTGCTGGTGCGCTATCTGTACGGCGAGGAAGAACCTGATGGAGAGATGGCGTGGACGGACACGGCGACGGTCTGGGTGCTGGCGGAGGAAACCCAGCCGTCCGATGCGGCAGATTATGACGTGACGGCTTACGCCTTCCCGTTTACGCCGGTGGAGCTGTACGCGGCGAATAACCCGCCGAGATTGCAGACGCTCAGCGGCAACACAGGCGAGTTTTACGCGGGGCAGACGGTATACGCCTATTCCGTGCATGACGACGTGCAGATTGCGTCGCTCAAAAACTATGGCGCGATTTACGCCACTCAGCATTACATCAACGAACATGTGGTCTACTGTCTTGAGCATACGATGAACAGCCCCGGCATCAAAGACAACCCGGAAGGATCGTATAAGGTCGTCGATCTGGCGCAGTACGGGCAGACACAGGGTTACTCCGGCATCATATACAGCGAAAAGACGATGCATGCCATCGGCTGGGTGCTGCGGCACACGTTCCCCTACATGGGACTTGACCGTTATGAGGATGAATGTCTGGAATGGTCGAGAGCGGCTGGACAGTTTGCGATTCGAGAAGTCATCAAGCAGCTGGAAGGGGCGCAATACGTCCGCGATTACTGGCACATGGACGAGTTTTACCGCGCGACGGGTCAAGCGCCCAAGGAATATCTCGAATATGCACGTTGGCTGGCGGCAAACGCCCTGACCTATGCGCAAATGACCGGCGAAATCACGGTGTCGAATGTGTCCGTATCCGTCGCCAACGGCGTATGCACCGGCACGGCGACGCTGACCACGGACGCACCGCGCATCCGCATCCGCCGCTCGGTCGGAACGATTACCGGCTATACGGGCGGCGAGGACGGCACATACGTCTATCTGAACAGCGGCGACACCATTACCGTTTCCCAAGCAGGAAGCGGTTTTTCTTTTACCGCGGAATCCGTTTCGACGGAGGAGCTGGAAGCCAATTTTCTGGTCGCCGTGCCGGATGCGAATGTGCAGAAGGTCGTCATTCCGCAGCGGGGATCGCCGTATCCGCTCAAGTCCACGGAAATCCGCTTTGATATGCCGAACGGCGCACTGGTCGTGACTAAGACGGATGCGGCAAGCGGCGCGGTGCTGGCGGGCGCGACGTTCGAGCTGACGAACGCTTCCGGCACAGTTGCGGCGACGCAGACCACAGACGCGGACGGTACGGCGCACTTTGATAACCTTCCGGCGGGAAATTACACGGTGCGGGAAATCGGCGCGCCGACAGGCTATCTTATTACTGTGCCGGACAGTCAGAGCGTGACCGTCACGGCAGGCGAAACGGCGGGCGCGGCGTTCGCGGATGAACGGATTCGGGGGAAAATCCGTATCGCCAAGACGGACAGCCTGACGAAAGAACCATTGGCAGGCGCGGAGTTCACCATCACACGCACAAACGGAACGGGAACGCCCATCGTGCTGACCACCGACGTAAACGGCAATGCCGAAACGGACTGGCTGGATTATGGGCGGTATCGCGTGACGGAGAGCAAAGTTCCCACGCACTATGAAACCAGCGGCTTTTCAACCGAAATCGACTGCACGGAAAACGGAAAGACCTATCTCATCGAGGTCGAAAACGAGCCGACGAAGGGCTTCATCCAGATCGTCAAGACCGACGCGCTGGACGGCAGACCGATTGAGGGCGTGCAGTTCGATATCGTGGACGCGGGCGGCAACGTTGTCGGCACAATGACCACGGATGCAAACGGCGCGGCAACGTCGCCCGCATTGTTCAAGGGACAATATACCGTGCGCGAGCATGAAAACCCGACGGGCTATGTGGCGGAACTAGCGCAGCAGGACGTGACGGTGAATCCGGACGAAACGACATATCTGGGCGCGAGCAATCAGCCGATTCAGGGCAGGATCAGGATCGTCAAGCGGGATCAGCTCACAAAAGAGCTGCTGGCAGGTGCGGAGTTTACCGTCACGCGGCTCAACGGTCTGCCATCCCATCAAGGAGCGGGCGACGGCGAGGTGGTCGCGGTCATTACGACGGATGCGGACGGCGTTGCCGAAACCGGCTGGCTGACGTGGGGAACCTACCGCGTGACGGAAAGCAAAGTGCCGGAGCATTTCGTGGACGCGGGCTTTTCAGCGGATATCGCCATTGACGAGGAAAACTTCAAAACCTGCGAGCTGGAAGTCGAGAATGAGCCGACCAAAGGCTTTATCCGCCTGACCAAAACCGACCGGGCAAACGGCAACCCGATTGCGGGCGTGAAGTTTGATATCTATGAAAACGACGAATACGGAAATGCGCTTGTCGGCAGCATGACGACCGGCGCGGACGGCGTGGCAATCTCCGAGCCGCTGCGCAAGGGACGCTACATCGTGCGCGAGCATGGCGCGACAAAGGGCTACGTTTTTGAAGAAATCGCGCTGGACGCGACGGTCAAACCCGACGAAACGACCGACCTTGCGGCGACGAATCAGCCCGTCCGGGTCAAAATCAAGATTTATAAGCGCGATAAGGACGAATATGCAGGCGATAATCCCAACAGCAAAAATCGAAAAACCCTGCCCAGACAGGCGAGCATCGACCCGCCGAAATCACGCGGCGACGGCGAGCTGACCGGAGCGATTTTTCAGGTGCTGGCGGGCGCGGCAATCAAGGACAGACAGGGCAACGTTCTGTTCAAAAAAGGCGATACCGTTGTGGATGGGCTGACGACGGCAGGAGAGGATGCGAGTGCTGCAACGGGCGAGTTGTGGCCGGGGCTGTATGAAATCGTGGAGTTGACCCCGCCAAAGGGCTATCATCCGAGCGAAAAACACATCTTCGTCGATACCGTCAGCGCCGCAGGGCAGTCTGAAGAAGCCGTCGTGGAATATGAAGGGCTGAAAACCAACACCATCCGGCTGGGAGCACAGGCTATCGTCAAGATTTTAGGCGACGACCACGACGACCCTGCCCCGGATCGCGTCGAGCAGCCGGAAGTGGGCGCAGAGTTCAACGTGTATCTCAAAAGTGCGGGCAGCTATGAGAACGCGCGTCCGTTTGAGCGCGATTATCTGGTGACGAATAAGCGCGGATACGCCAAGACCAAGGCACTGCCCTACGGCATCTATGTGCTGGAGCAAACGAAGGGCAAAGAGGGCTATGAAATCAAAGGCGCGATTGAGTTTGAAATTGACGGCACGGAGGATATCCAGAACCCGCCGCCGCTGACACTCAGCGACCGACCGATTCTCTACCGCCTGCGTATCCTCAAGACGGATCGCGAAACGGGCAAGACCGTCACGCTGGCGCATACGTCGTTTAAGCTCAAGGACACAAACGGCGAAACGGTGCGCCAGACGGTGCATTATCCGACCGAAAAGGAGATCGACACGTTCACCACGGATGAAACGGGCGGCGTGACCCTGCCGGAAACGCTCAGGTGGGGCTTGTACTACATCGAGGAGATTTCCGCGCCGGAAGGCTACCTGATTCGGACGGAATCTCTGCCCGTGATGATCGGGCATGACGGCGACGAACCCGGGCAGACGTATGAACTGAACATCGAAATGCAGGATGAGCCGGTCAAGGGGCAGATTCTCGTGAAAAAGACCGGCGATATGCTCGTCGGTTTTGAAACCGTGGACGCATACGGCTATGCGGTGCAGAAGCCGGTCTATGAACAGCGGAATCTGGCAGGTGCGGCCTTTGAACTGCGTGCCGCAGAGGAGATCGTCGGCAGGGACGGAACGGCGTGGTACGGCGAGGGCGAGCTGGTCGATACGATCATCACGACGGCGGGCGGCGAGGATGCGTCCAAACTTCTGCCGCTGGGCAGATATACGCTGACCGAGGTCAAAGCGCCGGAAGGATACGCGCCGGATGATGCGCCGCGCGAAATCGAGCTGGCGTATGCGGACGATCAGACCCCGCTGGTGAAGATCCGCGTGGAGGTTGGCAATACCTATCTTCCCGCCGCCATTACGCTGCACAAAGAAGCCGAAGTCATTCGCACGACGGAAGCAAACGGTGAAGTGCTGCGGACGCTGCACAGCGAGCCGGGCGAAGGCTTTGTGTTCGGGCTGTTCAGCGAGCGGGATATCCATGAAAACGGCGTGACCCTGCTGGCAGATACGCTTGTGGCTGTCGGCATGACCGATGAAAACGGCAGGCTGACGTTTGACGGCACATTTCCGCATGGCGACTACTATGTGCGCGAGCTGCAAGCCAAGACAGGCTGGAAGCTCAATCCAAACCGTTTCCCGATTACGCTTGAGCCGGGCGGCGACGCGGTAATCCGCGTCGAGCTGGCGCAGCCCATCTATGACGAGCTGGTTTATACGCCCGTGACGCTGACCAAAACCGATATCACCGGCGCGAAAACCGTTCCGGGCGCACAGATCGAGGTCAGAAACGAGCAGGGCGAAATGATTTACCGCGCCACGACCGACGCGAACGGCGAAATCCCGGATATCCCCGTTACGCCGGGAACATACACCTTCCGCGAAATCCTTGCGCCGAGCGGCTATGCGCTCAATGAAGCCGAAACACGCTTCACGGTGGACGCGCAGGGAAATATCACGGGCAACACGATGCTGCGCAACGACTATACACGCGTACAGCTCCGCAAGCAGGACGAAAACGGCGTGCCGCTTTCCGGCGTGGAATTTGCGCTGGTCACGGAAACAGGTATGCGCCTGACGACCGCCGTTTCGGACGCAAACGGGCTGGTGACGTTTGAGAAAATCCCGTATGGAAGATATACCGTCGAGGAAACCCAGCCGCTCCCCGGCTATTTCAAAACCGCCGTGCATGTCCATCTGACGGTGGACGGTACGTTTGTCAACCCGAACGAGCCGCTGGAAACCGTCACCAATACGCCGATGCGCCTTGCGTATAAGAAGGTGGATACATCCGGCAGACCGCTTGCGGGCGTGGAGTTCAGCCTGATTAACGCCGCAACCAACGTCGTGACCGAGGTGGCGGTGAGCGACGAAAACGGCGAATTTATCTTCCGTCACATCGACTACGGCGACTGGATTATCCGCGAAACCGCCGCGCCCAATGGATACAGGCGCATGGAGGACATGCTGCTGCATATCGGCGAGGACTTCGTGCAGCCTGAGCCGATTACGCTGGTCAACGTGCCAAACAGCTATATGTTCATGAAGATGGACGGCGACGGCAATCCGCTTTCCGGCGTGAAATTCGTGCTGGAAGATGCAAACGGAAATGTGCTGCGCGAGATGGAGAGCGGCGAGGACGGTACGGTGCTGCTCGAAAATCTCGATGATGGTCAGTACGTCGTCCGTGAAACCGAAGCACTCCAAGGCTACGTGAAAACCGAGGACACGCTGACGTTCACCATCGACGAAAGCTACGTTGTTCCCGAAGAAATGCCCTGCCTTGTCAATGAAAAGGGGGACGAAAAGCACGATATTCAGACCGGCGTGGATATTGAGCTGACCCCGATGATGACGGAGGGCGCGGCACTGCTGCTGCTTGCCGGAATTATCCTGATCGGGCGCAGGCTGGCGGACAGGAAACGGAGGAAAAAGTAAGATGAGGTATTTGCTGCACAGACTGGCGGTTCCACCGTGAATCGCCTGTAAAATCAGAGAAAGGAGTTGATTTTCTTGCAGGAAGAAGTTGAAATGCGCACCGTTACGATGGCATTTCATGCGAGCAAATTCTCAGGAAGGGTAATGAAAAACGGCATAGCAAAGCTGCTTCACGCCATGCACGGCAAATTGACTGTGCCGCATGGCAAGCAGTCTGTCCGACAGCTTGCACGGCAAAATCAGGGCATGACCAACATTGAGATCGACGATCCCGATATCCATGCCTTTGAACGCATTGCGCGTAAATATGGCGTGGACTTCGCCGTCAAGAGGGCGAAAAGTGATGAAACGAAATATCTCGTTTTCTTTAAAGCCCGCGACGCGGACGCGCTGACGGCAGCTTTTCAGGAATATACAGATCGGCGCGTTCGTCAGGCAGAGCAACCGTCCCTGATGGAAATCCTGAATGAGATGAAGGAAAGGGTCGCCCGGACTGCCCCGACGCGCAAGGCGGAAAGGGAGCGGACGCGATGAACAGAAAGTGGCTGCATGAACTGCCGTATCTGCTGATTGCGCTGTACGCGACAAAGATCGGACAGGCATGGCGGCTGGCAGAAGGAACGGATGCGGCGTATAAGCTGCTAAGCCTGATGGACAGCCTTTCTGCGTCGTTCGCGTCGCCCCTGCCGAGCTTTGAGCTGCATGACTTATGCATCGGGCTGCTGCTGGGCGCGTGCTTTCGTCTGTTCATTTTCATTAAAGACAGTGAAAAAAAGAAGTATCGTAAAGGGCGTGAGTATGGCTCGGCGCGCTGGGGTACGCCGGAGGATATCAAGCCCTTTATCGACCCCGTGTTTGCCAACAACGTGATTCTGACGCAGACGGAACGGCTCACAATGAGCAGCCGCCCGAAGAACCCGGCGTATGCCCGCAACAAAAACGTATTGATTATCGGCGGCTCTGGCAGCGGCAAGACGAGATTTTTCGTCAAACCGAATCTCATGCAATGCGTGTCGGATAAATATCCCTGCTCGTTCGTTGTGACCG
>ENA-ORTW01003184-ORTW01003184.1-human-gut-metagenome-genome-assembly--contig:-NODE-3184-length-14286-cov-2.986438_pt1 | contig 14286 bp, 24 predicted proteins | sample MGYA00242072_ERZ509193 | MGnify/ENA primary metagenome ERZ509193 (study PRJEB26280, sample SAMEA2338813) | human gut metagenome | biome: human gut; feature: human-associated habitat; material: faeces... | reverse complement strand
ATATGCTCTTTTTCTGTTTTTGTCAGTTTTTCTTCCTCTTCTGGAACAAACTTTTCTAAATTGATTTCTCTATATTCTCGTTTCATTACCCTCACCCCCGTAATCTTTGTCTTTGAAAAATTTCCGAATCTTTTTCTTTCCTTTGGAAATTCTTGAGTAAATACGGTCTCTGTGCAGCCCTGTTTCTACTGAAATCTGTGCAACTGACTGTTCTTTTACATATCTTCGGTAAAATAAATCCTTATCTTCTTCCGAAAGACATTTTAGCAGTTTTCCCAATTCTTCATCGGATGCATCTGCTTCTGCTTGTAAAAATCCTCGCTCTTCCTGATACAGTTGTTTGATTTCTTTGATCGATTCTTCTTCATACATGCTAATCTCTTTTGATGTTCTTTTTAATTCCTTTCGAAGAAGATCAATCGCTTTGTATTTTGCAATGGCACACAGAAAAGCTTTGAAATCTCCTTTTTTCGTATCAAATCTTTCTGGATGATTCCAAACCGCCAACAGACAATCATTGAAACACTCTTCCCAATGGTCTTTCTGATCATAAAGATTTTTAAGAAGTACCGTTTTGATCAGGCCTCCATATTGATCTATGATGTAATCGATCGCCTGTGGATTTTTCTTCTTTAATTGTTTTATCAAATTTTGTTCCTTGATCTTCACATATTTACCCTCCATATCTTACTGTATACAGTACTTTTATTTACCGGTCTATTTATTACTTCGTATTGGAAATGAAAAATCTGTCCATTTTTATCTATTTTTCCATTATGTCTTAAGAAAAGTGAAAGAAAAACATCAACTTATTCGTTTCTTTTCTTTGTTAAGATCATATCATAACGATCAAGGAGGATTTCTTTATGAAAAACAAACGAACTTTTTTACTTCATTTATTATTTGTATTTTATCTGGCGGCACTAACCTGGATCATCTTATTTAAGATGGCAGTTTCTTTTGACACGATCGATCATGGGATACGAAGCCTGAATCTAATTCCATTCAAAGGTGCCATGATCACAAATGGACGAATCAACTTTTCTGAGATGATCGATAATATTCTTGTTTTCTGCCCTTTTGGAATTTATATTGGAGTTTTGTATCGACGTTGGAATTTGTCTGAGAAAGTGTTGTCTTTCTTCTCTGTAAGCTTGATTTATGAGGTTCTGCAGTATGTTTTGGCAATTGGACGCAGTGATATTACGGATGTAATCATGAATACAGTTGGGGGAATTGTTGGACTTTTGATTTATTCTCTGCTTAATAAGATCTGTCGAAATGAACGTATGACAGAAATTGTTGTATTCATCTGCGCTGCTTTTGGAAGTGCGGCTGTATCTGGATTTTTATTGGCAATTTTTCACGCTAATTAAATTTGAATTTAGTCTTTGATGTATGTGATGGAAATAAAGGCTATCGGAATTCCCGTAGGTTGTTTCCTGTTATAGGTTAAAGGATTCCAATTTAAGTAATATACGACAACAGTTTTTTCCTTACAAATTTCTGTTTGTCTGGAACTAAATTAATATTCTAGAACCTATTATATTTCATCATCTCTCTGCTATCAATATATTTTATTTTGCCCACTGTACACTCTGTGTATATGATAAAACATAAATAAGAAACCGAAATTCCACCGCTGTGATTTCGGTTTCTTATTTATGTTTTATCATATACTCATAGCCTACAATTGGCCAATCAAATTAAATTTTACAAAAAATGCCCGAACAAGCTATCCTACACTTATCCGGGCATTTTCGTTTTAAGGTCGAGATTATATTATTATTTTTTAGGAAAATTGACATTTATGTTTTAGTTTTTATGTTTCACAAGAAAAATCTAGCCTACTGTACTGCTTTAAAAGCTTCCTCTAAATCTTCGATGATATCATCAATATTTTCTGTACCGATTGACAGACGGATTGTGTTAGGTTTGATTCCTGATCCTAATAATTCTTCTTCAGTCATCTGAGAATGTGTTGTAGATGCTGGATGGATGACTAAGGATTTCACGTCTGCTACGTTTGCAAGCAGTGAGAATAACTCTAAGTGATCGATAAAGTCTTTTGCTTTCTGTGCATCACCTTTGATTTCGAATGTGAAGATAGATCCACCACCGTTAGGGAAGTATTTTTTGTATAATTCCTGCTGCTCAGGATCGTCAGATACTGATGGATGGTTTACTTTTTCTACTGCTGGATGGTTTTTCAGGTATTCTACAACTTTTAATGCATTTTGTACATGACGTTCTACTCTTAAGGATAATGTTTCTAATCCCTGTAAGAAGATGAATGCATGAACTGGAGATAATGTTGCTCCTGTATCACGAAGTAATAATGCTCTGATCTTTGTTACAAATGCAGCTGCCCCAACGTCTTTTGTAAAGCTTACTCCATGGTAGCTTGGGTTTGGTTCTACTAATGATGGGAATTTTCCTGATGCTTCCCAGTCGAATTTACCACCGTCAATGATGACACCACCGATTGTTGTTCCGTGACCACCGATGAATTTTGTTGCTGAATGTACTACGATGTCTGCTCCGTATTCGATTGGTCTTACAAGGTATGGTGTTGCAAATGTATTATCTACGATCAGTGGAATGTTGTGTTCATGAGCGATCGCTGCTGCTTTCTCGATGTCTACAACGTCTGAGTTTGGATTTCCTAATGTTTCGATGAATAATAATTTTGTGTTATCTTGGATTGCTGCTCTTACTTCATCTTCATTGAAAATGTCTACGAATGTTGTTTCGATTCCGTAATCTGGTAATGTATGCTCTAAGAAGTTGTATGTTCCACCGTAAATATTTTTCGCTGCAACTACGTGATCTCCTGCTTTTGTAATATTTTCAATCGCATATGTGATCGCTGCTGCTCCAGATGCTACTGCTAATGCTGCAACTCCACCTTCTAGTGCTGCGATTCTCTGTTCAAAAACATCTTCTGTTGGGTTTGTTAATCTTCCGTAGATGTTACCTGCATCTGCAAGTCCGAAACGAGCTGCTGCATGATCGCAATTTCTGAATACATAAGATGATGTCTGATAAATAGGTACTGCTCTTGCATCTGTCACTGGATCTGGCTGTTCCTGTCCTACGTGTAACTGTAATGTTTCAAACTTATAATTTCTTTCTTTACTCATAATTTCTATCTCCTTTGTTGACTTTTATTTTGAATTTTGTATGTTGTCTTTCTTGATTACAAACTTATCTTACCATTAGATTTCCTACTTGTCCAATATGAAAAGTCAACATCTAGTTATAGGATATCCCTATAGCCACGGAGATTATATATCATTTTTCAATGTCTTAAATTGCTTGATTTTACTAGGTTTCCGATACATCTTTTGACTCCTTTGAAATGCACTTGACTCCTTTTTGACTCCTTTTTTATCAATTCATGTCTAACACTATTTGCTCTTTAGTTATGTGTTGTTTTGGATATGCTGCGTTTAATTTATCGTTTTGTGATTCAATATGATCTTGTAATAAATGAACATAAATCTTTTCGGTAATCGTTACATTTGCATGTCCAAGATATTTTGAAATGACTACCATTGGAATTCCTGCCTCAAAACATCTTGTCGCAAAAGTATGTCTTAACCGATGAACGGATACTGGCAAAAGATAATCTTTTTCATCCAATTGAAAATTAATTTGTTCCCTTGCGCTTGCTAATACAGAATTTAGTGTTTGATTCGGCATTGGAGTATTGTATGGTGTGGTAAATAACAAATTTTTAAACTCAGATGATACATGACGATCTGCATATATAGATTTCTCTACACGTTGTTTTAATACGATTTGCTGTTGGAAAGCCTCGTATGCGACATCATTTAGTGGAATTTCTCTCACACTTGAAGGAGTTTTTGTATCGCCAATATAATATTGATATTTGCCATCAATTTTATTTTTCTTTAAGGACTTTGTAATATGCACCGTCCTAGATTTCATATCAAAATCATTTATTGTAAGTGCGCCAACCTCTCCGTATCTTAACCCAGTTGTTAAAAGAAAAACATATAAATTATAATAGAAATGTCCATTCAAATAGTTAAATAACATTTGCTGTTGCTTAATAGTTAATGCCAGTACTTCATCTGAGAAAAGCTCTTTCTTTTTCTTTTTAACTTTGATCATTGTTACTGGGTTATAAGGAATACAATGTGCTTCTCTACTTTTTTCTAAGGTTTGAGAAATTATATTTTTTGCATTATCAATAGTTTTATCACTATATTTTTTCTTCAAAGTTTGAAAAAATGAATCTAATGTAAATTCGGTTATATCTACAACTCTAAGATTTTTCAGACTTGGTGCAATGCAATTGTCATAAATCCATTCATATTGTTCCTGAGTATTTGGTGCCAAGTCAACAAATGCTATGCTTTTCCAACGAAAATACCAAACTTCAAAAGTGTCAGTGCAATGTTTTGCATTTACTTTTAGATCGTCTTTTGCTCTTTCTTCTTTCAACCATTCCTTTACTTCTTTTAAACTTTTACTTTTTGTTTCGATGCGTTCTCCAAAACGATTCGTAAATCTTGCTTGATAACGCCCATCTTTTCGCTGAGATAGGTATGTTCCAAGCTCTCTTCCTTTTAAATCTTTTCCCATGATTATACATCCTTTCTTTGTGTATTCATTGGAAAAGAATCTAAATTAAATTATAGTACAGCTACAATATATCACATTTAGATTCTAATTCCTATCAATTGCATAAGTATCTTCTAAATATTTTTCAAAAGCCTTCCTTTTAATAAGCCTTTTCTTAGTTCCTACATATAATTTAAATTCGCAATCTGGATCATCTAGCATCTGATAAATTGTGTTAATGCCGATACTGCTATATGCTGATGCTTCTTCTGGAGTTATTGTAACTTTCTCCCATATTGGTACTATATATTTGTTTATAATATATTCCTCCTTGTAATAAGAGAGAGAATCTAACAATAGAAACTCTCTCTGTATATTATTTATTAATCATCAAATAAGGATTTTAAGATATTTTCTTGAATCCTTGAATATGTTCTACAAGGTTTTTGAAATATGGCACGTTATCTAACATCCACTGGCAGAATTCTCTCCATTCATCTAATTTATGATTTCTTCTTGCGAAATACATATTGATTAGATTCTCATATGTAAATGTATAATTACGTGTCTGGTTATAGCTTGATGGAAGCAACTGAATCATCTGCCACCACCAAACTTTATTCTTTGTTTTAAGAAACATGTTTCTGCAATTATTTAGGCTTGGGATAATCCATTCTTCTAATATGTCCTTTGGTGCGTAATAAATATATTCTTCTCCATCTGGAACACCAACGTCCTCATATACGCCCTGTGAAGAACTAGAGCCGCCATCTACAAGATGCTCACAACTGAAATCATCTAATGTAAATTCTTTTGCTTGGATTTTATGCATTGTGCTACATGAGTTGCATACTGTACCAACCTTGTACGTGTCTAGCTCTTTGTAAAAATACAAAGGTGCTGTAATTCTTACTCCCACTTGCATCATCCTGAGATACTTTCTATGATCAGTACCTGCTTTTGCCAATCGCAACATCAAGGATTCATCATTTTCACCTAATACAAATCCATCCGTCATACATAGATTGTCGTCGGGATTTAAATTATTTCTACATGTTTTGCACGTTACCTGATCGTCATGCACACAATCGTCTAAAGAATCGCTTAGATGCCAACTGTTTTTCGCATTACGCATCCCTTCGATAACGAATAACATCTGTTCTGTACTTGGAAATACTGGGTGTTCAATTTTTATCATATATAAGTTCCTCCTATTTTAAATATGAAGAGAATACTAATTTCTCTTTATCATCAACTGTTGCATATCCGTGGACATTAGGCGGATGCCCTGACCAACTGATGTAGATTTTGTAGTAATATCTCGTATGATCAACGTATTTACGTGTCACAATACAGACGTATCCTTTATTCATGAAGTCTTCTAACACTGCAACACAAGCATCAAGTGACTTGTCAGTATCGCAAGACATTGATTGTGTCTTACGGTATGTTTCTGTTCTACCATTCATCTGTGCAGTTTCCCATATGTCATTTACTAATTCATCATATAAGTCATCAAATATTTTACTTAATTGTGCATTGGACTGCTGCTGTGAATACTCTTTCATATCCACAGCATTGATCAGTCCTTTTGTTTGTGCAAAATAATTCATTTATTTACCTGTACTTCCAATTCCGCCAGTTCTTTTAGTTGTTACAGCTTCTTTATCGGCTACACCATAAGGTATGAAAACTCCCTGTGCAAAGGCATCACCCTTCTTAAGTTTCAGTGGTTCATTGCCATGATTCTCAACCTTGATAAAGATATGTCCTTCATTGTCTGCATGGTAGTAGTCACCGTCAATTACCCCTGTACCGTTACCAATTCTAGCCTGTGCTTTGATGCCCAAACTACTGCGGATGAATACTAATAACACCCATCCTTTTTCAATCTTACATCTGATTCCTGTAGGAATAACTCGTGCATCTCCTGGACGAATTGTAATATCTGCTGGACTAATAAAGTCATGTCCTGCGGAGTCAGCTGTTTTACGATAAGGTAATTTTAAACCACCATAGATTGATTCTTCTGGGTATCTAACTACCTGTTTCCCCCAGTCCTGTACGAACTGGTCAAACGATACTTTCTCAAACTCTGCAACTTTCATTAATCCGCTTTCTGTTAATAATCCCATATATGTATTTCCTTTCCATTTTCTTTGTGCAATTTTCATAAAATTTAATATTTCGTCATCATGGTATGTAAACTATCGTTTACAAAGCATCAGAGGTAATCCGACTTCATTATAGTAAGAATCCTCAAAAGTCATTTCTGGTTCGTCTTTGTACTGTTCTTTTAATTTTTCAATCAATAACTTCTGCTGTTTTTTCACTTCATCTTCAGTACCATGTACGATTAAACTTACATTACCGTCATATACACCGTCATTAAATGTTTCAACTTCAATCATGTATAACTGACGATCTGTGTTAAGACTTGACTTTTTAGCCGCCAGATACAGATAATCTTTTGGCAATTTATATTTCTTGAGCAGCTTGTCAACATCTTTAATGAAATCAAGTTTGTGTTTTTCTTTTTTAATCTGCTTCTGTAAGTCTGTGTTTTCTACGTTTCTTTTATCGTTTTCGGTCATCATTACATTATTTGTATTCATAGTAAATTCTCCTTGCGTAGTTCATTTTCTGTGTATCGGCAATATTCATCCCATAATCCTTTAGCATGAATATAATTTTTGCCTTTCAATCCCATCTTCTTCTGTTCTGCTTTCAAGTCTTGGAATGTAAATTTGCGTGAGCATATCTTTTCTTTTAAGAATCTAGTTGCAATCTGCCCTACCTTATACATGTCCTCACGCTTCAAATTTGCAGTTAATTTCTTGTAGGTACTCAATTCATCATCTGGAATTTTATAAGGTGTTTTTGGCAAGTTTTTCGGTGAAAAAGGTGAGATATATTTGTAAGTTCCATCATCACAGATTCTACTCTTCTGTGCCTTCAGCAACTCGGCAACAGTATCCAGATGTTTCACATCAAATCTAAACAACACTTCTTTATCAGTTTCTTCTATATAATATGGAATATCTTCGTCTATCTCTCGAATTGCCTTTATAACGTTATGTCCTCTCATTAGTGAAGGGATATAAGCTACAAGGGTATATTCGCCTCTATGCTTGCCTTTTCCGTAGTAATATATCTGATTACCAAATGAGCATTTTATATACAAATCATCAAAGCTAGGATCTATTAATCCTGCATCAGTTCTAGGAAAATCATTAGTATCCATGTTATATGCTGCTACAACACGATACTTTCCAAAATATTCTTTACGCTGTAAGAAATTAGCCGTAGTAATTCACTCCTTATTTAGTTGATTTTGATTTAGTTGTCTTAGGTGTAATACCTGTTGGCGGTGCATCATTTGTATTTTTGTATACATCACGCACCATCTTCTGAATTGTTCGCAGACTCAAGCCATATGAGAGCTGTAACTCAATAACCGCTTTGGAAAGTTCTTCCATTACTCTTCGTCCTCCTCGCCTGTAATAATGTCATCATTATCTTCGTCAGACTTATCGTCTAATTCATCGATCTCATCATCAATTTCTTCTCGTTCCTGTTCGAGAAATTCAATCTTTTCCTCATTGTCATCAATCAATTCCTGAAGTCTAGCAATGTCAAGTTTGCGGATAAGGAATCCGCCTGCTACCATAGCACCAAGAAATGTGCCAATGGCAACAGTTCCAAAATTGCAAAGCATAAACTGCCATAAGTGTAATTTAATCATCTGTATCCTCCTCTTTATCATCTGGATAATTTTGTAATTCAAACTCCTCCTCTAACTCAAACTGCTCAGAATCGTAATAACAAGGATTATTTAACTGAGCGTCTGGGTTAGGTGGGTTATACTTAGGATTCATCGTTACGTCCTCGATTTTCAAGGATCTCTGTGAGAATATCTCTGTCTTTTCTTTTTGATGCTACTAAATCAGCGATATGCATATCCCATAAGTTATGATATTTTTTTGATCCAAAGCGTTTTGCCCATTTTGTTTCTGTTTTAGTATTGTTAGGCTTCCACTGGAACGGTAACATGTGGTAATTAATATAGAAAGCAATGTCTCCTATATTGTGATTCACAAATAAAGAATGCTGATTTGCAACCTCATAGACCAACATCATATATGCACCAATATTTTCATGTCCGTAATAGTGTGCCACACCATTCTCATCGAATGTCTGAGTGTATAATTTACCCATATCGTGATATTTAGTAGCCACTAATACTGGATAATCGTTATGAATCTTTTTTGAAAAATCGTAAGCATCTGTCATATGTTTGCCAAGAGATTCCATATGATACGGATTCTTCTGGTCGAAATCATTATATATTTCTGGAACCCATGTACTTTCAAGTCTATAGTTATACTTGTCTTTATTATGAATATGATCAACAAATTTAATTTCATCCCATCCTTCTTCAAGGAATGGAATCTGGAATTTTCTTGCTTGCTTGTCAATTACATGTCCTGGAACTGGATGTTCTCTGTCAATATTGTCTTTTTTACATTCACCAATTGGTTTTACGATGACCACACAAACCTTTTCGCAATCAATACTTTTAATTACGTTGAGAATAAATCGTCTTGACTTCATAGTAATATTCGTTGCTTCAGCTACAACGTCAATACCATTTTTAAGATATTTAACGATTAGACTATAAAATGTCTGAAATACTTCTTTATTTTTGGACTGATCTTCTACTCTTCCACATATATTTTCTCTAATACCATCTGTTGATATGGTGGTAACTTCATTGCCACTGTCTTGTGAAACAGTGTTTATGTATTGTGATTTGCCTGATGCGGATAAACCACATAATAGTGTAAGTCTTGGTTTTCTTTCGCTCATGATTCTCCTTTCGTGTGATTAAAGTCAAATTTTATTTCTTGTATTCAAGTGTCATTTTGTGATGTTCGCTAAAACAAATTGTTTGATACCTTAATGCTCCAATCCTACTAATGTATGATCCTTCATATGGCTTGTCTACGGTTTGCTCCATACTAACTTTGTTATGACCTGCATTTGAAAGGAACGTATTGACCTGAGCATTTCTTTTAGTACATGCACCACACAAACATAAATGTTTGATTTCTATAGAATTTGGTTTATTAGAGCAGAATCTACTAAAATACCCATTTATTTCTACGAATGGCAAGGCAACATCATAATGTTCATCGGTACATTCGCAGCCGCAGAAGTCACAATAATATTCTTCAACTTCTTTCACTTCTGTTCTCTTCATTCGCACCCTCCACATTACACACTCCAATTTTATTTAACTGTGTAAAAATATCTTCATACACTTCGTGATTCACTACTTCCATAATATCTTTGACCATTTTATTCATTTGGACAATATCTCCACTAAACGCATCCCCAGTTGTTTTAATTTCATACCGATAAAAATGTGGGCTAACTGGTTTAATAATAAAATCACCATCAAACAACCTTTCTGGATCAATGTATACTCACCAGACCAAAACCCGTTGTCAATATGCACATCTTCACTTGCAATTTTTAAACAACAATTTTGATAGCTCTTATCTTTAATATAGTTTTTAAGCTTCATTCTATCTTCAAGCTTAATGCATCGGTATCTACCAGTTTTTTTATCACGTACCCTGTTATATTTCTTAACGTAAAACATTACGCCATCTTTAACTCTATAAACATCCTCATAGTCTGATGCAAAAACCTGTTCCATATTTCTCCTTTCTGTGCTATAATAAATTTGCGTATAAATCGACTTAGTTTGAAAACGGTGTAATTTTGTATACGAGATACCACTTCTTAACTGAGGTGGTATCTTTTTTGTACACAAAACATTTATTTTATGAATCCTGTTTTACTGGAACCCATTCAGTTACAGGAACCATTTTATCTACTCTCTTCACTTCGTATGGCTGATCATAGAATTCATCTCCCTGCATTTCTGTCAGCCCCTTAAACCAATCAATCGCAAAATACTTGTCTCGAATTTTAATAATGCTTGTCATTGGCTTAACCCATCTCAGGTCATCTCCTGAAATCTCATCTACATGTATGTGCCGATAATCATAAATTAATTCTTTAAGCTCGCCTTCCGTTAAATCAATTCCTTCTGTAATTTTGTCGTACATGATTTCTTTGAAATTTTTGCTATAATAGTTTTCGTCATCCCATTTTGTTTTATCTGTAATCATTCTTCTATCTCCTTTTGTCAAATAATTATGATTGATCCATTTCTTTAACTTATCATTTGCATTCATGAGTGCACTCTCTCTACTAGTACATCTGATCTAAATGTACATACTGGACGAATGTTAAAAGACTCCGCACAATAACATTGTTTGACAACACCACATGTATCAACAGCACAAATAGCTGAACAATTTTCTTCTGATACGGCAGTTAATAATACCCATTCAATATGACCTGGAAATTTTGTTGGGTACTCTAAATACTCCCTGTATAGCCTATATTCGTCTAAAGTTAGTAAAGAAACTTTATCAATACTTATTTCATTCGCCATTGTTCCATCAAGTGCCATTAAATCACGTTCCATATACTGCAACACATCATGATGACAATTATCTTCAATTTCACATCCGATATATTTTAAATCGTGACGAAGACGACTAGGTTCCCATCTGTTACAATATGTGTCGAATGGCTTTGTATCACTCAAAAAATCTTTCATGATGCAAAAACAAGTTTGAGCATATTTAAACTGATTTAATACGATCCATTCATACCCTGCTACCTTAAAGGTATCACCAGCATTTAATGTTTGAAGCTCTACTTTTTCTGAGGTACAATCATTTTCTTCCGACTTCATCATGTCTTTATCTTCAATTACTTTTACGACCGCCTTGGCAATGTCATAAATATCTTCTTTATCTAACGTCAAGTTTTCTCTCCTTTACAAATTTTCTATATTGTTTTGTATACTCATAAGAATCTTTAAATATATTACAGATACCGTTATACATTCTTGGCTCAAATTGTTTGACGATATCAAGTTCGTTTTGATAATCTTTACCGAACGGACACCCACAACAGCCTGTCCTTTTTAACCCATATCTGCTATAACAATCCGAGTGACTAATCTTAAAATATGCACAATATTCTGATTTGTCGCTATCCAAATACCAAAAAATTGGTCTATATTGATCACACTGCCCGACTTTTTTATCAAAACAGCTTTTATATCTTGATGCCCTTACTCCGCCTTCGGCTTTCCGAACACCTACAATACTTAGATCGTACCCATTGTCTTTTATTGCTTTATGAGATACATCTTTCTTAGCATAGTTACAACACTTCCCAGAAATCTTAAATTGCGGTGGATTCTGGACTATAAATTCTTTTAAAAATCTGTTGTAGTTAATGTTGAAACTACTCAATCTTTTGCCATTATTTAATGTACCGTGTGAATCACACCACCACATAAGAGCAGATTTGCACTTCGGATACTTCTTGTATAAATCATCAAATGGTTTGTCTTCCCATTGGAATCCGTGACCTTGCAATCTATACATCATTTCGCTGACATACTTGGACATAAATGGTTGCCCATATATCTTGCACGATAACGGAATTGCTTTAATTGCTTTCTGTCGGATGATCTCAATACCATATTTGGTTTCAAGATATTTCAGATGATCTTTAGTTGCTTGATACTCTAAACCAGTATCAAACCACATGTAATCAACCTTGTTATGTATGTCGCATTTCCATATAATGTCTAGCATCACATCACTGTCAGCTCCGCCAGAAATTGAGCATAAAATCTTTTTATAATCAGTTCTGTTTATAATTGACCATGCCCGAATCATGTTGTCACAAATTGTCTTGTTTACAGGGCATGTGCCCAATAATTCATCAATATTCTTAGGTTTCTTAACCAAATGTACTTCCTCACGAAAATTTATTTCGTTTTCCGTGAGGTAAAGCCATACTTGGTGAGTGTCTTTTTACATCACTATCACATTACTTTTTCGATACAATCTAACCAACGATCCGTTGAATCATATCTTCGTGAAAACCTTTATATTCTAAAGGTAATTAGCACAGATGGTTGAAGCCTAACCAATCGGCAGCACAGCGTCTCCGATATATTTCATATCTAAGATTTCGCAATCTTTCATTGGATGATCTGGATTCTCATTATTGTAATCTCTTACAAACATATCGAGCCAAAAATCAGAATACTCGTTATCATCTTTTGAGTTGAATACTGCATATCTGTATGCATTTTTATAGTTTCCCTTTGCTGTAAAATATGCTAGTTTGATTTGATATACTGGCAATTCTATTCTTGTTTTGATAAAGTTCTTTGGGTGTGTATCACGTAGCTTAGATCGTAATTCTTCATCAAAAATTTCAACTGTATCAATTCCTGTTCTGATAGCGCATTCATCAAAAAATCGGTTAGGATGCACTGCTTTTCACCACCTTTCTATCTTATTTTATATATCAAACGTCGATTCTATAATTGCACTGCGGACATGTAATGTGACCGAATGCTTCAACATCTGGACAATCTATAATATATCCATGTCCAGTATCCCATGGAGAATTTTGACACCTACATACATCTTCCATTTCATAACTTAAAACTGCGCCACAATTTTTACAGGTTGTCTTTTTCTTTGTTCCTTCTTTTAAAATTTCAATCATTTGCCAATCTCTCCCCATCGTGGTGTAACAGAAAATACGCTAAAACTTGGGCAATTGTCATCATATGTAATAGAAGAAATCGTCCATCCTTTGATCAACTCTTCAGCGTAATCAAGATCATCTTCTTCATAATATAATCTGTCATACTCGTATACTGCGTTGTCACTATTCAACCAATTAATGATAATCTCTATCAACATATTGAAAGATGGTTTCATAATATCTCCAGACAATACAATATCCCACTGTTTCATATATTCTTCATCTAAAGCATCATCATCTCTATTTTTTGTCGGTATCCATCCAAAGTATAACTTTCCGTCTACTTCTTTAATTCCACGTAATTCATCTGCTGTTTCTCCATAAATATCAACAATGAATCTCAATGTCTTTTCCAACGTCCCGTTAAATGTATCTTTTAGACTTCCCGATATCATGAAAGGTTTATCGTTCGTGAACATACGCTTACCACTCCTTTCGTAAATTAAATATTTCTTTTATGTCATGCGACTATAACTACTTCAAGGATGTAAAAAATTGCTTATTATATCTTGATCCGCCATACAGAGGTACGAGCAACTACGCTAAAAGTTGTATGGATTATGATTATTTTTATAAATTTTGCCATAAGGTTGCACAAAATAACCTTGTTATCATTAGTGAATACGATATGCCGACTGACGAATTTAAATGCATTTGGCAAAAAGAACGTGCGGTGTGTCAAGATGCCAACCGCATCAATGGACAAAAGGCAACTGAAAAATTATTTATTCCAAATTTATGATTAGTTACATAAAAGAAATATTCTTTAATGTAATTGCTTGTTTTCGTAAATTAATCACTCTCTCATAATACATATTTCTTTTTCCAGTCTTATCTTGTCCGAACCCGCCATTGAAGTATTTCCCTCCAAAGCTTGCACAATAACCAATCAGAGCAATGTACTCTTTGGAATATTTATTACTATGAATTTTACGGTTTTCTCTAACATCCATATAATGTTCTTTCAAA
>ENA-ORTW01003180-ORTW01003180.1-human-gut-metagenome-genome-assembly--contig:-NODE-3180-length-14309-cov-2.879402_pt1 | contig 14309 bp, 8 predicted proteins | sample MGYA00242072_ERZ509193 | MGnify/ENA primary metagenome ERZ509193 (study PRJEB26280, sample SAMEA2338813) | human gut metagenome | biome: human gut; feature: human-associated habitat; material: faeces... | reverse complement strand
ATATGAAAAATGCAATTGCACCTCTGTAATGCATATTTTTTCTTGAAAGAGCGTAAGCACAAGCACAGGTAACAAGCATACTCAAAACTGTTCCTACTACTGTTATAAATATTGTAACTCCATACGACGGAATTACCGTTCCCGATTTAAACAAAAGCGAATATGCCTCTATTGAAAATTCTTTAGGCCAAAAACAGTAACCAAACTGATTAAGGCTTGCTTGCGAAGTAAGCGAACTTGATATTACGAGTATAAACGGAATTAAACACGCAACAGCAAATCCTATAATAAACGCATGAACTATAATTTTTTCAACTATGTCACCCTTAGAATTTTTGATTTTTTTCTTTGTTATTTCTCTTGCCATGATAGTAAACTCCCCCTTCTTAGAATAATGCCGATTCCGGACTCCACTTATTTGCTACCTTATTACATAGCACAACAAATCCAAAACCGAGTATCGACTGTATCAGACCGACTGCCGCCGTCTGACCCATTGACGGGTTTTCAAGAAGCTGTCTGAAAAGATATGTATCTATTACGTCCGTTGTCGGATAAAGTATAGAATTCGAGCCGACCATTGCATATATCATACCGAAATCACCATTGAATATTTTACCTACACTCATTATAGTAAGCATTATAATGGTATTTTTAAGCATTGGGAGTGTAACCTTAAATATACACTGTGTTTTTGAAGCTCCGTCAACTGCAGCAGCTTCATATATTGATGCATCAATTCCTGTAATCGTTGCAAGATAAACAATCGAGCCAAAGCCCGCCCCCTGCCAAACCTTCAAAATAACAAGAATTGCCGGCCATACTGACGGAGTGTTATAAAACTCAATAGTTTTTCCGCCGACCATAGTAATAAGTTGATTTACAACACCATTCGCCGAAAGAATCGCTACTGACAGCATCGAAACGATTGTCCATGACATAAAATGCGGTAAAATAACTATTGACTGAGTTATTTTCTTAACCCATTTATTTGATATTTCCGCAAGCATAATAGCTATTGCAACTGACGTAATTGTTGTAGCTGCGATAAACAGCACATTAAGAAACAGTGTATTTCCCGTAACCGTTATCCAGTTATTTGTTGCAAAGAATGCTTTGAAATTTTCAAGTCCCACAAACGCACTTCCCCATATACCTTGAAGCGGTCTGTAATCAACAAAAGCAATATAAAGTCCCGCCATCGGTATGTACGCAAAGAGAACGAAAAATAATATTGCCGGCAGACATAACAGATATAACCACGGATTTCTTTTTATGTCCTGGAGAAGTGTCGGTTTCAAACTTCTGTTTACCGACCTCTTCTCTTTAACATTTGTTTTGGCTGATAATGTTTTCACAGCAAAGCCACCTCCATTAATTTTTTTGTTTTGTTAATATAACTATACCGCATAAATCGTCCGACTTCAACTTTGTAAATTTCTATTTTTATTTGTTTTTTCACAATTTACGTTTTTTTCTTAAAAAACAAAGTTAATTTTCATTTATTTGTGCAACTTGCAAAGTTATCTTTGCATTCTTGACATTTATACTGTGAAATGTTATACTAATTGGTGTTATATTAATTTAAGTAACTACTTATTATAAATGAAAGGGTTGTTTTTTATTTTGAATTTTTTTAATATAAAAGAGTTTCTTTCTCAGATTAAATCAAACAGGTTTCTTAAAAACACTGTTATTACATATACTATAATTGCCTGTGCACTGTTTCTCGCATTTTCATGCATAACAACTGTTCTTATGTCGAAGGCTGCAATCCGTCAACTTACAGATGCAGAACAAAAAATGCTTGAGCAAGCTGAAAACGCCTCTGAATCAATACTAAAAAATATAAATTATTCAATAACTGATACCTTTGAAAACAATAAAACTATTCAGGATGCACTTTTAAAGCCTTATTCACCGATTTTATCGCTCCAAACCACTGACGCAATATCTGCAATTAAACACAGTTTCGATACTATTGACAAGGTTTATCTGTTTAATATGTCAAACGACGTTATTTATACCGGTGAAACTCCTGTCTATTCTATTGAGGATTTTCCTGATCAGGAGCTTATTTCATATGTAAGATATGTCAGTAAATATGATGTAAATAAACCAATGCTTATAAAATATGAAGATGAAACTTCTCTCGGGAAAATATGCGAAAAAAGAATGTTGGTATCTGTTTACAAAATAGACAGTAGCAGCGCTATGGCTGTATTGATAGATTCTGACGCATTTAATTCACTTGTAAATGCTCCGTCGACTCATACTAACCAGTCAATGACAATACTTAATTCCGATGGAATTGTTATATCGTCAACAGATGACACTCTTTTTGGAAAAGACTTGTCTGAGAATAAAATTTATCGAAAACTATTGTCTCAAAACAAAAATAACGGCACTTTAAAATATCGTTCAAAGATATATTTTTATCGCGCGGCACAAACCATGAATACATTTTACATAAGTGAAATAAGACGTTCTGATATAATAGGTTCATTTGCAATACAATTTATCTTTGTACTTATGTTCGGTCTTATCCTTATATTCCTACTGTTTGTAAGCAGTATAAGACTCAGTGCGTCAATATATCGTCCTTTCAGACGTTTACGCCAAAGTATCGGAAATCTTCTCAATATTGACGATAACAGAACAGAAACCGGTACAGATGAAGACTTAAACAAGATTTCTCAAAATCTTTCCAATATAAAGTCGAAATATGACGCTATGCAGACAACAGAAATGCTTTATACTACATCAAAACGAAATGAGCTTGTATATAATATTATAAGCGGAGCATATAATTTTGATATGGATACTCTCACGGAATATAACATAAAATTTCCGCATCCATATACCACAATTATTCTTTTCCGTTTAGATAATGCAAAAAAAATAAAGCACAGTGATATAGGGCTTATGCAATACGGAATTGCCAATGTTGCAACTGAAATTATGACAACTGACAATATAATTTCATACTCCACATCATTCGGTGGCGAATATGACATTACATTCATAGTGAATCACAATAGCAACGTTTTTGACACTGCTATTATTGAGCAAATTCAAAAATACATAACCGATATATTCGCTGTTACAGTAACCGCTTCATATGATACAGTATCTCACGATATTGACAATATATCAGAAGCTTATCGAAATGCCGAGTATTCAATGCAATACAGATGTGTAAAAGGTCATAATAGTATAATCAGCTATTCTTCGTTGAAAAACACAATTAAAACTTCTAATATTGCATATCCGCACGAGATTGAAAAAGAAATTGTGAATGCTATAAAATCAAAAAATTCAGATGCAGTTACTGTTGCCGCAAAGAAATTTATAGAATATCTTTCCTCTCTGCCGTATATGTATATAACCGTATATTCTTGTATGTTTATTATGACTATTGATATGTATGCACCGAATTCAAATGATAATAACAGTGACGCTATTGCTGATGATTTAACAAAATTAGAAACAATAGATGCTTTACTTCCTATTATACAAACAAAGTGTGCCAATGCAATAGTCGAGGATGATACAGTTTCATCAACAAAATATAATGTCATAGCAAATAATATAGAAAAATATATTGACGAAAACTACACCGACCCGAATTTATCTATACATATTATAGCTACCTATGTCAATAAAAGCGCAAACTATACGCGTAATATTTTCAAACAGATTAAGGGTATTTCCATATCCGACTATATCACCAAGAAGCGTTTTAGCGAAGTATGCCGATTGCTTATTGAAACCAATCTGACAGCTCAAGCAATAAGCCAACAGACAGGAATGAGTTCCGGAAGCTATTTCTATACGGCATTTAAAAAATATACCGGATACACTCCGGAACAATTCAGAAAAAAATATATCGGAACCGATTTTAATCCGGATAAAATTTAAAATTTACACTCTCCGTCAAGGATTTTCCTTGACGGAGTTTTTTGTTTGATTTTTAATTCTATATTTCAAATTTAACAATATATATTTTTTCAAATATCACATAAAACCGTTAATTTTTCAGCTTTTATGCTAAAATCTCCGATGATATAATCAATATAACAAAATATATTGGAGGTATTGGACTATGGATTTATCACCTGTAAAACTAACACCCGCAATTAAGGATTATATTTGGGGCGGCAGAAAGCTGATAGATGATTTTAACAAGAAAACAACGCTTGACCGTGCAGCCGAAAGCTGGGAGCTTTCAACTCATCCTGACGGACAAAGTATAATAAAAGGCGGAGATTTTGACGGTAAGACACTGACTGAGTATATCTCCGAAAACGGTTCTGATATTCTCGGCGAAAATGCAGAAAAATTTGACTTCTTTCCTATTCTGATAAAGCTGATTGACGCTAAGGAAAATTTATCGATTCAAGTACATCCCGATGATGAATACGCACTTAAACACGAAGGTGAATACGGAAAAACAGAAATGTGGTATATCATCGACTGTATGGATGACGCTTATTTATACTATGGTTTAAACCGTACTGTAACCAAAGAAGAATTTTTAAAGCATATAGAAGACAACACAATATTAGAAGTTCTTAACAAAGTACCGGTACACAAAGGCGATGTATTCTTTATCCCCGCCGGCACAATACACGCAATCTGTGGTGGCATTTTAATCTGTGAAATTCAACAAAATTCTAACACTACATATCGCGTATATGATTATAACCGCCTTGGAGCGGACGGCAATCCCCGTCCTTTGCATATTAAAAAGGCGGCAGAGGTATCTATGCTAAAGCCCTCACCTAAATATATCCGTCCTGACAAGGATACACTTGCCTCATGCAAATACTTTACCGTAAAGCATCTTGCTTGTGTAAATAAATTATTCATTGATACAAATGAAAAATGCTTTCAATCCATTATTGTGCTTGACGGTCAAGGAAGCTTAACTCTTGGCGATACGGTAATAGAGCTTAATAAAGGCGACAGCATATTTATACCGGCTCAAAAGGGTAAATGTACCCTTGACGGAAATTTTGAATTTATATTATCATATGTATAAAGGAGATGGTATAATGATTTTTAACCCAAAATCCTTCGGCGCTAAGGCTGACGGCTCACACGATGACACAAATGCAATACAACAAGCAATAGACAAAGCTTTTTTCTCCGGTGGCGGACGTATTGTGCTAAAAAACGGAGTGTTTCTGTCCGGTACTATATACCTAAAATCTAATATTTCTCTGGAAATTGACGCTTCGGCTTGTCTTTTGGCAAGCCCGGATATAAACAGTTATGGCTCCGATACACATCACAATCGTTATCGAAACGAACCCGAACTTGACCGTTGCTTTATATTTGCTGAAAATGCCGATAATATTGAGTTGTGCGGCAACGGTATTATAAACGGCAATGCAGAGTTTTTTCCGAACAGCAACAACATATACCGTCCGATGATGATTAGATTTCTGAATTGTCGAAATATCCGCCTGCATGATTTGCGATTGTATAATTCTGCAGCTTGGACTACAGCTTTCCTGGACAGTGAACGTATTTTTATAAGCAATATTGATATTAAAAACAGTAAAAACTACAACGGTGACGGTCTTGACTTTGACGGCTGTTCGCATATTTTTGTTTCCGGTTGTTCTATACAAGGTACTGATGATAATCTATGTCTGCAATCAAGCAGTTTACCGGTAAATGATGTGCATATATCCAACTGCTCATTTTCATCTGTTTGTGCCGCAATTCGCATAGGATTAAAATCTATTGGTTCAATATCTGATGTTCATATATCTCATTGTTCAATGAAAAATGTATGGCGTGAAGGCATAAAAATTGAATGCAGTGAAGGTGGCAATATATCAGATATTAACATTCAAGACATAACTATGAATGATGTTTCACGCCCAATATTTATATTGCTCAATAATCGTTTTGAACCTGATGACCTCGGAAGTTCTCTTGAACTTGACCATATCCCTGAAATCGGTACTATGTCTGATATAATTATTTCGGATATTATCGCTTCAGACAGCGACGAAATGCGAAATACTCACTATAGATTTGACGACGATGTTATGGGAAGTCCCAAATTTGCGGGAATACGCATAGATGCCGAAAAGAATCACCCAATTCGCAATTTAACACTTCGTAATATTTCATATAAATTTATCGGCGGAGTTAAGTTATCGTATATTCCAAACGAGTACCCGGAAGTAATTGACAAGTTAATTGATTGCGACACCCTATCATCAGAAAATTATTATCCGGACTGGAGTCGTGCCTCATTTATGGATATACGCAACATTATCGGACTGAATGTTCGCAATATACAATGCTTTGCCATTTATCCCGATGAACGCCGGGGTATTATAACCGAAAATGTACAGTTTTCAGATAATTCTGATAATTTATGATAAAAAACTAATACATCTGTTAATTTTTTGACTTTCGTTTTAAAGTTATTTATGGTATTATAATTACAGTGAAACGTTGCTTTTCTCTCTCTTTCTTTCTTCTTAACCCCCTAGCAACGTTTAACAAATACCCTATAAAGTTTAAATAAATAAGCTGAATTGCCTTGTGCAATTCAGCTTATTTATTTAACTTATTCAGTTGTTTCTGTCCGCATACATTCTCCGTTCATATACTCGCTTACCTTAACCGATATGTCATCTTTATCCATATTTTTAGCCTCTATAACCTGTTTTCTTCCGTCAGAGAGCAAAACGGTTATTGTATTTTCCGCTGTATATTCAACAGATTTAATCATCCGTTCAGTTTCATACGGTTCCAAAACGCTTATAAAACTTGCTTGCTTACCGCATTTCCTCTGTGCAACAAATCTACGTCTGTCTTTTTCGTCTCCTACAGGATAATCACTTCCTATATCAGCTACAAATCTTGCTGCACCCAGTCCTGTTAATGATATAGTAATAACTCCCTCTTTGGATTTATCTATTACATCAGCCGGCACCGCCTTTTTATATTCTGTCATTTCTATTTTAACCGGTCCGCCGCCGTAATCAACTCCTATGCCTTTGCCACAGTCTACATTTTCTGTTTCATATTCTATATCAGAAAGATATAATTTATCACCGTTTTCAAGAATAAAATGCGGATCTCCCCAAAATATACTCTTAATAGTTTCGGGAACATTATCATGCTCAACCTTTCCGTCTTCTGCACGAACGTAAAGATTTAGCGTGTTCCTGCCCGCAATATCAACATCTATATGATGTTTTCCGAATATCCATGCACCAAATTTATCCTCTTTAAGTGTTTCTCCGTCTGCTGTTACTCTGTAGAACAGTCTTTTAGAAATAGGATAATACTCCGGATCACAACCGACTATAAGTTCGGAATTGTCCGCTGACACATAATATAAGTCGCAGTGCTCCACTCCGCATACATTATGTCCGCTTCTGAATGGGTGTTTTCCTATCCATGGTGCCTTTCCGCTTTCCGCCTCAGTATATTCATACTTAAATGACAGTCTTGCAACGCCATTTTGATTATATCTGTCAACCTCTGTTATAAACTGTGCTGATGATAACGGATTTTCTGTGAGCTGATTTGTGTGAGTTGTCTTTTTTATTTCACCATTAATTTCTGAAAGTCCTTTCAGATGGTATATGCAGTCATAATCATGCTTTTCCGAACCGTTCATATAGTCAAAACATACAATATAATCATCCGTAAGCACCATACATCGGCGTTGCTCAATCGGCTCTGTAAATTCGGTTCTGCTCGCATATGGCGGAGCATCATCAGGAATTGGCAAATAACGTCCTTCTACCCATGTACGCTCTGCAAAGTCTTTCTCGCCATTTAACACACGCCAACCTCCATACGGCGGATTTGACCATTTTGCGTAATTTTCTATCGCAGTAGCTTGAAAAAGCTTACCGCTATGGAATAATATGCGTTTTGCTTCGCTTGGATCTTGCATTTTAAGGTCTGTCGTAACCATATTATGAGTTAAACTTGTCTGCACAAAAAACTTGTACATATATGTTCCATATGCGTACCATACATTTTCAGGATTAAATAAAGAACGACCGTTACGACTTACAGCATTTAATGCACATCGGTCATAATGTCCGTGAGCACCCCCGTGAGAACCGTATTTTAAACTCGCCTCTATCTGGTCTTTATCCTCCCTATCCTCCGTGTTTGTACGAAGAATAGCAATTCCTCCATTGTCAAAATAGCAGGATTTATGGCAATAGTCATTCGGTATATCGGGCAGTTCCCCTTCACCGAAAAATAAATCTCGGTGTGCATTTTCGGCATTAAGTATTATTTTTGCATATTCAGGCTTTTTATACAATGTATATGCAATATCATATCTTGAATCATATGAGGCTCTTGACGCTCCCTCAAACATTTCCTCTGAACTGTCATTGACGCCCTGTGCAACACTTCTGTAATTAGCCACTGATACAAGACTATCCCATAAATCTTCTATACAGTTATAATTTTTAGCTGTGCCGCCGTAAATATCCCAACTTAAACCGTCAACATGATTTGCCCGGAAATTAACTTGATTTGAGTAATTGGCATTTACCCACCACTGTGCGATATTTATACCCCATGGGCGAAGTGCAAGAGAACATTCCGAGAACAATCCCGCAACCATTTGATTGTAACCTATTGAACACTCACACCACCAGCCGTCTGACATTACACCGGCACGTAAATGCTCAAGTATTCCGCCTATGCCAAAGGTGAAACGTTCAATTTTTTCTCTGTCTTGAAGTGCCATGGCACAGTAAAGTGCACCTGTTGACTCTGCAAGCGACCAATTTGATATTCCTCCGTCACTAAGTGCCCAGTCAAGAAAATCTATAAATAATCTGAATGTATAGTGTATATCCTCATGGTCTTTTGCAGTTAGGACACCTATGTCATGGATAATATCATATGCTCTTGCACAATATTTAAAGAACTCTCCCTCATGCACAAGCTGTTGTGAGCAGGCTTTCATTCGTTTAGGATAACCGTTTTCTCTGTCACTTAAAAGTCTTAAAAACTTTGCACTTTTCTCGGCAAACTCATATTTCCCTGTAAGCACATAGCATATTGCGGCATTAAAGCAATGCTCAGAATTTTTAGTGATAAACATTCCGCCGGCGTAATCTCCTATTTGCGGGACTTCCCATTCTTCAGCTCGCTTTATATATTCATCGGCAAGTTTTTTTGCCCATTCATAATTCTCAATTTTATTTTTAACTTTCTCCCAACCGTCGGGAGTATGTAATATGTACGGATGTTCCATGTGGCGGACACTGTAAAATTCAAGAATTTGTCCTAAATTGCCGTCACCGTTCGGAACAACGTGAACTCGGTGCTTTTCAAAGCCTCCTTTTGCAATGCGGTCATTCATAATGACTTTAATATAGCATTCCTTTTCCTCGAACGGTTCCAGAACAATTTCATCTTCTGTTACATATGGAGATAGTACCTCCCAACCGTTTTTTTCAAACTCAAAGCTTATAGCCTGTTTTTCATCAATGCAGTTTACAACTTGAAGCCTGTACTGTATTTCTTCTCCCGGTTCAGCGGATTTAGACATAACGTGTGCATGAGCATACACACCCTTACCCTTTAATGCCATTAAATTTTTTACAGGCTTGTTTATTTCTACGCTCCTCAAATATCTCCACTTTGCAGGCATAGACGAAAGCAAGTCAAATTGATTTAACGGTGCGACAAGTTTTACAATGCCATCGCCGTATATTGTCGCTTTCCATGTATAATAGTCTATAATTTCCTCTGCGTTGATTTCACCGAAATCAAGCAAACCAACCTTTACTTCAACAGTTTCCTTTCCGTGAACCTCCGTTTCAAAGGACAGTCCGTACCAGCCGAACAAATCAGCCGTATAATCGTTTTCAGGCACTAAACCGGTACGTCTCCAACTGCTTTTATTTGGTGTTCTCGGATAAATATATGAATTCTCTACTCTATCCCACTTATCCATTTTTAATATAAATTCTGACATAGCTTAAACCTCCGATTATTTTGATATAATGTTGGCAATTTTTTTGCAGTTATCATATAACTTTTGCGTTTTTTCAGGTGAACGGTAGTTTTTGCGGACAGCAAGATACAAATCTCCGTCTGTCAAACCGTTTTCTTTGAAAGTGTTGCCCGACAGTATTTTAACGCCGTATGCTTTACCGTCCGAATAATAGATATTATCATCACTTGTTACGCCATCGTACCATTCTTCAACCGGAGTAAACACTTCATCGCCAAATGACTGTTCTATTATTCTGTCAAAACGTTTCTTATCCATTAGGTACAAAAGAGCATCTTCTTCCTGTAATTGCAATGTAAAACGCGTATCATATGCACTGTCAGTTGTATCGTCACCGATGAATATTAACTGATAAACGTCAGTCGTTACTTCTCCGTCGTCATTAATATCATCTCCTGCATTGTTTATGATATTTTTGATTTTTTCAACGTCATCATCACCGTACAAGTAGTCCCCCGCAACCGTCAGTGTTACATCATAATGAGGTGTGTTTCTTATCTGAAACGTAGTAAATACGCCAAGTACGATTGCCACTATAAAAGCTATTATATACCACTTGTAGTAGTTCCAGATGTATTCAAAAAATTTCGCCGTGAATTTTTCAGGCTTTTCTCCGTATTTCTCAGCCATTTTTATTCTCCAAATTAAAGTATTCAAAAGTCGCTTCCTTTTCTCTCATGTACATATCTTGAACGCATATTCCGATTACCGCTCCCGTAAAACCAAGATATACATTTTCATCTGTTACAACTCTCATATCTTTTACGGCACCGAATTTCTTTTCGCCACTGACATCATTATAGGCAAACTGCAAATCACTTTCGTTAATGTATGCCTTTAATGTTACGGAGGTGTCGGAAATCACTTCTTGTTCATGGGTATATTCAAGCTTATGGTGATTACAGGTAAGTGTGTTTATTGTCCTTTTGCCTGTATCATTCGAGCATGAAATATAAAGATAATGCCAATGACCTGTATCGTACATAACAATAAGTCCTGCCATATGCTTTTCACATTCAGGTTCAAACTCCAGCTTAGTTTCCGCCGTCATATTCCGTTCCTCAATACGGTGTGCGATAAGTGATTGCTTGAATTTGCTTAAAAGCCCATCACTACCGGCAACTGTAAGCCCTTTTCCGCTGAAAGTAAGTCTATCATCAATCGGTCCTCTCAAAGCCATCAGTTCTTTGTCAAGTGCCATTTTAGTTTTAAAATCAAAATTAAGGTTTCGCTCTTGAGCCTTTTCTTCTGTATTTGACGGTTCTTCTATATATCTTGATGGATTATTACCCCCATGTGACAGTCTAAGCCAGCCATCTTCGTTCCAATATACCTTCTCAATACAGGTTTCACGACCGCAGTATGTTGTCTTGTCCTCACTGTCATTATATCTTGAACCAAGATGAACCATATATATTTCTCCGTCAGGTGTTTCAACAATATCAGCATGACCTGCCTTTTGAATATATAAGGAATCATTATCACGCGAATGTAAAAGTATCTGAGGGTCGTCCTCATACGGTCCCATAAGATTATCGCTTCTCGACATCTGTGCGCTGTGCCTCCAGCCCGTACCGCCCTGTGCCTTTAAAATATAATATTTTCCGTCATGTTTAAATATATGTGTTCCTTCAACAAGCTCATTATGCGGCTCTTTGTAGAACTGTTTTACTTCTCCGACAAGTTTTTTTTGATTATGGTCATATTCCTGCAACCACAGTCCGTTAAACCGTTTCCCCTCTGCATAATGATTGTCAAGGTTTAACAGCCATTTTTTGCCGTCATCATCATGAAACAGTGATGGGTCAAAACCGAGCGAATTAAGATAAACAGGCTCTGACCATTTGCCCGATGTAATGTCGTCCGTATAGACAAGATAATTATCTGTCGTCATGAAAGGTCCACGTTCTTTCACATTGGTATATACCAAAAACACCTCATTACCGTCATATGATAAACACGGTGCCCATATTCCGCCGCCGTCAGGCACTCCCTGCAAATTAAGTTGTGATATACGATTAAGCGGATAATGGTCTAATCGCCAGTTTTTCAAATCCTTTGACGAATATACCGCAACTCCCGGCCACCATTCAAATGTCGAAGTGGCTATATAATATGTGTCCTTTACCCGTATAATTGACGGGTCGGGATTAAAGCCTCTTATTATCGGATTTTCAATCATTTTATAACATCTCCTTGAAAGTTTTATTTGATTATATTATACAATAGTATACCGATAATGGAATATATAAAAAGATACGATATTGTACGATTTTTAACACAAAAAATCTGACAGCAGCTCAAAACCACTGTCAGATTTCATATTTTTTATTTCTCCTTATTCCTATAGTTTTACTATGATTTAAGGGTATACCTATTTCTTTTAAGTGTCAACAAATATGATAATAAAAAAAGTAATCCACCAGAAAATCTGGTGGTTTTGCTTTCATCGCCCATAGGGCTCAGCATCTCGCTTAAGCCCCCTAGGCCTCTGCTGGCCTGACACTTGCTTACTGTCGCTTATCTACCCTTAAAAGGGTCGTTAAATTCCATTCGCATTTGTTCAGACATTCTATCTTCTTGTATTTGATTCGTTATATACTCATTGATCTTTTTTGTATTCTTTCCTACTGTATCTACATAGTATCCTCTACACCAAAATGATCTGCTTCTATACTGATATTTCATATTACCCCATTTTTGATATATTATGACGCTACTCTTTCCTTTTAGAAATCCCATGAAGCTTGATATACTCATCTTCGGTGGTATCTCTACTAACATGTGCACATGATCTGGACACGCTTCTGCATTCAAAAGCTTTACTCCTTTCCATTCACACAACTGTCTTAGTATTTTTCCTATCTCTTGTCTTTTTTCTCCATAAAACACTTGTCTTCTATACTTTGGTGCAAAAACAATGTGGTACTTACAATTCCATGTCGTATGTGATAAAGTATGTATGGAATTGTTATCATTTATTTGATTCATTCCCTTTTCTCCTTGTATTTAATTTTTTTGCAATTTGCAGGTCGCAATCTTATTATAATACAAGGAGTTTCTTTATTCATCGCTAAAGCTTCACGGAACCCCTAGACTATTTAGGGGTTTTAGAGTATACAAAAAAGGCTGTTATTTCCAACAGCCTTCCTTTCACTAATCAGTTATTTTTCAAATTTGTTTGCTTTATCAAAGGAATCATATAAATTTGTTACATAATTCCCATTAAAACATGACATACATAATCCACATTTTTGATGATCGAAATGAATTGATTTATGAAGTCCTTCTTCACTAATGAACGCTAAACTATCTGCTTCAATATATTCGCGTAATTCATCCACAGACATTTTATTTGAAATAAGTTCTTCGAGGGTAGAAGTATCTACCCCATAAAAACAAGGAAATTTAATTGCTGGTGAAGCAATACGAACATGGACTTCTTTTGCTCCCGCATCTTTTAAGTGTCTTACAATTCTTTTTGATGTAGTTCCTCTTACAATTGAATCATCAATCATAACAACTTTTTTCCCACTTACAATAGAGGAAACAGCAGAAAGTTTCATTCGAACACCTTGTTCCCTCATTTCTTGTGTAGGTTGAATAAATGTTCTTCCAACATATGCATTCTTGACCCATTTCATAAGGAATACCTGAAGCTTCAGCATAACCGATAGCAGCTGAAATAGAGGAATCAGGAACTCCGATAACAACATCTGCTTCAATAGGATTTTCATAATAGAGTTGTTTACCTGCAAGTTTACGTGTTGTATGTACATTAATACCATCTAAATTACTATCAGGTCTAGAAAAATAAATGTATTCCATTGCACAAATTTTGTCTTGTAATGAATCTTTTGTATAAGTTTTACTAAGTAATTTGCCATCTTTTACACGAACAATTTCACCTGGTTCTACGTCACGTACAAATTTAGCACCAATAACATCTAAAGCACATGTTTCAGATGCAAACACATAAGCACCATTAGATAATATTCCAATAGAAAGAGGTCTTAAACCGTATTTATCTCTTGCTGCATAAATACGTCCTTCAAGCATAACTAAAAAGGCAAATGCACCATCTAATTTATCTAAAGAAGCACAGATTCGATCAATCATGTGTCCTTCTTGTCTTTTAATTAAATGGCCTAAAACTTCTGTATCTGAAGTAGAAGAAAAAATACTTCCTTGATCTTCCAATTCTTGTTTTAAAATATTTGCATTTACTAAATTTCCATTATGACAAATACTCATTGAACCTTCCATTGTGCGGAAA
>ENA-ORTW01003156-ORTW01003156.1-human-gut-metagenome-genome-assembly--contig:-NODE-3156-length-14387-cov-2.170737_pt1 | contig 14387 bp, 15 predicted proteins | sample MGYA00242072_ERZ509193 | MGnify/ENA primary metagenome ERZ509193 (study PRJEB26280, sample SAMEA2338813) | human gut metagenome | biome: human gut; feature: human-associated habitat; material: faeces... | reverse complement strand
CCTCCATTTCACGTTCATTTTCCGCACCTGAAAAAGATGCGCTCCGGACCGCTGTTCCCGGTTCCGCCCTGTCATCTTTACAGCGCAAACACGATCATCAGTACCCACACCAGCAGCAGGATCCCCGCCGCCGCAAGGCTGATCTTCGCCAGAAGATAATTCTTCTCTTTCTCCATCATGGCAAATACACCATAGACCACCGATGACACCGCAATGATAATACTGCAAAAACCCAGAGCCGCAGCCGCAAGCGGTGCATTCCCCTGGGTATAGTACGAAAAGCTGATGGCGGCGGCATAAAAGACAAGTGCCGCCGCTGCGAGCCCTGCCGCCACAAAACTGTTCTTTGCAAACGGCTTTTTAATATACGATACTTTATTTCCGATTCGTTCCACTGTATCTCTCCCAAACGCCTCTCGCAAGGACAAAAATAATATACCCGGCAAAACCACCGATGGTATTTAAGAGCAGGTCATCCACATCAAAGCTTCCGACTTTGCCGACAAGCTGCATCGTCTCCACAAGAAGACTCATGGCAAAGCTTAAGAGTACTGTGATATACCAGTGTCTCGTCCGCACCCAGATGACCGGCAGAAAAAAGCCAAAGGGCATAAATGCCAGCACGTTGCCGAAAATATTCAAGAACACCGCGCGCCAGCCAAGAATGTTCCTGTATAAAAGAAAGCGCCGAATCTCTTTAAAAAGGGTCAGGTTGTAGGAATATTCGGCCCTCACATCGGGGCTGCGCCCCATTTCTTCGGCGAAAAACAGGAAATATGTCAGCAGAACCAGATACAGGACAAAAAGAACCGCCCCGAGAATCCGATGTCTGTGTTTTTTCATTTTCAAAATTCTCCATTCCCACCAAAACAGGGGTTCCTGTTTCGTGGTCCTTCTCTCCGGATACTCTCCGAATTTTTAAGCAGGAAAGGAGATGCCGCCATAAAGGCCACATCTCCCACTCCGTTCATCTCACTTTTCAGGCATGCTTCACCGCTCTTTTTGTTTTCACAGCCGCGTTAAAACCGCCCTGATCCGATTAAAACGTAATCTCAGATTTTCTCTTAAGAAGCAGTGCCCCGTTCACGATCGCGATGATCCCGGCAGCAAGTCCGACAGATGCAACGATAACTCCAACCGCGATGCTCGCTGCCCCTGTGTTTCTCATGGTCTTATAAATCTTTTCCATAAAACCGCTCCTTCTTATTTTACGCCATACTGCTCATAGTATGCGTCGATCGCTGCTTTTAATGTGTCGTCGATGATAACTTTTCCCTTGTACTCTTTGTTGTAAAGGTGCTCAACTACTTCCTTCATGGTTACGATCGCTGTTGTGCGGAAACCGTATTTCTCCTGGATCTCGGTAAGAGCGGACTTCTCGCCTTTACCTCTCTCGCAGCGGTCTACGGATACAACAAGACCGAGAACATCGACATCGCCCTGTGCCTTGATGATCGGATAAGTCTCCTCGATGGATTTACCGGAAGTGGTTACATCCTCGATGATAACGACGCGGTCGCCGTCCTTTAACTTGCTTCCCAGAAGGATACCGGTATCGCCGTGATCCTTGACCTCTTTCCGGTTGGAGCAGTAACGTACTTCTTTGCCGTACAGCTCACTGATCGCCATCGAGGTGGCAACTGCCAGCGGGATTCCCTTGTAAGCCGGTCCAAACAGGACATCGAAATCCAGACCATAGTTGTCATGAATCGCCTTGGCGTAATACTCGCCCAGACGGCGCAGCTGCGTACCGGTTACATATGCACCCGCGTTCATGAAGAACGGAGATTTACGTCCGCTCTTTAAGGTAAATTCGCCAAACTTGAGCACTTCGCTCTCTACCATGAAATTGATAAATTCCTGCTTATACTGTTCCATCATACTCTCCTATCTTACCGAACCGCACCAATCAGTTCATGTATATCTTCAATGCCATATTTTTCCATGTAGGCGTCGATGCCCTTCACGATCTCCTCCGTCGCATACGGATTATGGAAATTCGCCGTACCGACTGCCACCGCGCTTGCGCCTGCCAGAATAAATTCGATCGCATCGTCCGCATTCATGATACCGCCCATGCCGATGATCGGAATTCTGACCGCCTCATAGACCTGCCAGACCATCCGCACGGCAAGCGGAAAAATTGCTGGACCGGACATGCCGCCCGTTTTGTTTGCCAGCAGCGGCCGCTTCGCGCGCAGGTCGATGCGCATGCCAAGCACCGTGTTGATTAAGCTCACCGCATCCGCGCCCGCGTCTTCGCACGCCCTGGCGATATCTGCAATGCTTGTGACATTCGGAGAAAGCTTCACAATAACGGGCTTTTTGACCGCAGCCTTTACTGCCCTTGTGACGCTTGCAGCAGCTTTCGGATCCGTTCCGAAGGCGAGGCCGCCGCCGTGGACGTTCGGGCAGGAAATATTCACTTCCAGCCAGCCGACCTGCTCGCATGCGTCAAGCTTCCGGCAGACCTCAACGTACTCTTCGATCGAAAACCCGCTCACATTCGCCATGACCGGCTTGTGAAAAACCTGCTTGAGCCGCGGAAGCTCTTCTGCTATCACCGCGTCCACGCCCGGGTTTTGCAGGCCCACGGCGTTGAGCATACCGCCGGGCGCCTCTGCAATGCGCGGCTGCGCGTTTCCAAGGCGCTGCTCGCGTGTTGTTCCTTTAAAGGAAAAGGTTCCAAGGCAATCGATATCGTAGAGCTCTGCAAACGTGTACCCGTAGCCAAAGGTTCCGCTGGCCGGAATGACGGGGTTGTCGAGCTCAATGCCGCAGAGTGAAACTGCTGCCCTCACCATATCAGTTCCTCCTTTCGGAATACGGGTCCTTCCTTGCAGACCCGTTTCGGCCCATGTGCTGTCTCAATGGTGCAACCCATGCACGCGCCAAAGCCGCAGCCCATCCGCGCTTCCAGGCTCAAAAAACCCGGCTTTTTCGTCCTGGCGCACAGCGCGCGCAGCATCGGCATCGGCCCGCAGGCACAGAATGTGTCAAACGCTTCCGGCAGCGCATCTGTTACAAAGCCTTTGCTACCCACGCTTCCATCGGCGGTTGCAAGAATCGTCTCAATTCCAAGCGCTTCAAATTCTTCTTTGTAGAAAATCTCGCTCGCCGTATTAAATCCAAGAATTGCAGCCGGTGTTTTCCCAGCCGCAAGGAGTCTCTTTGCAAGGCTATACATCGGCGGCACGCCGATGCCCCCGCCGATCACAAGCGTCTTTTCTCCGCACGCCGTCACGTCAAATCCATTTCCAAGGCCGCACAGCGCATCAATCGTCTGACCAGGCTTCATTTCGGCCAGCGCCCTTGTGCCATCTCCGACCGCGCGGTATAAAATTGTGACGCTTCCGTCCTCCCAGTCGCAGACGGAAAGCGGCCGTCTGAGGAAAAAGCCCGGAATACTGAGCTCCAGGAACTGTCCTGGCGCGGTGATGGCCGAGGCGTCCCCTGCCAAACGTAGCCGGTACACATTCGGCGCAAGCCGCGCGTTTTCTGTCAGTGTAAAGCGTACTTCGTTCAAAGCGTTTCCTCCTTCCAGACGATCTTTCCATCAATCATTGTCATCTTGCATACGCCGGTGAGCGTGACGCCTGCAAACGGCGTTGCCCGACCCATCGACAAAAACTGTTCCGGCTCTACTACATAACTCTCGCTCAGGTTGAAGACTGTCAGATCTGCCGGCTGCCCGATGGCAAGCTCCGTGCCGCAGCCAAAGCGGCGCATCGGCGCGTCGTGCATCAGATCCATAAGCTTTCCGAGCGGCAGAACGCCGGGCTTCACTAAGCTTGTGTAGCAGGCGGCAAAGGAGGTTTCCAGACCCACAACGCCCATCGCGCTTTTTTCCAGTCCGCGGGCTTTTTCTTCCCGGCTGTGTGGCGCGTGATCGGTCACAATCATGTCAATCGTTCCATCCAGAAGTCCCTCGATCAGCGCGTCGCGGTCTTCCCTGCTTCTGAGCGGCGGATTCATCTTGAACCGTCCGTCCTCCTGCAAATCATCCTCCGTAAAGGTCAGATAATGCGGTCCTGTCTCGCATGTTACATTTACGCCGCGCCGTTTTGCCTCCCGGATGATCGAAACACTTTCCTTCGTGGAGACGTGACACACATGATATGCACAGCCTGTCTCCTCTGCCAGGCGCACATCGCGCGCAATCTGGCCCCACTCGCTCTCGGAGCAAATGCCCCGGTGGCTGTGGGTCTTTGCATATGCGCCGTCGTGGATATAGCCGCCGCGAAGCAGGCTATTGTCCTCGCAGTGCGCGGCCAGAATTTTCCCAAGCCTTCTGCACTGCTCCATCGCCTCGCGCATCAGGCTCTCCGACTGTACGCCCTTTCCGTCGTCGGAAAATGCAATTACCTCCGGGGCCATCGCGTCCAGATCCGCCCGCAAGCCGTTGAACAGTTCCAGAGTGGCCCCCTCGTTGGCGTAGTACCAGTCGCCCTTTTTGTAAAGCGTCCACTCGGAGTAGGCCAACGGCTGGGCGCAGGCGGCGAATTTGCACCCCTTGCGGCAGACGCCCCGGGCGATGACAGAGAGCTTGCCCCGCTCCGCTGTCAGGAGGGTTAGGATCTTATCGGCGTCCCTTGTCTCCGTCTCCCGGAGGACTACGCCCTTTGTCACAATGTACGGCGACGACGCCATCAATTCACCACCTATGTACGGAGGCCCCGCCTCCGAAAGAAAATCAGCGTCCGGCAGACCCGGCGCGGTAAAGCAGATAGGCCAACGGATCTCCGGTATCCGAAAACAACGTCCAAAGCGAAGGTTCTTTCATCGTACAGCCCTCCCTGATGGATAGTCTGTGTCGAAAAGTCCCGCTTATAGCTGGAAAATGCTTCGTACAGACCCAATTATAGCAACCGGACAGCTTTTTTTCAAGCGGAGGTTGCTGCATGCGCTCCTCCGCTTCATCCGTGCCGAAACTGCCGCAAGGCATGGCACGAATGAAAAACAGCCGCAAGCCATCAGAACATGGCTTGCGGCTGTTTGCGCCTATTACTTGCTTTGTTGTCAAAAAGCGAATTACTTCAGTGCCTCATAGGCGGTCAGCGCTTCCCGGATCGCCGCTTTGTCGCCGTCCGTCACGGAGCAAGGGTGCGATCCCACAGGGAGCCACCTGTTCCTTTAGCAGCGTTTCCAAAAGAGTGTTCCCGCGTTCTGAGAGTTTTCGAATGACAGCCCCGCCAAAGCGGTATTTACTGTCCGGTCTGCGCGTTATACAGCTCCGCAAAGTTGGAGGTGGCAACCTCAATCAAGTAGCTCTCAACCGTTCTGTCAGCATTTTCAATGCGGAACATGACGTTTCCCTCTCCCTTTAATGCTGTCAGCACCTCATCGATATAAGTAACTCTATCATCACCACAATACATAGTACCTGTTATCTTGTGGTCTGCACCATCGGGCGTTCTCATGGTGATGTTATATTCATCCCAATAGCGCTCAGAGCTGTTTTTGACCTGTCTGCTGCCATATTCATAGAGGAATATCATAACATTATCGTCCAGATCCACCATTACATTCGCATACAATTTTGAATTTGTTGTTGCGCTGTTGCTAAAAGTACTTACGAGATATTCGTCTTCCGTAATATACCATTCATCTGTTGGCTGATTGAAGTCATCCACATAATAGTCGATGCGCCAATCGCCGAATGACTGTCCGCATCTTTCGCAGGTACCGCTTTCGGTCGTGCGGCCCAGAGCGGGAACGGTTTCCTGTGCCACCAGAACCTCTCCGCACTCGGAGCAGCGCTTGCCCTCTGTCAGCCCGGTCTTCGTGCAGGTGAGCTCCACTGCCGGCATAACTTCCTCCACATGGGTATGCTTGTCGGTGCTTCCGCTGTTGGTATTTCCGCCATTGGTATTTCCGGCGTTCCCGCCTCCGCAAACCACCAGAGGCAGCGTCATTGCCACCGCAAGCAAAATTGTTGTCAACTTTTTATCTTCTGCCTCCCTTTCGTTGTCTTTATATTTGCAGTGCATTTTCCGCACAGGCAAATCCTTCCCAGCGCCCGGTCAAAACAAGGTTTTTTCCTGCTCCGCAAACAGCTTGTCATTGATCTCCCCCAGAGGCAGCTGATGGACCACGCCATAGCTGATAATGGCGTCCCGTCTGGTGCGGGGATACAGTTGGGCGTAGCCCCCCTGCGTCAGCATCCGCTGGGTCTCATCCAGCGTGATGCCAAGACCGACGCAGATGCACAGCAGCCGATCCCTGGAAGGATTCCGCCGCCCCGCAAACACCTGATGCAGATAGACCTCGCTGATGCCGGACCGGCGGGCCAGCTCCGCTTTGGTCAGATCCTTCGTTTCGTAAAGTCGCGTCAGCCCCGCCAAGCGGTATAAAAACGTTCTTCGTCTGATGGAGGCATTTTAAAGATGAAAGAGTCCAAAATCACCCCGGAAAAGCAAAATCTCTGCTCGCTTTGCAGAGTTCCCCTCCCGGATGGCGCATCCTTCTGTCCCCACTGCGCCCGCAGTATCAAGCCCTGGACACGGCAAAAGGCCCCCAAGCCACTGCAAAAGAAGTTCCTGCACATTGCCGCACTGGTGACAGCGCTGGCCGTGATCGCCAGCTGCACCTGACAAGCTGTACTGTTTCCGGCTGGAAAACCGGCGTGTTGGCCTACGGCACCACCCGGGTCAACACCATGGACTGCCGCTTCGAGGACAATCAGGTGGGATTCCGCTTCAACGCCGAGGGTACCGTCGTCACCCACACCCAGTATGCGAACAACGAGTTCTTCCACACCGGCACCGCCGTTCTGCTGAAGAGCGTACCCGCCGAAAGCCCCCTGTCCTTCCCCGGCAGCGTGTTTGAGGACAACGATACCGACATTGACAACCGCTGCGGACGGGAAGTGAACATTTCGCAGACAACCTTCCGCTGACAGCTATTTGAAAAGAGGACCCATCCGTATTGGATGGGTTCTCTTTTGCGCGACGGGAATCGCCGGTGCATACTGCCGCTGATTTCTTTGCCGATTCGATCTTCTGTCATTATCTCGTCCCATTCAGCGTCAGCTTGGCTTTCTCCATTGTGATGACAAGAATGGGGATCAGGATGATCTGTACAAGGATGCCGGGAAGCGCATTGGTCACTGCGCCCGCAAGAAAAAGAGAGCGGTCAAACGCGGTATGCTGCAAGCCCGCCATCACAAACTGAACACCGCCCCACACCAGGCGGCCTACGATCATAGCGGCGATCAACGTGACATACACAGACCAATTTCTGCGGGGAAAAATGCGGTATAAGATCCCGGAAACCGCGCCATAGGCGGCCAGTTCAAACGCCATGGCCACTGCCGTATAAGCCGTAGGCATCCCAAAGAGAAGGGACCGCAGCAGCGGGGAAACAAATCCCACCGCCAGTCCCCACGGCCAGCCGCAAAGACAAAGCCGCACAGCAATGCTGGAATGTGCATTGGGCAGAGCATGGATCCAATCTCAGGGATCTGTCCCGTCAGAAACGGCAGGACCAATGCAATGGCAAGATACAGCGCCGAGTAGGTAAGCTTTCTGATCTGCATAGAAGAACGTGCATCGTTCCGGGTCATAGGCATGCAGTATCTCCCATCTCCGTCAGCAGTTGGCGAATATGCTCCATCGCGTCATCCATGATGGCAGAAGATTTCTGGCTGACGCCTGCCACATAGGTGTCGCAGAGATTCATGGGGATCAGCACCCGGTAGGCCGCGCTGGCAGCAACGGCATTGGCCATTGCCGGAGAGATCTCTCCCATCAGCGCGTCGGCAATGGCAATCCCCATGGGGCCAACGATAATCCGGGCAGTCCGGCTGGCAACGATGACCGGGTTTTCACCGGTTGCCACCCGGTCCGCACCGGCACGCATCATGCTTTCTGACGCGGCGCTGTTGGTCCCGACGGCCATGACCTCCACCTGCGGGAAGGATTTTTTGATGCTTTCCACCAGCCGTTTTCCGAGCTTTCCGCCCTGTCCGTCAATCACAAGGATCGTCATATCAAAAACATTCCTTTCATCCCACATAAATAAACGTACCGGACGCAGGCGCGCCGTATGCTTCCTGAGTGAGTGCACGGAGTGCCTCTTCCGCGTCTGTATCACTGAATAGGCTCGGATACATGGCCTTGGCAAGCAAAACCGCTGCGCCGGTCCGTCTGGCCTGACCGGAAAGCAGCTCCTCGGAGAGCAAAATGACCCGGCCATTCCGGACGGCATCCAGCCCGGACCAGCCCTCCCGTGCTTTCAACGCACCGCAAACCGTTTCCGCCTGTCGGGTGGACGACACTCCGCTGCCAAGGACGGAGCGCTCCACGACCTTGACGATCACACCGGGATCTTTACGCTGGATCCAGCCGTCATCCACAATCAGTGCGTCATTTTGCAGCTTTGCGGACACGTCATACGCCCCGGCATTCAAGATGATCTGATGCTCGTCAGATGATTTATGGACAGTGTGGTAGTCCTCCGCCGTCTCCCAGTAAATATAGAAGCGCTGGCACTCAAAGAGTCCGCTCAAACGGTCCTCCAGCAGTGTTTGATAGTAGAGCAGCGCAGTTTCTGCCGTTTGGCCGCTTTCATCCGCGCCGGTGTTTTCTGCCTGGTCAGCGGGAACGGTTTCCGTTGCGGTCAGCTCACCGGTGGTCGCATCCTTTGCGCCGGTAGCTCCCCCATTGGCATCATGCTCCGGTGTTTTTCCGCCGTCCCCCTGCTGCGTGAGGGTTTTGTCCGCACCGGGAACGATCTCAGCGTCTGCGTCCTCCGCATACGTCTTTCGGTCGGAATCCGGGTCCGTTGCGGTCGGGGCATCCGCATCCGGTCTGACATCCTCTTCTGCCGCAGGATCGTCTTCCGCGTCCTCAATCTGTTCGGCCTGTCCCAGTTGGTCCTCCGCTGCCTCGCCGTTCTCATCGGGGATCGGATCCACAGGCACGGTGGTCCGGGTACGGCAACCCGTCAGGGTCAGCAGCAGCACCACAGTCAACAATAAAAGCTTTGCGTTTTTCATTCTTGCTTCCTCTCAGGCGTGGAGACACTCCACATACTTCAAGCGAAATTTTGTTCTCCGGTCTGCATTGTCATACAGCAGCCGCTCCGTTTCGGTTAAAAGACTTTGCAGTTCGGCCCGCTGTTCCTCCCCCATGGCATGGGTACTGTATGCAGACTCCTCAAAAAGTGCAGCGGCATGACGGAACTGCGCGGCGTATTCCGGAGAAACGGTTTGGGCCAGCGCAGCGTCCCATTGGGAGAAGGGGCGATTCCCAACGCCTTTTCCACATCGATCCAGATAGGCAGCCAGATGTAGAAACATGGCGCGGATCGCTTCCCCGCAGTCAGGGGAATCAAACGCCGCCCGCCGTTCCATTGCCTTGCGCCGCCGGGCGTCAAACAGGACGAACGGTAGGAAGGGCAACGTCAGCAGAGCCAAAATCAGAATCGTCAGTACGGCGATTTTTAGATAGTCGATGCGCTTGGGACGGCTGATTTCCTGTTCCTGTTCATAAATATGCTGATAGTCCTGCGTATTCTGCGTATCTCCGGACATCTCTCCGGCGGTTTCCGTATCCAGCCGGTTTTCCTCACGGGCGGTCTGGGGCGGTTCCTGCTGCGGCGTATAGTCTGCGCCGGAAACAAGCTGTTCGGCAGCATCCAGCCGATCCCGCACATGCTCAGAGGCTTCTTCCACCCCCATGCGAACACCGGGAGCCAAGAGCTGTACCGTCAGAAAAACGGCCATGACTGCCAGCAGAAATACCAGTCTGCCCCGCAGGGTATCCACAGGCAGGGCCAACAGCGCCAGCAGCGCAAAAATCAGCACATTGACAGCCGCCGGAGGAGTCAGTCCGAACCAGATCTCCCCGCCGGTCAGGGCCAACGCCGCCAGAAGCGGAACGATCTTGCTGCCGCGCAGGTATGCAAGCAGGAGAACACCGGCCGCTGCCGTCACCAGCAGGCCCAATGCCAGAACCGGGCTGGCCGCGTCCGAAACCTCAAAATAATCGTAGGCATAGGCATTGACCGTCTCACTGGCCGCAAACATCAGATTGCACAAGCACTTCAGGCTTTCTCTGGCAGGCTTGAGGGCCAGAAGCAGCACTGCCGCAAGCAGCGGCACACCGACAATGGGGAGTGCTGTTTTCCATGGTTTTGCCCGCTCACTTTTTTGAAAATCAAATTGTAACCCAACCGTCTGATGTTTCATGAACATTCCTTAAATCTCAAGATATTCCAATTCCTGCGCCATATTCTTCCGCGAAAAGGGTACAACTGTCACCCCGCCGCAGCTCTGTGTGCCGCCGTCAGACAGCAGCACGGTCACACGGTTGCCCGCCTGCAGCAGGGAAAGGCCCCGGGGCAAGGACGGCGCGCAGACAACGGTATGCGCATAGACATCCCCGGACCATTTGCGGAAGCAGTCGCAGATGCTTTCCGCATCCGGTGCGGCAGCGGCAGTCAAAATCTGCTCACGCACCGCTGTACAGTCCTGCTGATCCTGTACCGTGCACAGAGAGAGTTCCGCTAATTCCCTGTTTTTCCAGCCAACAGAATGGGTGATCCCCTGTTCTGTCAAGGACCGGGACAAGGACAGCAGCGCCGTCATGGCCGCGTCCAGCGCATCCGCGGCATCTTCCTTCCCAGTGGTGGAGGTATCCAACAGCAGCAGGACCTCCTCCGCTACCGGAAGCCCCAGTTCCCGCACCATCAGGGAGTCTGTCTTTTGGGAAAGCTTCCAGTGGATCTGCCGGATGGGATCGCCGGGAACGTATGTACGGAATCCGAAGGTCTCACTGGGATCGTGCCCCGGATGGGTGGAAGACCAGCGCTCGCTGTCCGCCGTGACCGTTTCATTTTCCGCAAGGGTGATCCGCACATCGAACAGCGGTGGCTCGACGGTCACGAAGCGGGTGCTCTGTACTGTCAGGGCACAGCGGTACAAGCCAAACCAGTCCTGCACAGCCGCGTCGCTGAGAGAAAGCATGACCGTACCGCAATGGGCGGTACGCAGCGTACCTGCCGCGTCAGGCGCAAACCGCGAGGCCGAGAGCTTCACCGCCGTTTCCTCCCCGGTCAGGCGGCTGCGGCCCCAAAGCGCTGCCGTCAGCACCGCTCCGGGCAGAAGGCCCTCTGCCCGCACGGAGCATTCCGCGGCATCTCCCTGTTTGCAGCAGTCCGGCGCAGATAGATGAACCGTTACCCGTCTGGCTGAACGCACCGCGCAGAGGATCGACGCAGCCGGCAGGAAAACTGAAGCGGCCAAAATCGTCCGGGTGCCGGTATTGTTCTCAAAGAAATACAGCAAAATGGCAAACAGCAGCCATGCGCCGTAAGCAAATCTCCGTTTCCGCATCATGCCTGTCTGCGGTCCGGAACTTCCACTGTTTCCAGCAGTTCGTTCAGTACCTGCGTAACCGTTCCGCCGGACAGCCGTGATTTCTGGTTAAGGATCACACGATGGGCGCAGACATCATGGAAAATCGCCTGCACATCGCCGCCTGTCACATAATCCCGGCCCTCCAGATAAGCATGGGCCTTGGCCATACGGTCAAGGAACAGGGTGCCGCGGGGGCTGATGCCTACCTCCACCATGGGATGCTCCCGGGACGCCATGGCCAGACGGGTAATATAGTCCAGAATACTGTCCTTTGCTGTGACGGCCCGCACCTCCGCCTGCATCCGCAGCACATCGTCACGGGTGACCACCTGCGCCACGGAACCAATGGGATCTGTGCTCTGGCGGTCCCGGAGGATGGACATCTGGGCCTCATAATCGGGATAACCGATGGAAAGCCGGACAAGGAACCGGTCCATCTGGGCATAGGGCAGCAACTGGGTGCCTGCGGTTCCTACATTGTTCTGGGTCGCGATCACCGCAAAGGGCTTTTGCAGCGGATAAGTTGTGCCGTCCACCGTGACCTGACGTTCTTCCATCGCTTCCAGCAGGGCGGACTGGGTTTTGCTGGACGTCCGGTTGATCTCGTCCCCAAGCAGCAGGTTGGTATTGCTCACCACGCCGCTCTTGTACTCAAAACAGCCGCTGTCCTTGTTGTAAATGGAAAAGCCCACAATATCGGACGGCAACACATCCGGCGTGAACTGGATGCGGTTATAGGTCAGGCCCAGTGTGCGGCTCAGGGCCACAGCCAGCGTCGTTTTGCCGACGCCGGGGATATCGTCCAGCAGAACATGTCCGTCGGCCAGCAGCGCCATCAGGATCTTTTCTATGACCTCACGCTTGCCCACCACGGCCTTTTCCACTTCAACAATGATCGTTTGCAATTCACGGTTCATACGATAAGTCCTCATTTTCTACCATCGCTTGACAAGGGCAGACACGGTTTTGACGGGCAGAAATATCTGCACCTGACAGGGATGGATTTTCGAGTGATTTTTGTTTTTTTGAGATGCAGGCGGGCTGGCGCCCACCAAGGTGAAAAGAGCAAAAAGCGCCGGAAAGACGCGCTGTCAGGCGTGTTTGCCCTTGTCGAGCGATGGTATGGTTTTGATTGCCGTACAACACAGCAGTCCCAAGTGGTCCGCTCTGTTCTAAAGCAATAAGGATGCCTGCACATCCGTCTTGTGACGGATGTGCAGGTCTCCTGCGGCTTGTGCCTCGTGATTTACTTTGCGGGAACGGTCAGCGTCTGACCCACATAGATCATGGCCGCGTCCTTGATCTGAGGATTGGCAGAGAAGATCTTGCTCCACAGCTTGCCGCTGCCGTAGACCTTAGATGCGATCTTCCAGAGGGAGTCGCCGGACACAACGGTGTAGGTTCCATTCTCTGTCGTGGTCGCGGACTGGCCGGGCTTCGCAGACTCAGCCGGCGCCGCGGTGGCCGTTACCGTAATGCGGCCCTGAGGGGCGGCATAGGCGTCGCCTACCATATTTCCCAGCTCTTCGCTGATGTACATCCACACCACATCCCGCACAACGGCCTTGGTGATAGCAGACTTCTCGTTAGCCTCCGCAGCCGCCTTAAACACATAAGAGGAGTCCATGCCGTTAAAGTTTGCGTTGTGGGTGATGACCGCATAGGTAGCGTTCGGATCGAACGCCTTGCCGTTTACATCGGTGATCGTCACACGGCTGACGGAATTTGCCTTGAACCAGTGCTTGCCGTAGGCTTCTCCCTTATCATAGGCCCGATCCGCGTTGACGCTGTAAGTCAGGCCCGCAGCCTGCATAAAGGAAGCGCAGGCATCGGCGGATGCATCGCCGTAGGGCAGCGCCTGAGCAGCCGCCTCCAGAGCTTCCAGCAGCTGAGCGCCGCTCATATAGATCACAGCCACCTTGTTGGGATAGGGCAGGACGGCTGCCAGCTCCGCCGCGCCGAACTTGCCGACAGCAATGTCGGCGCACAGATTGCCACCGTTCCAGAGGGCAACAATGTGATCGGCGTCCACATCTACCTTGGTGTTGCCGGCGGTCACATCGTCTTCGTCAAAGTACGCATTGATCTTGCCGGATACGGCGAACCACCGCAGCGCGTCGGTCCACAGATCGCCCAAATTGGTCTCCGCCTTACGGGCCGCGTTGTCCGCGCCGGACAGCACCACGCTGCTGTAAGCCTCCAGCGTGTCATCCAGTTCCACCTCATTCCCGTGGGCATCCACGAACTTGGATGCAGACACGGACGTGGCCATCACGCTGAGTGCAAGCCCCAGCGTCAGCGCAAGGCTGATAAATCTGTTCAGTTTTTTCATAGCTTCCTCCTAAAATGAGTTTTCAGGCATTTTCCGCAGCATCAAACAAAAAAGGCACCAATACCCTCCTTGGGAGGACACTGATACCTTCGTAATATCTGTATTGCCTGAGCGTATAAAAACATATGCGAAAAATGTCAGCTTGTGCCAACTTTGCCAGCTTGTGCTGACGGAAAAATTTTATCAAAAAAGTTTTATGTTGTCAATACGCCATTTGCCATGCTGCAATTTCCGAAAGATTCCGGTTGCGCGGGGTGGCAAAATCCGGTATGATAGAAAAAAAGTGAAAAGGAGAACTGCCATGATCGAAGAAATGCTGGCATATAACCGCGAATTTGTCCGGTCCAGGGGCTATGAAAAGTTCCAGACCAGTAAGTTCCCAGACAAGAAAATCGCCATCCTCACCTGCATGGATACCCGTCTGGTGGAGTTGCTCCCCGCAGCGCTGGGCATCCGCAACGGTGATGTGAAGCTGATCAAAAACGCCGGCGGCATGATCACCGGCCCCTTTGACAGTGCCGTGCGCAGCCTGCTGGTGGGCATCATCGAGCTGGGCGTGGAGGAGGTCATGGTCATCGGCCACACGGACTGCGGCGTAGCCCACATCAATGCCGACATGATGATCCGCCACCTGATCCAGCGGGGCGTTTCTCAGGACCATATCGACATGATGCGCTACTGCGGCATTGACTT
>ENA-ORTW01003154-ORTW01003154.1-human-gut-metagenome-genome-assembly--contig:-NODE-3154-length-14390-cov-2.813533_pt1 | contig 14390 bp, 14 predicted proteins | sample MGYA00242072_ERZ509193 | MGnify/ENA primary metagenome ERZ509193 (study PRJEB26280, sample SAMEA2338813) | human gut metagenome | biome: human gut; feature: human-associated habitat; material: faeces... | reverse complement strand
TATCAGAATATTCCTCTGCCGGTTCTGTGTATTCATCTTCTTTAAAAACATCAAGAAGAAGATTTGTTGTATAGTTTTTCTCACAGGCAGGAGTCAGCCCTGTCTCAATTCCATACTGTACCAGTTTTTTAATACTTTCGCTTAGCATTTTTCTGTCCTTTCCTGTTGCTTTATTTTTAACAGTCTGTCCTCCACCACAGACAGACTGTTAACCACCACTTTGCTGCATCTTTCACATCCAGCATTTTTTGCATACATGTTCAATATCGGACTGTACCGGCTTTCCCAACAGCCACTTTAAAGCTTCAGTTTCTCAACATAACTTATAAAAATATTGCCGGCCTTTTCAAACAGCTCCGTACTGTCATTCATACCGTAAGGATAAGTTTCCCCTTTCTGCGGATCGTACAGATATGTGTTATATTCATCATATCCAATGATCACAACACTGGTATTATCCCCGGTCTTGGCAATTACCGGACGCTGGGCGCTGACCTCATATAAGACACTGTCTAATGTACAACCAGACAAATTAATGATAGTACCCTCATCCCCAAGAGCCTCCTGCAGTGCTGTAACATCCAGGGATGCACTCTTCATTGCTTCCGGCACATCCTCCAGATTAAGAGTCAGCTTTGTCTTCTTATTTCCACGCTCCCATACATACTGCTGAGCACGATTCAGCACAACACCAGTCTGATCATCTGCTCTTTGAAGCGCAAGTGCAGGATCTGTGAATGTACTGTCCAATCCTCCTTTTGCATAAACATAGTAAATATCTTCCTCAGGAATCTGCGTATCCAGAATAATACGGTCATCACCTATATTTTTCATTTTTGCATAAACAACTAACGGTTCCTGAATTTCAGGCGTTTCAGTGAGAGCCAGTCGTATCTGAGTTCCGGTTCTGGAATTTGTCACAAGTTCCACGGATACAGTATTGGTCGAGGCTTTGGAATTATTCAGAATATTATCCTTGCTTACTGCTTTGTATCCTTTTTTTGTCTTCTTGGACAACTGAAATTCCATCATAGTGTTTCCCATGGTAATATCAGTTACATACAATCCATCCTGATGATATTCTTTTTTCAAAGTTCCATCAAATCCTTCAATACGGACCGTATGAATCCCCGTAGTCTCATGACCATTATCGTCTGCGATCACATCTCCATCAACTACGATTCCATAAACAAGATCTTCATTCAGCACTAAAGACTGTCCTGAAGATGGTGCAAGACTCCTGGTTTCTAATGTTTCAAAATCTATTTCTTTTATATTTCCGGCGCTTTCACCTTCCTGAATGATCCATGCAGCATGTGCACCTGTATCCGAAACAACAAAGTCATCTATTTTAATTCCTTCCTCAAGAACCTCACTGGTACCATCTGAAATGTTTATCTTATAAAGCTTATTTGCAAATAAAAGGTAAAGAGCATTTTCTGTACTGACATAGGATAATGTTCCAAGATCCTCTTTCAGGAATTCGTAGGATTCTGTAGACGGAATAAATACTTTTTCTTCCACCACATTCTGATCATTGCTGTAATGATATACACAAACACCACAGTATCCTTCCCGAACGCCTCTGTTCATATATCCATAAAGAACAAAGTCCACATCTCCGTTATCTTCCACACGGATGATCTTTATATTATGCTGGTATCTGGAATCCCTGAAATCTCCATCCGTTTCTTTGCGAAAACTGAAAATTCTGGAAAATTTTCCATCATCAGGAGAATAAGACCATAAATCCCCTTCCTGAACGAAAGCAAGAACTCCTGCGTTTTCATTCATCATATATTCCACATTTTTGTCTCTGACTCCAAGTAAAAGCCCCTTGTCGGAAATGCTGATGGAGCTTTCCTCAAATACCTGTGATGCACTTCGTTTAAAATCCAGAAGCATGATTCTGGTTTCAGTATAACGCATCCGGTAAAATTCTGTCACATCATAGATTTCCTGGTTTCCATTTTCATCCAGTGCCGCAATCTGATATTCAACAGAAAGACTGGCTGTGGTTTCATTAATATCCTTCACTACAGGAATTCCCTTTCTGTAAATCTGAGGGTTCAGATTGCCCCAGCTGATCTGGGCAAATGTAGAATTGATATTAATGTCTGTATAGTTGGTAGACGTACTGGATGTGTCTGATTCCAGGTAAGCAGTCAGATCCTCGGCGGACGCTTTATCCAGACATTTTTCATAAAAGCTCGCAACAAACTTCACGTACTGAGCAGCATTCACATTGGATCTGGAAACTACTCTTGTATAGTAATAAGCTGTTCCCTTATTTGTCTCAAGAGATAATTGCAAAGAATACTCCTGATTCATCAAAAGATCACTGCTCAGCTTAATTGTTGTTGTCAGATAGCTGTCCTGTTTATCCAGACTTTTAATCTTACGGTTTTCCAGTACCTTACTGCCATCTGAAGTACGTATCTCATAGGAAAGGCTTTTCACCTTTGTATCATAGGCATTTATGACAAAGGACAGTTCCTTGGATGTATCAATAGGCGTCACACTGTCCCTGGTAAAATCAGACTGCATAGGCTGTGCATAACCATACATCCTGTTTGCATAATTTCCATCAAAATCAACCATTACCTCCGGAAAAACCGGATCATTCATATCAGAGCGGTCATCCGTAGTCTCACTATTCAGCAGGAACGAACTTCCTGCCACGCCGAGAACAAAAACAAACAGGAGAATCACTGCTCTGCGTAAAAATTTAATCATTCTTTCTCCTCTTAACTCTCTGATTGTACCTCCCCTTCACGGTACAGAAGTCTTTCCAGTGTAGGATTTATATGCAGTTCCTTCATAAGCTGCACTGTACTCTTCATATCTTTTGGTTTGCCTGTCTTTACAGCACGGATCAGCAAATTCTTGGGTGTATGCTCCATATCAATAAATTCCAGAATCTGAGTTTCGTATCCCATACTTTCCAGCAGATTGGCTCGAATTCCATCTGTCATCAAAGCAGCCATTCTCTCCTTAAGAATGCCATATTTCAGTACAGGCTCCAACACTTCATTTTTTATCTGTCTATTTACCTCATGCTGACAGCAGGGTACAGACAAAATAACTTTCGCTCCCCATTCCACAGCCTTCGCAAGAGCATAATCTGTAGCTGTGTCACAGGCATGCAAGGTTACTACCATATCAACAGAAGAAACACCTTCATAATCAGCAATATCTCCCTGATAAAAATGCAGTTTTTCATATCCATACTTTACTGCAAGATGATTACATTTTTCTATTACATCTGTTTTCAGATCCAGACCAATAATATTTACATCATAACCTTTCAGTTCTCTCAGATAGTAATACATGGCAAATGTAAGATAGGACTTTCCGCATCCAAAATCAAGAATGGTCACTTCCCGCTGTTGATCCAGTCTTGGAAGAATGTCCTGAATAAATTCCAGAAATCGATTGATCTGTCGGAACTTATCGTATTTTTGGGTAATAATCCTGCCTTCCTTATTCATAACACCAAGATCAACAAGAAAGGGGACTGGAATATTTTCCTTAAGTATGTACTGCTTTACACGATTGTGGGCCAATATCTGCGTGCCCTTGCTGAAAGTCTTGTCCTTTCCGAAAGCCAGACCTTTTCCATTTTCGGGATGACGTCTGGTCTTTATGGTCATCTTTCCTTTTTTGCTTACCAGAATAGTTCCATCCAGCGCCATCCCACTTGCCTGAAGCTGAGAAAAATCATGCTGCAGCCCCGCTTTTAAATATGAGATCAGTTCCTCTCTGGAATAATTTTTATGGAGCACCTTCGTCCCTACAGTTTCAGAAGCCTGATAAACCACCTTCCCCCGGATTTCTACCGGGCGTATTTTTACTTTGGATGGTCCGTCCCCTCTGCTGCCGCTTAGGATAGCTTGACACAGCTGTTCATTTATCTGTTCCTCTAAATATTCATCTATTGTTTTCATTTTTATTATAATTATTTTCTTTTATATTCTGTAATCGTTACTGTTCACTCCGCTCACAGCAACCTCTAATTGTCATTTTGATGCGTCTTATCTGTAAAAATCTCCCCTGCATCTTCTTCGTCGGCATCTTCTTCGTGATATTTCATGAAAAAGAAGCACTTCTACCAGATCACCAAGAAGTCCATCAGACATTGCTTCCATATCAGCCTCTGATTTTACTTCATCCACGATCTTCCTTCCAAGGTGATACAACATAAACCTGTCAGGATATTCATCGTAAAGCCGGCTGCCTTCATAATCCTGAAGATCACATTCTTCTTCCACTTTTTCCTGTATCTTTCTGGCAGTGTCCGGATAGTAGGATTTCATCAGAAAAAATTCCTCTTCTTGTTCCTTTTCTCCCCGGTAGATCAAGGGATTTGCATAGCTTGTGTAAAATGGATAAAAATCTTTATATATCATATCAGCAATTTCGATTCCTTTTCCATTTCACTCTCATTATATGCAAGCTTCCGTTTTTCGGTCAATTGCACCATTTTTCAAATACGCGCCAGCATATTTAAAGTAAGCCTCACACTATGGTCAACAGCTGCTTTCTCAAATTCGCTGTAATCCATCTGCGCACTTCCATCAGCCTTATCAGAAATAGCACGGACAACCAGAAACGGAATTTCATTTAAGTATGCTGCCTGTCCAATGGCTGCACCTTCCATTTCAGTCGCATATGCTGAAAACTCTGATACAATTCGATTCTTAACATCCTGATCGCAGACAAACTGGTCTCCAGAAGCAATTCTTCCTTCAAATACCTGAATATCCGGATTTACTTCCTTACATACTTCTGCAGCAAGTCTGCGGAGATTATCATCTGCATTAAAGAAAAATACAGGCATTTGCGGAATCTGTCCCTTGCGGTATCCAAATCCGGTAGCATCCATATCATGCTGTACAACATCTGTGGAAAGAACAATATCACCAATATTAATATTTTTATTTAAGCTTCCTGCAATTCCTGTATTAATGATCGCATCTACTGAAAATACATCTGCCAGAATCTGAGCACAGATACCAGCATTTACCTTGCCAATTCCGGAACGCACTACAACAACCTTTTTCCCAGCAAGTATTCCCTCATAAAAATCCATGGAAGCTTTTTTTATAATTCGTACATCTTCCATTTTTTCTTTTAAAATCGCAACTTCAACTTCCATTGCGCCAATAATACCAATTGTTTTCATTTAGCATTCTCCTCTGTTTTTGAAAGTTAACTGCTTCTTCATCTGACATTATACCAAAACTTCTTGCTATATCCAACTTAAATTTGGCATGGAAACTTATAATATCTTCTGCTATAATGAGAGAAGGTGCAAAGCTATTGCTGTTCATAACCTGACCAGCGTTCCTGAGCTCCTGATTTTACATAACGATTGGAGGAAAAAACAATGGAATATAAAACAAAAGGTGTTTGTTCTATGGCAATTCAATATGATATTGATGATGAACAGAAAGTTCACAATGTGAAATTTATTGGTGGATGTTCTGGAAATACACAGGGAGTTGCCAAACTTGTAGAAGGTATGCCGGCGAAAGAAGTAATTGCACGCCTGGAGGGAATCCAGTGTGGACGCAGACCTACTTCATGCCCTGACCAGCTTGCCACTGCTTTAAAAGAAGCGATTTCATAATTACTTCCCCGGGATTTTTGTCCCGGGGATTTCTTTTCAGACTGTAACACTTACCCATCAGTTCTGTCCCATTTATCACATAAAGATTGGACATCCCTTGAAAACTTCTCCAGATCTTTGTTTGCACAGCCCTCGTTTTTGCGTATGACGGAAAGCAGTCTGTATCCAAGCGCAAGCAGCTTTTCGTATACCTTTGCAGCCTTAGATGCTTTTTGTAACGCAGCAGGCTTCTGTATCTTAACGCCCTCTGCCTCGTACAGAAATTCGCCTTCAGCCAGATCAAATTCTGTTCCACTGAATGGCGCATATGCATCATAGTTCATCTCATCACGCAGTCTTGCAGCAAACAGTTCTGTCACAGTATCCTCGCCATGAGTAACAAACACTTTCTGAGGCTTTACTTCAAATGCTTTTATCCAGTCAACCAGACCATTTACATCTGCATGGCCACTGATTCCCGGCATACGGCAGATTTTTGCTGCAACATGCACCGGTTCACCAAAGAGTTTTATTTCCTGAGTTCCTTCCAAAAGGGCGCGTCCCGGAGTTCCAACAGCCTGATAGCCGACAAAGAGGATCGTACATTCCGGCCGCCACAGATTATGTTTCAGGTGATGTTTAATTCTTCCTGCATCACACATTCCACTGGCAGAAATAATCACCTTACAGTCATCATCGAAATTGATTGCTTTTGAGTCTTCACTTGTTACGGATATCTTCAAACCAGGAAAGCTAAGAGGATTGATTCCTTTTCGAATAAGTTCCAGAGCCTCGTCATCAAAACAATCATATTTATGAATACCGAAAATATTTGTTGCTTCATTTGCAAGAGGGCTATCTACAAACACTTTAAAATTATCATGCCCGTGAATAAGGCCTTCTGCTTTTATCTGTCTGATAAAATACAGCATCTCCTGCGTTCTTCCCACTGCAAAAGAGGGAATTACCACATTACCGCCCCGGTCAAAGGTCTCCTGAATGACATCTGCCAGAAGGCGCACATAATCTGGTCTCTCTCCGTGGCTCCGGTCTCCGTATGTAGATTCCATTACCACGTAGTCTGCTTTTCTAAAATAGGCAGGGTCTTTTATAAGCGGCTGATTTTTGTTTCCTATATCTCCCGAAAATACAATTGTTTTTTCAACTCCAGCTTCACAGATATTCACCTCAATACTGCTTGATCCAAGAAGGTGACCTGCATCAATAAACTTTACTCTCAGCCCCTCGCCAAGAATTATTCCAGTCTCATATGGACAGCCTACAAAATTACGAATAACCCCTAATGCATCCTCCATGGTATAAGCTGGAACAAATTCAGGCTTCCCCTGACGTTTTGCCTTGCGGTTACGCCATTCTGCCTCAAACATCTGGATATGGGCACTGTCACGGAGCATAATATCGCAAAGATTACAGGTTGCCTCTGTGGCATATACAGGTCCTTTAAAGCCTTTTGCGTAAATAGCAGGAAGATTTCCGGAATGATCCATGTGTGCATGTGTTAAAAGCACAAAATCTAATTCTCCCGGAGGCACAGGAATATCTTTATTTTCATAATAATCAGGTCCCTGTTCCATTCCACAGTCTACAAGAAACTTTTTTCCTGCTGCTTCCAGGTAATAGCAGCTCCCGGTAACTTCATGTGTTGCTCCAATAAAAGTGATCTTCATACAGATTCCCCCTTTTACCCGAACTCTTACTTATACTACATATATTTTTCTGTTTTTATGGCATAACATCTTCACTATTTATAATATGCTGAACAGAGCTGACAAATTTCGCTGAATCAGCCTGGCTTGCCATACTTCCGGCAAGAATACCGATTGCAGCAAGAACTGCAATCCCTGCTGCCTTTCCATATTTGTACCAGGGTTTATTTTCTTCTTTTTCAAACTGACGTAGCTTATCAGAAAATCCTGCAATAAAATCAATTTCCTCAGCTGAACTTTCTGTTGATTGAGCATCTTTTAAATTTTCCTCTTTGGACGCCTCGTTCCGGAATCCTGGAAACTTCACTATTTCAGCAGTCTTTGTATCATTATTCATAGCTTTTGCAGAATTGGCCTCATTTATTTTATCTTCATCCAGTTTGCCTTCTGCTTTCATTTTCTTTAAAAACTGCTGATACGCCTCATCCAGTTCCTCATCCGAAATCTCAAAATCATTTACAGCATTTCCAAGAAGACTTTCTTCTATCATTTTTGCTTCTTTGATCATTTCAGTTTCTAACAGACTGTCGGTTTTCTCTCCTATCTTTTTTTTGTTCATTTTTTTCTCCCAGATTTTTTTCTTTTCTTGACAATTTTCGTGCGAATTATTATTATCCAGATATATTGTTTCTTGTTAAGAAAATGGAAGTGGTTAGATATGGAAAAAAAATTGACTAAAAAAGAATTTTGTATTTATGTTCGAAATGGTCAAGGAAAACCATATATACTTTCATCTTATCCGACTTTTCGTGATGCCTCTATAGCTTTAAACAATATTATTACTTACGAGGAGGAAAGAGGGAAGATATTTTATGTGGATAATGACTTTTATGAAAATAAATATCCATCAAGTGTAAACGGGAAATATTTTTGTATTTTAGAGCGAAGCGTTTCAGAATGGGAGAAAAGTGAAAGTTTAGTTTCCAGAAGCTCTAAAAATTCAAAAGATAAAAAACGGAAAATTGATAATGTTTAAATAAAAAATATAATGGCTAAAGATATTATTAAAAGCATTTTAATGCTAGAGGGGAAAGAGATAGAGGCAAAATACAGGTTAATTTGCAATATATAACATTGCGCAAAATCAAAGTTATACTGCTATTTTTAGTAACCATTTTTATTTAATATTTTTAGTCTATGAATGGGGGTTTTTTTCTATGTCTATATTTAGAATTGCTAAAACAAAAAATTATACTGTCATGTCAAATTATCATTTGAAGGATAAAAGGCTATCTTTCAAGGCTAAGGGGCTTTTATCATATATGCTTAGTTTACCAGATGACTGGGATTTTTCTTTGAAAGGATTATGCTCTGCTAGTCAAGATAATTTAACTGCTATTCGTAGCGCTTTAAGAGAACTTGAAGCGTTTAATTATGTTTACATAAAGAAATTTATGCCAAATGAAACAAAAAGTGGTCGAATTGAGTATCAATACACGGTTTTGGAAGAACCTTCTTCCGAAAAACAAGATACAGGTTTTCTATACCTTGAAAATCTATCTATTGAAAATCGCACCCTACTAAATACTAATATACAAAATACTAAAAAGAATAAAAAGAAAAAAAATTTAAAAGAACCAGGTAATGTTGATGAACAATCCATTATGCTATTGTTAGAAAATTTTTTTATCGAAGAGTAATGCATATAAGGAATATTCTGAAGAAAGGGTATTCCTTATTTTGCTATTTACAATTATATTTTAGATGGTACAATAAAGTTGTAACAGAACGACTTAAATATAACAGAAAGGTATTAGATATGAATATAGCTGCTTATTGTCGTGTCTCCACTGATAAAGCTGATCAGCTCAACAGTCTGGAAGCTCAAAAGCAATTTTTCTCTGAGTACACCCAGCGTACTGGTGACAACTTAGTTAGATTATATGCAGATGAGGGTATTTCAGGCACGAAAATAAAAAATCGAAAAGAATTTTTACGCATGATGGTAGATGCCGAGCATGGACTGTTTGATATGGTGATTGTAAAGGATATTTCCCGTTTTGCAAGAAACACGGTTGACCTTCTGCAAAACGTCCGCAAGCTGAAAGCATTGGGTATCGAAACACAGTTCCTGACAGCCAATATGACCAGCATGGGAAACAGCGAATTTGTCCTGACGATTTTTGGCGCACTGGCGCAGGAGGAAAGTGCTAATACTTCTAAGCGTGTAAAGTTCGGCAAGAAAATGAATGCAGAAAAGGGACGAGTTCCGAATATTGTGTACGGATATGATAAAACCATCGGTGATTACTTTAATTTGGCAATCAATGAGGAAGAAGCAGCTGTTATCCGTCAGATTTATAGATGGTATATCGAAGAAGGTTACGGTGCCGCCAAAATTGCGAATATGCTGAATGCCAAGGGCATCCGGACAAAGCGTAATTGCCAGTGGAGCCAGAATGCAACCTGCCGGATTCTGACAAATGAGCTTTATACCGGTAAAATCATCAATGGTAAGCAGGAAGTAGCTGATTTCCTGACCGGACAGAGAACGAAAAAAGATGAAACAGAGTGGATGGTGGTAGAACGTCCGGAGTTGCGGATTATCGAGCCGGAAATGTATGAAAAAGCACAGGAAATATTGGAATCCAGAAGCAAAACCTTTAAGCTGGATAAAGAAAGACAAAGCAATAAATATCTTTTTTCTACACTTATCAAATGTAAGGAATGTGGCTGGTCTTTCAGGAGAACCGTTCGTACCTATAAGAATACCTATATTCGCTGGGTCTGCTCTGGTCATAACGGACGTGGTGTCGACAGCTGCCCCAATGCCCAGACGGTAGATGAGGAAGAACTGATTGAAGTTTTGTCAGAATATTTTTCCGGGCTGTTGAAAGCAAAGAAAAATGTAATTCGTCATGTGACGAGCGAATTTCAGCGGGTTTACAAGGCAAAGGACGAAAATCTGAACTACGAAAAGGAGCTGAACGCACAGCTTTCCAAACTGCAAAAGATGCGTCAGAAGTATATGGATATGTACACCGATGATCTGATTACCCGTGAGGAATTAAATGAGAAAATCGGCGGGACAAAACAGGAAATCGAGCGTCTGGAAAATGAGTTGAAAATGGTTGCCTATCATCTAACAAAAGGAGAACAGCTGGAAACAATCCTGAATCGTACTTTTAAAGAGATTGAAGATATTTCAGATGTCCGCCAGATGACCAATGCACAGCTTAAACGGATTATCCAGAAAATTGAAGTAGACAAGGATGGTAACGTAGATATTTACTTACGAATCTTCGGTGATTTAGGCTTAGATGAAACCGTTCTAATTAGTGACAACCAAACATAAAGATGTGACAGACCGGCTGATCCAGATCAATCCGGCACTGGCGGGAGAGGCACGTAAGATTCTGGATGTGAATAAAGAAGAACGTCACATCCGTGGCGGACTTGCTACCCGGGAGAAATATCTGCATATGCATCATTGAAAACAGCAAAATGGGAGATGCTCAGGAACAGTTAAGAATATACGCATAAAAGTATAAAAAAGAAGCAGCTGGATCACAGCTGCTTCAGTACGTCTAACAATCGTGTATTATCTTCAGGCATCATGATGCAGAACCGGATAAATTCTCCGTCCAGGCACTGGAAAGAAGAACAGTCACGAATCATCAGCCCTTTTTTGATGCAGGCTTCAAATACATCTGCGGAAGTCAGGCCTTCTTTCTGGATTTTCAGAAGGATAAAGTTTGCATATGCCGGATAGACCTTGAAGATTGGAAGTTTTTTTAATTCGGTTTCCATCCGGTCACGTTCACCGAGGATCAGCTCACGTGTCCTGCGGAAATAGTCATGGTCAAGGAGCATTTTTTTTCCGGCAAAAGCACCGAGACTGTTCAGGGACCATGGTGTCTGCTTTTCTTTCATCTTAGCCAGAAATTCTCTGTTTCCTGTGATTCCATAGCCGAGACGCATGCCTGGTGCTGCATAGAATTTGGAAACACCGCGCAGAACCATCAGATTTGTAAATTCTCTGGTCAGAGGAACCGCTGTTACTGCATTGATGTCCGGTGCAAATTCCACGTATGTTTCGTCAATCATGACAAAAATATTTTTTCCAGAACAGAACGCAATCAACTTTCTCAAATCTTCCTGCATGATCGCAGAAGAAGTCGGATTATTCGGATTACAGATGATCAGGAAATCATAGCCTTTTTCCAGTATTTTACACAGATTATCCACGTCCAGAGTGAAATTTCGTTCTTCCTGCAGATGATAATATTCCTGGGTGCTTCCGGAGAAAGAAAGTTCTCTGGAATATTCGGAATAAGTCGGTCCGAGGATCAGTGTATGCTTTGGTGCACGCTCCTGGATAAGCAGGGAGATCAACTCGCTGGAGCCATTTCCCGGAAGAATAAATTCTGCAGGAATCTGACAGTATGCAGCAATCGTATTTCGGAGGCTGACATAATCTCTGTCCGGATAAGAAGAAAACAGATCTATATTTTCTGCAATTTCTTTTTTGACAGAAGCAGAAAGACCAAGTGGATTGACGTTTGCTCCGAATTTAACGATATCTTCTTTATTCAAATGATAGTAAGCGCAAATTTTTTCTATATCACTTCCGTGAAAAACCATTTTAGTAGTCATTGGTATACACTCCTTTTTTCGCTATTTACTATAATAAAGCATGGAAGCGATTTTTACAATAGACAACCGACAGGGATGTGTTATACTAAAGAACATGAGTGTTTAAAGCAAAGTCGCCGTTAAGACGATTTCGATGTTTAACAGAAATATATGATAAGGACAGGAGAAACAGATATGAAACTGCAGATGGTACAGAATGCGTTAAAACAGAAAAATATCAAGTATGAATATACAGAAGAGGATGACTGTGGAAGTCTTGATTTCATGTTTCGCGGACTTCGTTTTCATGTGTGGGAATATCACGATGAAGTCTGGGGAGCAGAGACAAATATCTATGAAGCAGGCAGAAGCCAGGATATCGAGGGCGATTACGAAAAAGAAATTGCTGCAGAGATTCTGTCATGGCCAGATATGATTAATAATTAAACAGGAGACAGATAATATGAAACTGATGAACATTGCCGATGAAGGCGCACAGTATAAATGGCAGCTGTATGACTTATACGATAAGGCGTTTCCAGAGCAGGAAAAAAAGCCACTCCAGGTTATGGAACAGCTGGCTGCTGATGGAAAGATGGAAATGCTTGCGTTGGTCGATGAGGATGAATTTGCAGGTCTGGCGATCAATCTGATCGATGAAGAGCAGAATCGTGCTCTTCTGGACTATTATGCAATCGCACCTGAGAAACGAAATGGTGGTTATGGAAGCAAAGGTCTGGAAGTGCTTCTGGAGCGCTTTAAAAATTATAAATATATTTTTGAGATTGAAACACAGGATGAAAAAGCAGAGAATGCAGAAGAACGTAAGAGAAGAAAAGCGTTTTATCTGCGAAATGGTCTTAAAGAGACCGGTCTGTTTGTAAATGTTTATGATACAGATTTTGAACTTCTCACGCCGGATGGAGAGTTGACTTTCTGGGAATATGTGGATTTTCTCAGAGAAGTTATGTACGAAGAATATGTGGAAATTCTTCGGCCTACACTGATTGCGATGAAGAAGAAATAATAAATAACAAAAGAAGTTGAGGACAGGGAACGTGGGAGAAAAAGTGATATTAGTTTATCTGGTAGTATGTTTTTTTGTATTTCTGGCAGGATTTGTAGATTCGATCGCCGGCGGTGGGGGACTGATCTCTCTTCCGGCATATATGATCGCCGGACTGCCGGTACATACTGCGATTGCAACAAATAAAATGAGCAGCTTCATGGGGACTTCTGTTGCAACTTACCATTATATGAAAAAGGGCTTTATGAAGTGGAAAATATGTATTCCGGCAATTTTTGGTGCGATTGCCGGGTCCTGGATGGGGTCTCATCTTGCATTACTCATTTCAGACAGAGTTCTCAAAATAGCAATGGTGATCGTTTTGCCGGTAATCTTATTTTATGTTCTCAGAAGCAAAGCACTGCAGGGGAATGACGAAAATACTACAGATGCAGTCAATGGAATGCTGATCTTTAAATGCATTCTGATCGCAGTGGTGATCGGTATTTATGACGGAATTTATGGACCGGGAACAGGCACGTTCCTGATGCTTCTTTTTACAGGATTCTGCCATATGACACTGAATGATGCAGCGGGAACAACGAAGGCAATCAATCTTACAACCAATATTACGGCACTGGTTGTGTTTTTGATCAATGGTAAGGTACTCCTGCCACTGGGAATTGCTGCGGGCTGCTGTAATATGGCAGGAAACTATCTTGGAAGTCACAGTTTTACATCAAATGGTCATAAGATCGTGAAACCGGTCATGATCGTCGTGATCGTAATTTTCTTTATCAAAGTAGTTATGGAATTGATATAAGGATTAGATGAAACAAGCCATGGTTTAAAAACCCTGGCTTTTGATATACTCATAAGTTCTCTCGCAGTTATTGTGATCGATATAAGCAAAATATTCTTTGCGCATTTCGGCGTATTTCTGTTTTTCCTGAAAGCCGTTTTCAGCATAATCTTTGATCAGATGAACGAGATCTTCCTGCTCTGTGCAACGGTCGCCGAACAGATCATTTTCCATATTGAGGTAACTTCCATTAGTCCTGTTATAGTCGTCCACATCAAATTGATAGAACAGAACGGGTTTTCCCTGATAATAAACATCCCAGCAGGCACTGGAGTAATCCGTGATCATCATGGAACACCGCATGAGAAGCTGGTTCAGAGGCATGGAATCAAAGGAATACAGCTCAATCTGAGAGTCTTCGGAATGGAAAGTGCTGATAAATTCCTGTAGTTTCGGATGAATATAAAACAGCAGTTTCAGTTCATGTGCTTTCAGATAATCCTGAAGTTCCTGATTGCTCAGGAGAGAAGCATAATGTTGATAATAACTGCTCTGTTGGAAAATTTCATCATTCTGACCTTCCAGCCAGGAACGCCAGGTTGGCATAAGCAGAATGACAGGATGAGCAGGATCTGAAGTATCCCTGAGACCATCCCAGCGGGCAAGTCC
>ENA-ORTW01003142-ORTW01003142.1-human-gut-metagenome-genome-assembly--contig:-NODE-3142-length-14419-cov-5.531955_pt1 | contig 14419 bp, 17 predicted proteins | sample MGYA00242072_ERZ509193 | MGnify/ENA primary metagenome ERZ509193 (study PRJEB26280, sample SAMEA2338813) | human gut metagenome | biome: human gut; feature: human-associated habitat; material: faeces... | reverse complement strand
TCGAGCACGACGACGGGCACCACTGCCGCGTTATAGAGTCTTTCTAATGCTGTCATATTTTTTACCTCCCGCCCTTTTCGGGCAAATAAGTGGAATAATTACAGGTGATTGACCGGATAGCGAGGAGTTCTCCCTTCCAGTACGTCCACAACGTTCTGCGCCGCCTTGGTCTTGAGCTCCGTTACGCCCTCCGCCGTGGAGTAGGCCGTATGATCGGTCAGCACAACATTGTCAAGCTGGCAGAAGGGCGACTGCGCGCCGAGCGGTTCGTGATTATGCGTATCAAGCCCCGCCGCAAGAATGCGGTGTCCGCGCAGCGCGTCGAGCAGATCCTCGTCCTTGACGAGCGGACCGCGGCTGACGTTGATGAGGATCGCCGTCGGCTTCATCAGTGCAAGCGCCTCCTTGCAGATCATGCCGTTTGTCTCAGCATTGGCGTGCAGATGGAGGGAGATGATATCGGAAATGCGGAACAGCTCCTCCTTTTCCACCTTGCGCACGCCGATCTCAGCCAACTGCTCAGCGCTGATATAGGGATCGTATGCCACGACCTCGGCAAAACCGAAGCCGCTGACCTTGCGGATCAGCGCGCGCGCGATGCGGCCTGCGCCGATGACACCGAGCGTTTTGCCCTTCAGCCGGAAGCTGTCTGCCTGAATGTTCCATTTCCCCTCGCGGACCTCGCGGTCGCGCAGTGGGATATGACGCAGACAGGAAAGCATCAGCGCCAACGCATGGTCGGAAACATCCTCCATGCAGTAATCGGGAACATTGGTGACCTGAATGCCTGCGGCGGTCGCCGCATCCAGATCGACATTCTCAAAACCGACACCGTAGCGGCTGATGACCTTGCATTTTCTCAACCCTGCAACCGCCTCGGCGGTCATAGGTGCAAGGTCAAGCAGTACGGCGTCCGCATCCGCACACTGTGCGGCGATATCCTCAGCGCTTTCGCAGTGGCAGAGCTTCAGCTCTGCACCGACCTTTTCCAGAATGGCGCGCTCGATCTCATAGCTCGCATGGCGCTCATCGCTGACACAAACAAGATATTTTGCCATTGCTTCCCCCCGCCTTTACTTGACAAGATAGCCGCCGTCAACGGGGATGACCGCACCGTTGAGATAGTCGGAGGCGTGGGAGGAAAGGAAGATGGCCGTGCCCTTCATGTCGTCCGGCGTGCCCCAGCGGTGTGCGGGGATACGGTCAGTAATTTCCTGATAACGGGGATTGCTGGGGTCGGTCAGGGCTGTGTTCATCTCAGTATCCATATAGCCGGGAGCAATGCAGTTGACGGTAATGCCCTTACCCGCCAGTTCATTGCACAGCGCCTTGCTGAACTGTGCCACGCCGCCCTTGGAGGCTGCATACGCCGGAACGGTAAAACCGCCGAAAAAGCTGAGCATGGAAGCGATATTAACGATCTTGCCGTAGGGCTGCTCTTTCTTCAAAAATTCGCGCGCTGCCATCTGACTGAGGTCAAACGGCGCGGTGAGGTTGACCTCGATCACGTCGTTCCAGTCCTCAAGAGGAAAATCGGGGCTGGGATAGCGGCGCTGGATGCCGGCGGCATTGATGATAATGTCGAGTCCGCCGAGCAGCGCGACGGCCTTCTCAAAGCCGGCCTTGCGCTCCTCCGCGCTGGCGAGATTCGCCTTCACGCCCTGGCAGGAATAGCCCTTGGCGCGGAAGTCGGCCGCCACCTGCTCGACCTTATCGCTCGAGCCGAAGATAACGACGGAAGCGCCCGCTTCCATCAGGCCCTCGGCCATGCCGTGGCCGAGACCGCGGGTACCGCCGGTCACGATGGCCCGGCTGCCCGTCAGATCAAATAAATTCGTCATGGAAATTCTCCTTCTTTATCAAATCAGCGCGCGGAATTGAAGTTTTCCAGCGCAGGATCCAGCACGGCGAGGTTATAGCTGCGGCTGGAGTGGCTGTGCGCAGCAAGTACCCACAGGTAGGAGTTGCGCGTGCCGGGGCTCGCGACCGTCGGGTGATAGCCCACGGGAGCCTCCACCATCGTGCCGGAATGCACCGTATGCGTCACGATGTCCTCCACCTCACCGCTCTTGAGATAGCTGATATGAAAGCCGAAGTGCGGCAGCGGCATACCGAAGTAGCAGTAGACCTCTTCAAGATCCTTTTCGTGCTGGTGCGGAGGCCAGCTGGTCCATGCGCCCTCGCCGCCCCATGTAAGGCCGCAGATCAGGCGGGACGCCTCATCCTTGTCTGACAGCGTCATCATGACCTCGCGCTGACCGATGCCCTCGCCATGGATCTGATGGATGTCGCCGACCGGCTGGGAGAGGTCGAAGCTGCGGAAGAACGCATGACCGATACCCTCATACACTGCACCGGCGATGTAGAAGATGCAGTCCTCCAGCGCGGTAATAGTCACGCTGTCGCCGCCCGGGATATAAAAGGCGTCAAACTGCTTCATCGTCTCGTTCAGCACGGCATGACCGGAGAGCTTCGCAGCGCCCTCAATGAGCACGGGATGCAGCTCAAGCTTGCCGGAGGAGAGCGTATAGCTCTCACCCTTGGGCAGGTTTAGACGATAAATGTATTCCTCGCGGCATTCGCTCTTATCCGGCGTGATGACCGCGTGGAAGCCGGGTTCCTCAGGAGACTGGACGCTCCACGTCTCCATACGGGCCTTGTTTTCAAGATTACGCATTATAAAGCCTCCTTACAGCAGAAATGTACTAAGTGCGGGAATAAATACGACCAGGAAGAAGAAGCCGACATAGCCGATGAAGAACGGCCACTGTCCGTGGACGATCTTGCCCATCGACAGCTTAGTGACGGAGGCGGCGGAGAAAATATTGACCGCGACCGGCGGAGTCATGGTGCCGACCACATTGGCGATGGAAACGATCATACCGAAGTGAATCACATTGACGCCCAGCGCCTGTCCACCGGCCAGAGCACGGGAACGAGCAGGACCGCCGTGGCAATGCCCTCGAGGAAAGTGCCGAAGATCAGCAGGATGACAGCCACCACCAGACAGTACATCGTGGCGGACAGATGCATACCGACAACGAAATCAACAAGCTGCGTGGAAATGCCGGCGTAGGCGAAAAGCCACGCAAACGCGGTAGAGGTCGCGATGATGAAGAGCGTCATCGCCGAGCTCTTGGCGGAGTCGACAAAGATATCAAAGAGATCGGACCACTTCAGCTCGCGGTAGATGAACATGCCCGCGATGAAGGACCACACGACCGCGATGGCAGAGGACTCCGTCGCGGTGAGCAGGCCGGAGTAAATGCCGCCGAGGATGATGATGGGCAGCATCAGCGCGGGAATGGCCTTGAGGAAGCTGATGCAGAATTCCTTGAGGTTGAAGTGGATCTCATCTTTCGGCCACTGCTCCTTGTGTGCAAGGACAATGACCACAATCATCAGAACGATCATGATGCCGATGCCGATGCCCATACCGGACTTGAACATATCGCCGACGGAGGCGCCGGTGATCGTTGCGTAAACGACCATGATGATACTCGGCGGAATGATGGGGCCGAGGCCGCCGGAAACGACCAGAAGGCCGGCCGTGCGGTCGCCGGGATAGCCCATGCGGACCATGTCGCCGTAGAGCATCGTGCCGATAGCGACGACCGTTGCGGGCGCGGAGCCGGAGAGCGCGGCGAAGAACGCGCAGGCCAGAACCAGCGTCAGCGCCATGCCGCCGCGCACGCCGCCGATGATGGAGCGTGCAAACTCGCAGATGCGGCGGGAAATTCCGCCCTTGGTCATCAGGTTGCCCGAAAGGACAAAGAACGCGATGGCCATGATGGAGGTGGAGTCCAGACCGCCGAAAATACGCTGGGCAACGGTGTTGATGGAAACGGTGATGTCAGGGCTGCCGGCAATGGCGGCCATCGTGGACACGCCGAGCGACAGTGCAATGGGGACGCCGAGGATCAGAAGCAGCGCAAAGCCGCCGAACATCAGTAATGCTGTCATGCTTCTACCTCCTCTTTCATCTCGTCTTCAGGCTTGTTGAAGTGAACGATCATGCTGACAAGCTCGCCTGCCTGCACCACGGCGATCAGGCCGAAGCCGAGCACCAGCGAAAAATACGGAACGGACATCGGGATGCCGAGACCCGGAGAGGTCTGGCCGATCGCCGCCTGCTTGAGCACCATGGCGAAGCTCGCCTTGGTCATGATCGCGGCAAACGCGACCACAATGATCTGGGAGATGATGACGATTACCTTCTTGACCTTGCCCTTGAGCTTGTCCACAACGCCCTTGATGGCGATCTGCGTGCCGTCACGCAGGCCGAGCTCCGTGCCGAGCAGAACCATGTAGGCCATGGAATACTTTGCCGCCTCTTCAAAGCCGGAGACCGGGATCTTAAAGATATTGCGGTTGACCACCTGGCAGAAAATGGCGACGACCATGATGACGAACGCGATCACGATGATCCATTTTTCCAGGCTCTGCAATGCGTGCAGTTCTTTTTTCATGTTTAGCCCTCCTGAACTGCGCTTTATACTTTTTTCATGCGCTTCAAAGGAAACGGGAGCCGCCGATCGCGGCTGCTCCCGTTTTTCTTATGTGCGGTTCGTGTTGCTGTCGATCTGTCGCTCTCAGTTGGCAACGCTTGCGATCGCTTCGTCAACGGCAGCCTGCCACTCGGGGTCGAAGGTGAAGCCCTTCTCCTCGGCCTTGGCCTGATAGGCGGCCTGCAGCTCGGCAACGTCGATATCATAGAAGTTCACGCCCAGATCCTTGAGCTTGGCGATGGCATCATCATTGGCCTCATTGAGCAGGTTACGCTCATACTCGACGCCCTCCTGAACGGCGGCAAGGAACGGCTCGCGAAGATCCTCCGGAATCTTGTTCCACGCATCGTCGCTCATGCAGAGGACGATGTAAACGAAGGCGTGCTGGGTGAAGGTGACGTTCTTGGTGACCTCATAATAGCCGGAGTTGAGGCAGTTGGCCGTTGCGTTCTCGCAGGCATCGATCGTGCCCTGCTGCAGCGCGGTGAACACGTCGTTGTAGTTCATGGCAACGGGCATGGCGCCGAAGGATTCGAACGCTGCCTGGTGATACTTGTTCTCCATGGTGCGGATGGTCACGCCCTTGAAGTCGGCCATGGTCTGGATGGGCTTGGTGGAGAAGGTGTTGCGGAAGCCGGACTCCTCAAAGCCGATGATGTGCAGGCCGAGCGCCTCAGCCTTTTCCTTGATGAGATCGCCGAGCTTGCCGTCAACGGCAGCGTGCGCCTCATCGGCGTTCTTCCAGAGGTAAGCCTGGTCAAGGATGCCCATCTCGGGGATGAAGTTGGTCAGCACGGAGTTCGCGCAGGTGGCGATATCCAGGCTGTTGTCCATCGCGAGCTCGACCGTGTCGCGCTCGCCGCCGAGGGAACCGCCTGCGAGAACCTCGATCTGGATGCGGCCGTCGGTCGCCTCGCTGACGAGCTCGGCGATCTTCTTACCGCCCTGAAAAAGGGAGCGGTCTCGGGGTCGACGAAGTGCATCTTAAGCGTAATGGTGTCCTGAGAGTCCTTGTCGGAATCGTCCGTTCCGGCGGCGTCGTCCTTCTTGTCGCCGCAGGCAACAAGGGAAAGCACCATCACAAGGGCAAGAAGCATTGCAATAAACTTTTTCATAATCTTTCTCCTCTTCTTTTTGTTGGTTGGTGGATGGCTTTGTGCTGTTGTCTGATGTATTTTGTAAATTCAGAATACATCAGACAACTCCGTTCGTCAATAGTTGATATTTAGTTCACAATGTTTTCTGTATTTCGTCTGATTTCTTTGCGCTTTTTTTAGTTATTTTGCAAAAACGCACAGAAATTCGTTAGGCATACGAAATCTCTGTGCGTTAGTTGTGTGATAACTCAAGGTGTGGTGCGCTTTCAGCGCTTCGCCGCGCAGTTATCCCGAGAATGGAGCATGGAATTGCGGCTGGTGTTCAGGTGCGCGATCATGCTGTACTTTGCCCCCTCCGGGTCATGGCGGCGGATGGCGTCGACGATACGCTGGTGTTCCATGCCGCTCTGGGAGCGGTGCTCATCGTTCGTTACCGTGATCACAACGCCGATCGCCGAGGCGATGATCGGGATGAGATTGGGCAGCACATGGTTTCCGCTGCATTCGGCAAGATACCGGTGGAACTTTGCGTCGGCGGCGGAATAATCCTCCTCCGCTTCGATCAGGCGCGTCACCTCATCGCAGTATGCCTGCATCTGGTCGATCTGCTCGGGCGTTGCGCCGCGCGCAACGATCGCGCAGGTCTCCGGCTCAAGCATCAATCGAATATCCTGCAGGTCGAGCGCGAGATTCTCCGAGCCCTCTTCCATCATAAACGTCAGTCCGAGCGGGTCTTCCGGCACGCCGTTCTTCTCCGAGACAAACGTGCCCGCGCCCTGCCGCGCCGTTAAAATATTGCGGGCAACAAGGCGCTTAATCGCCTCGCGCAGCGTGCTGCGGCCCACGCCCAGCTCGCGCGCCAGATCATACTCGTTCGGCAGCTTGTCACCGGCCTTCATATCGCGGTCCAAAATGACCTGAATGATCTGATCGACTGCAAGATCGACGCGCGATTTTCCCCCAACCGCTTTTTTCATACTCTGCCTTCTTTCCTGTATCGATTGTTTGTTTGGTCTAGAGTATAATATGTCTGATGTATTTTGGCAAGTTCTTTTTTATATTCTTCTTACTGCCGAGCGGATCCGGGGCTTTCACTTGTTAGAACGTACACTCATCGGGCGCACCAACAAAGCAGGCAACCCTGCAGAGCTGTAGTCTGCATAGTATTGTCGACCCACGACTACGCAATACTACACCTAACCTTACCTGTGTAGTATTGCGCAGCCGTAATGTAAACCAGTTTCTCTCTGCCCCTTCCTTATGTTCGCAAACGCCTACACTATGCGCAATTGTCCGAAACATCGGCGCACCGGCCACACGCTTCCACGATCTGCGTCATACTTTCGCCGTTGCCTCTATCAAGAGCGGCGACGACATTAAGACCGTGCAGGAAAATCTCGGTCACGCCACCGCAGCGTTTACATTAGATGTTTACGGACACGTTACGAAGCAGATGAAGCAGGACAGTGCAGAGCGTATGGAGCAGTTTATCAAGAGCGTTTCGGATGCTTGAGGGACAATAAGGCTAAAAATAAGGCTAAACAGGGTTTCAGGGCAATAAAAAAACCTTGAAGCCATTGAAGCTTCAAGGTTTTTCTCTGGTGCGCGGTACAGGACTCGAATTCGGAAAATAAGATTTTCAGCAACAAATTACATCAAATTATGTGATATTCAGTTCTGAAACTATAAAACATGGTATCAGTCAGTCCAGTTGTTTTATAGAAGATGGCCCGCTAAAGGGTCAGAATAAGGGTCGATCCCAAAATGTGCGAAAGGAGTATCACGCAATGGAAATCACTTACACAAACCACGAGGGCTTTTACCTGCCAAATCTTACCTTACCGAGAAAAGAAGAAGCGTCCTTCGGACGCTATGGCCGTCTGCGGCTCAAGTACCTCAAGGAACATCGGAAGGTCTTATACATCAATCTATTGACCTCCGGCGAGCTGACACGGCACCTAAACGAGACAGATCGGCAGGCACGAGAGATGCTGGAGCTGCTGGTGAAGCAGATGGCACAGGCGCAGGGGATCACCGAGCAGATGAAAGCTGAAGATCAGATGACATGGATCGGTGCCATGAATAACATCCGCAGCGCAGCGGAAGAAAGAATAATAAGGGATTTAATCAATAGTTAAAAGCTACGCCACGGCGACTATTCCAAAGCAGAGAATAGTCGCCGTGGTACTATAAATAAACAAAATTACTCCTCTTGAGATTTACTATCGCGTAAACATATTTGTTCCTTTATCTCTCTAAGGCGCCCTATGTTTTTGAAGATGTGTGCTGGATACGCATCAGGATACTTCTCTTCCATCGCACTAAAAGTCAGTTCCCAATACTTTTGACACAGCGGGTTGACCAACTCTGGCAGACTTTTAGCATCAAAAAATGCTGTTAAATAATTAGCATACTGCTTCATTTCGGAGAGTATCATATGTAACAAAAATCTGTTACCATGGACTAGCACCAGTCGTTTCCTTCCCGTCGCTGAAGACTCGTTCTGTGCAAGGAATGAATCCACAACTCGAGCAATCCATACATTGTTGGTAAGAGAGAAGCTATTTGTTCCTCCGTTAAATAAGAGTTTATAGGGAGTCTTGTTGATATTTTCAGTAAGTGCACCAACATTTCTTTTTGCCAATGCAACAATCGACAACTCATCTATGCTACAAGCTTGGGCAATAATTGCCTCATCCAATGTAATCTGATGAAGCGGATCCTCTATAGTTGCTCCTGTTTTATAAAGATACTGGATACCCGAAAAACTCAGTTCATTTTTTATTCGCTCTTGCTCTGGATCGAGTGCCGCAAAATCCTTGCCGTCAATTCTGTTTTGGGTATTTGTAAATCTGGTGATTTGGGTTGCCTGCTCTTCTTCAGTATCAGCAAGATCGATCATCTGAATGAATACTTTAGCCCTTGCCACTACGTCAGGCATATCGGCGTATACCGCTCCTATCGAGCCCGTTGTTTGAGCTCCGTTTACCAATGATACTCCTTCAAGCGCAAACAACCCCGTAATTCTATCAGTACTATGTGCCGCTTTTCTTGTGATTTTACGGCATAAGAGTTTAACTCCGTTGTTATAATAGAAAAACTTCTCTGGTTCTGTTCGTAATACCTCTTTGATACCTTGATTAACATCAGTGCTTCCTTTGTAGTAGCGAATATTCTTAGCAAAGAGCCTATTCCCGTAACGCTGATACCACTCGCCTACCGCAGAAGCAGGGATTGATCCATAGTAGGCTTTAAACGGTTCATCAATTGTTCCCCAATTGCTCAATATTACATCATCAATTGTGATATCATCAAGCGCTTGGCTACTTGCTAAAAAATCGTAGATATCCTGTAATTTAATCTCCTTAAACACTAAAATTTCAGCCACATCTTCTTCATTAACTTGCTTCAAAAGATCAGTTATAGGCCTTTTTGAATAATCAGTTATACACTGGTTCCCCGTATGGCAAAATATCACTTCAATTTGGTAATCCATATCTTTTAGGGCAGCAATAATGTCTGTTTGCTTTGCAGATATTTTCGCATTACACCCCTCAAATTCAGAGTTTATAATCCTCTTGACTCCTTGTGCAAAAGAGCCTGCCTCCTCCTGCGATATTCCGCCAGTCCCGTCTCTTCTCCACTTGCTTTGCACAAGAACAAGCTTTTTCTGTGTACTATCATTATATACCGCATCGATCCCCATATCGTGATAGCCATCTGTAACACAACTTCCAGAAAGAGTCTCATCAATGCCGCATTGGATCATAATTGACAGCGCAGCTATCGCTCTCGAATAAAATGTAGATCTATCATCGTCTGACGTTTTAACGTCAGAAATATCTATCTTTTCATTAAATAAATCATCTAATTTTGTAGCGATACGCACCATCGTAAGATTTGCAGCCATTTAAACGTTCTTCCTTTCTTCACTTACAGTATGGTTGCTATAAGTACTCCAGGTGGGTTCGTAATCTGCGGTAGCTTGGTTGCCCCACATATCCCAGCCTTCACGATTACCACGGGCAAATAATTCAAGAAAAGGGCCTGGAGAACAACTCTCAATAATTGGGATAATCTCGTCGGGTTTCCGAGAGTGTTCACGCTTTTGCGTCCGAATAAGGTTAACCTGTGAGCGGGCCGGAGCCAGTGTTCTAAAGTTATCACCTTTGACACCGAAAAGAAGGATTTCAGTTACATTGCGAAAATAGAACCCTACACCGCGTCCGTCTGGCCCACCATCTTTGCGAACCTTTTCCCAAATGATATTTCCCTTATACTCAAATCCCCAAGCTTTCATAACGGCTAAGCCATCTGGTAGAAGTGCGTTGGGAACCCAGAGGTACAGATGACTTTTTGCGGCAGCGACCTGTTCAACAGGCAGTGCCATTATATCTTCCAGTGACATCGTTTCATACCGAGTTAGCTTTTTGTTTTCCGGCGCTACTTTTCCAGTGCGGTTTTGAAAGCGCCAAGGTGGATCAGCATAAATCGTCGAATAGCGTTTATCACCACAAAAGGAAAGAAGATTCTCAGATGTTTCCTGTAGCGTGCTCATCCATGTAACCCTCCTCCCAATCTGAGACACAATTTTTCTTAATGCCAATAGCCAGAACAGGGCAGCCGCCATTGCGACGGGATTCTAAGCGATACAGTAGTTTTCCCATCCAAGTAGTACTTGCACCGTATTTACGCATAATAGGCTTCCAAGAATGCGAATTCTTGTCAAAGTCATACACGGTTTTGAACACATCATTCAGTTCCTGTGAGCGGGTAACAATTATACCAGCACTTACAATATCACAATCGTAGTATGTCCGCATTGCAAGCAGATCCCTATCAAAAGTTTGATCTTTGCTGTTCCATTCAAGGTCAAATGCGATTCGTCCTTTCAAAAAATCAATATTATGACCGTCAATATAATTTTCAGTTACTCGCTCCTCAAAGGGAACGCTGGAAAAACGGCCCCTTTGGTCAGCCTGCCTTGGATAAAACTTGATGTGTAAGTCACCAGAAATTCGGATTTCTCTCCAGCCGCAGGGATAGAGAACATCATCAAATTTTTTGGGAATCTTAGTCTCATTTCCGCCGGCTTCACGCAGGTCATCCGTGGTAATATCGAGCTTTCTTAGGCACTCGACGACATCACTCCACTCCTTGGGAAAGGCTTGAGTAATGATTTCAATAGCGTGGTTGTAGTTGTAGAACTCAAATCTATCTAAAAGATCAGCGTCTATATAATCAGAAATCCGCATTTCCATCCCTCCATATAATTATACAAATATAACATAGCATATTTAGCGATATCTTTCAATGTTTTTTGGCTTTTTCTCCGTAATAGCAGCTAGATAACGGCAGATCGCGGAGGGGGCCAATCCTGTCATGACTGCATACTCATCTAACGTAATTTGCTTCCGCCGATAAAGATCATAGTATTTCCAGAACGCTTTAGGCGGATCTCTGTACTCCTTTGATAAATAGTAATTTAATGAAACGCTCCTATCATCCATACTACCCATAGCTCCTTGCTCTTAATTACCGTAAATGGTTTTGATCAATTTTAATTTAAACTTCTTTGCCCTCTCGCTCAAAAAGTACCCTTATCTCTTTCGGCACGCTGTTTAATAGCATTTCTGCTCGTTTGTAGCGCTTTTCTAATGCATCGAGCTTTGCTCGTTGCTCAAAACTCTTGCGTCGTTCGAAGGCTAGTTCGCTTTTCAGTGCTTCGTTTTCCTCGGTACAGCGACGTTGCTGGGATATCGAAAGTGCCACTATTTTCTGCATCCGTTGGGTTTCTATCTGAAACGATTCCACATCCGGCAGCAGCTGCGCCAGCAGCGCAACGGCCTCCTCGCGCTTCTTGCCTGCGTTGAACATATTGATGTCATTCAACGCAGTTTCCAGCCTTTCCAGTTTGGCATCCATCGCCGTGACTTTCTTGTACCATTGCGGCGTCAGGTGCCTGCGCTTCGTTTCCACGGCAGGTGTGCCGCGCTCCAGCTCCGGCCACCGTTCCGCCATGTAGGCGTAAAAGTCGTCCTGCCAGCGGATCATACTTTTCTTGTTGCCGAGAATTTCTTTTGCGGACAGCCGCTTGTCCTTCGTCAGCGGCACGAAGCACAGGTGCAGGTGCGGCGTCTTTTCATCCATGTGTACCACGGCAGAAATGATGTTTTCCTCGCCCACGCGCTCTTTCAAGAAGTCAAATGCACGGTTGAAGTATTCCGGCATTTCCGACTCATGCGCCTTCGCAAATTCGGGGCTGACCGTCACCAGCGTGTCCACAAATTTTACGCTGTCTTTTCGCACGCGGCACCCCGCCATTCGGAGGCGGTGCCGGATCTCCTGCTCGTAACTCCAACGCGGCGCGATTAAATAATAGTTCTGCACGGTGCGGCTTTTGTCAATGTCCGGATTACTGGCGTAAAACTCCTTTGTCCGCTCGTGGTGGGCGCTCAGCGCCTTGGACGCGCCGCCCTTATGCTTGGCAAATCGTAAAATAGCGTAAGCCATCGTTGTTCCTCCTGTTATCGTTTTGGGGACGAGGGAGCGTAGAATCCCCATCACGACTTTCTGAAAAAGTGCGCCCGACAGATGACGATACCGTCATCTGCCGTTCTTCTTTTTCGGCCCGGTCAAAGCTGCGCGGGGAGCGGCGTCCCCGCGCAGTTTTCCCGTCCCCCGTCGTGATGGGTATAACACACTAGACTTTGTACCAAAGTCCGTGTGCCAGCCGTTCCCTCTGGACTCCCTCAAGCGGTCATTTCCCGCCGCCTCACGGCACGGAAAATGACCTTATCGGTGTACGGTATGTCCGATAATGTACGGTATTTTGAGGGGATACCCCACTCCCATTTTTACCGTACATACCGTACATTACCGTACACCGTCCCACCGCAGCGAAAGGCTCTTGCCCTCTCTCGTGCGGTGGGCAACATAGCGAATGTCGTATTTCCGTAGCAGTGTATCCTGCTGCGCATTCAGCGTCCGCACGATCCAGTTGGGTGTAAAGCTTTGGCTGCTGTCCATCTTGGAAAGACATTGCGCAAGCTCCGTCGCCGTGCCGTTCCACGACGGGTTTTCTTCGTTTACCAGCCGGGAAAGAACTTTGAGCAGCGGGCATGGAGGTTCTCTGTAACGTTCTGTTTCCGCCTCGAGCAGCTCCCAGCATAGATGCGCAGCAGCAAACCGGAGATGCAGTCGGAGCTGCGGCTGGTCACGCCCGACCACCTCCAAAACAGCGTCCGAGGCTGTGCGCTTATCTTTATGTAGGAGCAGCGCGCCGTCTGCCGCGCCCATCAAGCCATTGGTGCCGGAGATCATGTTGAACACGTCCTCTGCCCCCTCCTTGCGCGTATGATGAACGACCAGCACGGTGACGCCGTAGGTGTCTGAAAACTCCTTCAGCCTTGCCAGCGTATCATAGTCGGCGGCATAGCTGCCGCCATCCGGCGTCCGGCTCCGCACCCGCTGTAACGTGTCAATAATGATAAGTACCGTGTCCGTGTGCTCACTCCAAAAGTCGCTCAGCCGTTCCGTCAAGCCTTCGTCCAGTGTTTCGGAAAAGACGGAGAGGATCAAGTGCTCGCTGTCCTGCTCCGTCATCTGTGCCAGACGCTTCTGCAATCGCTCACAGGTATCCTCTAAGGCAAGATACAAAACCGTACCCTGCCGGGAAGAAAAGCCGAGGAAGGGCGCTCCCATGCTCACCTGATAGGCCATCTGCAAGACGAGAAAGGACTTGCCGATCTTCGGTGCGCCGGCGAGGAGGTAAGTCCCCGCCGGCAGCAGTCCGTCGATGACCGCCGGGCGGACGCGAAAGCGTGTTTCCATCAGCTCCGGCATGGTCATGATCTGGATCTTTCCAAACTGCTTGCGCGTTTCTTCAATCTCTGTTATACTGACTGTGCGTGCAAACGCAGACGGCTGCTCCCCATCTGGTGCAACAGATGGAATCGGGGCAGTCGTTTCTTTATCCTCCCACATGGCCACCTCCGGTGTTCTGCTCGATCCATTCAATGAGCTTGTCCTTCGGCACAAGCAGCCGCTTGCCGATGCGCAGCGTTGGAAACGTTCCCGTGTTGAGAAGCTGATACGCTCCTGCGCGGGAGATGCCCAGCGCCGCCGCGAGCTGATTGGCATTCAGCACCGCGGGAAGATTTTCATAGTTGTTGTTCATGTGTGACCTCCTTTGAAAATTCTAGTTGACATTATGGATTATAAAGACTATAATACACAATGTAACTATTATGGTATGATTGTATAATGCTTGTACGGAAAAGTCAATAGATAATTTAACGTACATATTTCACTGTATCTATCAGGAGGCAGACATGATCTTTCCTGAACATATGGAATTCCAGTATTACATCACGCCGGAGCGAAAAGAACACTTTGCACTGTATGACAAGACACTGGGAAGCCGCATGACCTATCTCGATCAAACGCAGGATCTCGGCCAATGTCTCATCGACCTTTACGATACGGACTTTTACGAGGCCTATTGCGTATTATCTGAGATCAATAAGCTGGTACAAACGGAAAAGGACGAGGCCGCATGGAGGAAGCTGCTGGAGCTGTCGATGCCGCTTTGCGAAGTGCATCCGTTTTTTGGGCTGCTCGTGAAGGAACTGAGCGAGCTGGAGGCCTCATATGCGCATGATCAGGATGCTGACACATCGCCCATTCTTTCATTCGCCAACGATTTTGAAGCCATCGTCCGTGATGCAAAGCCCCTGATTGAAGTATGCCTGGATGATCGGTACAAGCCGGACTACTCCACGGCAGAGCGTTACCGCGAGGCGCACTATGACG
>ENA-ORTW01003136-ORTW01003136.1-human-gut-metagenome-genome-assembly--contig:-NODE-3136-length-14446-cov-2.386144_pt1 | contig 14446 bp, 9 predicted proteins | sample MGYA00242072_ERZ509193 | MGnify/ENA primary metagenome ERZ509193 (study PRJEB26280, sample SAMEA2338813) | human gut metagenome | biome: human gut; feature: human-associated habitat; material: faeces... | reverse complement strand
CCCTTGAGATACGTACAGGGGAATATCAGATCACAAATACTGGCAGATTTGAAGCAGGCGTTAGAGGTCTACAGAGTAGACGGAACATCTGACCCCAGCAATTTGGCAGTGCAGGTCGTGTGCGATTTTTAGGCGGTGCTGCAAAAGGTGTTTTTGTACACTTGACAATTGTCGCAGCTTATGCTATAATAAACTTGCATTGAAATAATATAATTGCAAGTAAACACCAAAAAAGAAAGCCTCCAGAGTTGCAGCTCCGGAGGCTTTCGCCTTATCTATAAAAATAAGGCGGAAATAAGTAGGCTAATGTCGGCTTACTCTCCATTCAACCGCTTGCAGAGTCTGTACAGCACAATAAATTTTTCAAAAATAGTTGACAGTATCAGAAATCTGTGATATACTAAAACTAGCTAAGAGATATTTTGTAGTGCTGTTAGACACGCAAAAAAAGAAAGCCCCCAGAGCTGCAACTCCGGGGGCTTTTGTTTTAGGGTGTGTCGGGCTTATGTTATCTGTTCACCCATTTGTAGAGATTGTAGCTAATAATCTCCACCGTAACAGACACCAAAAGAGATATTAAGTAATACAGCGTTAGACACCTCCTCCCTGACGGAAGAAGCCGACAACCTATCATAACACACAGAAACCTTTTTGTCAATCCGACAGAGACGATGTCGGATCGTGATACATTGCGAAAGGAGCATTCCATGATGCTGCACCAACTGACCTGGCAGGAGATCTGCCGGATGATACCCAAACGAAAAACCGATGCCCAGAAAGGCGATTTCGGACGGCTCCTGTGCATCACCGGGAGCCGGAATATGCCTGGCGCCTGCCTGCTTTCCACCCAGGCGGCACTGCGTGGCGGCGCCGGTCTTGTCACAGTGGCAACTGCGCCGGAGAATCCCATGCGTCTGGCGGCGGCTGCGCCGGAGGCGATGTGGCTCTCGCTGGAGACAGACGAAAACGGCTTTCTGACCAACAGCCGGCGCAACCGGGAACAGCTTGAAACGCAACTTCGCCGTGCCAACGGGGTGCTGCTGGGCTGCGGCTTAGGGGTGACGGATGAGACAAGACAGCTGGTGCGCTGGGTGCTGGAAAATGCGGCGTGTCCAGTGGTTTTGGATGCGGATGGTCTAAACTGTGCGGTCTCCTGCATAGAGTTAAGCAGACGGACGGGGACGAACTGGATCCTGACACCGCATCCGGGCGAGATGGCACGGCTCACCGGGCAGACAATTCCGCAGATACAGGGAAACCGTGTGGAAACGGCGTCTCGGTTTGCGGCGGCGTATCCGGTGACACTGGCGCTGAAAGGTGCAGGAACACTGGTGGCGCAGGGCGAACGGCTGGCGCAGAATCCCACGGGGAATCCGGGGATGAGCCGTGGCGGCAGCGGTGACGTGCTTGCCGGACTGATTGCAGCTTTTGCGGCACAGGGGCTTTCGTCCTGGGATGCGGCTTGTGCCGGCGTGTATCTCCACGGACTCGCCGGGGACTGCGCCGCTGCTGCGCTTTCTCAGCAGGCGATGCTCCCACGGGACTTGCTCGCCTATCTGCCGCAGGTGCTGGCAAAGCTGGAACAGGAGCGGTAAGCCGCAGGGTGTCTCCGTCTGATGACACAGGAGGAGATTCATATGAAACGAAAATACAGAGCAGTTCTGGGGCTGATCCTTGCCGGAGGCGTTTGTCTTTCCGGCTGTTCCAAGCCGGGCGGCGAGGCAAGCGCAGCCCAGAAACTGGGCGGAAGTTTCACCACGGAGATGACCATGCAGATGGAGGACTGGACCGCCGCAGGCACCCTGTCCCGGCTGGGAGACGGTGCGTGGAGCGTTGCCTTTGCAGAGCCATCCACGCTCGCCGGGGTGGTGCTGGACTTTTCCGGCGGGGAAGTGACAGCATCGTATAAGGGGCTGGGTTTTTCTGTGCCGCAGTCGGCGATGCCGGCAAAGTCCGTGCTGAGCCAGATGATCCTAGTGGTGGATGAACTGGCGCAGCAGGAGGAGATCACCGGGAAAGAGAAGGACGGCGGCGTGGCGGTCGAGGGCGAGTCGGAGGGCAACCCCTATACGCTGACGCTGACGGAAAGCGGCGATCTGGCTGGCTTTTCGCTGGAAAACTTCGATGCCGAACTCACATTCACGCAGTTTCAAACCGGGGCAGATGTGGCAACGGAGATCACAACGATGGAATAAAAAAAGACGAAAGAAGTCGCCGTACCGTGATAAACCGTACGGCGAATTTTTAATTTTCTCGCTGCAATTCATGAAATATTTTTATGTTCGATGAACTGCATTCACAGGGATATGGTATAATAAAGGATATAAAATAAAAATATGGGAGAAATCTTCCATGTGGAAAAGGGGTAGTTTTCATGCAAAAGACACGCAGATTTTTCTCGAAACTGACTGCTGCGGTGCTTGCCGGTGCGATGCTGGTTTCCGGCGGGGCAGTTTCCATGACGGTTTCCGCCGCATCTGCAAAGCCGGTTCTGAACACAGATGTTACAGTGCCGTCGGCAGGCAATGTTCTCATCGGGATGGAAGGCACCTATGCCAATGACATAAAGGCAGCGCTGGATTTGGTGAATCAGTATCGCCGGGAGGCTTGCAACAACGGCTATCCCAATCCGGAGAACGGCAAAAAGCTGACGCCAAGCGACTATGTCCCCATGCAGTGGTCTGCCGGGCTGGAATATCTGGCACGCATCCGTGCGGCGGAGAGTTCTCAGACGATTGCCCACGAACGCACCAACGGCTCTCACTGTTTTACCATTCAGACGCCCGGCGGTTATAGTTCCGGCGGAGAGTGCCTTGCGTGGTGGAGCTGGGGGCTGGATATGAAATCCGGTGTGGAACTGTGGTACAGGGAAAAGGACGACTATCTGAACAAAACCGGCGGCATAACGGGACACTATACCAGCATGATCTCACCCAACAACCGCTATGTGGGCATGGGCGCATTTGGTACAAGCACTGCGCAGTATGCCAGCACTTCCTGCGCCGAGTTCAGCGGCACCAACACCAGCGAGACGTTCCAGTTCACCTACGGCGACTGCATACAGACGCTGGAAGTGCCGGCGAATGCGGTGACGATTTCCTCCAACCAAAGCAAGTACCTCTACTACGGCGACCGGAAAACCTTACAGCTGACGGCATCTTATAACGGAAACAGTGGCTTTCCGGTGGAGTATGCCAAGTGGAGTTCCTCTGCGCCCGGCGTGGTAAGCATTGAGGGCGACAACACTGCTGTGGTAAAGGATTACGGCAAGGCGACGCTTACCGCAGATCTGGGCGGCACGACCTATACACTGAATGTAGAAGTAAAAGATATTGTCAAAGGCGATGTGGAGTGCGACGGCAAGATCGACAGCTCCGATGTGTTCAGCACGCTGCTCCATGTGGCAAGCGTTGGCGCCGGTGTCGGCGGAACGCTCACGGACGGGCAGCTGACCGCAGCAGACATTGACGGAGACGGTACTGTCAATTCTACCGATGTGTACTATTTGATGTATTACATTGCCTTGAACGGCGCAGGAATTCACAGCACGTGGGAAGATGTGCTGCAATAAGAAAAATAAGTACACCACTTCCCGAAACCCTATAAAAAACTGAAACCGTGTGCGAAACAATTTGCACACGATTTTTTTGTGTCAAAACGGTCAAAATTCCACAGTTCACAAAATATTCTCAAAAAGTTGTTTCTTTTTTTTTTTTTTTTTGCGTTATAATAGACAATGTTACCATTTATCATGGATAACTATGCAGAAACATCATGGTATAATTGTGAAAGGAGTAAAAAGCAATGAAAAAAATCAGAACTTTTTTGGCAGCTTTGACGGCTGTGACCATGTGCGTCGGTGCAGTGCCGGTGGCACAGGTGCATCTGCCGCAGGTGTCGATTACGGCGAGTGCAGAAGATCTCACGTATGACAATTTGACGTATAGAATCGAGGGTGATGAAACGAAAACTGTCACCATTACTGGCTGTGACAAGAATGCAATATCGATCGATATTCCCGCTGAAATCGATGGCTTGCCGGTAACGAAGATTGGAACATATGCATTTCAATCTCATGAAAATCTGGTAAAAGCAATATTTCCGAGCAGCATTTTGACAATGGGTGAAAGAGTGTTTAACGGAGATAAAAGTTTGAGAACAGTGACACTTCCGGCAAATCTGAAAGAAATGGGAACGGGAACATTTTCCGGCTGTACCAGTCTGAAAGAGATTTCGATTCCAGAGGGCGTTGCATCTTTGAAAAACGCAACTTTTTCGGGCTGTACCTATCTGACAACGGTTTCGATTCCAGAGAGTGTAACAACCTTAGGCAACAGCGTCTTTGAGGAATGTACTAACTTAAAATCTATCACACTTCCCAGCAGCTTGGTAAGTATAGGCGGCTCTGCATTTAAGAATTGTGCAAAACTGAGTGCAATTGTCATTCCGGATAATGTTTCTGTTTTAGAAAATTCAACGTTTTACAATTGCACTGGTCTGAAAGAAGTAACACTGTCGAAAGAGTTGACAACTGTTGGTGAACAGGCATTTCAAAATTGTACTTCTTTGACAGCGGTAGAACTGCCGGACGGTGTGGCAACAATTGGTCGAAAAGCCTTTTCTGATTGCTCTGTGCTTGCAAATGTGACTTTTCCGCAGAGTTTAACAAAGATCTGTGACAACGCATTCAACAATTGCAATAAACTGAATGAAGTGAAATTCCATGATGAATTGGTGACCATTGAAGAGAATGCTTTTTATGGTTGTAAAAGTTTGACAGAAGTGACACTTCCGGATTCTGTGATGACGGTAGAAGACAGTGCCTTTTCGGGCTGCACGGCTTTGGAAAGTGCGACGATTGGAAATGGCGTGCAAAAGATTCCATCTGGAATGTTCAATAATTGCACTAGCCTGAAAGAAGTGACATTGCCGAAAGAAGTGATGGTTGTTGGTGAACAGGCATTTCAAAACTGTGCTGCTTTGACAGCAATAGAACTGCCGGATGGCGTGATGTTAATCGGAGAGGGTGCCTTTTCCGACTGTACTAGTTTGACAGAGATTAATATTCCGGCTGATGTGTCAATAATTGAAGCAAGCACTTTTTCCGGTTGCACCGGTTTGGAAAATGTCACATTTCCGGAAGGATTGACCTATATTAAGGGCAATGCGTTTGGAAACTGCACGAAATTAAAAAATGTGAAATTTCCGGATAGCTTGACGACGATAGAGTACAGGGCATTTCATGATTGCAAATCGCTTACAAAAGTGGTTCTGCCGGAAAATTTAACAGATATAGGCATGGATATTTGGGGTACAAGTACTACATTTGAGAACTGTAGCAGCGTTTATGCGGTTCAGATTCCGAAAAGCCTTCAAAAAATTGCTGCCGTTGCTTTTAACAGCGATATTTCCGATGTTTACTACACAGGTTCGGAAGAAGATTGGAAAAAGATGTCCATTCATAGCAATAATAGTTCTATTCTGAACGCCACTATCCACTACAACTGGAACCCCAACGACCCCATTCCCGACAAGACCGTAACCACCACAGAAACCACAACCGAAACCACCACTACCACCACAACAACGACAACTACCACGACAGAAAAAAACACTACATCCACTTCGGATACAACTACCACCGCAACCAGCGCTACAACCACCACATCACAAACCACCAACACGACCAATACCACGGCGACCACTTCCACAACTGTGACCACGACTACGACCACCGATGCCCCGGCGAATGCTGTCGGCGATGCGGACGGAGACGGCAAGATCGACTCCAGCGACATCTTCGACATCATGCTCTACGTGGCTTACTGCGCTGTCGGCAAGGACGGCGGTCTCACTGCGGATCAGATCGCCGCTGCGGACGTGGACAAGAACGGCAAGGTGGATTCTACCGATGTGTTCTATGTGATGTACTACGTTGCCCTCAAGGGTGCCGGTACACCCAAGACCTGGGAAGAGATCATCAAGTAAAGCACATACCGCAAATTAAAACAGCATCAAAAAACAGCTGTATTCCGGATATTTCCGGCGTACAGCTGTTTTTGCTTATTTTGTAGTTTTTCTGCCTGCGGCGGTTTTCCGCTTTGCGGCAGGCTTTGCTGTGGTCTGCTTTGGCTTTTCCGGCAGGATACGCAGCATGATGCCCGAGAACGGCGGCAGTTCCAGCGTGAACTGCATCCCGGTGCGTGTGGTGTCACCGGTAATCGTCCGCTTGCTCTCCTTGACGCTGCCGTGGAAACGCTCCCAGTCCGTGTGCAGCAGCGGCTTCAGTCCGCCGCAGTCCGGCAGGGTAAAGGTGTAGTTCTGGGTCGCCTCGTCCGACATATGGAGCAGGATCAGGATGCGGCTGTCTCCGGAGCGGCGCTCCATGGCGTAGATGCCTTTCTGCTCCTGGTGGCAGTCCACCCAGCAGAATCCGTTCCGCTCATAGTCGTCCCGGTACAGCGCCGGCTCGGTGAGGTACAGCTTGTTCAGTTCCAACATAAAGTGGTAGAACGCATCGTGGATGGGATATTTCAGAATGTCCCAGTCCTGCTGCTCCTCCTCGGTCCACTCCCGGAGCTGTCCCAGCTCGCTGCCCATGAACAGCAGCTTTTTGCCGGGGTGCGCATACATATATAAATAGAGCAGCCGTGCCTGCGGGAATTTCTGCTCGTATTCGCCGAACATCTTCTGCATGACCGTGGCTTTTCCATGGACGTTTTCGTCATGGGACAGCGGCAGCAGGTAGTACTCGTTGGGGAAGTACATCATGGAAAATGTCAGCTTGTGATAGGTCTCTTCGTCCCGGCGCACCCAGGGATACTGCCGGAAATAGTCCAGAGTGTCGTTCATCCAGCCCATGTCCCACTTGTAGTCGAATCCCAGTCCGCCGTATTCCACCGGACAGGTCACGCCCTCATAGTTGGTGGAATCCTCGGCGATGAGCATTCCCTCCGGATGCAGCTGGTGGAGTCCCTGGTTCATCCGCTTGAGGAAGTTGATGCTTGAGGGATTCGTGCCACGGTTCGGGTCTCCGCCCCAGTAGATGAGCCGGCTCACCGCATCCATCCGCAGTCCGTCAAAGTGGAACACGTCCATCCAGTAGTTGGCGCAGGACTGGAGAAAACTGCACACCTCGCCACGGGCATGGATAAAGTTGCAGCTGCCCCATTCGCTGTAGTTGTCCTCTTTTTCCGGGTATTCGTACAGCGTTGTACCGTCGTAGTGGTTCAGCGCATAGCCGTCTACGGCGAAGTGTACCGGCACAAAGTCCAGGATTACGCCGATGCCTGCCTGGTGGAACAGGTCGATCATTTTCCGGAAGTCGTCCGGCGTGCCGTGCCGTGAGGTGGGCGCAAAGTAACCGGTGACCTGGTATCCCCATGAGCCGTCAAAGGGATACTCCGTCAGCGGCATGAATTCCACGTGGGTATAGGACATCTTTTTCAGATAGGGGATGATCTCTTCTGCAAAGCCGATATAACTGGGGAACTTCTCCGCCGGGTTGTGCTTCCAGGAGGAGATGTTCACCTCATAGATGTTCATGGGGCTTTTGTAGGGGACGTGCTTTTTCTTTTCCAGCATCCATTCCCGGTCTCCCCATACATATTCACTCTCAAACAGCTTGGAGGCGGTGCCGGGCCGGCGCTCATAGTGTGCGGCATAAGGGTCTGCCTTATCCAGAATGCGGCCGTCCTGTGTCTCGATGCTGTATTTATAGCTGTCAAATTGTTTCAAGCGGGGCAGTTCTGCTTCCCAGACTGTGTCTGAGATCTTGTGCATGGGATTGGCGGTGCGGTTCCAGCCGTTGAACTCTCCGATCACGGAGACGCTCTTTGCGTGGGGCGCCCAGACACGAAAGCGGTAGAACTGTCCTCTTCCACGCCGGAACGGGTGCGCACCGAAGAATTTATGTGCCTCAAAGTTTTTGCCTTGGTGGAACAAATACAATGGAAAATCATTTGCGGTGGATTTCTGTGATGATTGCATAGCATACCCTCCTTTTGTTTTCTATTCATATTTTAACATATAAAGGATAGTATTGCAAGTTATTTTTTTGGTATCCAGTAAATTTCATAGAACCGCCCATATTTGAACCGCATATTTAGTCATGTTGCATAAAAACAAAGACGTATCATAACGGCTTTGTATTCTTTTTGTGGCGATATCGCACAAAGCACACGGCACATCTCCTGAAATTGTCTTTTTGACAGAAAAAGCCGGAATCTGAATGAAATCAAGAAAAAGCAGCTTTCCTTTGGCAAAAAATAGATGCTGTGAAACTGCGGAATACCGTCTCAGAATGTGGGGAGCAGACGTGCGGCGCAGACGGTCACATCATCCCGGCACTTTCCGCCGGCGAAGATCTCTGCCTTTTCACAGATCTCCATCACGATCTGTTCCAGGTCGCTGGTGGTTTCCAGCAGCTGCCGGATCAGCGGATAGGCGTCCTCGCTGACGCCGTCCGACAGCATCAGAATGATGTCATCGGGGCAGAGCTTCACCTGCCGTATCGCTGTTTCGCCCTCCGGTTCCAGTCCGAGGGGAAACGTCATGGCGCTGATGCGTGAGACCTTTCCGCCGTGGCGGATCAGTGTGGCGGCTGCCCCGGATTTCATCATGGTGAGACACCCGGCGTCCAGATCGAACCGGGCAACATCCAGTGTGGCAAAGGTCTCCTGGGGCGATTTGGTCAGCAGCAGCCCGTTCATCATGCGGACAGCCGCTGTGCCGGAGATGCCGCCGCTGATAAACTTGCGGAACAGCTCTGTGGTCATCCGGGACTCGATGGCAGCATTTTTTCCGGTTCCCATGCCGTCGGACAGCACCAGATAGGGGTTGCCGGCGCTGTCAGTGAAGAGGATGGCAGTGTCACCGGAGATGGTCTCCTGGCTGGCGTGCCGGGCAGAGGTGAAGTGTTCCAGCCGGTATCTGGGACGCTGGCAGAGCCGGTAGCGCACAGTCTCGCCGGAGTAGATGGGGTCCAGTTCTTCCAGCGTCAGATTCAGAGATTCGGACAGGATGTGCCGGATGGTAGGCAGACAGCCGTCCAGTTCCCGGCTCTGGCAGCACATCTCGATCATAAGCCGGTCGGAAAGGGTGTGGTACACTGCGGCGGAGTCGCAGGGATAACCGTAGTGGAGCAGCTTGCGGCGCACGGTCTCACTGAGTTCGCTGCTGTAGCGGATGTGCAGCTGATCGCTGGTGGCGGTGAGCAGGTCCTCTGCGGCTGCCAGCTGTTCCAGGAGAACCGTGCGGCTCTCGGCAGTGCGTGCCGCCAGAAAGCGTGCCTTGCGCCGGTCGGCGGCGTGACGGGAAAAGAGGGTGCGCAGGCGTTCTGTCCGAATGCAGTGTTCCAGCTCCTGCGGAATTGCAGGCGGTGCGGCACTCAGATGGGTCTCCATTTTCCGAAAGCCGGCGAGGGTGTCCTCGTAGTTGGTCTCCCAGCAGCGCAGCTTGTTCCGGCAGCTGCCGCAGACCGTCTCGCAGACTTCCCGTGTGGCGTCGCCTGTGGATTCTTCCTGGGGCAGGATCGCCGAGATGGCATCCGTATCCTCCCGGACGCTGCGGATGGCGTCTGCCATATACTGCAGCCGGGAAGAAAGGGGCAGCGTGTTATCAGAGCGGTCGGGCAGGTCTGTGATAAGCCACTTGTCCAGCCAGCTGCTGTCCAGGAACAGAAAGGCTGCGCTGCCCAGAAACAGGTTGATGACAGCGGAGACCTGGAGCAGACTTGTCCCGAAGGTGATGAGCGCCATCAGAGAGAACAGGAAAAATACACCGGCAATGAGAAACCGGTTTTTTCCGGAGAGATAGCCCACCAGCAGACCGCCCACCGGCAGGATCAGCATGGGAAGTCCGGCATCCGGTGCGCCCAGGATTGCGCCGCAGGCTGTCAGTGCGCCGCAGATTACGCCGCCGGCACACCGGAACTTCTTTGCCCCGATTAGTGTGACTGCGGTGCTGATGACGCAGCCGGCGTTCATGGACGGGATGCCGTAACAGCTGAATGCTGCCACCGCCAGAATGAGAACGACTGCGGCGGCGCATCCGTCGGTGGAGCGCAGGGGAATCTTGCCTGTGCTGCGGACGCTGGAAAAGACGGCGTGCATAAAATAGGAGGCACAGCCGGTGAGTGCCGCAGTCATGGTGTAGCCGATCACTTCTGCGCCGCTGGCGTGGAATACCAGGGAGACGGCAATGCCGGAGAGAAACACACAGATGCCGGTGCTGCACGCCATGCCGGCGGCTGTTTTTGCAGGCCGTTTCAACAGGCGCAGGCACACCACGACTACCAGGGCAAACAGCAGGGGCAGGTTGTCCAGCATGGTATTGGAGAGCGTATAGGAGATCAGACTGCCGATGAGAACGGCAATGGCACCGGGTGCGCTGAGGTTGGCGGCGATGGCGATAGGCAGCGGCGAGGTCATGGTTCCCACGTATGTACCGGCAAGGAGCAGTCCGGAGAGAAAACCGCCGCCGGTCTCCCGGAGAATGCGTGGAACGGGGATGCGATGGAGGAGCTGAGGTTGGCTGGGGTTGTGCATGATGGAAACGTCCTTTCTTTGCGGAGCGTCTGCCGGCGTACCTTTCTGCACGTGTTCTGTCTGCGGATTTTTCGGGATAGTTCGAGAAAATCCGTGGTTGCAGTCTGCGTACATTCGGATACGCCGGCAGGCTCTGAGGCGAGATGCCTGAAATATCATTGGTGTATCCATTATACCGTTTGGAGAGAAAAATATCTGTCAGAATCTCTTGCATCATTTTAGAACAATGTGCATGAATCTGCGGCGGCAGGACGGGCAATCGGGAGAAGATGCGTTTCCGGTCAGTTTGGTGGGAAAAACAAAAAGCAGCACCGTACAAAGCTTGTACGATGCTGCCAAAAACCGGAATCCAAGAACCTGTCACACGTGTCCTGTCAAGACAGGCTCTGAAATATCGGTTGTCGTGTCCTATTTCCTCACCGGCTGCTGATACTCCATCAGCACCTGCTGCAATTCCTGGATATACAGCTGAGCGCCGTGGCTCTCCTGGATTCTCGGATTGGAGATCCAGCCGATCTCCATCCGCTCCGGCGTATCCAGGGGAACAGAGACAATGTCGCCGCCGTTCAGATCGGCGCTTACCATGCCGCTGCAAATGGTGTAGCCGTTGACGCCTCGGAGCAGATTGAACAAGGTGGCACGGTCACTGACACGGATGCACTTTTTGTGGGGCATGGTGCTGAGCAGTTCCTCTGCGAAGTAGAACGAGTTGTGGACACCCTGTTCAAAGCAGAGGAACGGGTATGGTTCCAGGTCGGCGGTCGTGACAGATGCCCGTCCGGCGAGGGGATGCTCTGCCCGGAGAAAGACGTGCGGTTCTGCGTTCACCAGGGAGTGGAATTCCAGGTGGTATTCCTCCAGCATGGCACGGATCACCTTTTCGTTAAAGCTGCTGAGGTACAGAATGCCGATCTCGCTGTCGAAGTTGCGCACATCCTCCATGATCTCGTGGGTGCGTGTCTCCCGGAGGGTGAACTCGTAGGACTCCGGGGACAGCCGCTGGATGAGCCGGACAAAAGCGTCCACCGCAAAGGCATAGTGCTGGGTGGAAATGGAACACCGCTGGCGTGTCTGCTTGGCTGCGCCGTAGTGCTGGTGGAGCAGGTCTGCCTGTTCCACCACCTGTCTGGCGTAGGACAGGAACTCCCGTCCGTCCTCGGTGAGGGCAATTCCTCTGGCGGAGCGGTGGAAAATGATAATGCCAAATTCTTCTTCCAGGGTGCGGACAGCACTGGAAAGCGTGGGCTGCGCCACATAGAGCTGTTTTGCCGTTTCGCTGATCGAGCCGTGTTCCACAATGGCGATCACATATTGCAGCTGCTGTAATGTCATAGCGTTTTCCCTCAGAGCGATTCGATCATGCGCAGCACGATGTCTGCCACACGTTTTGCGGCGATCTTTTCGAACTGATCGAAGGACATAGCGCCCTCGTCATCCGCATTGTCGGAGATGCAGCGGACGCTGACAAAGGGAACGCTGTTCCGGTAGGCGCACTGTCCCACAGCGGCGCTTTCCATGTCGATGGCATAGGGCGTGAGCCGCTGCTGGATCTCCGCCTTGACGGCGCTGTCTGTGACGAACGCCTCGCCGGAGACGATGCGTCCCACAAAGGATTTCACTTCGAAAGAACCGCAGGTCTTGACTGCCAGGTCAATGAGTGCCTGGTCTGCGGTGTAGATGCCGCAGTAAGGCGGATAGTCCTTCAGAAAGTGCAGATCCAGGTCGTGGGGCAGCACTTCGCTGGAAACTACAACATCACAAACGTGAATGTCGTTGTTCATGCCGCCTGCAATGCCGGCATTGATGACAGCGTCCGGTGCGAAATTGTCGATGAGCGCCTGGGTGCAGACTGCTGCGTTGACCTTTGCGATGCCGCTGCAGACGTGGACGATACGGGTGTCACCCACCTGGTTGATATAGTAGTCGAAACCAGCCTTTTTCTGGATCTCCGAATCGGGGAGACCCAGGCGGATGTCTACGAGTTCTGACGGCATTGCGCCGATGATTCCGATGGTTTTCATGTCAAAAATACTCCTTTAGTTGGTGTGAAATTGTGCCTGCATCTGAATGGGTTCTGCCCGGTAGAATGCCGAGCTGACCAGACCGTCTACGCCGGTCGCCGCATATTCTGCCACGTTTTCTTCCGTGAGATTTCCGGCAGCGATGATGGTGCAGTGGGGATATGCCGCCTTGACCTGTTCCACAGCCTTTGCCAGCGCATCCGGCTGCATCTGGAAAAACTGGATGGCATCCACGCCCACGGAGAGACAGCGGAGCGCCGTCTCTGCGGACTGTGTTTCCACAAAGACTTTCTTTTCGCAGAAGTGGCTTTTCTGCTGGGGATAGCGTTCCAGGAACACTTCCAGACCGCCCATGCAGGCGATGTGGGTCTCATAGATGAGAACAGTTTCCGAGAGTCCCATGCGGTGCGGAATGACGCCGCCGGCAACGACTGCCTTTGTGACCAGTGCTTTTGTTCCCGGAAAATGCGCCCGTGCCGCTGTCAGAGAGATGGCAGGCGAGATCGCCTGCACCTGGCTCAGCATATTTCTTGCCTTTGTGGCAACACCGGAACAGTGGGACAGCAGGGACTGGCAGATCTTCCACGCCCGGTGCAGGTCGCAGACGCTGCCCTCTGCGGTGAAGAACAGCTCGCCGGCGCCGATCTGTGTGCCGGTGGGGAGAGAATATGCGGTGGAAAGTCCCAGCTTCGTCAGAATACGGGATACCTCTTCGGTGCAGCAGAGGACACACGCCTCACGGGTATAGAACGACAGCGAACCCGGCTCATCGCCGATGTCCAGCCCCAGAGTCGTCAGATCCAGGTAAGGGGTGTCCTGCTGAATGAGGGCATCCAGTTCGCTGTCCGGAATATAGATCAGATCGCTACGCATTTGTGATCGCTCCTTTTTCATTGTGATGCTACCATTATACCACAAAACCGCTGTGTTGTCCACTGATTTTCTTTTTCGTTTCCGGGGATTTGCTTTCTTTTCGAAATGCGGTGTGAGGAATTCTCCGGAATCCTGCACTACAGAATTCGGAAAAGTGTACAACATCATACTATTTCAATTGACAAAAACTGTGGAAATATGCTATAATACCAATAGCACATCTGCAATTGCATGAGTGCAGTGTGATTTGGTATTACAGAAAGGTGAAACGACCATGAAATACAGAAAACTGACAGACATCAACCAAGCTATGACTGCCTCCGAGGATGCCATGCGGCAGGCAGATCTGGCGTTTCTGGACGAACTGGAAAAGGTGGCAGATGCCATCCGCAAAACGGCGGTGGAGCGTCCGGTGATTCTGCTTGCAGGGCCGTCCGGTTCGGGAAAGACAACGACAGCTTTTCTGCTGGAGCGCTTTCTGGATGGCTGGGGCGTGGAGACCCACACTATTTCCATGGACAATTTCTTTTCCACCATGACATCGCAGCAGCGGGAAATGGCGGCAACGGGAAAGTTGGATCTGGAGTCTCCGGCACGGGTAGACATTCCCTATCTGAACCAGCATCTGCAAAGCATCATTGCTTGCAAGCCGACCTGGATGCCCCGGTATCATTTTCCCACCACGACCCGTATCGACCAGGACTGGCAACTGACCCGGAAACCCGGCGAACTGCTTTTGCTGGAGGGCATCCATGCGCTGAATCCGGATGTCATCACCATCCCCGAGGAGATGACCGTGCGGCTCTATGTCAGCGTCCGCACTCGTGTGACAAACGGAGAAACCGTGCTGCATCCGTCCAGACTGCGGCTCATGCGCCGGATGCTCCGGGATAAGAACTTCCGCCAGCGCAGTGTGGCAGAGACGCTCTCCATGTTTGAACACGTGCAGGCAGGGGAACACAAATATATTGCACCTTATAAAAAGCGTGCTGATTTTTCCATAGA
>ENA-ORTW01003132-ORTW01003132.1-human-gut-metagenome-genome-assembly--contig:-NODE-3132-length-14472-cov-2.772283_pt1 | contig 14472 bp, 7 predicted proteins | sample MGYA00242072_ERZ509193 | MGnify/ENA primary metagenome ERZ509193 (study PRJEB26280, sample SAMEA2338813) | human gut metagenome | biome: human gut; feature: human-associated habitat; material: faeces... | reverse complement strand
TTATTTCCTTTCTTTTGGTATTGGCAGGTTCCGTTTCTGCCAAGGCGGTACTTCCGTCCATTTTTTTTCGATAATATGGCTTTGTAGCAAAATGCGCAGTCAATCTATCTGGGACGGCACGTATGTGGAATCGTGGACGAAAAGGGTGTCATGAAGAATATTTGTAGACGTGTAAAATATAGATAGTCTCTTTTATTAAAATGAAATGCTTGTTATGAAAAAAAGTTTCTTATGCTACTTATTGCCAGGGTGTATTGCGCTTTCTATCAATCTGTCATTGTGTGCTCAAAATAGAGTTGCCGCTCCGATGAAGGATATAAATAATGTAATTGATAATACGTTGGATAGTTTGAATAAGGCGCGGACTGTGAGGCCTATCGCCGGTTCCAGTCGCAGAGGGGATAATCCTGTACTTTTTTTAGTGGGGAATTCCACCATGCGTACCGGTACTTTGGGTAATGGAAATAACGGACAATGGGGATGGGGATATTACGTGGGCGAGTATTTTGATGTTAATAAAATAACAGTGGAAAACCACGCGTTAGGCGGAACAAGCAGCCGGACTTTTTATAACCGCTTTGGCCGGAAGTTCTTAAAGGGATACGTCCGGATGATTGGGTTCTTATAGAACTGGGACATAATGATAACGGACCGTATGATAGCGGTCGTGCGCGTGCTTCTATTCCGGGAATCGGAAAAGACAGTTTGAATGTGATAATCAAAGAAACGGGAGCAAAGGAAACGGTATATACCTATGGTGAATATATGAGACGTTTTGTACGGGATGTAAAAGCAAAAGGGGCGCATCCAGTCCTTTTATCTCTGACTCCCCGTAATGCGTGGGACGACAAGGATAGTACGATTATTACACGTGTAAATAAAACTTTTGGTTTGTGGGCTAAACGGATAGCTAAAGAACAACGGATACCTTTCATTGATTTAAATGAGATTACCGCCCGTAAATTTGAAAGGTATGGTAAAGAGAAAGTGAAATATATGTTCTACCTTGATCGTATTCATACCAGTGCTTTTGGCGCCCGTGTTAATGCGGAGTCGGCAATTGAAGGTATCCGTAAATGTAAGGGGTTGAAACTTGCCGATTATTTAAAGCCGATGGATCAGGATACTGTTATGGGTAAGAACCGTAGGAAGGGGTGTCCGGTACTGTTTACCGTGGGTGACAGCACGGTGAAGAATAACGATAACGATGAGAATGGTATGTGGGGCTGGGGCAGTGTTATTGCGGATGAATTTGATTTGAATAGGATAACGGTTGAAAATTGCGCTAAAGCCGGACGTAGTGCCCGTACTTATTTGGATGAAGGGCGTTGGGATAAAGTATACGGTGCACTGCAGCCCGGTGATTTTGTACTTATTCAGTTTGGCCATAATGATGCCGGGGCTGTTAATACTGGCAAAGCGCGTGCAGAATTGCCCGGAGCTGGAAATGAGAGCAAGGTGTTCTTGATGGAGTCTACCGGAAAATATCAGGTCGTTTATACTTTCGGCTGGTACTTACGTAAATTTATTATGGATGTGAAAGAAAAGGGTGCTATTCCTATTGTGCTCAGCCACACTCCACGCAATGTGTGGGATAATGGACAAATTCAGCGTAATACCGACTCTTTCGGTAAATGGACTCGTGAAGCGGCAGAGCGAACCGGAGCGTATTTTATTGATTTGAATAAACTCACAGCGGACAAATTGCAAAAAAAAGGTTGGGAACAAGGATTACGTGCGGTAAGTGAGTACTTTAATAAAGATCATACGCATACTTCGCTAAAGGGGGCGCACCTCAATGCCGAAAGCATCGCAGAAGGATTAAAAGCTACGGACTGTCCTCTAAAGAATTATTTGAAATAATTCCGTATATATTCTCCTTTGATGGATTTGGGAAAACCAAACGACCTTCTTACTTTTGTAAAGGCGATAAACGACAAAAACAATAAGAGAACCGCCAAAAGGCTCAGAACTCGTTTGCTGTGAAGCTCTTATTTTTGCAATACAGAATAAAGTTCGTTTCTTAATTCTATTAAAACTATCAAAGGCACATGAAAAAACTACTTGGATTTATTTCCTTTCTTTTGGTATTGGCAGGTTCCGTTTCTGCCAAAGTGGTACTTCCGGCCATCTTTTCCGATAATATGGTTTTGCAGCAAAATGCGCAAGTTAATCTGTGGGGAAAGGCGACGCCCGGTGAACGCGTTTCGGTAAAAACATCATGGACGGATAAAGCCGTAACGACCAAAGCTGCGGCTGACGGTAAATGGACCGTGAAGTTGAAGACGCCTGCGGCCGCAAAGGGGCAGTCCGTTACGGTGAGCGGTGAAAATTCGATTACTATTAATAATGTGTTGATAGGTGAAGTATGGCTTTGTACCGGACAATCCAATATGGAATATCCGGTTTCCAAGCATCCCGATAAAAAATGGATGACCGGTATGATAACGGAAGCCGAGGAAATGAAAGATGCGGATTATCCGGAGCTGCGTTTGTTCCGGGTGGAACATCAGTTGGCTCCCGAGGGTGAAATGGATGATTGTCAAGGCCGGTGGCTGGTGTGCACGCCGAAAAACCTGTATGACTTCTCGGCGGTGGGATTCGTTTTCGGACGCAGATTGCATAAAGAACTGAATGTACCGGTAGGTATGATACAGTCTACCTGGGGCGGCACGCATGCGGAGTCGTGGACGAAAATGGGTGTCATGAAGAATAATCCGCTTTATACGGACGTACTCGAAGATTTCGCCCTGAAGAACGTGAAGCAGGAAAAAGGATATTGCAAGGTTCCTTCCACGCTTTGGAACGGAATGATTCATCCTATTTTGGGATATACGGTGAAGGGAAATATTTGGTATCAGGGAGAATCCAATGCCATTCGCCATGAAAAATATCAGCAGGTATTTACCAATATGATCAACAGTTGGCGGAAAGAATGGAAACAACCCGATATGCCTTTCTATTTCATGCAGATTGCTCCGCATAAAGGGCAACCGGCCGGTATTCGTGAAGCGCAGCTCAAAACATGGCAGAGCGGGCTGAAGAACGTGGGTATGGCGGTCGTTACGGATGCGGCGGATTCTACGGATATTCATCCGCGTAATAAGCGGGTGGCCGGTGAGCGCATGGCTTTATGGGCGCTTGCCAAACAATATGGTAAGGATGTGGTTTATTCCGGTCCGCTCTTTAAAACGATGAAGGTCAGCGGCAATAAGGCCGTATTGAGTTTTGAATATGCCGAAGACGGATTGATGACACCGGAAGATGCTCCGGTCAAGGGTTTTCTGGTTGCAGGGGCCGACCGTCGTTTTTATCCGGCGGTGGCTGTGATAAAAGGCAGCCGGTTGGAGGTTTCTGCTCCGCAGGTGGCGGAACCGGTTGCCGTACGTTACGGTTTTTGTAACTTCTTCCGTGTGAATCTCTATAATAAGTCCGGTTTACCCGCAGTGCCTTTCCGTACGGATACATGGGAACAAGGCTCGTATGCACGTTGGTTTGCCGACTCTGAGATGATGCGTTTCCCGCAGGCTTATCAGTTGGACCACGGTAAGCGTTTGTTTTTCGGCTATGCCCAGGGAGTAGGCTGTTGCGCCATGTTGCAGATGTGGAAGACTACGGGCGAACGTCGTTACTATGACTACGTGAAGCAGTGGGCCGACTCTCTGATTAATGAAAAAGGAGAAATCCATCTGTATGATAAGTCTACTTACAACTTGGATTTCATCAACTCGGGAAAGGTGCTGTTCGACCTCTATCGTGAAACCGGCGATCAGAGATATAAGGCGGCAATGGATATTCTTATCAGACAATTGAAGAACCAGCCTCGTACTTTGGAGGGCGGTTTCTGGCATAAACTGATTTATCAGCATCAGATGTGGCTGGACGGGCTGTATATGGCTTCTCCGTTTATGGCGCAGTATGGCGCGGAATTCAACCGGCCGGAATGGATCGATGAGGCGGTGAAGCAATTCCGTCTCTGCCATAAACATACCTATGATGCCAAGACAGGATTGTACCATCATGCGTGGGACGAGAGCAAGAGCCAGCGTTGGGCCGATCCGGCGACCGGACATTCTCCCAACTTCTGGGGACGCAGTATAGGCTGGTGGTTTATGGCGCTGGTGGACGCCTTGGACTTTATACCGGAAAATCATCCGGGACGCGCTGATATGCTCGGCTATATTCGCGGACTGGCGGAAACACTGCCGAAATATCAGGATAAAGCCGGACTTTGGTATCAGGTTATCGACCAACCCAAGCGCAAAGGAAATTTCCCCGAGGCATCCGTAACCACCCAATGTATGTATGCTTATGCAAAAGCGGTGAATAAAGGATATATCGATGCAAAATATCGTGCTGTGGCGGAAAAGGCTCTGCAAGGTCTGAAAGACAAGCTGTTGGTGGAGAAACAGGACGGCACTTTGACTTTGACCCGTTGCTGCCAGGTTGGCGGCTTGGGCGGTCATCCGTATCGTGACGGAAGCTTTGAATATTATATAGGTGAGAAGATGAGGGATAACGATGCTAAGGCAACAGGTCCGTTCATTATGGGATGTTTGGAACTGGAAAAATAAGACAGGTATGAATCGGTTGTTTTGTATTGCCATGTTTGCATTTTGCGCAGGGGCTTTGTCCGCACAAGATGTTTCGTGGCCGGAGATTAGTTTGGATGCCAGGCCGGCTGCCCGCTGGTGGTGGATGGGAAGCGCGGTGGATAAGGAAAACCTGACCCGTAATTTGGAAGCGTATGCTGCGGCGGGAATGGGTACGATGGAGATTACTCCGATTTATGGCGTGCAGGGAAATGACGCGAAGGATATTCCGTTTCTCTCTCCCCGATGGATGCAGATGCTGCAATATACGGAAAGTGAAGCGTCCCGTTTGGGAATGCAGATTGATATGAATACCGGTACCGGCTGGCCGTTCGGTGGTCCTGAAGAGGGAATAGAAGACGCAGCCTGCAAACTGTTTGTCACGGAATACCGGTTGGAGGGCGGGAATACGCTCGACAAAAAGATAGAAGTCGCCGATAGAAAACAGCGGCCTTATGCCGAATTGGAACGTCTGATGGCTTTTTCCGATAAGGGAAAGTGTCTGGATTTGACGAATAAGGTGAAAGACGGAATGCTATGTTGGAAAGCTCCGAAAGGCAATTGGCGTTTGATTGCCGCCTTTTGCGGCAAGACTTTGCAGAAAGTGAAACGTGCGGCTCCCGGCGGTGAGGGGTATGTGATGAATCATTTCTCGGCCCGTGCCGTGAAAAACTATCTCGGACGTTTTGAACGCGCTTTCGATGGACGGTTCAAGGATACGTCCGGCAGCGCTACCGCTTATCCTCATAATTTCTTTAACGACTCCTATGAGGTTTACGGGGCGGACTGGTCGGAAGGACTTTTTGATGAGTTTCTGGCACGTCGCGGTTATAAACTGGAAGAACATCTGCCGGAGTTTCTGGCGACAGGGGAGCGTTCGGACAAAACCCGACGCATCATCTCCGATTATCGTGAAACTCTCAGTGAATTATTGCAGGAGAACTTTACCCGTCAGTGGACGGAGTGGGCGCATCTGCACGGTTCTAAGACCAGAAACCAGGCTCATGGCTCGCCGGGAAATCTGATAGACCTTTATGCTACGGTGGATATTCCTGAGTGCGAAGGCTTCGGCCTATCCGATTTCGGTATACGGGGATTGCGTAAGGATTCGCTGACGCGTCCCAATGACTCCGACCTCTCCATGCTGAAATACGCTTCTTCGGGCGCTCATATCGCCGGCAAACCTTATACTTCTTCGGAGACTTTTACTTGGCTGACGGAGCATTTCCGTACGTCTTTGTCGCAATGTAAGCCGGATATCGACCTCATGTTCGTTTCCGGCGTCAATCATACGTTTTTCCATGGCACGACCTATTCTCCCGCCGAGGCTGCCTGGCCCGGTTGGAAGTTTTATGCTACGGTGGATATGAGCCCGACGAACAGTATATGGCGGGATGCGCCCGCATTCTTCCAGTATATATCCCGTTGTCAGAGCTTCTTGCAAATGGGACAGCCGGATAATGACTTTCTTGTGTATCTGCCGTTGTATGATATGTGGCAGGAGCAGGACGGACGACTGCTGATGTTCGATATTCATAAAATGGCACAGCGTGCTCCGGGCTTTATAGAGGCGGTACACCGTATCAATGATGCCGGTTACGATATGGATTATATTTCCGATAATTTCATCCGTACGGCTGCTTGTCGCGATAAGAGAATCGTAACGTCCGGTGGAACAACGTATAAGGCATTGGTGGTTCCCGGGGCGCGTTTGATGCCTGCGGATGTACTTGCCAAGCTTCTTGATTTGGCGAAAGAGGGGGCGACTGTTGTATTTTTGGATCAATATCCGGAAGATGTTCCGGGATATGCCGGGTTGGAACGGCGCCGCACGGAATTTAAACGTGCTTTGGAGCAGATAAAGAAGTTAGGGAATGAACGTGGTAAAGACCAAACGGTGTTCTTCGGTACGGATTATGTCCGTACGCTGGCACAGACCGCTGCCATACCGGAGGCGATGAAGACATCTTTTGATTTGAGTTGTATTCGTCGCAAAAACACGGAGGGCTACCATTATTTCATATCCGCACTGACCGGGAAAGATACGGAAAGTTGGATACCGTTGGCTGTACCTGCACGTTCGGCTATGCTTTATAATCCGATGAACGGATCTTCCGGTAAGGCTCTTCTGCGCCAGAAGGATGGGAAGACGGAAGTTTATTTACAATTGGCTTCCGGGGAATCAGCCATATTGAAGACTTTCACGGAAGCTGATGTACAGGTTCCGGAATGGAAGTATCAGACTGTTGCGCAGGGAACTGTCGAACTGTCCGGTTTATGGAGCCTGCGGTTTGTGGAAAGCGCTCCTGCGGTACATAGTGTACCGGATTCCGTTTCTTTGGGCTCATGGACGGATTTATCCTTTGAAGGTGCCGGAACAACTATGGGAACAGGTTGCTATACAACCGCTTTTGTGATTGAAAATCCCGCCTCTGCTCAGGATTGGCAGCTCTCACTCGGTGACGTTCGTGAAAGCGCCCGTGTACGTATCAATGGCAGGGAGGTTGCCACTTTGTGGGCTGTACCCTATTGTTGCCCCATCGGGCAATACTTGCGTCCGGGAAAGAATATTCTGGAAATAGAAGTGACCAATCTTCCTGCCAACCGCATAGCCGATATGGATCGCCGTGGAGTGAAGTGGCGTATCTTCAAAGATATAAATATTGCGGCGCTTGGTTATAAAAAAGGGACTTATGCCGGTTGGGAACCTGTACCGAGCGGTTTGTTAGGCCCTGTACGTATTATACCGCTGAAGATAACTAAAAACGAAATGCAATGAAAAAAATCAGTCTGGCCGGAGTAGCGTTTGTCTGCGCTTTCTGCTCCTTACACGCTCAAGACCCGCGTGAACGAAACTATTTCTATGAGATTCTTGACCCTAAGCACGAGCCTAAACCGTTGGTAGAGGGATTCGCTCAAGAACGGATTACTGAGAAATTAAATCGCGGACTGGCGGTCGCTCCTTCACGGGACGGCAAATCCGTGTATCTCAGCTGGCGTTTGCTGGCATCGGATGCTCCTGCCACGGCTTTCCATGTATATCGTGAAGTAGACGGAAAGACTCGTCGCTTGACGAAAAAAGCTGTTTCCCGTACTTGCGACTTTGTGGATGCCACCCCTCATGAACAAGCCGTTTATTGGGTGGAGGCTGTTGTAAAAGGACAGAAACCGGTTGTATCGGAAAAACGGAAGGTTGTATCGGCCGATTTGAAACCTTATACATCTATCCGCCTGAAAGATAATGCAAAAGCCGGAAAGATAGCGCTGGCCGACCTGAACGGTGACGGGGCTTATGATTATATCATCCGTACTCCCGAAACAAATGTCGACCCGGGCATGCCGGGTGACACTACCGGAAAAACTTATAAAATATCCGCTTATTTGAGTGACGGCACTTATCTGTGGACATACGATATGGGGCCGGGTATTGAACCGGGTATCTGGTACTCGCCTTTCATCGTTTACGATTTCAATGGAGACGGTAAGGCCGAAGTGGCGATTAAAACGGCGGGTGCCGACTATGTGAAGAACGGGAAAGGGCGCGTTTGCGGCGGGAGTGAATATCTTTCCGTATTGGACGGCATGACCGGACAGGAGATAGACCGCGTGGATTGGCCTGAACGCAATGACCGTTACGGAAATCTGATTCGACAGAATCGTAATCAGATGGGAGTTGCCTATTTAGACGGAAAGACGCCGTTCATACTGGCGGCACGCGGTACTTATAAGTTGATGGTTGTGGATGCCTGGATGTTGAAAAACGGTAAATTGGAACGTGTGTGGCGTTGGGATGGTGATGAGGAAAATCCTATTGTCCGTAGTATGGGCGCGCATAGCATGGTTACTGCCGATGTAGACGGTGACGGCCGCGATGAGGTTATGTTAGGCTCTTGTATGCTCGATGATAACGGAACGCTTTTGTGGTCCTCGGGATTGGGACACAGCGACAAAGCGTATCTTTGCAAGTTGCGTCCCGATATGGAGGGCATGCAGGTGTTTATGGTAAGTGAACCGAAAAAGGAAGACGGCCGTGGCGTTTCGGTAGTGGATGCTGCTACGGGTAAATTGATATGGGGTATCGGACATACGACCTATCATGTAGGCGACGGCATGGTAGCGGATTTTGACCCTGCTCATCCCGGATTGGAGTGTTTTGCCAGCGAAGACCGTAAAGGAGGAAGCACCGATAGATATTTGCTTACTGCCGACGGAAAGAAACTGCAAGTATCTCAAGATGAGATACCCGGTTGCCGTAACTGGATATGGTGGGATGCCGATTTGTTGCGTGAGACATTCAAAGGAGACGATAACCGTTGGGGAGCAGGTTCCTCTTCCGGTGGACGTGACCAGAGTATCTGGAAATGGAAAGGTGAGATATTAACGGAAAATATCAAAGGAGATATATTGCTGATGGCTGATATGGAAGGTGATTGGCGCGAGGAACTGATAACGGCTTTACCCGGCGAACTGCGTATCTATCGCACCAATATTCCTGCGACAGACCGTAGGGTAACGTTGATGCAGGACGCTTTGTACCGTAGCTATGTAGCTCATCGTAGTATGGGGTATCCTCAGGCGCCTGTACCGTCTTTTTATTTAGGAGATAATTAATGTATGTATCGGAAAATATGTTCCGGTACGTTTGCTAACTTTAAAACGCTATTAAGAATGACAAAACCATTGTATGTAATCGCTGCTATTTGTTTATGGCTATTCAGTGCTTGCCAGTCTGCGGACTATAAGTATGAAGCTGTTTATCGTAACCTGCCTTTTGACATGCCTCGTGTGGAAGCGCCGAGGTTTCCCGACCGTACGGTTAATCTGGCAGAGTTCAATGCTGTCGGTAATGGAGAAACTCTATGTACATCGGCTTTTGCCGATGCAATCAATACCCTTTCCAAACAAGGGGGAGGGCATCTCGTTGTTCCTGCCGGTGTTTGGCTGACAGGACCTATTGTGTTGAAAAGTAATATCGATTTGCATTTGGAAAAAGGAGCCGTTATCCTTTTCTCTCCCGATGTAGACCTCTATCCTTTGGTGGAAACTGTATTTGAGGGTTTGGATACCCGTCGTTGCCAGTCGCCTATTTCCGGTCGTAATTTGGAGAATGTGGCGATAACAGGCGAGGGAGCTATCGACGGAAACGGTCATTACTGGCGCCCGCTGAAGCGTGAGAAAGTAACGGAGAGTGTTTGGAAGCAGACGACAGCCCGTGGCGGCGTATATAAACGTCCTACTTACTGGTTCCCTTATCCTGAAACTTTGAAAGGAGACACTATCAGTAATATGAATGTCCCTCAGAATCTGCAAACGGAAGAAGAGTGGCAAAGTGTCCGTCATTTCCTTCGTCCGGTAATGGTGAGCCTGATAGAATGTAAGAATGTATGGTTGCAAGGAGTGATATTCCAGAACTCTCCGGCATGGAACTTACATCCGCTGATGTGTGAGAATGTACTGGTTGAAGACGTGCAGGTGCGTAATCCGAGCTATGCGCAGAATGGTGACGGACTGGATTTGGAATCTTGTAAAAACGCGCTGATTGTGAATTCTACTTTTGATGTGGGAGATGACGGAATCTGCCTGAAAAGCGGTAAGGATGAAGATGGCCGCCGTCGTGCACGTCCTTGTGAAAATGTAGTGGTAGATGGCTGTACGGTATTTAAAGGACATGGAGGTTTTGTTGTCGGCAGTGAGATGAGCGGCGGGGTACGCAACGTGTCTGTCAGCAATTGTCAGTTCTTGGGAACGGATGTGGGATTGCGCTTTAAAAGTAAGCGCGGCCGTGGCGGTATTGTTGAAAATATCTGGATTACCAATGTTTCCATGATGGATATTCCTACCGAACCGATTACTTTCAATCTTTATTATGGTGGAAAATCTGCCGTTGAAGTGTTGGAAAGCGGTGAGAAGGTTCCGGCTAAAGTCGATCCGCTTCCTGTGGACGAAACAACTCCTTGTTTCCGGAATATTCATGTGAAGAATCTGATATGTGCAGGAGCCCGTCGCGCATTATTCTTCAACGGTATTCCTGAAATGCCGATTGAGAATGTCGTGTTGGAAGATATTGATATTACTTCACGATTGGGCGCCGAATTTATTTATAGCAAGGCTGTTACGATGAAGAATGTGACTATCCGCAATACGGAAGGCGAGCAAGTTGTTACCCGTTTTTGTGAGGATATGAAATAAGAAGCCGGATGTGGTAATAGCGGACGAAATGGATTGTCAAATCTGACACCCTTTCAGTCAAAATAAGTACAAAGAATAGGGGATGATTCCCCTATTTTTGTATCATGAAATAGCGACTAAAACTAATTACCATGAAACAATGTTTTTTTGCGGTCGATTTGGGTGCTACCAGTGGCCGTACTATCTTGGGAACCTTCACACCGGAAGGATTGGAAATGGAAGATGTGAATCGCTTCCCGAATCGTTTGATTGAAACCGGCGGACATTTTTACTGGGATATATATGAACTTTACCGGCATATTATCGAAGGATTGAAAATAGTCGCTCAAAAAGGAGATGTTGAAATTACTTCCATTGGTATCGATACATGGGGAGTGGATTTTGTTTGCGTGGGTAAAGATGGTGGATTTCTTCGTCAACCTTATTCGTACCGTGATCCCCATACTGCCGGAGCGCCTGACGCTTTCTTTGAAAAAGTAGCCCGTAAACAAGTCTATGAGTGGACGGGTATTCAGGTTATGAACTTCAATTCTTTGTTCCAGCTCGATACATTGAGACGGAATGGTGACAGTGCATTGGCCGCTGCCGATAAACTGCTTTTTATACCTGATGCTTTAAGTTATATGCTGACCGGGGAAAAGGTAACGGAGTACACCATTGCCAGCACGGCGCAGCTGGTAAATGCGAAAACCCGTAAACTGGAAAATGCTTTGCTGCGCGAGCTCGGACTGACGGAGAATAATTTTGGCCGCTTTGTTTACTCCGGTGAGAAAATAGGAACATTGACAAAAGAAGTACAGCGTATGACCGGATTGGGAGAGATACCTGTAATTGCGGTTGCCGGGCACGACACGGCTTCTGCTGTGGCTTCAGTTCCTGCAATGAATCCTGATTTTGCATATCTGAGTAGTGGGACTTGGTCTTTAATGGGAGTGGAAACAGAAAGCCCGGTTATTACAGAAGAAACCGAATCTTTAAATTTTACGAATGAAGGCGGCGTGAATGGCACTATCCGTTTATTGAAAAATATTTGTGGAATGTGGCTGTTGGAACGCTGTCGTGCGGCATGGGGAGAGACTTCGTATCCGGAGCTGATATCCGAAGCGAATGCCAGTGAACCGTTCCGCAGTCTGATTAATCCTGATGATGCTCTGTTTGCCAATCCTGCCGATATGGAACAGGCTATAAAGACGTACTGTTCGGATTCTCACCAGCCTGTTCCGCAGACACGAGGTCAAATTGTTCGTTGTATCTTTGAGAGTCTTGCCCTGCGCTATCGTCAGGTTTTGGATAATCTTCGCACTCTTTCTCCTCATCCGATAGATACACTTCATGTTATCGGCGGTGGAAGCCGTAATGATTTATTGAATCAATGGACAGCCGATGCTGTCGGTATTCCTGTTGTGGCAGGCCCGTCTGAGGCTACGGCAATCGGTAATATTATGATTCAGGCGTTGGCGGCAGGAACGGCAAAAGATATTGCTTCCATGCGTCAATTAATCAATCGCTCTATTTCTTTGGAAACTTTCTATCCGGAAGATGCGGAAGTGTGGGATACCGCATATTTACATTTCAAACAGGTGACAATGAATTATTAATGTTTAACAATCATATAAAATAAATCAGTATCATGAAAGAAGAACTAATAACAAAGGCTTATGAAGTAGCTAAGGAACGTTATGCTGCTCTTGGGGTAGATGTAGAAAAGGTAATGGAACAACTTCAGAAGGTTGCGATTTCCATGCACTGCTGGCAGGCTGATGATGTCCTCGGTTTTGAGTCGGGCAGCTCGTTGACCGGCGGTATCCAGACTACAGGTAATTATCCCGGTAAGGCTCGTAATATCGATGAAGTACGTGCCGACCTTGTTGAGGCTATGTCATTGATCCCTTCTAAACATCGTGTCAATCTGCATGAGATTTATGGCGATTTCGGTGGTAAATTCGTCGATCGTGATCAATGCGAACCTGCACATTTTGAAAGTTGGATGCAATGGGCTGCCGATCTCGGTATCAAACTCGACTTCAACTCATCTTCTTTTTCACACCCGAAATCGGGCAATCTTTCTCTCTCGAATCCCGACAAAGGAATCCGTGATTTTTGGATTGAGCATACCAAACGTTGTCGTGCTATTGCCGAAGAGATGGGTAAACGCCAGGGAGATCCCTGTATCATGAACTTGTGGGTACACGACGGTAGCAAAGATATTACCGTAAATCGTATGTATTACCGCAGTTTGTTTGAGCAGAGTCTGGACGAGATCTTCTCGGTGAAATACGATCACATGAAGACCGGTTTGGAATCGAAAGTATTCGGTATCGGTTTGGAATATTATACCGTCGGTTCCAATGAATTCTGTGTGGGATATGCTACCAAGAATCAAACCTTGCTGACCATCGATACCGGACACTATCACCCGACCGAAGTGGCTGCCGACAAGGTGTCGTCGATGTTGTTGTTCGTACCCGAATTGATTCTCCATGTAAGCCGTCCTATCCGCTGGGATTCCGACCACGTAACTATCATGGACGATTCTACGGTCGAACTCTTCCAGGAACTTGTACGTTGTGATGCTATGGATCGCGTACATATCGCGTTGGACTATTTCGATGCTTCGATCAATCGTATCGGTGCTTATGTAATCGGTACGCGTGCGGCACAGAAATCTATCCTCCGTGCTTTGCTGGAACCTCTGGCTACTTTGCGCAAATACGAAGCCGAAGACAAAGGTTTCCAACGTCTTGCTCTGCTCGAAGAAGCAAAGGCTATGCCGTGGAATGCCGTTTGGGATATGTTCTGTCTCAAAAATAACGTGCCCGTCGGGGAGGAATTTATTCCCGAAGTGGAAAAATACGAGAGAGAAGTTACCTCTAAAAGATAAAAAGTACTTACTGTAATAAAAAGGTTTATGGCGGAGATTGGTTTCGTCACAAACCTTTTTAGTCATATAAGAACGATATGGAAATCTTAATAGGATTATTAATCATAGCCGTTGGCGCCTTTTGCCAATCGAGTTGTTATGTCCCCATCAATCGTATCAAAGATTGGAGTTGGGAGTCGTATTGGATCGTGCAAGGCGTATTCGCTTGGTTGATTTTTCCCTTTTTGGGAGCGCTCTTGGCTGTACCCGAAGGACACTCGTTGTCCGATCTTTTCACGACCGAAAACTCTTTCGATATAATCATGACCATCATCTTTGGTGCTCTTTGGGGAGTCGGCGGTCTTACATTCGGTCTCTCGATGCGCTATTTGGGCGTGGCATTGGGACAATCGATTGCCTTAGGAACATGTGCCGGATTGGGAACGATTATGGGTCCTGTCTTGCTGAACCTGTTTTTCCCCGAAATGAATGCTTTGCAATCGCTTACTTTTGCTGTCATCTTGGGTGTGGTCGTAACGCTGGTGGGTATCGCTATCATTGGTGTTGCCGGTGGTATGAAATCGGCCTCTCTCTCTGATGAAGAAAAGAAAGCTGCTGTAAAAGATTTTAATTTTCCCAAAGGTCTTTCCATTGCATTGCTTGCCGGTTTTATGAGCGGCTGTTTCAATGTAGGTTTGGAATTTGGAAAAGAGATCAACTTTGGTTCACTTACGTCCGATATGTACAGAACGCTGCCGGCTACCTTGTTGGTTACATTGGGTGGATTTGTAACCAATGCGGTTTATTGTTTTTACCAAAATCAAAAAAACA
>ENA-ORTW01003131-ORTW01003131.1-human-gut-metagenome-genome-assembly--contig:-NODE-3131-length-14477-cov-2.234017_pt1 | contig 14477 bp, 8 predicted proteins | sample MGYA00242072_ERZ509193 | MGnify/ENA primary metagenome ERZ509193 (study PRJEB26280, sample SAMEA2338813) | human gut metagenome | biome: human gut; feature: human-associated habitat; material: faeces... | reverse complement strand
ACTCATTTCTTTGAAATTTCACAATTAACGGTACCAAAGTACCAACTGTTTCTTCAATGGACATACCATCAAGCGGGACTGTTATATCTGCATATTTTTCGTATAATACGCATCTTTCATCATATAAGTCTTTAAGTGTCTGTCCTTCTTTAATTGCAACACCACGTCCTTTGAGATTGGACAACCTTTCATTAATTGTGGCAAATTCTGCTTTAAGATATACCACAATTCCAATTTCTTTAAGGTGTTCCATTGCGTTTTTACCATAGATTACACTTCCGCCCGTGGCAATAACCGTCTTATCTGCTTCGAGTTCGGAATTAATTCTGTCTTCTATTTTAAGAAAGCCATCGTTACCGCACTCTTCTATAATGTCACTTAACAATCTGCCTTCCTTGTGCTGGATAACGATATCCGAATCAACAAAATGATACCCCATTGCCTTTGCGAGAACAACCCCCGCACTGCTCTTGCCAACACCCGGCATTCCAATTAATACTATGTTATTTTTCATATCATTATTTCTTTCTTACTGAATATCCAAATGTTCCTATTTTTTCACCTAATGTAAAATATTCTCCATGGGAATAAGCAACAAGGTCGGAATCATTAAGATTAAATTTGTTGTTTTCGTCCATATATCTGTCATCAACCGTGACATTGACAACTTCTGCAATAAACATATCGTGTGAACCAAGTTTTTTAACTTCCACAACTTTACATTCAATATTTACCGGGCTTTCCTCAATTCCTACCGCATCAATCATCTTTGAAGGGAGTGGAGTGAGATTCATTTCTTTAAATTTATCAACATCTCTTCCTGATCTGACTCCGCAGTAATCTGTGGCATAAGTAAGATCTTTTGTTACAAGATTAATAACAAATTCACCTGTTTCTTCTATAATATCATGTGAATATCTTTCCGGTCTTACGGAAATTGACACCATTGCAGGATCCGAACATATTGTTCCTGTCCATGCTACAGTTACAATATTCGGTTTCTCACCCTTTCTGTTACAACTTACCATTACAACAGGCAATGGATAAAGCATATTGCCCGGTTTCCAACTTTGTTTACTCATAATTTCTGTCTCCTTACTGTGTTATTTCCATCATAATTTCAGGAACCACCTGTTTCTTTCTTGATACAACTCCCGGAAGATAAACAACATCATCCGATCCCTGCACACCGAAAGCGCGCTCAACAAGTTCCATTGCACCATCACCTACACATAAAAGTTCTGTTCCCGGTTTGATAATATCCGTAAGCATAAAATAAAGCATATTGACGCCAAGGGATTTGTACTGTTCCTTCATATATGTCATTACTTTCTTCTTTACCTGATCCAGTTCTTCACCATCCATACATGACACCTGACCGATACCAAAGGTCGTATCTCCGATAGAAAATCGTTTGAAGTCTCCGGTAAAAAGTTCTTTTGCTGTCTTTTCGCTGATATTGCTTCCGGCAAAGAACATCTCATGTGCATGTTCTTTTATATTAATTCCTGCAATTTCAGCCAGTGCCTTACCTGCTTCCCTGTCCATTTCCGTACAGGTTGGACTTCTGAATATCAATGTATCCGATATAATCGCAGAACACATCAAAAGTGCAATCTTAGGTTCTATCTTAACACCTGCATCCACATACATTTTATATATTATGGTTGCGGTACATCCAACCGGCTTATTATAAAAAAATACAGGAGAAATTGTCTCCACAGCGCCAAGCCTGTGATGATCTATTATCTCTAAAATATCTGCACTTTCTATACCGTTTACCGCCTGATTAGCTTCATTATGGTCAACCATAATAATCTTTTTCTTATCAACATCCAAAAGATTACGTCTTGATATCATTCCCACATAATTACCATGTTTGTCAAGTATCGGGAAATCACGGTGCCTTTTTTCAGCCATAACTTTTCTGATGTCATCAACAAAATCATCCAGTCTGAATGTTACAAGACTGTCCTTTTTCATTACATGACCGATTGGCACACTCTGAAAAATAAGTCTTGATACTGTCAGGGCATCATGTGGTGAACTGATAATTGTACATCCGCATTCCGTTGCAAGCCTTGATATTGTTATTGATACCGGTGCTTTTTCACATATAACAAGACATCCTGCTCCCATCTCTATAGCACAAAGCTGTGCCTCATATCTGTTTCCTAATATAACTATATCACCGGTCTCAATGCTTTCTTCTATTATGTCAGGAGTTGCCACAGCCGTTATAACCTTACCGCTTACGCATGGACGATTATGGTTAGTGCACACAATCCTTCCTTCAAGTGTCTCCGCAATCTGCTTGTAGGTTGTCTCCGCCTCCTCAAGCATATGGTTATCAACAACTTCCATATAAGATGTTGCAATATCCGTTATTGTGATTAGTCCCTCAAGCTTCTTATTTTTGACAACCGGAAGCGTAATAACGCCTAATTCTTTCATCAGATTCCACGCATTTTTCATGGAAATGGTTGATTTAACACTTTCCGTTTTTCGTATCTTAAGGTCACTCACCTGTACACGCACATCCTGTAAAAGGGGTGGTACGGCAACATCACATTTTTTCAGGACAAACTGGGTCTCCTCATTAAGCTGTCCGGCCCTGTATGGATGATAGTCCTCTGTTCCTGTAATTTTATTTTTAAGATTAGCATATGCTATTGCTGAACATATCGAATCCGTATCCGGGTTACGATGTCCTACTACATAAACTTCGCTCATATGTTACTCCTGTTTAACTTAGTTTCTGTTTTATCATAGTATCATTTTTTCTAAACTTGTCAACTCTCATACTATGCCCATCAGAGCAGTTCCGGATGATTCTCAAGTCTGTCTGCTTCAGTTAATTTCCTAATAACCCTGCAGGGAACTCCCGCAGCAATAACTCCTTGCGGGATATCATGGGTAACCACACTTCCTGCCCCTATTACAGTACCTTCTCCGATTGTTACTCCTCCGCACACGGTTACATTTCCCGCAATCCAACAGTTATCACCTATTACAATAGGTCTTGCATACTCTTTATCTGTAATTGTCCCATCTTCCCTTGTATACACGTTTCTATCCTGATACATAAGGGGATGAACCGGTGTCAGAAGTGACACATTCGGTCCCATAAAAACATTTTTTCCTATTTTAACAGGTGCACAATCAAGACATGTCAGATTAAAATTCGCATAACTGTTATCTCCTATTTCGGTAAAACATCCATAGTCAAACTGGATTGGTCCTTGAAGATACACATTTGTTCCTCTGTTTGGAACAAGTTCATCAAGAATTTTGTTCCTGTCATCATCATTTTCATATAAATCATTATATTTTTTACTGAGTATATGTGCAGCCTGTCTCATTTCTGCCAGTCCTTTGTCTGCCGGGTCATATATAAGGCCGGAAATCATTTTTTCTTTATCTCTCATAAAAAGTACCTTCTTATATCCATTATATTAATTAAAAAAGGGAATATGCCCGACAGACACATTCCCTGCTTGAATTTTAAATTAAAGGAGCATTGGTATTGATGAAAAATATGGATAGAAATGACCAAGGAAGAGTGTTCCTACAAGGTAATCTCCGATTACAAGACCTGCAACAAGAATAATTGTTGCCAATACATATTTATTTTTCTCTGAAACCATGCCACGGATAATTTCAAGTGACTGTAACAGTGCAACAACAAGTGCTGCAAAATACAAACCAGAAAGAATAGTTCCGTTAATTCCACTAACATGTACAAAACCATTAATAAATCTTACAAGAAGAGCAGTTCCGATAGCCGGTGAAACAGCTCCGCCAAATCTTGCAACATTAACAAGGTTCACCTTATCTTTCTTAATTACAAGAGCATTAACAAGATATGCCATGCCTATTACAATTGCTGCCATAAGAATAGCGTACACTATAGGGAAGAAAATTGCCTGAACCCATGTTCCTCCTGATATACCTGCATATCTTAAAATATCGCCCTTATCCACATAATGATAAGCAAACGCGCCATAACTTCTCTTTGCTATTGCAAGAATATGCCATACGTTACCGAGAAGATTGAATACACTTACCAATACATAAAGAACCACAACTGTCACCATTGATGTAATTGCAGTCTTAAGTGTAGCTGTCTTATAATATGTATCAGCCGCATCAAGTGGGTTCTTAGCTGTTTCTTTAATGCTGTTAATTACGGGTGTAAAAAGATTGTCGCCCTTAACCTTAGGCTGTTTCTGAGGTGCTGTATATGTCTCACCCTGTGGCATACCATTGCCCTGTGCTGTGTTATATCCGCCCTGAGGTGCTGTATATGTTCCCTGCTGTGGTGCAGTATACGTTCCCTGAGGTGCAGTATATGTTCCCTGAGTTCCACCGTTATTCTGTGGTGCACCATAAACATTCTGCTGTGGTGCTGTCTGCTGACATGTACATACCTCTCCGTCAGCAAGTTGCTTACCACAAAAAGTACAAAATCCCATTCTGATTCCTCCTAAATAGATAATTACAAACTATGTAGTAAATTATACCATTACCACATTAATTTGACAATACTCCACCACTTAATTTAAAATAAAATTATCCGGAGGTAGCAAAATGAAAGTAGTAATTCAAAGAGTATTAAATGCATCAGTCAAAGTTGACGGCAATATAACAGGTAAAATCAAAAAGGGGCTTCTTATTTTTTTAGGTATAGAATCCGGTGATTCAGATGATATGTTGAAGAAATATGCTGATAAAATCGTCAGGATGCGCATATTTGAAGATGAGAACGGCAAGACCAACAGGGCTCTCTCCGATGTTAACGGTGAGCTCCTAATTGTGTCACAATTTACATTATGTGCTGATTGCAGCCATGGCAACCGTCCTTCTTTCATCGGAGCCAAAGAGCCGGTTGAAGCAAAACGTATGTACGAAAAATTTATATCCGTCTGCAGGGAACAGGTTCCCGTAGTAGAACACGGTGAATTCGGTGCCGATATGAAAGTAGAACTTCTTAATGACGGTCCTTTCACAATCATTCTATAAAAAAGGCTGTAAAAGAATTCCATCCACACGGAGGGCTCTTTTACAGCCTGTTCTGATTCAGCCTTAAAAATTACAGTGATCTGACTGCCTTAACAACATTTTCTGTTGTAATTCCAAATTTCTTGAAAAGTTTATCTGCAGGTGCACTCGCTCCGAAGCTGTGCATTGTAACATAAGCTCCGTCAAGTCCCACATATCTGCCCCAGCCGAAATCTGAAAGTGCTTCAACTGCAACTCTCTTTCTGCAGCTCTTAGGAAGAACAGCTTCTTTATATTCCTCACTCTGCTGTTCAAATATATCCATACATGGCATACTTACAACTCTTACATCTGTTCCTTCTTTTTCAAGGATTTCTTTTGCTTCAACTGCAAGAGATACTTCTGAACCTGATGCTATGATAATTGCATCAGGAATTTCCTTAGTTGAATCAGCAATCACATAACCGCCCTTTAATGCTTCCTTAGAAGAACCGTCTATCTGTGGAAGATTCTGTCTTGAAAGAACAAGTGCTGTAGGTGTGTCCTGATTTGTAAGGGCATAATACCAGGCTGCCGCTGTTTCAGTAGCATCACATGGACGATATACTGCAAACCCCGGCATTGAACGGAACATTGCAAGCTGTTCGATAGGTTCATGTGTAGGACCATCCTCTCCAACACCGATGCTGTCATGTGTAAGAACGTATGTCAAAGGAAGTTTCATAAGTGCCGAAAGTCTTGCCATTGGCTTAACATAATCACTGAATACAAAGAATGTAGATACAAAACTTCTTAATCCTCCGTGGAGCATCATACCATTACCGATAGCTGCCATAGCTATTTCCCTTACGCCAAAGTGCATATTGCTTCCCGCATAATTCTCAGCAGAAAAATCACCCGCACCTTCCATATATGTCTTGGTAGATGGTGCAAGGTCTGCAGCACCGCCCATAAGGTTAGGCATAACTTTTTTGGCTTTATTAAGTATTTTACCTGACACGCTTCTTGTTGCCTCAGGCTTATTGTCAAACGCCCAGAATTCTTCCGTATCAAGGACCTTTTCAGCAAGGTTTTTATCAAAATAAGTATCCCATAATTTTTTCATTTCAGGATATTTAGTACAGTACTCTTCAAAAAGAGAATTCCACTCTGCTTCTTTTTTTGCACCCTTCTTAGCAAGTTCTTTGTAATTTTCATATACTTCATCAGGTACATAGAAACTTTCATCCGATGGCCAGTTAAGGGTTTTTCTGAGTTCTGCCACATTATCAACCCCAAGAGGTTCTCCGTGGGCACTTGCTTTTCCTTCCTTTGCAGGACATCCAAAACCGATTTTTGTTTTTACTGTAATAAGTGAAGGTCTTGTTGTATCAGCCTTTGCTGCTTCTATCGCTGCTCCGATTTCTTCTATGTTGTTTCCGTCTTCGACAGTAATTGTCTGGAATCCGAATGACTCAAATCTTTTCTGAACATTTTCAGTAAATGCAATATTGGTACTTCCTTCAATGGAAATACTGTTAGAATCATATATAACAATAAGTTTATTAAGCTTTAATGTTCCTGCAAGTGACATTGCCTCAGAAGAGATTCCTTCCATCATACATCCGTCACCACCAAGTACGTATGTGTAATGGTTAACTACAGGATAGCCTTCTTTATTAAAAATTGCCGCAAGATGTGCCTCCGCAGCTGCCATTCCCACTGCCATTCCCATTCCGGCTCCGAGAGGTCCTGTTGTTGCCTCAACTCCTACCGTATGTCCATACTCCGGATGTCCCGGTGTTAATGAATCAAGCTGTCTGAAATTCATCAGATCTTCTTTGGTAAGACCGTATCCAAAGAGATGGAGAAGCGAATATAACAATGTGGAACCATGACCTCCTGAGAGAATGAATCTGTCTCTGTCAGCCCATTGAGGATTGGCAGGATTGTGATTCATATGATTGCCCCAAAGTTCATATCCGATTGCAGCACATCCTAATGGGAGTCCGGGATGACCCGAATTAGCTTTCTGCACAGCATCCGCTGCTAATACTCTGATGGCATTTACTGACATCTGTTCAAGATTTGTACTCATAATAAAAATTCCTTTCCGTTAAGGCCTGATGACCATTTATTTCAAAAAATGTTTTTCCTTTAAAGATATTAATCCATTCCTCTTCTTTCCAAAGAAGTTTCTGGATGATTTGCCGCACTTTATTATGGCGGAATCGACTATCTTCTTGACTTTTTCAATTTCTGTACCTTCATCATCGCCATTAAGTTCATCAATTGATATATATAACCCTGAAAGCGCTCTTTCGTCAATAGCATATCCTTTAACTCTGGCATATTCCGTTGCAACGTCAACAAGTTCATTAACGGAATAGTGCTTAAGTTCCAGCTTGTAATCAAATTTATCCCTGAGGCTTTCGCAATTATAAAACAGTCTTTTTAATGCAAATTCCTCACCTGTAAAAATAACAAGCATTGAAGCTGTATCAGTTTCCATAAACTGATTAAGTTCTTCAACCACATCCCTGTTGAGTTTCTCTGCATTTTCAACAATAAGTGTTGTGCCTTTTATCTTATCAGCCGATGCGGCAACACCTTTTGCATTCAGAACTTCTGCTCTTGTTTTTGCAATCTTCAGTTCCCTCTGTTCGTCATTGGCATGCAATGATTTAAAAAGATTAATCGCAAATCCTGTTTTATCAGTGTCTTTTTTCCCGATTATGATTATATTTCCATGTCTTGAAGTACCATCCGGAATCTCATGTCTCTTTCCGTTAATAAAATGGAGAATGGAATCTTCCATTCCGTTCATAAAAAGATACTTCTTAATGTACTTTCTTGTATTATCGTCAAGCTCGTCCATTGAATCCTCCGGACTGTACTCTTCTTCCTCCGTAACATCATAAGACTCATCGGCATATCCGTTAATTTCCTGTTCTGCTTCGGAAATTGCAGCTCTTGTAATACTGTTAATGGCTTCATCAAGCTCTATGGTATTGTCTGTATGTCTGTTTTCTATCGTTGTTTTTAATAAATCATCTATTGTTGCCTCCGGCTCTTCAACCGGATCATTCATGTGTTCAAGATAGTATAACAAATCAACCTGTCCCTCAATAGGAGGTTCTTCAAGATTCAGTTCCATCTGGACAGGTATTCTGTCCTCCCCGGCTTCCGGTTTATAATCCTCCGGTACAGTCTCTCTGATATCTGTCTCTTCAGGTATTGTCTCCTGTTTCTCAACAGTTTCAACCATTTCCTGTTCTTTTGCTGCTTCAGGAATCTGTTCTTCTGCTGCTTCAGGGATATATTCTTCCTTATATTCAGCCTGTTCATCATGCTCAGGAATCATAGGGTCATCTTCCCGCATCTCTGATTTAATTTTATTCCAATGGTGGGTGTTGATTATGATTTCTCTTGTAGGCTCGTCAACAAGTTCATCATCCCCTGACATCTGAAGTTCAATCACTTCAACATTAACCGGTTCTGCTGTTGCCGCCATATCATCATCTATTATTGTATCATATTCAGGTGTCTCTTCTGTTTGCTCTTCTTCATCTTCTTGCGCAGGCTGAGACACTTTATCGGCAGTTTCTTCATCTGCGGATTCTTCCGGTACAGTCTCTTCCGGTTCAGCTTCTTCCGGTTCAGCTTCTTCCGGTACAGCTTCTTCCGGTTCAGTCTCTTCCGGTTTATGTTCCTTTACCGGACTGAGTACATCATTCCCGTCGTCATTTTTATCATCATTTTGAAAAATTTCCTTAAGGCTGTTGGCAAGATCATTCTGTAGTGTCTGTGTATCATAAATATCCGGTCTGGCGAGTGGGACACTTATCTCATCATCATTTGTCTCGTCATGGCTTATTTCCTTCATGCTCTCTCTGGCTGATTTCATTTCGTATTCATCATAGTTTCCTGAAAAGCCTGCTTCATATACAAGACCGGCTTTGTCAAACTTGTCCATTATGTTGAGTTTCTCCTGCTGTGCAGGGGTAAGAGAGGCATATTTCTTTTTGAGCTTCAATGCCTTATAAACATACTCTCCATCTCCGAACCAGAGTATAAGGTCATCACATTCTTTAATACACTCTTCTATTCTTCCAACCTCAGCATAAAGGCTTGCCAGTTCGTATCCGAAATTCTCATCCTGTTCATTATCTCTGTATTCTTCAAGAACTTTTATCAATTCCTCAGGAGGAACCTTCTTAGCCTTGTCAAGTTCATATAAAAGGACATATCTGTTCATATCTGTGGGAGCCATTTCCACAAATTCATTATACAGATCCTCTGCTTCTTCATAATCTTCAAGTCTTATGGAAAGTTCTGTCATTTTAAAAACAAGGCTTCTGCCTCCAAGGTTACGGTTATAGGCATAAATGCATATATTTCTCGCTTCCTTAATTCGTTCTGCCTTTTCGTATACTTCTTCCGCCGTCATAAGCTCTGACCACTTCTTAACCTTCCGCCATTCAATGGTATCCGCTATATCCGCCGCTTCACTATACTGCTTTTCTGATTTAAGTTTCTCTATCTGTTCTAATTTAATTCCATATTCTACTTTATCCAAAGCGTTCACCTCTAATACTACGCATAAATCCTAAATAATTCTATCACATGGCTATGTCAATTTCAATCAAGTTTTAAAGTGGTTTGTGTGAATTCCGTTACATTGTAATCAGAATCCTCCGTATTTACCTGACTTCTGTAATCCACCACAACTGTCTGCTGCCTGTCACCAACCATTTTCTGGCCCAGTATATAATTCACATCAAACATCCTCGTAATTGCAGGTGTCGCTCCTCTTGCCGGAACGATAAGCTGCACATGATTGGTTTTGAGCAGTTTAAAAATCGGTTCCCAGATGTATATATCTTTTGCCGCACCAAACGGATTATCAATAAAAATTGTATTTCCTGAAATTCCCATATCATAGGACGAATTTATGCTGGATATATAGTGAATAACCGAAATTAAAAACTGGATATAAATTCCTTGTGACTGGCCTGTACTTCCCACAGCTTCCTCGTATTTTAAGTACCTGCTCCTGTCCTTGATATGTTCCCTTTTATACAGGCATAATCTTATACTATTCATATCGCTTACAATTACTGAAAACAATTTTTTCCACGATAACTGGTTTTTGATATATTTTAATTTATCGTCCTGTGTGTCAAAAATATCAGCCCTTGCTATTGTATCGTTTATGTATGTTGTCATTTTTTCCTTATAAAACTCCTCTTTTATATAAGGAATCTGTAACGTAATTACAGGAACGGATTCTCCGTCAAGATTTATCTTTGAGAGCTTTGGCAGTCGTTCTAACTCTGTACGGATATTGCTGCAAATCTGGATACAACGTTCTTCAAAATTATCAGCAATCTGCTGTAAGTCTCTTATGCCCTGCTCCACATTGTCCCTTTCAAGTGCAATATAATCCGAAGTTTCCCTAAGGCCATTTACCATATCTTCCACATCTTCTGCGGTTTCCGGTGCATTAAGACTCAGTTTGATTTCCGCCGCAAGGTCATAAGCCTCCAGTCCGTACAAATCATCGGATAACTTTTGTTTATCATTAAGAAACGCAGTTTTCTTACGCTGTTCATCACGTTTTAACCTGTCATAATTCTTTTCAATTTCTTCATAATTCTCAGTGATATCGTCATCCACAGCAATATTTTCATCCGTCAGTCCGTCCTCCGGTATATAAATTCCCATGGTCCGGAATATTCTCCCGATATCTCTCTCCATTACAATAAGATCCCTGTTATTCTCATCAATATTTTTCAATTCTTTCTCAATATTCTGTATTCCCGATGTAATAGAAGATATTTCCTGACGTCCGGTAACAATATACGCCTGAGGGTCATTAAATTTTTCCCTGATAAATTCACCGTATTGTTCTTCATATAGTTTCTTTCCGTGCCATATACTTCCTTCAATACGGTTCTTCTGTGCCTGTTCGGAATTAATTATTCCGTCGGTTTTGTCAATTTCAGATTTAATTTTATCAAGCTGATTCTTGATTACTAGCCTTTCATCAACAGATGCCTTTGAAAAAAGGCCTTCGTCTTTTGCTTTTTTTGCCTCATCTAAGGTAAAACAATAATATTTAAGATTATCAATATTTTTCTTAATAAGGGCATCATAATGCGCAAGCTGTTTTTCTTTATCAGCAAGTTCTCCTATTTCATCAGATATGATTTTTCTCAAAGCCCCTGCCCTGGTATTGATTTCATCTTCTTCAATATCCGGTTCTTTTGCTTCTCCGTTGAAATAAGACTCGAACTTTTCCTTATATTCCTTGTTGATTGAAGCGGCTTCCTCTTCAAAACTTTTTCTTATATTTTCTTTTTCCGTAAGCAGGGCATCAAATGACCTGACTTTTCTTGACAGTTCTGCGTGTTCCTTTGTAAGCCCGCCTGTAAGTTTTTCACAAGTTCTTGTTTCATCATATAAGGAAGCCAGTCTGTCGGTATTTTCTTTTATTTTTTTATACAGCAAAAGATTGTCTGCTGTTTCACCACTATGTGCCTGCTCTCTTTCCAAAGAAGTCCGGTAACTTTCAAGACGCTTTTTTGACATTTCCATATCGTCACTAATCCTGCCAAGATATGATATAAGTCTCTCTTTTTCTTCTTTTAAGTCCTCCGGCACTCCGTAAGAGGAGCTGTCATTAAGTTTATTTTCTGCATATTGGCAAAAATACAAATCTTTGCTTATAACATTATATTTATCATTTAATCTTGCAAGCATGTCCTTTTCTTTGTCAATATCTTCACTTATTTTTATAAGCTCGGAATTAGCACCTGTCCCGTTAAATATAAATGATAAATCATGACACGCACCTACCATGTTTTCTTTACAGACTCTTAAAATATTATCTTTTTTTATAATAGGAATAATATAAGAGCCTGTGTTAAGGGAATAAAGCATTTCGTCATGTTTTATTTCTTCATAACTGTCCCCGGCAAAAATCATATAAGGCAGCATCGGATTTTCCGCAACATAATCACTGCGTTCATTTTCATCCATTAGTGCAATATACTCGGCACCGCTTTTCACGTCATCGTATCTGCTTTTCAGATATGAAAGGACTTCTTCATAACATCTGTCATATTCCGGAAGTTTATTCTCACTTATTGCTTTTTCGTAATTGCTAAGATACTTAATTCTGCCTTTTACTTCAACGATATTTTCGGTAATTTCGGCTAACACCTTTTCTATTTTTTCAATAAGCTGCTCAATATCATTCTCACCGTATACATTTTTAATCTGGTTTAAATCTTTTAGAAGCTGCTGTTCTTTTTCATACAGTATTGCAGCCCTTTCTTCTTCATTTTTTATAAAGGATATTTCTGTTTCTGTCTTAAGATATTCCCTGTTTAAATCAGAAATATTATTTTCTTCCTCCGAAATATGGGAGGTGTAACCGGATAAAGCCTTGTCAGATGATTTAAGCATATCTTCCGCTTTGGAAATTATATCTTCAATGCCGGCATTGGATGTAAGATTACATCTTAGCATAAGCTCATCCGTGTTTTTATTCAGTTCTTCAATTTCATTTTTAAGCTGTTTTAACTGCCCCTGATTTTTGTTGATTTCACCATAAACATTAAGCTTTTTATCGGCTGCCTCATCCCGCTCTGCGCATACCTTCTCTGTTAAAGTTTTGATTTCGTCAATCCGTGCTTCCAATTCCGTTGTTTTTCTGTCAACAATTGTTTTCTTAAATGCTGCAAGTTCTGATAACTCTTTTAAAACATCTTCTCGGTTCCATGTGCTGTTGGATATCAGTTCTTTAAGTTCATCGTATCTTGCCTTGTTTTCAACGTAATCAAAATAATCCGAAGCCGCTTTTACATATCTAAGATTCTCTTTAAGCCTGTCATAAGAAGATAAAAGCGTCTCTTTCTCTGCTGCCGTTTCGGCAATCAGCTTCTCTAACTGTTCAAGCTCAACCGTCTCAGTCTCGATTTCCGCAATGGCTGTACGTCTTTTGATTTCGTTAATATGTGCTGCAAGTTCTTCTTTTCTGTTACCAAGTTCTTCTGTCTTTGCCCTTTCTCCCGCAAGTCTCATCCTGCATACGCGAAGGCATCGCATAAGTTCATTCTCTGTCTTTTTCTTTTCCTCAAATATTTTTTTATATTCACCCATCTTATCGGTAAATATATTAATAAGTCTTATCTGCTCGTCATATTTATCTATGTCTGTTTTTCGTTTTGACAGCTCCGTCAGTTTTTCCTTCATATCAAAAAGCGTCTTTGCCATCTGGGAATCGTCTTCATTGCCCTTACGAATTCTGTTATTATATGACTTTTCTATAATTCCCTCTATCAAAAGGTCCTCTATGACTTTCCTGGTCGTCTTATAATTGGTCTCAAAATATGTACGCACATGACCTTCGGTCTTGTTAATCCCACGGATGATTTCCCACTGGCTCTCATGAAGTCCGTACTCACTTATAAAATTCTGGTAATCTCCCTTTCTTTCAAAAATCCTTACTTCGATGCCATAATCTTTTTTCTCCAAATCCCTTAAGTATGATTTAAGACCGTTGTAGGTAATGCGTTCATTACCTTTACTGAGTGGGAGATTTTTTATGTCGTTATCTCCGAATTCTTTATAAAAAATACAGTAGTTAAAATATTCGATATTGGCAGTTTCGTTCTTCCTTTCGGCATTGTCCGAATTCTCCTTTGCCTTTCTTGCACAGAATCCCGTAGTCATATATTTCATTCCATTTTTAACACAACCTGCATCCAGTTTCCATTCTATGAGCGAATGTATCGTAGTGTTATCACAGCCCGGTCTGAAAAGCTTCTCTATCGGCTGTTTATCGTCAAGGGTACAGTTAGGAATCATATTCTGTAAAAGCAGAAGCATTAACACACTTTTACCACCGCCGTTTGCAAGGTCATAAATAGTATTCCTGCATGAAAATCTCATAAAAAAATCATCATAATACTGTGTGCCGAAATTATATTTTACATTATTTACTCTGATTCTGTTAATCTGTGGCATTTTCGTCCTCCCTGTTTAAAATTTCATATAAACGTCCTTTATTTTCTTCAAAATATTTTTCTGCCATTGCTTTAAACCTGTCTGTAGGATAGTATTTTTCATTGGTTTCAACAAAAAGTGCCTGTGCCGTCAAAAAATTAAATGTCAGTTTCACGTACCCTGTCCTTGAATTTCTGGCTGCCCTCACGCTGCCTTTGTCTTCAATGCTCACAATCGGAAGCTCATCCCATAATAGGGCAAGGGCTTTGAAAGAATCTTTTTCCTCCTCATCCTGTGTAACGCCGATGTCGTGGTTAATAATTCCGTGAAGCGAAGCATCCACCGATTTAATAACATCTTCTATCCTTATGTATTCAAGATATGTTGCACTTGAAGAATCCTTGTAAAACTCAGTGATAATATTATATATAATAAAATAAACCATAAAAAGCTCTTTATTAACCCTTAATCCCATAAGCCTT
>ENA-ORTW01003130-ORTW01003130.1-human-gut-metagenome-genome-assembly--contig:-NODE-3130-length-14477-cov-6.589932_pt1 | contig 14477 bp, 12 predicted proteins | sample MGYA00242072_ERZ509193 | MGnify/ENA primary metagenome ERZ509193 (study PRJEB26280, sample SAMEA2338813) | human gut metagenome | biome: human gut; feature: human-associated habitat; material: faeces... | reverse complement strand
GGCCGGGCATACCCGGCCCGCAGCCTTGCCGTTGCCGCCCGTTTATCTTTCGCATCGTAGGGAGCGGTCTTGACCGCTCCGCGGGCGGATAGGAAATCCGCCCCTGCGCACAAACAAAAGCCGCTGCCCATGTGTAACCACAGGCAGCGGCTTTCTATTTTTCAATCAAGGCTTATTCATACAGCGGGAACTTCTTCGTCAGCTCCTCGACCTTGCTGGCGACCTCGTCCTTCTTGTTCGCAAAGTCAAACACGCAGTCTGCAATGCAGTCGGCGATCACCTTCATCTCGTCGGGACCCATGCCGCGGGTCGTGACGGCGGGGGTGCCGATGCGCACGCCGCTCGTCACAAACGGGCTGCGCTTCTCGCCGGGAACGGTGTTCTTGTTCGCGGTGATGTGCACCTCGTCCAGATTGTGCTCCAGCTCCTTGCCGGTGCAGTCCTCGTCGGTCAGGTCGATCAGCAGCAGGTGGTTGTCCGTGCCGCCGGAGACCAGCTTCGCGCCGCGGGCGGTCAGCTCGGCTTCAAGCGCCTTCGCGTTCTCAACGATTTTGCGGGCATACTCCTTGAACTCCGGCTTCAGCGCCTCGCCAAAGCAGACGGCCTTCGCGGCGATGACGTGCTCCAGCGGGCCGCCCTGCGTGCCGGGGAAGATGGCGGAGTTGATGCGCTTGATGATATACTCGTTGTTCGTCAAAATCAGGCCGCCGCGGGGGCCGCGCAGCGTCTTGTGGGTCGTGGTGGTGACCACGTCGGCGTAGGGGACGGGGCTCTGGTGCTGGCCGCCTGCGACAAGACCCGCAATGTGCGCCATATCGACCATCAGCATCGCGCCGTAGCCGTGGGCGATCTCGGCCAGCTTCTCAAAGTCGATGGCGCGGGGATAGGCCGACGCACCGGCGACCAGCAGCTTGGGACGGACCTTCGCGACCTGCTTGGCCAGTGCGGCGTAGTCGATGCGGCCATCCTCGGCGGAGACGCCGTAGGAGACAAAGTTGTAGTTCTTGCCGCTCATGTTCACGGGGGAGCCGTGGGTCAGGTGGCCGCCCTGGGACAGGTCCATGCCCATGACGGTGTCGCCGACGTTCAGCAGCGCAAAGTAGACGGCCAGGTTGGCCTGTGCGCCGGAGTGCGGCTGGACGTTGGCATACTTCGCGCCGAACAGCTTGCAGGCGCGGTCAATGGCGATCTGCTCGACCTGATCGACGTACTGGCAGCCGCCGTAATAACGGTGGCCGGGGTACCCTTCCGCGTACTTGTTCGTCAGCACGCTGCCCATGGCCGCCATGACGGCGGGGGAAACGATGTTCTCGCTGGCGATCAGCTCAATGTTCTGCCGCTGGCGGCCCAGCTCACGCTGCATAGCCGCGCCCAGCTCGGGGTCGTAGCTCTCCACAAAACCGATGGTGTCGATGATGTCCTTGTACATACTGCTTTCCCTCCTAATGTATATGCTGTCCACGGCGGGAAACGGCCGCGGGCGGATTCTATAGGCGCCCGTCGTTCCCGCCGCCGAGCATCTCCCTTACAGCGTCCCCTTGGTGGACAAAACGCCGTCGATCCGCGCATCTCTGCGCGTCGCGGCGTCCAGCGCCTTGGCAAACGCCTTGAACATGGCCTCCAGCTTATGGTGGTCATTCTCCCCGTAGAGCACCTTCAGATGCAGATTCATCATGGCGCTGTACGATACGGCGTAGAAAAACTCCCGCGCCATCTGGGTGTCCATGCCGCCGCAGCTCTGGCCTGCAAAGCTGGCGTCGTACACAAAGTAGGGCCGCCCGCCCAGATCGACGGCGCAGAGTGCCAGCGTCTCATCCATCGGCAGCATGCAGCTGCCATACCGCACCAGCCCGGCCTTGTCGCCCAGCGCTTCTTTTATGGCCGTACCCAGCGCAATGCCGACGTCCTCAATTGTGTGGTGGCAGTCTACGTCCAGGTCGCCGCGGCAGGTGACGCTTACATCAAACAGGCCGTGGCGGGCAAAGCCGTCCAGCATGTGGTCAAAAAAGCCGATGCCCGTGTGCAGGTCGGCCCTGCCGGTGCCGTCCAGGTCAATCGTCAGCGTGATCTGTGTCTCCCGCGTATTGCGGGTGACCGTTGCGGTGCGTGCCATAGGAATCCCCCCCTCTTTAGTGCTTTAAACTAACTATAGCACGTTGGGGCGTGTGCGTCAACATTTTCTTAGCTTTCCCCCAAGGGTGGGGAAGCCCCGCAGGTTTATAAAATTCGCCCCAATTTATTTACGAAATCGCAACACTTTTCCCGGCGGCAGGCGCTACAATAGAATTATGATTCAAAAGTGTCTTTTTTGAAAGGACAAGCACCACCATGGCAAAAATAATCGGAATTGACCTGGGGACTACCAACAGCTGTGTGGCGGTGGTCGAGGGCGGCAAGCCCGTCGTCATCCCCAACGCCGAGGGGCAGCGCACGACGCCCTCTGTCGTCGCGTTCACCAAGGTGGGAGAACGGCTGGTGGGCGAGCCCGCCAAGCGCCAGGCCGTGACGAACGCCCCCCGCACCGTGTCCAGCGTCAAGCGGCTGATGGGCAGCGAGACCCGCGTGCCCATCGACGGAAAATGCTACACGCCGCAGGAGCTGAGCGCCCTCATCCTGCAAAAACTGAAGGCCGATGCCGAGGCGTATCTCGGTGAGCCTGTCACCGAGGCGGTCATCACCGTGCCCGCCTACTTTAACGATGCCCAGCGCCAGGCCACGAAGGACGCCGGGCGCATTGCCGGGCTGGACGTGCGCCGCATCATCAACGAGCCGACAGCCGCGGCGCTGGCCTACGGGCTGGACAATGGCCGCACCCAGACCGTCATGGTCTACGACCTCGGCGGCGGCACATTTGACGTGTCGCTCATCCGCATCGGCGACGGCATCGTGCAGGTGCTCTCGACCTGCGGCGATAACTTTCTGGGCGGCGACGACTTTGACGAGCGCATCGTCAACTGGCTGGCAGACCGGTGCAGGGCCGAACACGGCGTGGACCTGACGAATGACCGCGTGGCGATGCAGCGCCTGCGCGAGGAGGCCGAAAAGGCGAAAAAAGAGCTTTCCAGCGCGAAGCAGACCGACATCAATCTGCCGTTCCTCACGATGGCGGCAGACGGTGCGCTGCACCTGCAAACTACGCTGACACGCGCTAAATTTGAGGAGCTCTGCGCCGATTTGATCGAGCGCACCGCCTTGCCCGTGCGCAACGCCCTGAGCGACGCACGCCTTTCGGCCAGCGACCTGGATCAGGTTTTGCTGGTCGGCGGCTCGACCCGCATCCCGGCGGTGCAGGCCAAGGTCGTGCGGATGACCGGTCTGGAGCCGTCCAAATCGCTGAACCCCGACGAGTGCGTTGCACTGGGCGCAGCGGTGCAGGCCGGACGTCTGGGCGGCGAGATGCTCTCCGGCCCCGGCGAGGATCTGCTGCTGATGGACGTGACCCCGCTGACCCTTTCCATCGAGACCGTCGGCGGCGTGGCAACGCATTTGATCGAGCGCAACTCCACGATCCCGACGCGGTTCAGCAAGGTGTTCACCACCGCCGCGCCGTTCCAGAAAACGGTGCAAATTAAAGTGCTGCAGGGCGAGCGCGAGTTTGCCAGGGACAATAAGCTGCTGGGCACCTTCACGCTGCGCGGCATCAAGCGCGCCTGGGCGGGCGTGCCGAAGATCGAGGTCACGTTTGACATCGACGCCAACGGCATTGTCAAGGTCAAGGCGCGTGACATGGACACCGGCAAGCAGCAGAGCATCACGATCTCGGGCACATCGAACCTGACCGAGGATGAGATCAAACGCGCCAAGGAGAACGCCGCCGCCTTTGCCGGGCAGGACAAGGAGCGCAAGGCCGCGCTGGAGGCGCTGAACGCCGGCGAGGCCGCGCTTTACCGCGTGAACACCGCGCTGGGCAGCAAGGCCGGCAAGGCGCTGGACCGCGAGACCCGTACTAAAATCAAAGAAGCAGAAAGAACGCTGGAGCGCGTTCTGAAGCACAAAAAGGCCGACAAGCTGACCCCCGTGGACGTGAATGTCATCAACACCGCACGGGAGGCGCTTTCCGCTGTGGCCGCCCCGCTGGTGGCCCGGTGGGAGAGCGAGAAGGCGTAAAACGAGGCGGCAGCCGCAGGGTTCCCGGGGCGGTGCAAGCATCCGCCCCTACCGCTGCGGCGACCAAAAAAAATCCCGGTGCACACTTGCACCGGGAAAATACCATCTTATCGTTTCTCCAGCGGAACGTACTCCTGCGGCTTGCCGAGGTACTTGTAGGCGGGGCGGATGATGCGGTTCGCGAACTCGACCTCCTCGACGCGGTGGGCACACCAGCCGGGCACACGGGCAATCGCAAACAGCGGGGTGTACAGGTCCTCGCTGATGCTGAGCATACGGTAGATCAGGCCGCTGAACAGGTCCACGTTGGCGCAGACCTTCTTCGGGCCGTGCTTTTCCTCGGCAAAGACCTGCGGGGCCAGGCGCTCAATGCTGCACAGCAGCTCGTACTCCTCGTCGTAGCCCTTCTTGTAGGCCAGGCTCTTGGCGTGGGTTTTCAAAATCTGCGCACGGGGGTCGCTCATCGTGTAGACGGCGTGGCCCATGCCGTAGATCAGGCCGCTGCCGTCGCCGCGCTCCTTGCGGATGATCTTGCGCAGGAACTCGCGGACCTCGTCGTCGTTGGACGGATCCTCGACATTTTCCAGAATGTAATCCAGCTGGTGCATGACCTTCAGGTTCGCGCCGCCGTGCTTGGGGCCCTTCAGCGCGCCGATGGCCGAGCTGATGGCCGCATAGGTGTCCGTGCCGGAGCTGGACAGCACGCGGCAGGTGAAGGTCGAGCAGTTGCCGCCGCCGTGGTCCGCGTGGACGAGCAGGCAGAGGTCGAGCAGACGCGCTTCCTCGTGGGTGAACTTCTGGTCGGCGCGGTAGGTGCTCAAAATATGCTCCGCCGTGCTCTGGCCCTCGGTGGGCAGGTGGAAGTACATGCTGGACCGGTCATAGACGCGGCGCTTGATCTGGTAGGCGTTGACCATCATCGTGGGCAGCTCGGCGATCAGGTTGATGCTCTGGCGCAGGATGTTGGGCAGGCTGTTGTCCTCGGCGTGCTCGTCGTAGCTGTACATGGCCAGCACGCTTCGTGCCATCTTGTTCATCAGGTTCGGCGACGGCGAATTTAAGATCATGTCGTCGGCAAAGCCCTGGGGCAGTTCGCGGTGGTGCTCCAGCAGCTTGCGGAACTTGGCGTACTGCTCCTGCGTGGGCAGGGAGCCGAACAGCAGCAGCCAGATGACCTCCTCAAACATGAAGCGGTCATGGGCGTCGGCCTCGGCGGCCAGCGTGTCAATGTCGATGCCGCGGTAGACCAGGCGGCCCGGAATGGGCACGATGGTGCCGTCCTCCTTCTTGTCATAGCCGATAACGTTGGAAACGTTCGTGATGCCGGCCAGCACGCCGGTGCCGTCCAGATTGCGCAGGCCGCGCTTGACGCCCATCTGATCCGCCAGATGCGGGTCAAGGGTGGCGTTGTGTTCCAGATATTCGTGGCAGAGCAGCTCAAGCTCATCCGGCTCCAGGGCCGGGACGTCCGGGTAATACATCATGCGTACCCCTCTCTTTGACCAATTTTATATACTTTGCATACTTATACAGGCGCATATCACTGCTGGCTTCCCTTACCAATATGCCTGATAGATTGATTTTATAGCATTTTCGCAAATTCGTCAAGGAAAACTTAAAATTTTTCTAAATTCTTCGGGAAAAGGCTTTAAAAAATTAAGCCGGCGGCCCAAAATGTGCCTATTGTGTAAAAATGCGGATTGACAACCGGCCCTAAACCGGGTAGTATGTTAGGTATACCGCAGAAAATGCAGAGTAAGACAGGGAAAGGGGAAAAGTATTATTTATGAAAGCAGTTCTGATTCCGGGCGACGGCATTGGCCGTGAAATTGCCGAGAGCGTCCGCGAGGTATCCGCCGCACTGAACACCGGCATTGAATGGCAGGAGTTTGCTGCTGGTGCCGAGTACGCCGCCGAGAGCGGCGAGCTGATCGCCCCCGGCACGCTGGATGCGATCGAAGCGTGCGGCTGGGCACTCAAGGGCCCTACTGCCACCCCCATCGGCAAGGGCTTCCGCAGCATCAATGTGCAGCTGCGCCAGCGCTTTTCCACCTATGCAAACCTGCGCCCGGTGCACACGCTGCCGGGCGTACCGACCCGCTTTGACAATGTGGACCTTGTCATCGTGCGCGAGAACACCGAGGATCTCTACAAGGGCATCGAGTATATGCTGAACGACGAGATCGCCAACGGCGTCAAGCTCATCACCCGCCCCGCGTGCGAGAAGATCTGCCGCTTTGCATTTGACTATGCCCGCAAAAATGGCCGCAAAAAGGTCACGGCAGTCCACAAGGCCAACATCATGAAGCTGACCGACGGCCTGTTCCTGCGCACCTTCCGCGAGGTCGCCGCGGAGTACCCTGAGATCACCGCGGACGACTGCATCATCGACGCTTTGTGCATGAAGCTGGTGCAGAAGCCCGAGCAGTTCGACGTGCTCGTCGCGCCGAACCTCTACGGCGATATTATCAGTGACCTGTGCGCCGGTCTCGTCGGCGGCCTGGGCTTTGCGCCCAGCGCCAACATCGGCGACAGCACCCGCATCTATGAGGCCGTCCACGGCTCTGCCCCCGACATTGCCGGGCAGGACAAGGCCAACCCCAGCGCCATCCTGATGGCCTTTGCCATGATGCTGAACGACCTTGGCGAGACTGACAAGGCCGCCAAGCTCAATGCCGCCATCCTGGCCCAGGTCGAGGAGGGCAAGGTCGTCACTGCCGACATCGGCGGCACCGCGGGAACGAAGGAGTTTACCCAGGCGGTTATTGCACGACTGTAACCTAAAAGGCTTCCCCCTCGGGGCTGCGCCCGCAGGCGCGTGTCGAAGCGCAACCGCCGGAGGCGGCTCTTAGCGCGGAGACTGAAGCTGTCACCGAAGGTGACTGATGAGGGCGGAGCTTACGGCGGCAGCCCGTTTACGGGCAACCGCCGATAGCTTACCCCTCATCCGGCCCTGCGGGGCCACCTTCCCCCAAGGGGGAAGGCTTGGGGAATGCAAATTATTTCATCAAAATCTTGACCACGGCTTTTCTTACGTGGTCGCAGCCGGGGGTCTTGCAGCTGGGCTTGTGCAGCTCACCGGGGAAGAAGATGGCAAACCGCCCGCCGCCCAAAACGCCGCCGACGTGCTCGGCACCGGACTTGAAGCCGCAGTCGACGGCTTCGTCGAACGCGCCCTCGTCCTTGCCCTCGGACGCCCAGCCCCAGTGCTCGCTGCCGGTCAGGTCGATCTGCAGGTCGGCATAGCGGCGGTGGTACTCGAACGCAGCGCCGTCGGCATCGCGCAGGTCGGCGTCCATCACGTTGATAAAGACGTTCTCGCCGTCAATGATGGTCTTGCCGTTTTCCAGCGCGTCCAGCGTGTGGCTGTTCAGCCAGTCGATCGCCGTGTCCAGATTCGGGTGCAGACCCTTGTAGCAGGCAATGTAATCAAACGAATCTACGATCATTTCACACCTCTTACAGGGCCGCGACGGCGTCCTCGATCATCTTCTGCGCCTCGGTCACGATGGGTTCATCCTCGGGGATCAGGCCCGGCAGCGGGGCGCGCACGCCGCCCAGCTCCAGACCGTACATGCGGCGCAGGATCTCCTTCATGACCGCGTACAGGTTGCCGTGGGACTCGCACATCTTGTAGATGATGCGGTCCGCCTTGTACTGGATGGCGCGGGCAGCGGGGATGTCGCCCTTCTCGATCAGCTCGTTCATCTTGAGGAACAGCTCGGGCATGACGGCGTAGGTGCCGCCGATGCCGCCGTCCGCGCCCATGACACGGCCGGAGACGAACTGCTCATCGGGGCCGTTGAACACGGCGAAGCCGTCCTCGCCGCGCGCCTGAATACCGGCATCCTTGAACATCTGGATGTCCTGCGTCGGCATCGAGGAGTTCTTGACCGCGATGACGTTGGGGTTCTTGAGCATCTCGTTCAGCAGGGGCATCGTCAGGGCGGTACCGGCCAGCTGCGGGATGTTGTAGATGATGAACTCGGTGTTGGGCGCGGCGGCGCTCATGGTGTTCCAGTAGTCCGCGATGGCGTAGTTGGGCAGGTGGAAGTAGATCGGCGGGATGGACGCGATGGCGTCAACGCCGCACTTTTCAGCATGGGCGGCCAGCTCGACGGAGTCTGCTGTGTTGTTGCAGGCGACGTGGGCAATAACGGTGATCTTGCCCTTGGCCTCGCTCATGACGGCCTCCAGCACGGCCTTGCGCTCATCCGGGTGCTGGTAGATGCACTCGCCGGAGGAGCCGCCGACGTAAACGCCCTTGACGCCCTTGGCGATCAGGTGGCGGGTCAGTGCCTTGACGCCCTCGGTGGAGATGGAGCCGTCCGATGCGTAGCAGGCGTAGAAGGCGGGGATGATGCCGCGATATTTGTTGATGTCTTTCATATACAAACACTCCCTGTTCGTAAAACTGTATGTAAAGGCTTCCCCCGAGGGGGAAGCTGTCACCGAAGGTGACCGATGAGGGCGGAGCCTGCTGACACGGCCCGTTTGCGGGCAATCTCCGGCAGGCTGCCCCTCATCCGTCTGTGGTCGGGGCCACAGACACCTTCCCCCCAAAGGGGAAGGCTTTTCTGTACGGGTAGGCTTCGGGCAATGGCAAGGCTCTCTCCCTCTGCGAGGGGGCTGTCGCCGCAGCGACCGGGAGGGGGAGAGAACCCCGCCATAACACCCCGTTTTGCGTTTTTAGCCCTTGACAGCACCCATCGTGATGCCCTTCGTGAAGTACTTCTGGAAGGCCAGGAACACGATGATGATGGGCACGGCTGCCAGCGCGGCACCGGCCATGATCAGGCCGTAGTCGGTGGAGTTCTCGGCCTGCAGCTTGGCGATACCAAGAGAGATCGTCAGCTTGCTGGTGCTGGACAGCATGATCAACTGCATGAAGTAATCGTTCCACGAGTTGATGAAGGTGAAGATGGCCAGTGCGCCGATGCCCGGCTTGATCATGGGCAGCGCAATGCGGACAAAGGTCTTGGCCTCGCTCGCGCCGTCGATGCGGGCGGCCTCCAGCATCTCGCCGGGGATGCCCTCACTGAACTGCTTCATCAGGAATACGCCGAACGGCCAGCCGACGATGGGGAAGATGACCGCCCAGATCGTGTTATAGAGCTGCAGGCTGCTCATCTCGCGCAGCAGGGGGATCAGGATGACCTGCTTCGGCAGCGCCATGGCGCAGACGATCAGGGTAAAGAGGATGCTGCGGCCCACAAAGCGCTTTTTTGCCAGCGCATAGCCTGCCATGGCGGAGGTGATGCAGGTCAGGATCATCGAGGCAACGGCCATAAAGACCGTGTTGATGAGCCAGCGCACAGCGGCGGGCACCTGGGGACCGGCCCACCAGATGATGTCCTTGCCGTCCGCGCTGAAGCGGCTGCTGAACGGCACCGCGAACTCCCACAGCGGGGACTTCTGGCGGCTGAACAGCTTGTCATAGTTCGTCATGACCCACTCGCTCGGCCACCATTCAGGGGTGGTGGAGTTGATGGAGATCTGCGTCTTAAAGGAGCCCGTCAGGATCCAGTACAGCGGGAACGCGAACGCGATGGCCAGCAGGATGATGACGATGGTGCTGAACACCATGTAGGGGGAAATCTTCTTTTTTTTCTTTTTGGTATCCATAGTCATTTCCCTCCTTACTTAATCAGACCGCGTGACCTTGAACTGCACAGCGGACAAAACGGCGATCATGATGGCGAGGATAACGCCCATCGCGTTGCCGTAGCCGTAGCGGTACAGCTTGAAGGCTGTGTAGTAGATGTAGTACATGATGGTATCGGTGGAGTGGTTCGGGCCGCCGGACGTCAGCAGCTGGATCAGCGCGAAGCACTGGAAGGAGTTGATCGTCGTGATGACCAGGATGTACAGCGTGGTGGGCATGATCTGCGGCCACTTGATCTTCCAGAAGGCCTGCAGCTTCGTAGCACCGTCCACCTCGGCGGCCTCGACCAGGGACTGGTCCACGTTGCCGAGCGCGGAGACATACAGCACGATGGGCTGGCCGACGGAGGTCGTGAGCAGGATCAGGATGATGCAGGCCAGCGCGTAGCGGGTATCGCCCAGCCAGTTGATGTTCTGGTCAAGGAGGCCCATCGACTTGCCCAGATAGTTGAAGATGCCGTAGTAGTTGTTGAACATCCACTTCCACACGACGGTAACAGCGACAGAGCCGGTGACGACGGGCAGATAGAAGATAACGCGGAACAGCGAGGTCGCCCACGGCGGCATGTTGACGATGGCGGACGCCACCCACAGCGAGAAGATGCAGGTGATGGGCACCGACACGACAACAATGATCAGCGTGTTGCGCAGTGCGCCCAGAAAGACGCTGTCGTGGAACAGCTCCACATAGTTCTGCAGGCCGATGAACACATCGGCGCGGTTCATGCTGGAGTCAAAGAAGCTGGTGAAGATGCACATCACCATGGGATAGATGACAAAGCCGATAAAGAAGATGAGGCTGGGCAGCAGGAACAGGTAACCGGCGATGGTCTCCTGCCGGACAAGCGCACGGCTCATCTTCGGCTCGCTCTGCTTTTTGGCAACTGCGGTATGTGCCAAGAGGATCGCTCCCTTCTGTTTTAAAATCACGGGTTCATTCGATAAAAGTGGCGTCCCACCGCTGCGTTTCAGGTCAGAGGTCGGACGCCGTGGGGTTTAGTTACAAACCGGAGGTTTTTTCAGGAGGTTCAGGATGCGCTGGCCGCTGCGTTGGCGGTGTTGCAGAACTCGGTAACGGCGGTGGTCACGTCAGTGCCCTGGCCAACCTGCTGCAGCATGTTCCACCAAGCGGTACGAGCCTCGGCCCAGCCGGGAGTGACCTGATAGTAGTCGCCCAGGTAAGGCATGAGCTTCTGGTACTCGTTCATGACCTCGTCGTCCTTGTACAGGTCGGACAGAGAGTTCTTGACGGAGAAGTAAGTAGAGGTCTTGACGGCCTTTGCGGTCTCGTCAGAGTTGGCCATGAAGTTGATGAAGGTCTTGGAGGCAGCGATCTTGTTCTCGTCGCCGTTGTCAAACACGCCGAAGCCCCAGATGCCGCCGCACAGTGCGGGGTCGCCGGACTCAGTCGGGAACGCCATGAACAGGATGTCGTCGCCGCTGTTGGTCGTGCCGGCTGCGCTGTTGTCAGCGTTGGTCTGCTGGGCAATGTTCCAGCAGAAGGCCATCTGCAGGGTGCCGTTGCGGAAGAGGGTGATCTCCTCGCCGCCGTTGATGGAGGCGTCAAAGTTGATGCCTTTCTGGTTGTGCAGGGTCTCGATTGCCTTGATGTTCTCGGCAGAATCAGCGGTGTACTTGGTGTGGGCTGCATCGGTGAAGGTGCCGCCGTACATGTTGTTGATGATGGCGCGGGTGCCCTGGTCGCCGCCCTGGCCGCTGCAGTAGATCGCGCCGACGTCGGTCTTGCCGGAGTCGTAGACGGCCTGCACAGCCTTCAGGAAGTTGTCGGTGGTCCAGGTGTGGTTCTCGGCATCGACATACTGCATAGCACCGGCAGCCTCAAACACGGTCTTGTTGATGGCCATGCAGTGCGCGGTCATGCAGAGCGGGAACTCGTAGTAAGCGCCGGAGGAATCCTTGCAGGCGGCCTCAACGCTGGCGCTGATGTCAGCCTTCTGGTCGTCGGTCCACAGGTCGCTCAGATCGACCATCAGGCCCTTGGCACCCCAGTTGGCAACCAGACGCTCGGGTCCTTCCATGACGATGTCAGGTGCGCTGCCGCCCTCGATAGCGGTGTTGACCTGATCGTCGCCGTTGGTGTAGTCGAGGTACTCGACGGTGACGTGGATGTCAGGATACTCGGCGTTGAAGTCTGCCAGCAGCGCATCAACAGACTCGGAATCGCCCCACTTGCCGATGGGGTAGGTCCACAGCGTAATGTCAGCTGCCTGACCGGCATCGGCGGTGGACTCCGCGGGAGCGGCCTCGCTGGAGGCGGTAGAGGTGCTCTCAGCAGTTGCGGTAGAGGTCGCTGCGCTGGAAGTGGAGCCGCCGCAGGCGACGAGCATGCTGGCTGCCATGCTGGCGGCCAGGATCGCGGAAACTTGCTTCTTCATAGGTTTTTCTCCTTTTTTGCCTTTCGGCCTTTGTGGGGCATCTTCGTTCTGTGTCCCTCGTGATGCCTCTATTTTAGAAAACTTTTTTCATTTTGTCCAGAGGTGAAATAGCCAAGAAAAACTGTCGTTTTTGTACATGCTGCACAAATCCCATCCACATAGTTGCAAAATACATGCGTTTTTATCGGTTTTTCTTGATTTTCATGGGAAAATCGCCTCTTTTTTGATTTATTACAAAATGAAAACAACTTTTACCTTTGAAAACTTTCTATCGCGCGCGCTTTGGTGCTGTAAAGCAAAAAGGCGCTCACCCGTTACATTTACGGGCAAGCGCCTTTGCTTTGGTAGTAGGATACGCCTGTTGTCAAAAAATCACAAGATGTCAAAATGAAATATCCTTTTCACGCAATCCGTCTCGATTTTTGCACATTTGCACAAAAACAGGCCGTTTTTTCCGGGAAAAAGCCTCTTGCAAGCGCGGGTATTTCCCTATATAATGGAAGGAGCGAAATAACTTTTCATTTTTAAGAAAGGGAGCCTTTTTTATGAATTATGAAAATATGACCCGCCGCCGGGTGCTCTGCTTCGGCGATTCCAACACCTACGGCTATGACCCTGCCCGCGACGGGCGCTACGGCGACGATGAGCGCTACCCGATGGTGCTGCAGGACCTGCTGGGCGACGGCTGGAGCGTGGTCGAGGAGGGGCTGCCCGGGCGCACCGCCGTGTTTGACGACCCTATTACAGAAGGTATGAACGGGCTGCGGGTCATCACGCCGATCCTGATGAGCCACGCGCCGCTGGACACCGTGACGATCATGCTGGGCACGAACGACAGCAAGGAGCGGTTCGGCTGCAATTCCTATCTGATCTCTCAGGGCATCGTGCGGCTCGTCAAAAAAGCCCTGCACACCGAATGCTGGCGCGACAACGCCAGGCCGGACGTGCTCGTCATCGTTCCGCCGTCCATCACGCCGGAGTACGACCACCTGATTTTTAAAGATGCCATGGGCACCGGCTGCCATGAACGCTGCGCCGGCATTGCCGCCCAGCTGGAGCCGATGCTGAAGGACATCGCCAATGTGCGGTTCCTGGACGCCAACAAACTGCCCGGCGCGGGCTGCTCGCCCCTTGACGGCATGCACATGACCGTCCAGTCCCACAAAGTCCTGGCCAAAGCCTTGCAAAAGGAGCTGACTGGGGATACATTATAAGTAATAGCAGCGGCCAGCCTTCTTGCCTCCCTCTGCGAGGGAGGTGGCCCCGCAGGGCCGGAGGGAGAGAACCTTGCGGTTATCTGAAGTCTTTCAGGCAATGGCACAGTTCTCTCCCCCACCGCCTGCGGGCGGAGCCCCCTCGCAGAGGGGGCCAAGTTCCGCAACACACCACAGCAGAAAGGACCCTCCATCATGGCAGAGCAAAGTTTTTGGGATATGCTGCGCACCAAGCGCGACAGCCTGACGAAATCCGGCATCATCGTTGCGGATTACCTTATGCAGCACGCAGAGGACGCACAATACCTGTCGATCTCATCGCTGGCAAAAGCCTGCGGTGTGGCAGAGGCTACGATTTTCCGTTTCTGCCGCGCCCTGGGCTTTGACGGCTATAACGAGATGAAGATCGCGCTGGCAAAGGCCACGGCCACGGCGATGCCGGTCTCGCTCAAGCTGGAGCCGGGCGTCGACACCCAGACGCTCTGCACCCACGCCTACAACACCGCCATCGAGGCGCTGAACGGCACCCGCAGCGCACTGGACCCCGAGTCGGTGGACCGCGCGGCCACGCTTTTACAGCGGGCACGGCAGGTGTTCTTTTTCGGGCAGGGCGGCAGCTATATACTGGCCTGCGACATCTGGGCACGGTTCTCGATGCTCTCCACCAAGTTCCGCACGGCAGGCGACAGCCACATGCAGGCCATCGCCGCCAGCCTGATGGGTCCCGAGGACGTCGTGGTCTTTGTCTCCTACTCCGGCGCAACGCGGGATATGATGGACTCGCTGCATCTGGCCAGGGAGAACGGTGCCAAGGTCATCCTGCTCACCCACTACAGCGACGCCCCCGGCGCAGCACTGGCCGATGTCGTGCTTCTGTGCGGTGCCAAAGAAAGCCCGCTCGACTCCGGCAGCATGCCGGTCAAACTGGCCGTCCTCTTTGTGGCGAACGTCCTCGTCCTGCGCTACACGCTGGACAATCAGGAGCTTGCCAACCTCTCCCTCTCCCGCACAAGCCGCGCGCTGGGGAGTAAGCTGCTGTAATATAAAGGCAATACCGCATAATTCTAAGTGCCGATACGGCGAGCGAGGTGCGGCA
>ENA-ORTW01003126-ORTW01003126.1-human-gut-metagenome-genome-assembly--contig:-NODE-3126-length-14486-cov-2.630795_pt1 | contig 14486 bp, 9 predicted proteins | sample MGYA00242072_ERZ509193 | MGnify/ENA primary metagenome ERZ509193 (study PRJEB26280, sample SAMEA2338813) | human gut metagenome | biome: human gut; feature: human-associated habitat; material: faeces... | reverse complement strand
ATAAATCGTCTATACTTGTAGAAACGTTTCTTTGTTAGCATGTGTTATGGATAGACCGAAGGAGGATGATCGAGAGTTGATTCAGTTCAAGGAGTTATATAAATCAATTGCTCCAATGCTGATTTTCTACGCTGGAAAGTATGTAAATGCTGTTACTGCAGAGGATTTGGTGCAGGATGTTTTTATCCGCACCTGGGAAGCCAACCGGGAAATCCGTGAAGCGGAAAATATCGTGACTTATCTGTACCAGGCTGTCAAGTACCGTTGTCTGAATGAATTACGCAACCGGAAAAGGCATCGGCTTATAGAAGATCACATTGACCGGCCGGGAGATACGAACTTTGAAATGCTCTATTTCGAACAGGAGGTTGTACGCCGTGTTAATGAGGTGGTTTCGCGGCTGGCCCCTAAATGCAGAGAGATCTTTGTAAAACATATGGACGGTTTATCACAACGGGAGATTGCCGAGCAACTGGGTATATCCGAAGAGACCGTTAAAAAACAGAAACAGATAGCCCGGAGAATTATCAAAGAAAAAATCGGAGATTTGTGGTTGCTTTTCTTTCTTTTCCGGGAGAAACCATCGCTTTGCTTATTGGACTGATTTTTATATGTTTGAACTCGATTGAACGACTTCCCTCATGGTGAATCTTGAAAAAAAATAATTTTTTTTATATTTCTTTACCCCTTAGCAAAGAATTAGGTGACTATATAGTGTAAGTGAATAAATACGCTGAATATGGATACACCTATAGAATTGTTGACACAAGCTTTATTAGGAGAGTTGCCGGAGGAGAGGAAACGCTGTTTCGAGGCATGGTTACAAGAAAGTGAGGACCATCGTTTACTTTGGGAAAGGTTTCGTCAGCAAGGATATTTTGAAAATACTTTGTCGGAGCTGCATGCTGTGGATGCAGAAAGAGCTTTTCGTGAGTTTTTAAGGAACCGGAAGCGCATCCGTATGCGTCGCATAATAAAATATGCTGCGGTCCTTTTACCGTTTGTTTTCTTGCTGGGATGGGCTGCCCGGCAAACCTTCAGGACCGATGAGACGGTAAACTTACCTGCTGAGGAACAGATCGCGCATGGAAAAATAAAAGCACAATTGTTTCTGAGCAATGGGACGAAATGCGATTTGGGAGAGAACGATTGTCTATTGAATGAAGGGCAGGTGAATGTGGTGGCTTCCGGAGGAAAACTGCAATATGAAAACAACGCCGGAGAGCTGGAGGAGGAGGTAAAGTATAATGTGTTGGTAGTTCCCCGGGGGGGAGAATATACGTTGGTTTTGAGCGACGGAACTATCGTGAATCTGAATTCCGAATCGGAACTGAAATATCCTGTACTGTTTACAGGTGATACCCGTACTGTCTGGGTTAGTGGCGAAGCTTATTTTGAAGTGGCTGAAGATGCGGCACATCCGTTTATGGTAGAAACTGCGGGAGTAAAGATCAAGGTATTGGGCACCGGATTCAATGTCATGGCTTATCCAGGCGATGCAGAATCTGCTGTGACCTTGGTACATGGAAAGGTCGGTATACAGACCGACCGGCAACAATTGGTATTGCAGCCCGACGAACAATATGTTTATCAATCGGAAACCCATCGGGGAACCGTCCGGAAAGTCGATGTCACTCAATATATCAGTTGGAAAGAAGGAATCCTGAATTTTGATAAAATGCCTTTGGATGAGTTAGCACGTAAATTGAGCCGTTGGTATGATGTGGAATTCTTTTTCACATCCGAACAATTGAAACAATTGAAATTTTCCGGGGCATTTAAGAAGTATAATGACCTGCATTATGTTTTGAATATCATAGAGGAGCTTACAGATGTGCAGTTTGCTGTAAATAATCGCACGGTTATAGTCAATAAAAAATAAAAATCGGTGCGCGCTTCCAACACGCACCGGAATTCTCCCGAAAAGGAAGAATAATTTTAGTAATTTAATCTACAAATCTATGAAAAAAAATGCGAATTGGCGGTTTGTTATGCGAAAAAACAAGCCGCAAAAATTACTTCGGATTATGAAATTGATTTTTTTGATGTGTGTTTGTATTGTAACATCTGTTTCGGCGAAGTCCTTGGCCCAACAGCGGATTACAATGCAATTGGGCGAGACCGGATTAAAGGCGGTGTTTAAAGAGATCAGCCGGCAAACCAGCAAAACGGTCATATATAATGATGACCTATTGAAATTCGATAAAAAAGTAAGGGCAGATTTTATTGATGTAGAACTTGAAGAGGTCTTGAAACAGGTGTTGAAAGATCAGGGAATGTCCTATAAATTTATGGATGATTATATCATGATTGTCCGTGAGACAGCCCGACCGCAGGCCGTGGAAGAGATTACTTACAAAGGGGTGGTTAAAGATTCGAAAGGCGAACCGCTTCCGGGGGTTGCTGTTGTTGTAAAAGGAACCACTTTGGGTACGGCGACTGACATAGACGGTAGCTATAAGTTGAAAATGGTGAAGAACAAAGCTACTGTTCTGGTGTTCTCCATGATTGGTATGAAGACCAAGGAAGTGACCGTGGGTGACAAGGTGGAGTTCAATATTGTGTTGGAAGAAGAGGCGAGCGAATTGGACGAGGTGGTAGTAACCGGTATCTTCGAGCGGAAAGCCGAGAGTTTTACAGGTTCTACCGTATCCTTGAAAAACGAGGACTTGAAACGGGTGGGCAATGCAAACGTTTTTCAAAGTCTGAGAAACTTAGACCCTTCTTTGATGATTTTTGACAACATGGAGTTCGGTTCCGACCCGAATAAGGATCCGAAGATGACTTTGCGCGGTGCCTCGTCCATTGATATCGGCAGCGAGGATATTGACCTGAAAGGTTCGTATGTGAATGATCCGAACGCACCGTTGTTCATTTTAGATGGTTTTGAGGCTAGTGTGCAAAAAAATCAAGGACTTGGATATGGACCGTATTGCCAGTCTGACGATTTTGAAAGATGCTTCTGCCAAGGCCATTTATGGTTCGCGGGCAGCTAACGGTGTGATTGTCATCGAGACGAAACGTTCGTCGACGGGCGACCTGAACGTGACCTACACGGGCAACGTTACGCTGGAGGTTCCGGACCTGACGTCGTACAACCTGACTAACGCTGCCCAGAAGCTGGAATTGGAGAAGGATTTCGGGCTGTACGAGGTGACTAACCCGAACGACATAAGCGGGGAGGTAAGGCTGTTAGAGCAGTATAACCAGAAATACAAGTCGGTGGTAGCCGGCGTGAATACGGACTGGCTTGCCAAGCCGTTGCGCACGGGCGTGGGGCAGAAGCACAGCCTTTCCATCGAGCTGAACAACAATAACCTGTCGCTGATTGCCGACTTTTCCTACAACCATATCGCCGGCGTCATGAAGGGGTCTACGCGCGATACGTACGACGGATCGTTGCAGGCGTCTTACCGACATAAAAACTTCAATTTCCGGAATATCCTGACCGTGACTTCCAACGTGGCGAACGACAGTCCCTACGGTCTGTTCAGCGAATATGCGGCGATGAACCCGTATTATTCCCCGTACGATACGCACGGGCTGTTGGTGAAGAATGCGGCGTTGTCGGTGGACGGACTGGATACAGACAATTCGGAATTTGTTGCCAACCCGCTTTATAATGCTTCGCTAAGCACTAAAATCGAGAGTCGGTATTTGGACGTGACGAACAACCTCTATGTAGAATGGGCTGTCATGCAGGGCTTGAAGGCAACGCTCCGTTTCGGCATCACCGAAAAGCGGACGAGTGCGGACGAGTTTTATCCGGCCAACCACCTGAAGTTCAATAATTACGAAAAGGATGAATTTGCCCGTAAGGGTTCTTATCAGGCGAATACGGGCCATTTGAAAAAGCTGTCGGGGGACTTCAACGTCCGGTATTCCGTCGCCATTAAGGAACACCACAACCTGTTTACTAATGTCGGGATGAACCTGTCAGACGAGTCCTACGAGGAAATCGTCCACAAGGCGGAAGGTTTCCCGAACGACCGTATGAACGACCTGATTTTCGCTAAACAATACCTGAAAGAATCCAAGCCGGACGGAAAGGAATCTACGATCCGCGATATCGGTTTCCTGGCGGTACTGAACTATTCGTACGACAACAAGTACCTGCTGGACGGTTCGTTGCGGACAAGCGCGTCTTCTCAGTTCGGAAGCGAGAACCGGTGGGGTTACTTCTGGAGCGCGGGAGTGGGCTGGAATATCCACAAGGAGAATTTTATCGACGATAAGATTTTCGATAACCTGAAATTGCGCGGTTCCGTAGGGTATACGGGTAGCCAGAGCCAGGATGCCTACGCTTCCATGGCAACCTACAAATACCTGCTGGACCATACGTACACTGACTATTTGGGTGCGGAACTGAAGGGCATGAAGAACGACGACCTGAAATGGCAGAAGAAGATGGACTACAACGTGGGTATCGACATGAACATCAAACGCCGTTTCTCGCTGACGTTCGACATTTACCGTTCCGTGACGGAGAATACGCTGATCAGTCTGACGCTGCCGCCCTCCAACGGTTTTACCACCGTGCGCGAGAATGTGGGTGAGGTGGTGAACCGGGGGTTCGATATCCGGACTTCGTACACCATCCTGCAGAACATCAAGGAGCGTTCGTTCCTGACGGTGAATGCCAACATTTCCCGTAACCAAAATCGTTTGGGCAAGTTGTCCGATGCTATGAAGAAATACAACGACGACCAGTTGGCACAAGCAGCTGCCACAGGCAACACGGCACCGGTACAACTGTACTACGATGGTGTGTCGATGGACGCCATTTGGGCAGTACGTTCGTTGGGTATTGATCCGCACAACGGGCGTGAAATCTTCTTGAGCAGGACGGGGATGCCTACTTATACTTATAATGCTTCGGACCAGGTGGTGTTGGGTGATGAGAACCCGAAATTCCAGGGTACCGCAGGCCTTAGCTTCGAGTGGCGCGGCTTAGGCGGTAACGCCTCCTTCCGCTTCCAGTACGGGGCAAAGATGTACAACTCCACGTTGGTACAGAAGGTGGAGAATGCCGACCTGACCAAGAACCTCGACATCCGCCTATATGAAGGAGTATGGCGTCCAGGGAACGAGGACAGGATTTCGCCCTACCGCGCTCCACGCTACCGCGACCCGGAGAGCGGCCAGTGGGTGACACCGGAAACGCACCCGAGTTCCCGCTTTGTGCAGAAACGGAACGAACTGTCGCTGTCGAACCTGAGTTTGTATTATGATTTTTATCGGCACGAGTTTTTGAAGAAGTGCAAGATAGAGCGTTTGAGGGTTTCGGCATATGCCAACGAACTGTTCGTGTTGTCCACCATCGATGTGGAAAGGGGAACTTCGTACCCGTTTGCCCGGAGCTTTAATTTTTCGCTGTCCGTAACCTTTTAATTTGAAAAGAAATGAAAAAAGCGATTATGATATTTTGCACGGGAATGTTGCTGCTGGCGACTTCGTGCGAGAATTGGTTGGACGTTAAGCCCAAGGCCGAAATCAAGTGGGACGTGATGTTCGAGACCGAACAGGGGTTCAAGGACGCCTTGATCGGGTGTTATTATAACTTAGCGGACGAGAGCGTCTACGGGGGCGCGTTGAACTGTACCTTTATTGAAGTGCTGGCGCAGCAGTACACTTTAAGCAGTTACACAAATTTCACGTCTGTAGCCCAATACCTTTACCAGAGTACCGCCGTCACATCGTATTCCGATGCCATTTGGTCGAAACTGTACAAGGTGCTTGCCAACGTCAACGCGCTGATCGAGGCTACGGAGGTGAAAGGCGAGGTGATGCACCCCACCATGCGCGCATTGGTAGAGGCTGAAACCCGTTCGCTGCGTGCATATATCTATTTGGACCTGTTGCGGATGTTCACGTGGGGCAATCTTGCCGACCGCCCTGACCGTGCCGACAAGTTGAACGGCCTTGCCATCCCGTATGCCGACACCTACGACAAGAACATCATCCCACAGGCCGAGTTGAAAACCGTCCTGCAAAAGATACATGAGGACTTGGATGCCGCCGTCGAGCTATTCTTGGGTTATGCCCCCGAGAGCAAGATAGCCGTACGCCCGGAAGGCTATACCCCCTACCCCGGTGATGACAATTTTTTCGATGAGAAGGAGAAGACCAAATACCGCATGAACCTGCGCGGCGCCATTGCCACACGGATGCGCCTGAATATGTGGGAAGGGAATTACGACGAGGCATATGAGGACGCCATGACCCTGCAATCTTCCGACTATCCCTTGCAGTGGGTGGCCCAGACGGATCTTCAGGAGGGAACCTCGCAAGACTTGGTCCTTTCCAAGGAAATGCTGTTCGGGCTGAAGGCCTACGACCGTTTCGAACAAATCTGGAAACCGTACTTCAAGCGTATGGATGAAAACGACAATAACCAAAACACCAATTTCTTAGGAATAAGTGAAGAGCACGCCCATGAAATCTACGAACGGGAAGCGGGGTTTGCGGATGCCGACTGGAGATACATCTATTGGTTGGCCGAGAAGAACGACCCGGTGTTCCGTTTGAATAAATACTATGAGACGGAAGACATGACGAACACTAACAACATCACCCTGCTGAAATCCGCCGAGGTTTGCTACACGGAAGCGGAATGCCTGCTGCGCAAGGGCGGGGGAGCCAACAAGGTAAAGGCAGTGGAGGCATTGAACAAGGTGCGCAAGAACCGCGGGTTAGCCTCCATGCTGTTGGAGACAAGTCTTCCGGAAGAAGAAGTATGGAATGAACTGGAGAAGGAATGGCGCAAGGAGTTTATCGGTGACGGGCAGCTGTTCTTCTACTACAAACGAATGGGAGTGACTTCCATTCCCTATACGACCGCCACATGCGATGACAAGGTGTATGTGCTGCCGTTGCCGCAGGCTGAAGTCGACTTCGGCGGAAGCACGGATTTGATAGAGCGTAAATAAAATGATTCATTAAAAAGCGATTAGCATGAACAAGATATCCTATATTTGCCTGTTGCTGACGGTCTTTTGGCTGTCCTCCTGCCAGAAAGAGGAGATCAGGCGGTACGAACAGCGTGCGGGGGTTTATTTCTCCACGTACCAGAGCAGTTTCTCCTTTATTGACCAGCCGGACAGCGACATTGCCATTGTCCGGCTGCCGGTGGACATCACGGGGCTGCCCGCCGACTACGACCGCGAGTTTGCCATCGCCCTCCCCTGGGTGGACACGGTGACAACTGCCGAAGAAGACCAGTACAAAATCGGGAACTGCTTGGTGAAAGCCGGGGAAGGCAAGGGATTTGCCGAAGTGGAACTGTACAAGGACGAGCGGTTGAGGGATTCGGTCTATACGTTGAGGTTTGAAATCCGCAAAACCGCGGATTTCCCGGAGATACGCCTGAACAGGACCATCATGACCCTTTCGTTTACGAACCGGCTGATAAGGCCGGACAATTGGAATCATTTGGGTCTGGGTGATTATTCCACGGCCTGGTGGAGTTTTGTCCTCGGAGTGACCGAAGGGAACAAACTGCCCTATTGGATGGGAGGACCTACCGCGGCACTCAATCCGGATCCTGAATATTACTATATGACATTCAGTGAATTGGGAGCCTGGAAAAGCAGAATCAGTAAGGCATTGGATAAATACAATGCCGACCATCCGGGCGAACCGTTGCGCCACGATGACGGTCTCAAGAAAGGTGAAAAAGTGGAAATGCCGGCTTAATAATCCAAAATACGAAAGAACATGAAGAAGTTATTTTATATATTGATATTGTTCCCGTTGCTCCTAGCCTCCTGCTTCGAGGACGACAGCAATACGGACATTCGGGACATCAATCCGATTGTGATAGATTTGAGTGGCGGAAACCAGTTGCGGGTGAAGCAGATGGATACTCTGAAAGTGGACCCCTTGGTGTATTGCAACGGTGTGCCCGACAGCCGGCTTGCCTTTGAATGGAAACTGATGAATTACGGTGTAACGGTTCCCAGGGTCATCGATACGAACATGTATTGCTGCGCCCAGATTACCGAGCCGGCAGCTTCCAATTATACGCTCCGCCTGACGGTGACGGACAAGACGACGGGGATTTTCCGCATCCAGACTTACAATCTGACCGTGGAAACCAATTTCGCGGAGGGAATATTGATTGCCGACACGAAGGACGGGGGTGCCCACAGCGACCTGAACCTGATTATGAGCCGGGAGGTGAGCCGGAGCCGTTCCAATACAATGGATGACGAGAGCCGCGACGTGTACTATGAATTGTGGAAAAACGTCAACGGACATTCTTTGGAAGGGAAGGTACTGACGGCCATGACCGCATACAGCTACAAGCAATTCTATCCGGTGACTGTCGTCACCGAAAAAAACGTGTATGAAGCCGATTTCAAGACGTATGTGCAGACAGGCATCGGCAACGACATGTTCTATCTCCCCCCGTACTTCAGCGGCGAGCCTATCGTATCGGCCTTTTCGCATTTCGTCACCAATGGCTTGGTGGAACACATTATGGTGAACGGAAGATATTATAGCACCAATCTGCAAAACGATATGAAATTCTTGGATGAGGCTACCGTTGTCAATAATCCCGACTATAACATCACGTTGGCATATATGCCCTATAATTCCTGGACTCAATACCCTGTGTACGGATATGACGCAACGAACAGGCGGATGCTGTTTTTCCGGAATAGTTTCGGCAGTTTCGGCTATCAATTGGACGAACAGACGAATACATCGGGCAAGTTCAATGTCAACGACCTAAGCGATTATGACATCCTTTACTTAGGGCAATGTATGGAAGGAATGACCTTGTTGGCCAAGGACAAGTCCGGCAATTACAAAGCCCTTGTGATGAATCTGGTGGCAGGTAATGTCATTGCGTCGGAGACCAAGATTGCCAAGGCCGTGTATGCGCTCGGTTCGCCTGCCGGTTTTGCGGAAGCCAAATATTATGCCATGGGAGCTAAGGGGAACGCGCTTTATTATGCCACTGAAAACGAGGTGTATGCCGGGCCGATAGACAATTTCGGCACAGCCAAAGTGCAGTGGACGCCGGAACCCGGCGAGACCATCACCGGCATGGAGATGTACAGGTGGCCGGGAGGTAAACACGAATACGAAGATCAGGCAAACGGCAACAAAGCGCAGCAGGATTCGGAGGCAAGGCTTCTTTTTGTCTTCACCAGGACCGGAACGGGCGAAGGCAAGGTGACGGCTATCCCGGTGACCCACACCAATATCGGCACTTTGGAGCAGAACCGTAAATTCCATGTGGTATTCGGCGGCTTCGGCGACATCTTAGGACTTTACAAACAGTACACATATTAAAAAGCAGGAATATGAAAAAATCGATATTATTATTGCTGGCGGTGTTTGTCGTACTCTTTGCAGCGTGCGACGACAACGACGGGGATGCAGGCCTTACTTCCTATGCCGGCAAGGCGGACAGGCGCATCAAGAGCATCACGGGCGAAAATAACGTCTGGGGCAAATACCGGCTGGATTTCTCGTATATGGAGGACGGACGTCTGAAAGAAGGATGGCGCACGGATGCGGAGACGGGCGACACGACGGGTGCGGTAACGGTGCGTTATGACGTGGACTATTTTATCCTGACCGTGACGGATTATGTGCCGGGTGTGGATGAGAAGACAGCAGAGACACTAAAAGAGATGTACCCGGATACATACCTGGATACGTTAAGGGCACGGAGACAGGATATGACGCTTTTCAGCATTGAGCTGAAAGACGGGGAATTCACGAAAAAGCTTTACCGCCCGCGGCGGAACGTGGGCAGCGGTTCTTCGTATGCCGTGACTTATGTGCATGTGGCAGACTATATCCAGATCCCGGACCCGGATATCACCGGGGAGCCGTCGGTCATCCGTTGCTATGATGACGTGTACGGCAGCGGTGGAGATAACAACGCCAGGGAACGGACGCTGAGCAAGTACGAGATGGTACGCACCAACGGCGAAATCACCGGGGTGGTCCGTTATTTGCCGGATTTCTACGTTGCCGGAACATGGAAGAAAGCGGACGAACTATTTTTGTCGCACTATAACGGCGTACTGACGGGTGTGGAGAGCGATACTTACAAGATGCGCCACGGGGCGGGCAAGGCGGTGGTCGCCGAACCCGGCAGGACGCAGACCTATACGCTCGGCAGCGACGGACTTGCCACGAAGATGGAGACGTCGGACGGGGAGACGGCAGCATTCGAGTATGAAGCGGGGAGTGGCAATTTCTACGAGGTGTTTACCCTCCCGCTGGAACGTGTGTTGGGGAAAGTGTGGATTAGATAACGGTTGAATCTTTATAACAAGAAAGAATATGAAAAAGATATGGACAATTATTCCCGCGCTGTTGCTGGCAGCCGCCTGTTCCGATGACGAAAACGGATATTCGGAACCGCCCACCTTATCGGACGCTGATTCGGAAATCACCATTCCTGCCATCCCGGCCGACTGGGCTCCGGGCATGGCTTATAAGCCATACAGCGACGAGCTGCCGGTAGCACCCGGCGTTCCGGTGAACCTGTTGGTCGTCGGCGATGATGAAAGGGCAGCACAGGAGTTGGCTGTGGCCGCCAACGAAGCGTGGATTTGGGATTTTGTACAATACGGCCGGCCGGTGATGTTAGATGTGAACGTCCGGTCCTGCTATTTCCCCAACCATACCGATATCCATACGGCACAGACGGGGAACGAGACGTCATTCAATCCGGAGCATAAGGCGTGCGACGTGGTGGTAGCGGGATTTGAAACGACCAAAATGGCGGTGGCGCAGCGGTACATGCGCCAGCTGGAAGAAGCCTTCGGGGAGGATTACCCGTTGGTGGTGGTACCCGGCGGTGAGAACGACAACGAGTTCAGTCTCGATGCCTGGAGGCTGTGCGTACGTCTCGGAGGCATCGACTGGAAAGAAGACGTGCTGCCCGCTTTTCCGGAATGGGAGGTGGAAGATGAACTGACAGAGGAGCAGGAGGTGTATTACAGACCGGGTAACGTGTGGGCTGCATACGCGGTGCAGAATGTGAATGGATTCGGACGCGCGGAGGACTGGATCGTGGTGGGAACAATCGACGGGTCGGGCAACAAGCCGGGAACGGTGTTGCAGGACCGCTGGATTTGTGCCCCGTATTCCTTTAACCTCGACGATGCCAACGTTCGCTCCTCAGCATTGGGGGCTGCATACGTGGCGAAGATTGCCGCAGAGGTGAAACGCCGCCTGCCGGAGTTGAGCAATGCGGAGATTGCCGACCTGCTTTTCTCCACAGCCGACGATTTAGGTGATCCTGAGGTGTACGGCCGCGGCGTGATCAATCCGGTGAAACTTTGGGAAGAAGTTGCCGCTATGGAAGCACGTAAAGGAAACGACGAACAGAATAACTAAAAAATGAACAACGATGAACAGATATAGATTTATTGCCGTCCTTTCGATTGTCCTTGCCTTTTTGTGGGCTGCGTGCAACGATGATAACGGCATGGGAGAAATTGAAGACCCGGATACCCCGGGCCGCGAGCAAGCAAGCCTCCGCCTGTTGAATAACCGAGCCATCGGCCGGCTCGGCGGAGCGTACTATTGGGCAGTGAAGGCAAACGAGGATTGGCAGGTGGACGACATGGAGTTGCCGGAATGGCTGTCGTTCGACCCGATATCGGGTGAGGCGGGCATTACTTCCGTGACATTGACGGCGGATACGTTGTTTACGGACGAGGCCCGGGAGGCTGTCCTGACTTTCCTGATGGCAACGGATACGGTGGATATCACTGTGCAGCAGTTGGCAGAGGGCGAGATTCCGATGGACGAGACGTTGTGCCGCTTTGCGGATACCCGCGTGTTTGGTGTGGAAGGCGGGGTGTTGAAACGTACGCTGCAAGCCGCGGATACGTGGAGTTTGGCTGTTGCCGAGGGTCGCGAATGGTTGCAAGTGTCCCCGCTGCAAGGCGAAGCCGGCGAAACGGAGCTGACATTCACGGCTACCGCCTCGGACGGGATTATCCGGGTGGCGGTGTTGCAGGTGAATGTGGCGGACACGGTAATTGAGTTGGCGGTGACGCAGAACCTGAATCAGACGCGCCCGCAGATGAGCGTGACGAAAGAGGCGGAAGTAGTAGGCAGGACAGCGGCTTTAGGTGGTAAGTGCAAGTTCTACAGCGATGAGTTGGAAATGGTCGAAGTGGGATTCGCCTACCGTCTGGAAAGCGAAAGCGAGTGGACGAACTTCACCGTTATTGAGGTGGTGGATGCGGAGATCGTTTTTGAGTTTGCCGATACCGTGCGGGATCTGAAAGCCGGCAAAACATACGTCTATGCACCATACGGGGTAGTGTCCGGCAGTGACGAAAAGACGTACGGTGAAGAGTTTACGTTCGAGACGGAAGGACGGGTACCTCCGACGGACGGGGTATGGTATTATGAGAGTTTCGACGGAATGTACGATGCCGGGACCGGTACGTATGCGCAGGCTGCTATCGATAAGAATTACTCATTTTATACTAATGCCGATTTCGAGCAAGGATTTGTGAAGCAAAACCAGCCAACAGCTTCCTACCAATTCTCGCCATTCAGAATAGATTTGGCCAATAATACCAATGCCGGATTTATTTCCGCCTATATCCAGCCGGAAGGGAATGCCTTGGGTTGGCAATTTCCAAGTTGGGCAACACCAGACACGCAGTTTTATGAAGGGGCAAGCGGAAACTGGAAAGCCGTGTCTTCGTACAAAGCGAATTGGTCTTGTACGATTAGTGATTTGGACTTCGAGGGGGCTCCCATGATGCAATTGTCGTTCGGTTGTTATAGTGACAAAGCCAGTCCGATTGAAATTCCATCCTTGAAAGTCTTGATTTCCGAAGACGGTACAAATTGGAAGGAATTGCCGATAAGCTACAATGCAGCAATTACCAATGAGAAACGTTGGAGGCATGTGGTTGCCGATAATATCCCGAATACAACAGTCGCCATCCGGATTCAGTTGGCTGACAGCAGCCGGGTATTTGCCATCGATGATATCAAGGTTGTGGAGAAAAATTAAGACAATCGATTTTGAAAAAAGATATGAATATGAAAAGGTATATTACAACAGGGCTATTGCTGGCGGCTTTTACCGCAGGTATGTCTGCCTGCGACGATGATGTTGCAGAGGTCGTGACACCAAGTCTGGAAGTGAACGAGAAAGTATTATCGTTTGACGAAGAGACTACACAGAAGCTTACCATCGAGGCCAACGGCCGCTGGGACGTGAAGGCCATCAAGGATTCGGCCAATTTTATCATTACCCCTGCCGAGGGGACGGGGCATGGGGAGGTGACGATTACGCTCGACCGGGTGAAGGCGGAGCCGATTAACGGTTATTTGAAAATCACTTATTTGGACGGAACGGACGAGGGGTTGCAGGTGGCACGCGGCGTGAAACTGACGGCACCGGGATTGGATATGAGGGTAGCACCGAGGAATATCACGTTTATCCCGCAGGTGAAATATACGGAGGCTCCCGTCCGGGTCGAATGGGCAGGGCAATGGACGGCGGAGTTGAGCGATACGACGTGGTACAGCCTTGACAGGACATCGGGCGAAGGATTTGGAGAGGTGAACGTCCGGCTCAAGGAGAAGGCATATAAGAAGGCCAAGGAGGTGGAGTTGTATATCATCCCCGCAGAGTATCCGAAAGTAAAAGTACCGGTAAAAATCGGGCGGAAGATTGATGATTTCCAAAACGGAAAGTATGTGACGCTGAACAAGGCTTCGGTGGGCAAAGGAATTGATATTGTGTTCGTCGGGGACGGGTTTACGGCAGAGGACATGAAGGAGGGAGGCAAATGGCAGCAATCGTTGGATACAATTAATACTTATATGTTTGAAATAGAACCATTCAAGAGCTATCGCAACCACTTTAATGTATATGCCATTGCACATCCTTTCGAAGGGTCGCTTTATGTGGATACGGTGGTGAAAACTCCTTTGTGTACGTATGACAGGACACAAACGAGCGTTGACAATGCTTTGAAAAGGGATCTTAGGGCCATTTCCGAGTATGCTTTTAAGAATACACCGGTGTCGGCCGAAAAAGAGAATTTCTCGCAGATGGTAGTCTGTTTATGGATCAATGCGGATGCGTCCAGTTATGGCGGTGTCTGTTCGACCAATATGGCATTCCCTCAAGATTCGTGGTGTATGGCGATTGCTCCTTGCGGTATTTTTGCTGATTTTTGCAAGCGCAGTATTTTTACCCATGAATTGTTAGGACATGGTTTTGGAGGATTTCTTGATGAATATTTTTCCGGCAACAAGGATTTTCCGGAAGAGGGAGCACAACAGCAAATGGGCATCTGGAAAGAGCGTGGTGTGAATATGAATGTTTGTTATTCCGATAGCGACCCTGAAAGGATTCCCGCCAATTGGTTTGCATTATCGCAATTGGATGAATACAAGGATTATGTCGGTTTTTGGGAAGGTGCATTCAATCATGGCCGCAAGATATGGCGCAGCACGAACCACAGTGTGAT
>ENA-ORTW01003095-ORTW01003095.1-human-gut-metagenome-genome-assembly--contig:-NODE-3095-length-14573-cov-3.075837_pt1 | contig 14573 bp, 10 predicted proteins | sample MGYA00242072_ERZ509193 | MGnify/ENA primary metagenome ERZ509193 (study PRJEB26280, sample SAMEA2338813) | human gut metagenome | biome: human gut; feature: human-associated habitat; material: faeces... | reverse complement strand
GTCAACAGCGCAACACGCCGTTGGACCTGAAATCCATTTATGTCCGCAGCGATGCCGGAGAGATGATCCAGCTGGACAACCTCGTCACGCTGAAAGAAGACGTTGCCCCGCCTCAGTTGTATCGTTACAACCGCTTTGTGTCGGCAACGGTTTCCAGCGGCCTCAACAAGGGCTATACGATCGGTGACGGCCTGGACGAAATGGACCGTATCGCCTCGGAGACGTTGGACAACAGTTTCCGTACGGCTCTGTCGGGCGAGTCGAAAGAGTTCCGCGAAAGCTCGTCCAGTTTGATGTTTGCCATGATCCTCGCGCTGTTCATGATCTATCTGGTCCTGGCCGCGCAGTTCGAGAGTTTCAAAGATCCGCTGGTCGTGATGTTCACGGTTCCGCTGGCTATTGCGGGGGCGTTGATCTTTATGAGCTATTCAGGCGTGACCATGAATATATTCAGTCAGATCGGTATCATCATGCTGATCGGTCTGGTGGCAAAAAACGGTATTCTGATCGTAGAGTTTGCCAACCAACGCCAGGAAGCGGGATTGAGCATGGCAGAAGCGATCCGCTCGGCATCCACACAGCGTCTGCGTCCGATCCTGATGACCAGTATTTCGACGATCTTAGGATTGGTTCCGCTGGTATATGCTTCGGGCGAAGGGGCACAAGGACGTATCGCGATGGGTATCGCCGTAGTGGGCGGTATGATCGTTTCGACATTCCTTACCCTGTTTATCGTCCCGGCGATGTACAGCTTTATTTCCACGGACAGACAATCGAAAATTAATAATTAAGAATTAAAAATTAAGAAATAAGGCTATTGAGGATGAAGAGGTTTCTTTTATTAATATGTATAGCATTTACGGTCGTCCCGGCCGAGGCGCAACGGGTGTTCAGCCTGGACGACTGCATCCAGACCGGATTGGAACGCAATTATTCCATCCGCATCATCCGTAACGAACAGCAGATCAGCGACAACAACGCCACTCCCGGCAATGCCGGCTACCTGCCGACCGTCGACCTGAGCAGTGGTTTTAGCGGCACGCTTAACAATAACAATAACAAGTTGTCCGACGGAACGACAGAAAAAACGAACGGCATCCACAACGAGACGGCAGACATCGGCCTGAATGTGAACTGGACCGTCTTCGACGGATTAGGCATACAGGCCACTTACGAAAAACTGAAAGAGTTACAGAACTTGGGAGAATTGAACACCCGAATGACAATCGAGGATTTCGTTGCCGACCTTTCGAGCGAATACTACAACCTGATCCGCCAGAAGATCCGCCTCCGCAACCTCCGTTCTACGCTCGAACTGTCCCGCGAACGTCTGCGTATCGTGGAAGAGCGGTATTATATCGGCTCGATGTCCCGCCTGGACCTCCAACAAGCGCAAGTCGACTTCAATGCCGACAGCTCCAACGTCCTGAACCAGTTGGAACAAGTGCATACTTCACGTATCCGCCTGAACCGGCTGATGGCATTGGAGGATGTGGAGGAACAAGTACTGATCAAGGACTCCCTGATTACCCCCAACCCGTTTTTAGATGAAGTGGAACTATGGAAAAGCACGCTTACCTCCAATTCATCTCTGCTGATCGCCAAGAAGAACCAGGTGATTTCCGAGCTGGACTACAAAAAGATCAAGAGCCGTAACTATCCGTATGTCAAATTGAATGCCGGATACGGCTACACGGCGAACTGGTACGAGGTAGGAACGACCGACCTCCAGCGCCGCCTCGGCCTCAACTACGGGGTGACGGTCGGCATCAACGTATTCGACGGTTTCAACCGGAAACGCGAACAACGGAATGCCCGGATACAGATTCAGAACCAAGAATTGCGCACACAAGAACTCGAACTGGGATTGCGTGCCGATATGAGCAACTTCTGGATGGCTTATCGCAACAACCTGGACTTGTGGAGCCTGGAAAAAGAGAACTTGGTCGCGGCACAGGAAAACTACCGGATTGCGATCGACCGCTATAAACTGGGCGACCTGTCCGGTATCGAATTGCGTGAAGCCCAGAACAGCCTGCTGGAAGCAGAAGAGCGCCAATCCATCGCCGAATATTCCACCAAGATATGCGAAATCTCCCTTTTGCAGCTTAGCGGAAAGATCATGGATATGTTCCATGAAAATGATTAACTTTGCAGAGTTAACGATTTTAGATTTATGATTTATGATTTATGATTGAGGTTCACAAATCATAAATCATAAATCATAAATCATAAATCATAAATCATGCGCATCATCCCCAAAGCTAATTCACTAAGAAAAGGCATACTTTTATACAGAGGCATCCGTTACCGCAAAGGCTTCGGGGTTCATTCCCCCTTTGTCTTCAACCTGATCACTAAAGTGATTGAGGAGCGTTGCCAATACTATAGCTTCTACGACATCGAACTGATCCGCAAGCAGCTGCTTTTCCAAGATGACGAGATCACTTATCCCGACCGCCAGCAAAAGGGGAAGATGCGCCGCCGCACGATCGGCCGGATTGTCGAACGCGAAGCGATACGGCCCAAGCACGGCGCCTTACTTTTCCGTCTTGCCAACTATTTCAAATCAAAACACATCCTTCAGTTCGGCCCTTCCATGGGCCTGTCCACTTTGTATCTGACTTCATATGCATCCGATCTGAAATGTATCGCTCTGGAAAACGTACCGGAGTTTGCCTCCATCGCCCGTATCGCTTTCGGCAAAGCCGCCCGTAACCCGGTCGACCTGCGTGTCGGAAGCTACAAAGATTTACTACCGAAAGCCTTGAAAGACATGGAGCAACTCGATTTTGTCTTTTTCAACACCCTGTATGAGCAGCAAAACAATAGCTGGCTGTTTGAGGAATGCTTGAAACATGTGCACGGCGATACGGTTTTTGTCTTCGAAGGCATCAAAACCAGCCGCAAAATGCGCGAATTCTGGCGGGAAGTATGCTGTCATCCCGAAGTAACGGTGACGATCGACCTGTATTCAATGGGAATCGTGTTTTTCAACAAGAAGTTACACAAGAGGGATTATATCGTCTATTTCTGACTCTTTATCCAAAGATACAAACAAATTGATTTTTGACTTATACATCCGTCTATCACCTCATCGACTGCAATGCTCGATTTGATCTGTGACCGTGATAATAATAGGAAACAATAACAAATATGCAAATAAAAATATACAGACCATACGCTAACTTGAATAAAAGTATTATAGAGTGATAGAGGCCATACTTCTAGCTTTAAACTATAAGGTCATAGAGTTTTTGACCTAAGTCGAATACCTTTTCGACCTTAGTGAAAAAGGTTTTCGACCATAGGCAAAAAGGTATTTGACTTAGGCCGAAAATAAAAAAGGATATAGGACAAAACGTAAACATCTATATATTAGCACACAAAAGTTTTCCGCAATCTCCTTATTTGTCATGCCTTTCACCACACAAATCACGATCTCTTTCTCTCGTTGACTAAGCGCTTCCTGACTGTCAACCTCCTCTTCTTCCGAAACCAGATTCAGCAGTCCATGAATCTTTTTAGAAAGAATATCCAAGTCATCGAAGATGGAAATAGACTCATCGTATTTACTCAGCAAAGAGGCATCTACAAAAGAAGTAACCAAGGCAATCAAACGTATTTTCTTGCCAGCAGTTTCTTCCCGGAACCGACTCACATCAAAGTAATCACCAAAAGCAGGATTTACAATCAACATTTCCGGGTACTGCGTACGCAGACAATCATTCAGAGCTTCAACTGAAAGTAATTCAATAGGCTGCACCTTCACATTAGGAAGGCGCTTCAAGGCAGTGGTCAGCCCCCCTCGAATAATTACTGAGGTTTCGGCAATCGCTATTCGAACGGCTTCGTTATTTTTCATTTTCCCTAATCCTCCTTTCCAGCTTCAGAATGGCAGGAACAAAAATATAATCTTCAACTTTACAATGAGATTCCAAACCGGCCTCACAAGCATATATATCGAAAAGAGCCGCGTTCAACAGATTCTCATTGGTTTTGGCTGGACAATATTTAATGATGATATTCTTCAGCTCTGTCAGCTTCTCTCCCACTTGGTCATGATGTTTGGAGAATGTGCTGATCTGATAATTTCTGGGAGCATTGCCATTTATCAGCGCATCCACATACTTAAATACCGTTTTCTCTTCGTAGTCCATATGCTTACGCACTTCCCGTGTATATTCATCGAAGAATTTGAGGATCAGAAAAGCGACATCATCCTGTGAGCAGTCAATTGCTTCAATCAATTTACGACGAATCGCAGGGAGAGAAAAGTCCAGGAAATAAATATGGGCTTGCCGCAGATAATCAATCAGTGCAGGAATAGAAATATCCTCACTGCTTCCATCCATTCGGGAGAAACCTTCAGACATAAAATTGACTACAATCAGGAAAGTCCGGCAATCTACTCCATTGAGCTCACAGACTTCTTTCACTGTCTTGTCACCAAATCCCAACGAAAGACCGAAACGGCTCATCACTTGTAACAAGGAATAGTTATCACTGATGAGATCGATCATCTTATCAGTTGGTTTGTATTTTTGCAAATTATCCATTTACACCTATTTATATTAGCGACTGCAAAGAAACGGAATATTTCGAGGATATGCAATCACCACAAATAGGTATTTTCACTGTTTACAGTTTTCCAAATACTAATTACATGTTACTAATTTATAACAGGAGTGTAGGCTGGCTATTCTTTTTTTAGTAATTTTGTCGCTATCAATCTGTAATCAGTAATTCATAATTAAAAATATGGCAAACGAACTCGAACTGAAATACGGCTGCAACCCGAATCAAAAGCCTGCCCGTATCTTCATGAAAGAAGGCGAACTACCTATTGAGGTATTAAACGGACGCCCCGGTTATATCAATCTGTTGGATGCATTCAACAGTTGGCAACTAGTAAAAGAACTGAAAGAAGCTACCGGCCTTCCGGCGGCTGCATCATTCAAACACGTCAGCCCGGCAGGGGCTGCTGTTGCCGTAGAAATGAGCGACACGCTGAAGAAAATCTATTTTGTAGATGATGTAAAACTATCGCCACTGGCTACTGCCTATGCACGTGCACGTGGTGCCGACCGTATGTCTTCTTACGGAGACTTTATCGCATTGTCCGACACTTGTGACGAAGAAACAGCACGCATCATCAACCGTGAAGTATCCGACGGCGTCATTGCTCCTGACTATACTCCCGAAGCACTGGAGATTCTAAAGAATAAAAGAAAAGGAACCTATAATGTAATAAAGATAGATCCTGCATACCGCCCGGCTCCTATCGAACATAAAGATGTATTCGGAGTAACTTTCGAACAAGGAAGAAACGAATTGAAGATCGATGAAAGTCTTTTGAAAGAGATGCCTACGCAGAACAAGGAAATCCCGGCTGATGCAAAACGCGACTTAATCATTGCCTTAATCACTTTAAAATATACACAATCCAATTCTGTATGTTATGCCAAAGACGGACAGGCAATCGGTATTGACGCAGGCCAACAGTCACGTATTCACTGTACGCGCCTGGCAGGAAATAAAGCAGATATCTGGTATTTACGCCAACACCCGAAAGTGATGAACTTGCCATGGATTGAAAAAATCCGTCGTGCAGACCGTGACAATACGATTGACGTTTACATTTCGGAAGATTATGACGACGTACTGGCAGACGGTATCTGGCAACAGTTCTTCACTGAAAAGCCTGAAATACTGACACGCGAAGAAAAACGGGCATGGTTGGATACGATGACAGGCGTAGCTTTAGGATCAGATGCATTCTTCCCATTCGGAGATAATATAGAACGCGCACACAAGAGTGGCGTCAGCTATATTGCACAACCGGGCGGATCAGTACGTGACGATCATGTGATTGGAACTTGCGACAAATACAATATGGCAATGGCATTTACAGGCATCCGCTTGTTCCACCATTAAAAAGATCGACCATTTTTTATTCCATATATCCCCATTTATAATGAGAAGGAGACAAATCTTCCATTATAAATGGGGATTTCCTATTTCTTTAAGACCCTCTATCTTTGCAGCGTTACATTTAAAAACGAATCAAAGATGAATAAAATTGGTGTATTTTATGGTTCCACAACAGGAACAACAGAAGACCTTGCCCGTCGAATTGCAGAGAAATTAGATGTACCATCGGCAGATGTATTTGATGTATCCAAGCTAACAGAGGCATTAGTCAATGAATATGATGTATTGGTGCTCGGCTCTTCCACATGGGGAGCAGGCGAACTTCAAGATGACTGGTACGATGGAGTAAAAGTTTTAAAGAAGTGTGATTTATCCCACAAATCTGTAGCCCTGTTCGGTTGCGGCGACTCTGACTCGTATAGCGACACATTCTGTGACGCAATAGGTATTCTTTATGAAGATCTGAAAGATACCCACTGCAAATTCTGTGGAGCAACAGATACTGCAGGCTATACCTTCGATTCTTCCATTGCCGTCGTAGACGGTAAGTTTGTAGGTCTTCCACTTGACGAAGTCAACGAAGATAGCAAAACAGACGAACGTATCAGCGCATGGGCCGAACAAGTGAAACAAGAAATTAGCTAATTTTACCTTAACATAAAAAGAATACTTTGCATCATGGCAACTGAAAGAATCATCCCCGGCGAAATCCGAATTTTTCTTAATCATATTTATGAGTTTAAGAAAGGCGTACGCAACATGGTACTTTACACAATGAGTAAAGAGCACGAAGAATTTGCCATCCGCCGATTGAAAAATCAAAAGATCAGTTATATGATACAGGAAGTAGGTACCAATAAAATCAACCTGTTTTTTGGAAAGGCAGAATGTATGGAAGCCATGCGGCACATCATCATCCGTCCTTTAAACCAACTGACTGCTGAAGAAGATTTTATTTTAGGAGCCATGCTGGGATATGACCTTTGCCAGCAATGCAAACGATATTGCAGTAAAAAAGAAGGTATAAAGATGGCAGTTTAAGCGATAACCTTAGCATAAGTTTAGCTTTGTTTGTATGTAGTTTGTCTGAGTTGAATCGTTTCTGAAAAGGTAGTTTCCTGATGGTAGATATACTCAAGGAAACTGGTTGTAGAAGAAACGATTCGCTCAATTACAAACAAAATCGGTGACACTATGAAATAATAAAGACAACTCTACACACTAACAACAGACAAAGGTGTATATCAGTAAAAATTATCATACTGAAATACACCTTTGTCTGTTTTATTTTATCTACTACTATATTTTTTTTACTCTTTAGATTAAAATTACCTACATATACTGAATTTAAGAAACAACTATGCCTAATATTAGGTATTGCCACATTTTTTAACCTAATCTAACTTTGCAGCCGATAAAATTATTAAAAAGATGAGAAAAATAACAGCAATCGTTATTCTTAGTCTCCTACCTTCTCTTACAATTCCAGCACAGGAGACAAAAGAAATTTCCAAAAGTAGTAATTCTTCTTCTACAGAAGAATATACAAAATTCCGTTTTGGAGGATACGGTGAAATGGTCGCTAATTTTAAAGATTATGGCATCAACCGTTTCTATGGAGGAAACGATGGTAATCCAAAGAAAAACAGGAATACCATTTCAATTCCCCGTTTCGTTTTAGCTTTTGATTATAAGTTCAATTCCAAATGGATACTCGGTGCAGAGATTGAGTTCGAATCTGGTGGAACAGGTACAGCTTTCGAATTAGAAAACACCGAAAACGGTGAATACGAAACAGAAGTTGAAAAAGGAGGTGAAGTAGCTATCGAACAATTTCACATCACACGTTTAATTCACCGCTCCCTCAATGTACGTGCCGGACATATTATTGTTCCGGTAGGATTGACTAACGCACACCATGAACCGATCAATTTCTTCGGAACTTCACGCCCGGAAGGTGAAACAAGCCTTTTGCCTTCTACCTGGCATGAAAATGGTCTGGAAATCTTTGGTTCTTTCGGAAAAGGGTATGCAAGCTTCGATTACCAAGCTATGGTGGTAGCAGGCCTGAACCCTAATGGATTCGATCGTAACACATGGGTAGGTAGTGGCAAACAGGGAATCTTTGAGGAAGACAACTTCACTTCTCCCGCGTATGTATTTCGTTTAGATTATAAAGGAGTTCCCGGTTTACGTGTAGGTGCATCATTTTATTATTGTGCAGATGCAGGAGCCAACTCTGATAAAGAACAGACTTATGCAAACTATGGAAAAATTCCGATAAGAATCTTCACCGCAGATGCACAGTATCGCAATAAATATGTAACGGCACGCGGTAATATCTTATATGGAAATTTAGGAAATTCATTAGGAGTAAGTCAGGCAAATGTCAAATTATCCAATAAATCGCCTTACAGCCGTCTGGCTCCGGTAGCGAAGAATGCCGTAAGTTATGCAGCAGAAGCCGGCATTAATATCCGCTCGGTCTTCGGAGGCAATAAAAAGATTCCGGTAATCTATCCATTTGCCCGCTATGAATACTACAACCCACAAGAGAAAGGGGAAAAAGGGCAAACGATGGAAAAACGTTGCCAAGTAAGTATGTGGACAGCGGGATTAAATTGGTACGCTTTGCCAAACTTAGTGATAAAAGCAGACTATGCAACCCGCCAGATTGGTACAAATAAAGTTTTTGGCGTATCAAAGTCATACAACAGTGAAAACGAATTTTCTATTGGAATTGCCTATATAGGATGGTTTATTAAGAAATAACAAATAATCAATTATTTAATTTTTATATGATGAAAACAAAATTCTTTTATGTCGCAGCCCTAATATTGGGATTAGCATTCACAACAACTTCTTGCAGCAGTGATGATGACAACCCAACAGTAGATCCTGCCAATATTGATTACACTCCTGAAAACGCATCAAGCTGGCATAACTACATGAGAAATGTAGCAGCACTTCTAAAAACAGATGCAACCAATCTCTACAACGCATGGAATTCAAGCTATAAAGGAGGTGAAAGCTATGCTTCCCTGTTCAAGGCTCATAGTGGCTCTCCTTACGCAAGCGCCTTGAGCTGTGTGGAAGAAATCGTGGATAAATGCGCGGAAATTGCCAATGAAGTCGGTACTGCCAAAATTGGTGACCCATACAACTTGTATAAAGCCGGAAATACTGAAGAAGCATTATATGCTGTGGAATCCTGGTACAGCTGGCATTCTCGTGATGACTATACCAATAACATTTATTCCATCCGGAATGCATATTACGGTTCTTTAGACGGTAATATAAATGCTAATTCTTTATCTACTGTTATCGCCGGTGCTAATTCATCATTAGATACCAAGATAAAGAATGCTATCCAAAAAGCGGCAAAAGCCATTCAGGATATTCCGCAACCTTTCCGTAATCATATTCCCAGTAACGAAACGGTAGCAGCTATGGATGCTTGTGCAGAGCTGGAAAGTATACTGAAGAATGACTTAAAATCCTATATTGCAAATAATAGCAACAATATCAATACGGACGCAGTACTTAATCCTGTAGTAACACAATATGTAGATGCAGTAGTAGTGCCTACCTACAAAAGTTTGAAAGAAAAAAATGACGCTCTCTACAATGCAGTAATAGTCCTTGCAGACAATCCGTCAAATAGTGCTTTTGAAACAGCTTGTGATGCTTGGATCACTGCCCGTGAACCATGGGAAAAGAGCGAAGCTTTCTTATTCGGTCCGGTAGACGAAATGGGACTTGATCCTAACATGGACAGCTGGCCTTTGGATCAGAATGCTATTGTACAAATACTGAATTCTCAAAGTTGGAGTGATCTCGAATGGAGTGAAGGTGATGATGAAGCTGCTGTCGAATCGGCACAAAATGTACGCGGTTTCCACACATTGGAATTCCTTCTCTACAAAAACGGTGAACCACGTAAAGTACAATAAAGCTTTATCTTAGCTAAGATATTATTGAGAAGTAAAGGTTGGAATTCAATGATCCACCTTTACTTCTTTGGTATGTTTAAAACATATTATTGAAACAAAGTCAATAAACAATGAATCACTTTCTAAAATATTCATTCTCTTTCTTTTGCCTGTTGGCATGCTCTGCCTGTAATGATGACGGAATTGACATATTGGATATCGAGATTCCGGAGGGCTATGCTCTATCAGCCGGAACATCAACTATTTTCTTGAATTCGTCTGTTGCTTATGACACGCCTGCAGATTGGATAACAGGAGCATACGATGTACGTTTCACCCGAGGTGACAGACTATATGACGATGTACGTACAAGTAACAACGGTCATGGCGGCGGACTTGGTCCCGTTTATGCCGGTTATTCGTGCGGCAGTTGCCACCGGAATGCGGGACGTACCAAACCCTCTTTATGGACAGAGGGTGGATCGGGCAGCTATGGATTCTCTTCCATGCTAGTCTACATATCCCGTAAAAACGGAGCTTTCTTTCAAGATTATGGACGTGTGCTTCATGACCAGGCAATCTATGGAGTGCAACCGGAAGGCAAACTGTCTGTGGAATACACTTACGAGACATTTTCTTTCCCTGATGGAGAAGCCTACACACTTTGCAAACCCAATTATACTATATCTGAATGGTATGCCGAAGAAATCAAACCGGAAGATTTGTTTTGTACCGTACGTATTCCATTACGCCATGTAGGCATGGGGCAAATGATGGCACTAGATCCTGTTGAAATTGAAGCACTTGCAGCAAAAAGTAATTATCCCGAATATGGAATCAGCGGACGATGTAATTACATCACCGAACGCGGAGTGAGAAGTCTGGGATTGTCCGGCAACAAAGCTCAACATGCCGATTTAACTGTAGAATTGGGATTCTCCAGTGATATGGGCGTTACCAACAGCCGCTATCCGGAAGAAATCTGTGAAGGACAAATACAAGTAAACCAAGGTAGCATGATGGGGCTTTCTTACGACCAACTGGATGTCAGCACAGAAGAGATGGAAAACGTAGATCTCTATATGCAAAGTCTTGGTGTTCCCGCCCGGCGTAATGTAAACGATCCGCAAGTAATCAAAGGGGAACAGAACTTCTATAAAGCCAAATGTCATCTCTGTCATGTGACCACTTTACACACTAAGACACGTGGTAGTGTTTTATTAAATAATACTCAACTCCCGTGGTTAGGCGGTCAAACGATTCACCCTTATTCTGATTATCTATTACATGATATGGGTTCTGAAATTATGGGAGTCGGACTGAACGACAACTATATAAGCGGGCTGGCACGTGGAAACGAATGGCGTACTACCCCTCTTTGGGGAATCGGCTTACAAGAAAAGGTCAACGGACATACTTATTTCTTGCATGACGGACGTGCCCGCAATCTGACAGAAGCCATCATGTGGCATGGCGGAGAAGGAGAAGCATCAAAGAACTTATTTAAGAATATGAGTAAGGAAGACCGGGATGCGCTGATTGCATTTTTAAATTCACTTTAAACTAAAAGTAGTATATATAAAGTAATTATGAAGAGATTTATAATCATTGCCATGCTGACTGCCATAATGCCTTTGGCCGCTATGGCACAACATGAAGAAGATACAGAAAATGGTGTAGTATCATTAGCTGGAAGAGAAGGATTCACTATCGAAACCAAGAAAGGAGATTTTGTATTCAAACCCTATCTGCTCGTACAGACCAGTGCAAACTTCAATTGGTACGACGATGAAGGACTGGATAAAGCATACAATCAAGATAACATAGCCAACTCCGGATTTTCAGTTCCTTACGCCGTACTCGGATTCACCGGAAAGGCTTTCGATAAAGTATCTTTCAACCTTTCCATAAATGCGGCAGCCAGTGGAGGCGCATTACTTCAACAAGCCTGGTTTGATGTTCAACTGAAAAAGCAGTTTGCCATCCGGGTCGGTAAATTCAAAACTCCGTTTTCACATGCCTACCTGACAACACTGGGAGAAACATTGTTACCTAGTTTGCCAGTATCACTGACTGCTCCCGTTATCCTCCCCTATTCTTTGAATGCGGTAACACCCAATATTGGCACCGGATTCGATTTAGGTGTAGAGATTCACGGTTTGGTAGCTGATAAATTCGGGTATGAAATCGGTTTATTCAACGGTACGGGTGCAGCGGTAAATACAGCAACAAAAACATTTAGTGATGACTGGCACATTCCGTCTTTACTGTACGCCGGACGTTTCACCTATATGCCTAAAGGAGTGATGCCCGCTACACAGGGAAATCCGAACAGGCTGAATGAAGACAAAATCATGTTTGGTATTTCTACCTCTATCAATGTAGAAAGTGAAAATGAAAGTACCAATGATTATCGTGCCGGATTGGAGTTTGCAATGCTAAAGAACAAACTTTACCTGGGTGCTGAAGTCTATTATATGAATGTTGGCTTCACAAAAAGACAAAAGATTTCCGAGTCATATAATTACCTGGGCGGCTATGTACAAGGTGGTTACTTCGTTGCCCCCCGTCTGCAAGCAGCTGCACGCTATGATTTCTTCAACCGTAACGGAATGGACACCAATGGTTTTCTAAATATGCCAGCCGTGGGTATGAACTATTTTTTCAAGAACTGTAATCTGAAGTTACAAGCGATGTACCAGTATATTGCCCGTAAAGGTCATGATACCCAACTTGATCGGGATAACGACGATTTAGGTTTGGCAGTACATTCGGCCAGTATTCTACTTCAGTATACATTCTAAATAGCACAAGAAAGGATTTGTTTATGAAAAAATACATTCTTTTCGGAGGTTATCTACTGTTATTGGCATATATCACATCATGCGATGACGGACGTATTTACGAAAAGACAGAGACCCTATCAGAAGAAGGACGCACGCTGAAGATGAGCGGTAAGATCAATGGTATCAGTAAATGGCCCGATGGTTATAGTGTTGTAGTGGCAGGCTTCAATGATGAGAGCGAGTATGCCGTTGTCACCAAAACAATTCCGGCGGTCGAAGATGATGAGATCCAGGTTACGATGACAGGAGTCAGTGATAAAGTAACCACTATTGAATTGTGCGTTATTAATAAATTGAGAAAACGAGTTATCAGTTTTCAGTCAATGGACGACCTTACAGCAGTTGACGACACCATCCTTATGGATGTGGGAACTGTAAATGTAGGTATGTACCATGGCATTCAAGAAAAAGTATTTAATACGACATGCGCACACTGTCATGGCGGAAGTAGTTCGGCAGCAGCCAACCTGTATCTGACAGAAGGCAAAAGTTACGAGGCACTGGTCAACCGCCCGTCGAAGAAAGTAGATGGCATGTTACTCGTCAAGCCGGGCAGTGCGCAAGAAAGCGTATTGCACACATTATTGAATACCACTATTAGTTCAACCTGGGGATACGATCACTCAAAAGAAATAGTATCATCTCCGATTTTGACCCTTATTGACGACTGGATCAATAACGGTGCGCAAGAATAAATAGTTATTTACCCAACTGATATGAACAACAAAAAACAACAGAATATTCAGTCTGAAAAGACGCTAACAGAGATTTTTAAATATAATGCAGGAGGAGAAGCTTCAGAGTATCATATTATCATTCATTCTACTAAACCGGAAGATACATACGAAGAACAGCTGAATGCAGTATTAAACACCTACGATTATTTACTTACCCAAGAATTGAAAGGAGCAGTTGCCATCCTCAAACGTTATTTCCTTAGTGACGCTGCCAATCAGGCAGATACACTACTGGCATTGACAACCGAAGGTTCGGACTGCGCACTTTCCATTGTGGAACAGCCCCCGCTGGACGGAACAAAAATAGCCTTATGGGTTTACCTGTTGACAGATGTACAGACACAAGTCTTACATAACGGGCTTTTTGAGGTGAAACACAGTGCCTATCGCCACTTCTGGGGCGGTAGTGCATTCAATCGTGCCGCCAATTCGGAATACCAGACCCGTCTATTATTGAACGACTATGTGATGCAACTCATGGAACAAGGTTGTAAACTGGCAGACAATTGTATCCGTACATGGTTTTTCGTGCAAAATGTAGATGTGAATTATGCCGGAGTAGTGAAAGCACGTAATGAAGTTTTCGTCACCCAAAACCTGACAGAAAAAACACATTATATTTCCAGCACAGGCATCGACGGCCGGCATGCCGACCCGAAAGTACTGGTACAAATGGATACTTACGCTGTAGCAGGAATGCAACCGGAACAGATTCATTTCCTCTATGCTCCTACCCATCTGAACCCAACTTATGAATATGGAGTAAGCTTTGAACGTGGCACGTATGTAGATTATGGAGACCGCCGACAGGTATTTATTTCAGGAACGGCAAGTATCAACAACAAAGGCGATGTGGTATATCCCGGCAACATCCGCAAACAGACAGAACGAATGTGGGAGAATGTGGAAACCCTGTTGAAAGAAGCGGACTGCACGTTTGAAGATTTGGGACAAATGATTGTATATCTGCGTGACATAGCCGACTATACAGTTGTTAAAGCAATGTATGACAAACGTTTCCCACATACTCCTAAAGTATTTGTTCATGCTCCGGTATGCCGTCCCGGATGGTTGATTGAGATGGAATGTATGGGAGTGAAAGAATGTAAGAACAAGGAATACGC
>ENA-ORTW01003088-ORTW01003088.1-human-gut-metagenome-genome-assembly--contig:-NODE-3088-length-14600-cov-4.563149_pt1 | contig 14600 bp, 18 predicted proteins | sample MGYA00242072_ERZ509193 | MGnify/ENA primary metagenome ERZ509193 (study PRJEB26280, sample SAMEA2338813) | human gut metagenome | biome: human gut; feature: human-associated habitat; material: faeces... | reverse complement strand
CGCAGCAGCTGACGGCAGATGAACTCCTCATCCACCGGCAGGCCCGGCGGCACATCCCGCAGCAGCACTCCCACGGCGGGACCGTGGGACTCCCCGAATATGGTATAATCCATCATGTCAAGTGTTCCACCTTTCCACCCAGTTGGGCATAGTCCCGCCAGAAGGCCGGGTAGGATTTGGCGGTGCAGTCCGCTCCCCGCAGCACCACCGGCTCCCGGCAGAAGGGGGCGGCGCAGGCCGCCAGCATAGCCAGTCGATGATCTCCGGCGCTCTGCACCTCGCCGCCCTGAAGACACGCCACGCCACGGATGACAATTCCATCCGTTGTCTCCTGTACCCGGCCGCCCAAGGCCGTCAGCAGGGCCGCCGTGGCCGCCAAGCGGTCGCTCTCCTTATGCCGCAGGCGGGCAGCATCTGTAAAGTTCGTTTCCTTGTCAGGCCGCAATGCCGCCAGCAAGGCCAGCGGCGGCAGCAGGTCCGGGTTCTCCCGGAGGGATACCTGTTGGGGAAGCTCCCGGCATAGCGTCAACGCCCTGCGGTCCCCCTGCCAGGAGTCCTGCCGCAGACCCGTTACCGTGATGCCTTGCCCCAGCGCCGCCAGCACCAGCAGAGCGCCAGCCAAGCAAACGCGCCCACCCGCGAAGATACCAAACGCGCGCGACTTCTCCTCACCGCCATTGATAGCAATACACCCCCTCCTATACCCTCCCCCAGCCCGGCGGCGGGTCCTCCCGGCGCAGACGAGGACCTTTGCGGGTTCGAGAGCGCAAAAATTGATTAGGTGCGATGCAATTTTTCCATTTCCGGCGGGTCCGGGCGAAAAAATGGAGGGGGGTCAAAAAATATGGAACGCGCACGCGGGCGGGGGCGTGCGAGGGAAAGGAACACCGGCGGCGGAAAATATTTTTTGCGAGTTAGCAACTTTCGCAGGTTTTCCGTGTTACATTGATATTGTGCAGTAATGGCTCATGGAGAAATCCATGGGCCTTTTTCATTGGCGGGGGCCGCTGTGGTCGTGGAAAACCAGGCGGGTTTCGCATCCTTTACCGCTGAAAGGGTCAGGGTTCAAGTCCCCTCTGGCCGCAGGCGGCACCGAATGGAAAACGTCCTGCTGCCGCCGGAGGTCTGCGCTCATGCGCGGAAGTATCCGCTGCGCGGAGGAGGTAGGCGGAGCGGGACAGACTGCATACCGGGACGGGAGGCGCTGCGAGGCAGCCCGCCCCGGTCCCGGAAATATTACAGGGACGCGGAGGCGAAAGGATACCGGATAGACAGGGGTGAGAGCAAATGCCGAAGCGGAGCGAGAAACGAGACGCCGCCAAGGCTGAATACCTCGCCCGGAAAGGCCGGGGCGAACTGGTAGACCTCCGGGAGCTTGCGGAGGGCCTGGGCGTCAACTATCAGACCTTGCGCAACTGGAAGTCGGCGGATGAATGGGAGAAGGCGGAGCAGAAGAAGAAACGCGGCGGCCAGCCTGGGAACCGAAACAGCGCCGGACATAAAAACGCCGCCGGGAGCCACAAGGGCGCACCGGCGGGAAATCACAATGCAGAGAAGGATGGGGCTTACAGCACCATCTTTTTTGATACGCTGAGCGAAGCCGAGCGGGAGCTGGTGATGAATACGCCGGTGGGAAGCCGGGCGGCGCTGGAACATGAGATGCAGATACTCAAGTTCCGCGAGCACCGGATACTCACCAAGATCATCGAGTATGAGCAGGCCCCGGAGGACGAGCTGTATTTGAACAGCGTGTTGGATATGCGCCAGCCTGCGGGCCGGGGCGATAAGAAGATAGACGGAGCCAGGCAGCAGATGGGAATGTACAGCAAGGACAGCGCCTTTGCGCGGGTGCTGAAATTGCAGGACGCCCTCTACAAGGTGCAGGGCCGCATCGCCAAGATCGCGGACAGTCTGCGGGCTTTGGAGGAAAACGAGAAGCGCCTGGAACTGGAAAAGAAACGGCTGGAAATCCTGCGTATGCGGGCGACGGGCGTGGTGGAGACACCGGACCCGGAGACCGGCGAGGACGCGGCGGAGCTTTGGCCCGATGGAACGGAGGATGCAGATGGACCAGAAACGGTTTGAGAACACATACACCTATCACGCGCCGAAGGGCGACCAGACGGCGCGCTATGAAAAGCTGAGGGCCAAGGCGCGGGAGCTGGCGGAGCTGATCGAGGCGTGCTGCCCGGACAGCCGGGAAAAGAGCCTGGCACACACGAAGGTGGAGGAAGCGACCATGTGGGCCAACGCTGCCATCGCAAGAAACGAGTGACGCCATGCGCCTGTACACGAGTAAGGTGATCGCCGACTGGCTGGGCCTGACGGAGCGGCGGGTGCGCCAGCTCCGGGACGAGGGCATCATCGAGGAGCAGGCACCGGGCCTCTATGATCTGCGCGCCACCACGAGGCGGTACATCTCCTACCTGCGGAGCGGGAGCCTTGCCGACGAGCGAGCGGGCCTGACCCGCGCGAAGCGGGAGGCGGCGGAGATGGAAAACGCGCTGCGGCGCGGTGAGCTGCACCGGACGGAGGAAATCGAGACCGGCATCAAGACGATGCTTTTGAATATTCGCGGGCGCTTCCTTTCCCTGCCCGCGAAGCTGTCCCCGGCTCTGGCGGCCATGGGCGGAGACCAGGCCAGCATCTTCGACGAGCTGAAACACGCCATCGACGAGACGCTTGAGGAGCTGCGGGACTTCAACGTGGCCTTTGCACAAGAGGAGGACGGGGATGGAGAAAAAGAAGAATAAGGACCCATGCGCGGGCTGCGTGTGGAAACTGTGGACAGGCACGAGTGAGAAGGTGCTGTGCTCCCTCCCTGTATGCAAGCGCGCCGAGTATGAGCGGATGCTGAGGGGCGAAAAGGAGCCGGACCATGAAGAAAAAGCGCCGGACGATTGAGCTTGCCCCGCAGACGGCGGAGATGTTCGCCCGCTGCGTGGCGGTGCTGAAACCGCCGCCGGAGCTGACGCTATCCCAGTGGGCGGACACCTACCGGATGCTGAGTGCCGAGAACAGCGCCACGCCGGGCCGGTGGCACACGGACAACGCGCCGTATCAGCGGGAGATCATGGACGCCATCGGCGACCAGCACGTGCGCAAGGTCGTGGTCATGTCTGCCGCACAGATCGGCAAGACGGCCATGCTGATGAATATGCTCGGCTACTATATGCACTACTACCCCGCGCCGGTGCTGGTGATGCAGCCGACCCTCGAAATGGGCCAGACATTCAGCAAGGACTTTCTGGCTCCCATGATACGAGACACGCCGGTGCTGCGGGTGCTGGTGGACACCAAGAGCCGCTATTCCGGCAACACGATTTTGAAGAAGAACTTTCCGGGCGGCCACGTGACGATCATCGGCGCGAACAGCCCGGCGAGCCTTGCCAGCCGACCGATCAAGGTGCTGCTGTGCGACGAGGTGGACCGCTACCCAGCCAGCGCCGGAACAGAGGGCGACCCGCTGCTCCTGGCACAGAAGCGCCAAACGACCTTTTGGGACAAGAAGACCGTTATCGTATCGACGCCGACCATCAAGGGAAGCAGTCGCATCGAGACGGAGTTCCAGGAGACGACGCGGGAGGAATGGAATGTACCGTGCCCGAAGTGCGGGCATTATCAGCCCCTTCGATGGGCCAACATCGTATTCGACCGGCACGACCTGAAAAAGGGCGTGCGCCACAAGTGCGAGCGCTGTGGATGCGAGAGCGCTGAATACGCCTGGAAGGCCCAGGAAATCAAGGGGCATTTCGTGGCGGCAAATCCGGGCGCGGCGGCGCGGGGCTTTCACCTGAACACGCTGGCCTCAACCTTCTGCGGGTGGCAGGAGGTCGTGGAAAAGTTCCTGCTTGCCAAGGAGATGCTGGACCAGGGCGACCCGGAGAAGATGAAAACCTGGGTGAACACGGAGCTGGGCGAGACCTGGGAGGAGCCGGGCGAGCGGCTGGAAGACACCGAACTGGTGAACCGCCGCGAGGTATACGACGCTCAGGTGCCGGAGGATGTGCTGGTGCTGACGGCTGGCGTGGACGTTCAGGACGACCGCTTCGAGGTGGAGGTCGTGGGCTGGGGCGTCGGCAAGGAGAGCTGGGGCATCCGCTACCAGAAGATATACGGCGATATGCTCAAGGAACAGGTGTGGCGCGATCTGGACGCCTTCCTGACGGCGACGTTCAGCAAGAAGGACGGGACGCAGCTCCCCATCCTGTGCACCTGCATCGACAGCGGCGGCCACCACACCGATCAGGTCTACCGCTTCACCAAGGAGCGCTACGAGCGGCGCATCTTCGCCATCAAGGGCAAGGGCGGCCAGGAGGTGCCGTACATCCGCAACCCGTCCACGAACAACCGCGTGAAGACGCCGCTGTTCGTTTTGGGCGTAGACGCGGGCAAGGCGCTGGTGTATCAGCGCCTCAAGCACGAGCCGCCGGAGCGGAAGGGGCCGAACTACTGCCACTTCCCGCTGAACGAGGAGGCTGGATACGACGAGCAATACTTCCGGGGCCTGACCAGCGAGAAGGCCGTGGTGCGGTTCCGCAAGGGGCGGAGCGTGACGGTGTGGGAGATCAAGGACGCGAGCTACAAGCGGAACGAGCCGCTTGACCTGCGCAACTACGCCACCGCTGCCTTAGAGATCGCAAACCCGGTGCTGAAAGGACCGGAGGAGCCGGATATAAAGCGGCGGCAGAGAGCAACCGGAAGACGCCGCCTGAGTGGAGGTATTTAACATGGCAGTTTTCAGCAAGGAGCTGTGCTCCAAGAAACTGAATACATGGCTGGCGGCGGAGGAAGCCGTGGCGACCGGCCAGAGCTATCAGATCGGGACCCGTATGCTGACGAGAGCAGACCTGAAACAAATCCGGGCGCAAATGGAATACTGGGCGGCGAAGCTGGCAGAGGCCGAGGCCGCCGAGACGACCGGCGGCAGAAACCGCCTGTACCATTTCGTACCCCGTGATGTGTGAGGAGGGCGGCCATGGCAAGGAACTTTATCGACCGCTGCTTCGAGGCGGTGGCCCCGGTCCATGCGGTGCGCAGGAGCGCCGCGCGGACGGCGCTGCAATTTCTGAACAGCGGCTACGGCAACTACGGCGCAAACCTGACGAAAAAGAGTATGCGCGGCTGGGAATACCACGGCGGCAGCTCCAAGGAGGACATCGAGGACAACATCGACGTACTGCGCCAGCGGAGCCGCGACGCCTACATGGGCGTGCCGGTGGCGGCCTCGGCCCTGAAAACGCTGCGCACGAACGTGGTGGCGGGCGGCTTGATGCCAGCGCCGCAGATCGACGGCGCATTTTTGGGCCTGTCGGCGGAGCAGACGGAGGAGCTGCAGGAGAAGATTATCCGGGAGTTCTCCCTATGGGCGGACACGCCGGAGTGCGATATGGACGGGCTGGGCAACTTCTACAAGCTGCAACAGCTCGCCTACCTGGGCTACCTGATGAATGGCGACGCCTTCGCGGCGCTGCCCATGTGCGAGCAGGTCGGCCAGCCCTACGGTCTGCGGGTGCGCGTGATGGAGGCGGACCGGATTTGCAGCCCGGACGGCTATGACCGGCTGGCTCCGTGCACAGTGCAGGGCTACGAGGTCCACAACATCGTGCAGGGCGTGGAGACGAACGCGGAGGGCCGCGTGGTGGCCTACTGGGTGTGCAACCGGCATCCGCTTTCCGACATCTCCATGCTGGGCAGCGGCCTTAAATGGACGCGCGTGGAGGCACGCGGCGAGCTGACCGGGCGGCGGAACATCGTCCACGTGATCACGCGGGAGCGAGCGGGCCAGCTACGCGGCGTGCCCGTTCTGGCTCCGGTGCTGGAAGCGCTCAAGCAGTTGGGACGGTACACGGACGCGGAGATCAACGCGGCGGTCATTTCCGCCATGTTCACGGTGTTTGTGCAGCCCGCCACGGCGACGGACGACCGCCCGTTCGGCGAGATGCTGCCGGAGAATATGCTGATCGACGCAGAAGACCAGGGCAGCGTGGAGCTGGGCAGCGGCGCTATCGTGGGATTGAACCCCGGTGAGACCGTCGCCTTCGCGGACCCGAAGCACCCGAACGCCGGGTACGACAAGTTCACCGAGGCCATGATCAAGCAGATCGGCGCGGCGCTGGAAATCCCACCGGAGGTCATTTCCAAGCAGTTCTCCACCAGTTACAGCGCGGCACGCGGTGCCCTGAATGAGTTCTGGCGCTCCTGCGACGTGCAGCGCGACGACTTTGTGGACAGCTTTTGCCAGCCGATCTATGAGGAGTGGCTGGCGGAGGCCGTGGCGCGGAACCGCATCAAGGCTCCGGGCTTCTTCCAGGACCCGGCCATCCGCAAGGCTTACAGCGGGTGCGCGTGGCCCGGCCCGGCCAGAACGAGCCTGAACCCCGTGCAGGAGATCAGCGCGGCGACGAAGCGCGTGGAGGCTGGCTTCTCCACCGCGCAGGAGGAGACCGCGCAAATGACCGGCGGCAATTATAACCGCAACATCCGCCAGAGAGTGGCGGAGGCCAAGAGAAAGCGGGAGGTGGACGAGATCATGGACCCGTCCAGCGCCGCGAACGAAGGAGGAAATGGAAATGCCTAAACCGTTTTGGAAGTTTCAGAATGTGGCCGGAGGCAGAGCGGAGCTGCTGCTGTACGGCGACATTTCAGACAGTACGTGGTGGGGCGACGAGGTAACGCCCAAGCAGTTCGCGGAGGACCTGGACAAGCTGGGAGCCGTGAGCGAGATCACGGTGCGCATCAACAGCGGCGGCGGAGACGTTTTTGCCGCGCAGACCATCGGCAATCTGCTTGAACAGCACCCGGCGAACGTGGTGGCCCGCATCGACGGGCTGTGCGCCAGCTCCGCGACCATCGTGGCCTGCCACTGTGACCGCGTTGTGGCGGCCAACGACAGCACCTACATGGTCCATCCGGTCCGGCTGGGCCTGCTGGGGTATTACGACGCCACGACCATGCAGCAGTATTTGAACGCGCTGGACACCATCAAGGAGAACATCATCAGCCTGTACGCGAAGAAGACGGGCCGGGACAAGGATGAAGTGACCGGCTGGATGGACGCGACGAGCTGGTGGACCGGCCAGGAGGCCAAGGACAACGGCTTTGTGGACGAGCTTGTGGAGGATGTGGAAACGCCGGTGGTGGAAAACCGCAACGGCGTTTTGTTCGTGAACAGCGTGGATATGCACCTGCCTTTCGATAAGGCACCCACCTTCATGCAGAACAGTTTGGCAGCACCCACCGCCGCCGGACGTTTTGTAAATAAACCCGGAGCCATGAAACCGGGAGTACAACACGAGGAGGTACAGAACATGGAAATCAAGACTGCGGACGACCTGCGCCAGGCTTATCCTGCGCTGGTTGACCAAATCGAGCAGGCGGCGGCTGATCGTGCGACCAACGAGGAGCGCGAGCGCATCCGCGACATCGAGGAGATGGCTCTGCCGGGCAGCGAGGAGATCACCGCCGAGGCGAAGTTCACCAAGCCCGTCAGCGCCAGCGACTACGCCAAGGCCGCCATGAAGCGCGCCAAGGAGCAGGGCAGCGAGTATCTGAACAACGCGAAGGCTGACGCCAAGAACAGCGGCGCGGGCACTGTGGAGAACACGCCCCCTGCCGGTAAGACGGACGAGTTCCTGGACGCCATCAAGAGCGTGGGCCAGAACGCGCAGAAGAAGTAAGGGAGGGCAACAGCATGAGCATGGATTTAGCGAGAAAGACTTTTTCCTGCGAGCCTGAGTATTTCATCGCAGGCACCAACATCCGCATCGCCACGGCGGTGAAGGAAGCGGGCGCTGACCTGAGCGCCCATACCCCCGTCCTTCTGGCGGAGGGCAAGGTCACTCCCGTGGCTGAGGCCGCGAAGCTGACCGGCCTGTACGGCGTGACCGCCGAAGCCGCCAAGAGCGGCGAGGACGCCATCATCTACCTTTCCGGCGAGTTCTTCGCTGATGCGCTGGTCCTGCCTGCGGGCATGACTGCCGCTGATGTGGAGGTCCCGCTGCGCAACCTCGGCATCTACTTGAAGTAAGGAGGAAACAGAGATATGCCTAACGAAGTGAATATCTATACCCCCCGCTATCTGGCGGAGGTCGTGAGACAGGCACCGCCTATCCACACTTATTTCCGCGACACCTTTTTCACCAACATCAAGACCTTCTCCACCGAGCGCGTGGACATCGACCTGGTGAAGGGCGACCGCCGCATGGCCGCCTTCGTACATCCCCGCGTCGGCGGGCAGGTGCTCAAGGCCAACGGCTTTAGCACCGAGAGCTACAAGCCGCCCCTGATCAACCCCTACGACGTGACCACGGCGGACCAGCACATGACCCGCCTGCCCGGCGAGGACCTGTACAGCGGCATGACCCCGGCCCAGCGCGCGGCCCGCAAGCTGATGGACGAGTACAACCGCCTGAACGACGCCACCACGCGCCGCGAGGAGTGGATGTGCGTGCAGGCCATCGTCACCGGCCAAATCCCTATCGTCGGCCCCGGCGTGAACGAGGTGATCGACTTCGGCTTCACCAACAAGATCAAGCTGGACGGCACGAAGCAGTGGGGCAAGACTGCTGCCAAGCCCATCGAGGACCTGGAAGACTGGACCGAGAAGGTGCTGACCGGCGGCTTCACCAACGTGGACCGCGTGATCATGGGCAAGGCTGCTCTGCGCGCCTTCGTCAACGACGAGAAGGTGCAGAAGCTCCTTGACAACCGCCGCATCAACATCGGCGGCTACGACCCCCGCGACCTGCCTAACGGCGTGAAGTATTACGGCCATCTGACCAGCCCGAACATCGACCTGTATACCTACGGCGAGGTGTATCTGGACGACTGGACCGACCCTGAGACCCCGGCTGTGAAGCCTCTGGTCCCGGAGAACGTGGTCATTCTGATCTCCGGCCAGTCCAACTTCATGCTGGCCTACGGCGCGTGCACCTACATTGAGGACAGCACGCAGCAGTGGGTGACGGCGGAGACCAGCCGCCTGCTGCGCAGCTATGTGGAGCATCACCCCGACCGCCGCATGGTGGAGCTGCAGGCCCATCCGCTGCCTATCCCCGACAAGGTGGATAGCTGGCTGGTGGCCGAAGTGTGCTGAGATGGCACTGTTCGAGCTGAAACAGGACTATGGGAATGAGGCGGAGGGGCTGCCCCCTCCGCCTACGTTCAAGGACTGCGCGGCGGCGGACATCGACACCGTGTTCTTCAACGGCAACGAGCACGCCGACCGGCACATCATCGACGGCAAGGACGTTCTTGTGGTGATCGTGGAAGGCGGCACGCGGGAGCACAATTCACACTGGGAGGCGGGAGCCAAGCAGAACTTCGACACCGGACTGTACAAGGCGCACACCATCCTGTACATCCGCACGGAGGACTACGGGCCGAAGCCGAAGGTGGGAAAGCCGCTGGTGATGGACGCCGGGACGGACCATAAGCGCACCTTCGACATTATGAAATGCGAGGAGGAGTGCGGGGTCTTCCGCATGACGTTACAGAGGACGAGACAATGAGCAACGTGCGATATAACGCGGGGACCATGACCATCGAGGTCGATGGCCTGGACGATGTGAGCGCGGTGCTGGGCGACCTGCGGAAGAAGACCCCAGCGGTGGCGAAGGTCGCCATCAACGCCACGGCCCGGCAGGCCCGCAAGCTGATGATCGCAGAGGCGAAGGCCCGGTACGCGGTGAACAGCGCGGGCAAGCGGCACCTGAGCGACCTGGTGCAGCGCAAGAAGGCCAGCAACAGCAGTCTGAGCGCGGAGCTGCGCATCGCCAGCTACCGCAACGACCTGGGCTATTTCCAGACCAGGCCCAACCGCCCATTCATGGGGCATGACGTGGCGCAGGCCCCGGAATATTTTACGGCCCGCGTGCTGAAAACCTCCCCCATGAAACCGCTGACCGGCAAGGGCCGGTTAAGCAAGGGCTTCCTGGTGGAGTTCAAGAGCGGGCACGTGGGCATGGTGCAACGCATCGTGGGCACGGGGCGGTTCCACTACACCGTGCGCAGCGGCGCACCAAGCACCAGCGACAAGATGCAGACCATGGGAAGCCCCAGCGCGGCGGCGATGCACTCGACCATCTGGCCGGAAGTGGAGCCGGAGGTGGAGCTGTTCCTGGCGGCAAAGCTGACCGAGCGGGCCGAGCAGGTCTTGGCACGAGCAAAGAGAAAGGCGTGAGGACATGAAAGAGACGATGAAAGTGGGCATCGGCCAAACGCCGCAGCTCTGCCAGGACGCATTGATCGAGATGCTGCGCGAGCTGTTCGCCGGGAAGAAGTACAACGGCCAGGAGGGGCGGAAGCCGCTTGCGATCTTCAAGCAGGACCTTCCCATCCCGGAGGAGAACGACGTGGACGCCGACACCGACGTGGCGCACGCGCCCTACATCGTGGTACGCATGACCGGCGGCGAGATCGCGGACGATAAAAGCCCGCAGACAGTGGAGTTCAGCCTGATCATCTGCGCCTATGACACCGGCATCGAGCGGGCGGGCTTTCAGGATGTTGCCAACATCAAGGAGGACATCGTGCAGAGAGCGTGCACCGCGCCGTACTTCGGCGGGGCCTTCACCATCCTAAAGCCTATCGCCTGGGCCTTGCAGCAGGACGACACAGCCCCGTACTACTACGGAGCCGTGACCATGAACTGTACGGCTCCGGCCATGACCCAAGACACCGAATTGGAGGAACTGCTATGAGCAAGAGAACCGAACCGCGCGCGGCGGATATGGCCGCGCCTATGAGCGAAGCCACTGCGACGGCGGAGGTCAAGACTGCCGCTCCCGTGGAGCGGGAGGCAAAGACCGGCCCCGTCGTCTACTGCGGCCCCAGCGTGCGCGGCGTCGCCAGACAGTACACCGTGTACGCGGGCACCATCCCTGCCGCGCTGGCAGACTTCATTCAGGCCCACCCGGCGGCCAAGGGACTGCTGGTGAGCGTGGGCCGTTTCGCTCAGGTGAGAAGCAACCTGGGCCGGAGCGGGACGGCGGAGGCCATCCTGTTCCAGAAAATCAAATCCGAATTGTAAGAAGGAGGAAAGAACGTATGTATCGACATGGCATTTACGTCAGCGAGCAGGAAACCAGCATGATCGCTCCGCTGAACGGAACAGCCGGTTTGCAGGTCGTGATCGGGACTGCCCCGGTACATCTGCTGGCGGACCCGGCTGCGGCCATCAATAAGCCTCTGCTGGTATACAGCAAGGCGGAAGCCATCGCTGCCGTTGGGTACAGCGACGACTTTGCGAGCTTCACCCTCTGCGAAGCGATCTCCGCTTCGTTCGCGGTGGTGAACGTGGCCCCCTTGGTGCTGATCAATGTACTGGACCCGGCCAAGCACTCCGCCGAGATGGAGGAGAAGACCGTGCAGATCAACAGCGGCATGGCCGTTGTAGAGGAGACGGGCGTGCTCCTGAGCACTCTGGTGGTGAAAAACGGCGAGGAAACGCTGACCGCCGAGGAGGATTACACCGCCGTTTATAACTCCGACGGCACCGTGAGCATCGTCCTGATCGAGGGCGGCAAGGCCGACGGCGCGACCAACCTGACCGTTTCCGGCAAGAAGGTGGATGTCAGCAAAGTGACCGCTGCCGACATCGTGGGCGGCGTGGACGCGGCCACCGGCGCGGAGACCGGCCTGGAAGTCGTGCGCCAGGTCTACCCCAAGCTGGGTATGACCCCTGGCATCCTGACGGCTCCCCGTTTCAGCGCCAACGCCACCGTGAGCGCGGCCCTGCAGGCGAAGACAAAGGAGATCAACGGCGTATTCAAGTGCGTGTGCATCGCGGACGTGGACAGCGGCGCGGACGGCGCACGCAAGTATGCGGACGTGAAGGAGCAGAAGGAACGCCAGGCTTTGACCGACCCGAACGCCTACGGCGTGTGGGGATACGGCAAGGTGGGCGATGTGATGTACAGCGGCTCCGCTCTGGCCTCCGCTCTGACCGCCTACACCGACGCGGCCAACGACGACATCCCCAGCAACCCCAGCAATAAGACCATCGCCATCAGCGCCATGTGCCTTGCCGACGGCACCGAGGTCCTGCTGGACCAGGACCAGGCCAACGTGGTCAACAGCTACGGCGTGGCGACCTGGCTGAACATGAACGGCTTCCGTCTGTGGGGCAACCGCACCTGCGCCTACCCCGGCAACACGGACCCGAAGGACAGCTTTTTCTCCTGCCGCCGCTACATGAGCTGGCGCGCCAACAGCTTCATCCTGACGTATTTCCAGAAGGTAGACAGCCCTCTGAACAAGCGCCTGATCGAAGCCATCGTGGACAGCGAGAACGTGCGCGGCAACGGGTATGTCGCCATGGGCGTCGCCGCAAGGGACGAGATCGTGTACAACGAGGACGAGAACCCCGTCACCGACCTGATGAACGGCAAGATCACCTTCCACCAGTACATGACCCCGTACACCCCGGCGGAGGACATCGAGGACATCATCGAGTTCGACCCCGACGCGCTGGTAAGCGCACTGAGCTGATAAGGGAGGTACGAAAACATGAGCATCAGCAACAACTACATCCCTGAGAAGATCAACGACTTCAACACCTATCTGGACGGTAACAAGATGATCGGCGTGGCCGCGTCTGTTACGCTGCCGGAGGTGAAGATGAAGACCAGCACCGTTTCCGGCGCTGGCATCAACGGCGAGATCGACAGCCCCACCATCGGCCAGTTCGAGAGCATGGAGCAGGAGATCGACTTCAATGTGCTGTACAGCAGCGCCATGGATATGCTTTCTCCCCTGTCCGTGGTGAACCTGACGCTGCGCGCCGCCCAGCAGGTCTACGATAAGACCGGCGGCTACGCCTTCAAGGGCCTGCGCGTGGTGGAGATGGGCCGCGTGAAAACCTTCAACCCCGGAAAGGTGGAGAAGGGCGAAGGCATGGAGGCCAAGGTGACGCTTGAGCTGACCTATCTGCTGGTGGAGAACGACGGCTCCCCGCTGCTGGAAGTGGACAAGCTGAACGGCGTCTACAAGGTCAACGGCGTGGATATGCTGGCGGGCATCTCCGAGCTGACCTGATAAGGCCAGGAAGTCAAAGATGAAACGAGCAGGCTCTACTCTCTGCACCGGCGGAGGGTAGGGCCTGCGCCATATTCAAAAATCGAAAGGAGCAGCACTATGAACGAAGAAAAGAACATGATGGCGGAGGCCAACGAGGAAACCGCGCAGACCACGCAGAGCGAGCGCGTGATCGACCTGGGCAAGCCCTACAAGTTCGAGGGCACGGAATACACTTCCATCGACCTGAGCGGACTGGATAAGCTGACGGTAAAGGACGCCATCGACGCCCAGCGCCAGCTTTTCAACGAGCGGGAGGTGGCCGCCGCCATGCTGTGCGAGACCACGACCGCGTTTGCAAGGGCCATCGCTGCGAAGGCGGCGGAGCTGCCCATCGAGTTTTTCAAGCTGATGCCGCGCGGGGCCAGCCGCAGAGTGGCCGGTGTCGTGCGCAACTACATGAACGTGGATGCCACGACGGAGAACCACGTGATGCAGCTTGAGGAGCCGTATCACTTCAAGGGCCAGACCTACACGGAGGTGGACCTGAACGGCATCGCGGACCTGAACAGCATGAACGAGAGCGAGGCGGAGAACCGGCTGGCACGCGCTGGCTTTATGGTGACGGAAACCTCCTTCAACTACCTGTTCGCCTGCATCCTTGCGAGCATGGCGACGGGCCTGCCGGAGGAGTTCTTCACGGGCCTGCCGCTGCGCGAGGTGCTGAAACTGAAAAACGCGGTGAACGACAGCGGTTTTTTCGAGTAAAGGGCGGGGCGAAAGCCTTACGCCAAGCGGCCATCCGCCTGTCAGCGGTCACGAGAACGGGCGTGGACTTCTACCTGAAACTGCCCGTCGAGGAGTTTATCGCGCTGAATAACGAGGTGGCGGAGGAATGGCACAGAACAAAACATTAGAGTTAAGCATCAAGATCGCCGGTAAGGTAGACAAAAGCCTGACGACGGCGATCAACCAGACAAATACCCTGATGGGGAGCCTGACCACCACCATGAGCAAGGTGGGCACGGCGGGGCTTGCGGCCATGGGGGCGCTGGCGACGGCGACCGCAGCCGGACTTGCCAAGTGCACCTCCGAGGCCGCGAAGCTGGAAAACAATATGTCTGCGATGGTGCGCTACGTGGACGGGCTGACGGAAAGCGCGACCACCAGCACCGAGCAGGCACAAAGCAACCTGAAAGCCATGAGGACCTATATCCAGGACCTCAGCACGCAGATACCCAGGACCACCGAACAAATCTCCAAGATGTCGGCGGCCCTGGGCCAGTCGGGCATCGGCGCGGACCGGCAAATGAGCACGGGCATCCTGCGGGATACCGCCGTTGCCGCGACCGCCATGGACCTTGAAGACGACACGGCGGGCAACTACATGGCGAAGTGGGAGGCCGCCTTCAACTTCAACCATGACCAGGTAATGACGCTGATGGACCAGATCAACTACCTGGGCGCGAACAACGCCACGACGGCGGCGGAGATCGCGCAGAGCGTGAACCAGGCCGCGTCCATGGGCCAGATCGCGGGCGTTGACCCGTCGGCCACGGCGGCCATCGCCACGGCCATGCAGG
>ENA-ORTW01003083-ORTW01003083.1-human-gut-metagenome-genome-assembly--contig:-NODE-3083-length-14632-cov-4.328051_pt1 | contig 14632 bp, 13 predicted proteins | sample MGYA00242072_ERZ509193 | MGnify/ENA primary metagenome ERZ509193 (study PRJEB26280, sample SAMEA2338813) | human gut metagenome | biome: human gut; feature: human-associated habitat; material: faeces... | reverse complement strand
AATGAGCCACAGATCCAAGGTATACGACAATATCATTAAGGAAGCAGAAGCAGATATCAGGGAGCTTATGAATATTCCTGACAACTATAAGGTACTATTTTTACAGGGCGGAGCCTCACAGCAGTTCGCCATGATTCCTATGAATCTTATGAAGAATAAGAAGGCTGCCTACATTGTGACAGGACAGTGGGCTAAGAAGGCATATCAGGAGGCGAAGCTCTACGGCGAGGCTGTAGAGGTGGCTTCATCTGCAGATAAGACCTTCTCCTACATACCGGACTGCTCAGACCTTGATATTCCTGAGGATGCCGACTATGTATATATCTGTGAGAACAACACAATCTATGGAACCAAGTTCAAGGAGCTTCCTAATACCAAGGGACACACACTTGTAGCCGATGTATCCTCATGCTTCTTATCGGAGCCTGTGGATGTCACAAAGTACGGCGTTATCTACGGCGGAGTTCAGAAGAATATCGGACCTGCCGGAGTTGTGATTGTCATTATAAGAGAGGACCTTATAACAGAGGATGTGCTTCCGGGTACACCTACAATGTTAAGATATAAGATACATGCGGACAACGGTTCGCTCTACAACACACCTCCTGCTTACGGAATCTACATCTGCGGAAAGGTATTCAAGTGGTTAAAGAAGCAGGGCGGCTTAGCAGCAATGAAGGAGCGCAACGAGAAGAAGGCTAAGATTCTCTATGATTTCCTTGACCAGAGCAAGCTATTTAAGGGAACAGTAGTTCCAAAGGATCGTTCACTTATGAATGTACCTTTTGTTACAGGAAATGAGGAGCTTGATGCCAAGTTCGTCAAGGAGGCAGCGGCAGCGGGCTTTGTAAACCTCAAGGGACACAGAACCGTCGGCGGTATGAGAGCAAGCATCTACAACGCAATGCCTATTGAGGGTGTTGAAAAGCTTGTCGGGTTCATGAAAAAATTCGAGGAGGAGAATGCATAATGGTAAAGGTTAATTGTCTTAACAAGATTTCCAAGGCAGGAATGAAGCTTTTTTCAGATAAGTATGAGATAGTTGATGATTTTGCACAGGCGGATGCAGCACTTGTAAGAAGTGCTGCAATGCACGACATGGAGCTTCCTGAGGGACTTCTTGCCATAGCAAGAGCCGGAGCAGGAACCAACAATATTCCTCTTGACAAATGTGCAGCCAAGGGCGTGGTTGTCTTTAACACGCCGGGAGCTAATGCAAACGGTGTCAAGGAGCTTGTGCTTGCCGGACTCTTCATGGCTTCGCGTGACCTCGCAGGCGGCATGAAGTGGGTCGAAGATAACAAGACGGATGAGAATATAGGAAAGACAATGGAGAAGGCTAAATCAGCCTTCGCCGGAAACGAGATTAAGGGCAGGAAGCTTGGAGTAATCGGTCTTGGTGCTATCGGCGTCCTTGTGGCTGATGCTGCAATCGCCCTTGGCATGGAGGTGTACGGCTGTGACCCATTCCTCTCAGTTGAGCATGCGCTCAACCTTTCCGGTGAGGTTAAGCTTGTAAAGACGAGGGATGAGATATTCGAGCAGTGCGATTATATAACAGTCCATGTTCCTCTTCTTGATGATACGAAGGGCATGATTAACAGCCTCACGGTCGAGAAGATGAAGGACGGAGTTGTCATCCTGAACTTCGCGCGTGACCTGCTTGTAAATGATGACGCTATTCTGTCAGGTATCGCCTCAGGCAAGATTGCCCGCTATGTGACAGACTTCCCGACAGCCAAGCTTGCAGGACAGCCGAAGGTGGTTGCATTCCCTCATCTTGGAGCGTCAACGGAGGAGTCCGAGGACAACTGTGCTGCGATGGCAGTTCGTGAGCTCATGGATTATATTGAGAACGGAAACATCAAAAATTCCGTAAACTATCCTGCATGTGACATGGGCGTATGCAGGAGCACGGCAAGAATACTTATAAATCACAAAAATATTCCTGCGATGATAAGCAGCTTTACGACCATAGTAGGTGAGGCGGGCATCAACATCGACAACATGCTCAATAAGAGCAAGGGTGATTACGCATACACCATGTTCGATGTATCAGATACTCCTTCACAGGAGCTTATTGATAAGATGAACGCGATGGATGGAGTTGTCAAGGTAAGAGTAATATAGAATAACCGGGATAAGTCACAAGAAGAGAGTATATAGCACAGAGATGTGATGTTGCTCTCTTTTTTGTTGAATTATTCACGGCCACCACATAGCAAGCCACAGACCATCCACTTGCAGGCTCGTGTATGTCGCCGTTACACGGCTTTCGTCTGAGGCTATGTGGTGGGTAAGTTAATAAATAATTCGGGCTGAATTATAAAAATCGCTGGATATTTAAACATATAGATGCTATTATATAGTTCTAATGTGCGAAATGAATATAAGTTCGTGATAATATACAGGCTTGTGTAGATGGGAGAAATATATCGAATGTGCGATTCGGATAAGGGGTATTTCGTCTGGCTGCTAAAGTATGAACGTGAAAGACGCAGCCTGTCTGTTAATGATATATGTGAAGGAATATGCAGCAAGGGAATATATAATAAGTTGGAGAACGGAGGCACTTCAGGCAGTACGCATCTTATCAGGACTCTTTTTCAAAGGGTGGGTATCAATGCTGACAGATGCGGGATATATCTGAAGCTCGATGAGTTTCGCGAGCTGTCGGACAGGCAGAATATACTTGAAGGACTGCATTCAGGAGATGTATGTGCAGCTAAGAAGCTGCTGGAGATATATGAAGTACAATATGGTAATAATTGTTTTTCAGCACAATTTTGTACATATATGAGAGCAAGACTTGCACAGCTTGAGGGTGATGATGAGAGCGCAATACTACTGTATAATCGTGCTCTTAAGGCTACCATGCCTGACTATGATAATATAAAGGTTGTCAAATGCATCTCGGTGTATGAGGCATTTATGATGCTTAATATAGCAGGACTGGAATATAAGCGGGGGCATATAGCTAAGGCGGAGGAGATATATGCCATTTTGCTGGATTATTGCCACAGCAGCAATGCTGAGAGCTGGAATATGGCATGCATATATCCGAAGGCGGTGTGCGGAATGCTGGATATCATAGCTTCAGGCAGGGCACACCGGGATGAATACAGCAGAATGTATCAGCATGCTCTGGCGGCCTTGTCAGTGCTTAAGGAGACCTCAAGGCTGCATTATATAAGACCATTGTTAAGATATATGCTTGTGCTTGCACAGGATAATGACAAGGGCAGGCTTGAGGAATATGAGGAATTACTTGAAGGCTGTGAATGTTTCTTCAAAATGCAGGGACATGACTATGAACTGTTCGAGTGGTATCCATACTACATCGACTGCGGCTTCTGTCTTGTCAACGACCTTATTAATGAGCGCAGAATCATGCATGGCATGACAATAGAGGAGCTTGCAGGAACGGACTGCAGTGCAAGAAATCTCCAGAGAATAATAATGAAGCAGGTCTCCCCAAGCTGCAGGACATCCAGAATGCTGCTTGACAAGCTCGGACTCAAGGGTGCACTTAGAAGTGATGTGATTGTGGCTGATAATATCAGGGCATATAAGCTGTGGGATGAATTGGTTGAGTGTGAAATAAAAAAGGATTATGAACGTAAAAAGATAGTATCTGACAACCTGTGTAAAATACTTAACAAATCAATGCAGCTAAATTGTATGGTCATTGGCTTCGAAAAAATACTGGCAGAAGCTGCCGAGGGTGGGCTGACATATGAGGAGATAGCAAAAAGGTGTGAGGAGCTTCTGCCGTTTAAAATGTCAGATGCCACTAAATATAAGATTCTTCTTCCTATAGAGAGAATGATTATAAAGAAATATATATCATGCATGGATAGACTAAAGAGATATGACAACTTGGATGTGCTTGATACTTTGCTCTCGAACTGTGCTGATAATGATTTAGACAGAAAGAGATATGCGAGAGATTATGAGAGCTTCATCTCATGCTTTGCAAGCTGTTGGGGAAATGCCGGAGAATATGATAAATCAGACGAGCTGGCAAAGACAGGTATCAGGGTAGAAGCGGAATGCGAGAGAATGCATTCTCTCGCCTCGCTCCTATATTGTATGGTATGGAATAATGGCCAACGCGGCAATATAACGTCGCAGGATATGACAATGTGTAAAATGGCTTATGTTTTTGAAAAATATAAGAACAACACATCAAAAATGGAGTTCCTGAAAAGGTGGATTGATAATCATAATTACCTTTGAAGATAGTGGTCATTTATGTGTATAGTCAATATCTTCATAATCACTGTGCATGCTGACAGAATATATTGCATTTCCATTTGCTTTCGCATACATATTATGTGCGGGTGGGAGCAAATCAGATAACAGAACAAGTGAAGTGATTAGGACAAATATTATTTTATTAAGTTTCATAGTGGTAAATCCTCCTGTTTTCTTTTGATAAGATTAAGTATATATGGCAGAAATTTATTAGCCATGACATATGATGAAATTAATTTGTATCATGATATGTCATGGTGCAATCAAAAATAAGGGGGTAGAATATTCGTAACCATTAATGGTGGTGCACATTTCAGATTAATGTGTGGGGGAGAAAAAAACAAAATTTTCAAGGAGGAATTGCAAAATGCGTAAGAAGATTATTAATGTTTTATCTGTTGTAATGTTTGTGTGTATGTTATTACCGAAAAATGTATATGCAGCTACAGGGGGTAGCTCGGTTACAGTAGGTATAGGTTCGGTATATGTGACAGGAGTGAGTGGTGTACATAGAACAGGTGATTATTCATATGTAAGTGTTAAGGCTAATAGCGTGTACCCGACAGAGTATAAGGAGGATAACTATACTAGGTGTAAGGTGAGACTCTATAAAAATGATAGCACAAGCACAGCTATTTCAAATGAGTATATAATCACAGAAGGATCAGGGTATAAAGATATTGAGATAAACCAAGGATACTTAAGTTTACATTGGCTCAACATATGTTTTGCCGGAAATGATCCGAGATATGGAGCTGTGATTGATTTCTCATATGATAGTCATTAAACATGGTTAATTAGTATTATGCTTTAGAGAATATTATTAGCTTTTTCTGAGGTGTGCTATGTATTTTGCTACACACCTCAGAATTGTGAAGGAGACAGACTATGAGAAACATATTAAGAAACATCGGGAATGAAATGTCGTTAATGCTGAGGCGGCCTTGTGCGGTTATTACATGGCTGGCAATGTGTTTTTTTGTACTGTGGAATTTTATTAACAACGTCAATACGGCTGCTGACCGTCACTTCATTTCGCAGATGTATGATATTGCCTATATTACCACGCTGTCTAGGTGGTCAAAAAGCGGATTCTTTCTGATGACATTCTATCCGGTCTTAGTGGTACTTCCGACAGCTACGTCATTTTTTAATGATACCGGAAGCCGGATGCGGATATATATCGAGGCAAGGTCGGGAAAGTCCGCTTATTATTTTTCTAAGTTTGCAGCAGTCTTTTTCAGCACCTTTATCATATTTACAGTTCCATTCGTGGCAGAGCTTATAATCTCCTTTATATGTCTTCCGGCATCAGCACACGGAGACCCGACAAATGTTGAATTATACAAAACAGCGGTAGAAATATATGATTACCCGTTCTCAGAACTCTTTATAAATAACAGGTTCCTATGGCTCCTGCTCGCAGTAGTATTGTTTGGCATGGTGTCGGGGGTACTGGCCGTATTCAATGCGGCGGTGAGTTCCAGCAGTAAAATAAAGTATGCGATATTCACCATGATTTCGGTATATATATTGTTAAATATCTGCTCGACCTTCCAGCTGGAGTATTTAACGAATTACTTTCTGATATTACGTCTGTTCATAAGTGGTAAAAATTACATGGCGTATGCAATTACACTTGTAGTGCTTATCTGCTTTTCCGTGGGTATTATGACTGCACACATAAAAAAGGACGAGCTTATCTGAACATAGAATTCTATATAAAAAACGGGGGATGGATACTGTGAGAAAACAGGGATATATTATTCCGGCAGTATGGGGAGTGTTTGCTTTTATAGTATACTTTTTGGCGACAGATAATGTGAGCATTGCCGATATGATATTCAGAATGTCATTTGGAAATGGTGAGGCTTTATTTTCGAACAGCAGCTATTTGATGTTCTGTTATATGAACATTGCGTTCATCCATGTCCTGTACGGAACAAAAATCTACAGACATTTTTGTGAAGCCTCCGTGTATTATTTTGCACGCATGGGCGACAGACGCAAGTGGATTCTGCATGAATTTGCAAAGCTGGCGCTTGATATTGTAGTCTATCTTGGTATTAATCTGGCTGTGATTATTATACTTAATCTGCTATCCGGCAAGCTTGAAGCGGCAACGGTGGCTGATATATTCTTTATTATTTTCTATCTTTTCTGCTTTACAATGTTTGCACTGACAACAACACTGCTGATCAACCTCATTGCTGTATATATATCAAGCGGCGCAGGCTTTGCACTTGTGGAGACTGTATGTATGGCATGCATAGCTTTTTATTGTGCAGTTGGTGAAGCAACGAATGCAGACTGTTATGAATATTTTAAAAAATATGCATTTCTGCTGTGGATGAATCCGGTCTGCCATCTGTTCATTAAGATACATAGCAGTACAATTGATGCAGTTAACGAATTAATTAATATCGGAGGTCTGAACTTTGATATGGGGGTATCGGCGCTGTACCTGCTGGTCGCATGTTCTGTGACTGTGCTGATATGGTTAATTGCAATACGAAAAATGGATATTATGGGAAATAATTCGGAGAACCAGATAAATTGAAAAAGGGGGAACGGTAATGCTGCTTAAGATTGATAAAGCTTCAAAGACAATTAAGAAAAAAAAGGTGCTTGATGATGTATCTGCTGAGTTCAAGAGCGGGCTGATATATGCTGTGGTTGGAAGAAACGGTTCGGGAAAGACAATGCTGTTCCGGGCACTGTCCGGGCTGATGAAGGTGGATTCGGGAGCAGTGACGCTGGACGGCAGAAGACTCCATAAGGATTTTGAAATGCTGCCGGGACTGGGAATAATGCTTGAAAATGCCGGACTCTATCCGGATTTGTCCGCTGTGGATAATCTTTCATTTCTTATGGGAATTAACAAAAAGCCGGACATAAGAATAATAAAAGAATATATAAGCAGGGTGGGACTTGACCCGGATGATAAAAGACCATTTCGAAAATATTCATTGGGTATGAAGCACAGGCTTGTATTTGCACAGGCAATTATGGATAATCCATCTATTTTACTTTTGGATGAACCGACTAATTCTCTTGATGAAGGCGGAGTCAGCCTTATAAGAGAACTGGTATTGAATATGAAGGATGAAAACAGAATTATTATTATCACAAGTCATAACCGTGAAGATATAGATATGCTTGCTGATGTAGTATACAGTATGTCTGATGGGAGGCTGACGAAGGTATGATTAGATTTTCGCATACTATTATTATTACGACAGTACTGTTCATGCTTTGCGTGGGCTATGGATTGTGGAGTTCAAGTCATTTTGAAGATTTCAGTGAGGAAATCATTGAAGAGTATAGTGTCGGAATTCTGCCTGACGAACTTTTAGATAACACCATAAAGAAAATCAGGGAAACCGGTGATGATAACGAATACATATTCAAGGTGACCTGCGAGAGCGGGCTCCAATATAATTTTGCATGTGCAACACAGTGCGTGAGAATTGACAGGGTGTATAGAGGCGGGCAGGAGCTTGTCGGAAGTACGATTAATGTACTTGTAGCTGACTGTATTTTCCTCGATATGCGCTCAATCAATATGTCCTTTGTGGGAGAAATGAAGCCGGGTAGGGAATATCTTGTTCTGCTTAATGACTGCATTAAGACGCCATATATGGATATATACAATAAGCGTGATGAGTATTTGTTCTCTCCTTTCTTTCCATATTCGGAGGTCAATGCAACGGCACACGAAAGTATATCGCAGAATGCTAATTTGGCTTTATATAGTGAAGCTAAGAGTGAGGACTTTACCCTGATGTCGGATGCGGCGGTTGAAAAAATCAAAAAGCTGAGCAGGGAGCTGACCGATAAATACAGATAGTGCGTAAGGGCAGCCATCACACAGCAAGTCACAGACCATCCACCCGCAGGCACGTGTCTGCCGCCGGTTCATGGCTTCTGTCTGAGGCTGCGTGTTGGGTGAAATGTGAAATCTGCTTACATGCAAATTTGTCATGGCGCGATATAAAAAATGGCTTATAATGAAGTCATGCTATTAATAGTAAAAAATGTAAGATACATAGGCAAATATAAAAGTGAAAAGAGTACTGAGACAGTGCAGTCAGACATAAGCATACCTGTACAGCCGAAATACAAAAACACTGTACTCCCAATCGACGACGGGACGGAGAAAAAGCCTGACGTTTCTTACAGATATAATGAGGAACACAACAGTTGGGATGAGGTGTACAGTCTTGAAAATGTATCTATGATATATGATACAGCGGGGTCTGACACCTGTCCCATTTATAAAACTGACACAACAGGAGGGAAAAGCTGTGATAAAGTATTTTGCTTTAGTTATATTAAGTATATCTTTTTTCTTTATGACCGGTTGCAATAACACCTCAAAGAGCGGGCTTGAAGAATCCCAACATACTGTTACATCCCAGGGCATGGCGGAATATGTTGAAGATGAAAGAGAGACTCTTGAATTGCCTGATGATTCAAATTACATTACCCAGAGCAGTGGTGTGGATTTTGATGGTGATGGAATCGCGGACCATTTATATATTTAAAAAATAGAATGGATGAAAAAAAGGGACATACATTATATTTCCATTCATCACTGTCACATGGCGAGAAAGCTGCCATGAAGGAAAATTATAATATTTCAGGTGATGATTTGGAATGTATTGTTGGTGTATATGGCGATTATTATAACAGAAGTTATTCAAATGCAATTCAGGGGGCGGATATAACAGGTGATGGCGTCAATGAAATATTTGTATTTGTTCCGGAATTCAAATCTTCAGGAGAAGCCACTTCATACCTTAGTGTTTATAAGCTTGAGGATAATGAGTTTGTTAGGATTGAGCCCGAAACAGCAGATGAAGGACATATATTTACCATTGTGCGTGATGGAACAAGGGTAAAAATTGCATGTGATACCAATGAATATGAGGAATATTTCTGGGATACCATAGATAATCTTGACAATCATACAGATATATATAATGGAAAAACGGAATTTCTTGCCAAACCAGAATATGCCACTCTTACAACATACGAAGGAAAAACATGTATCAAGTACACATTCTGTCTGGGAAGCAAGTGGAAGTGGTATGAGATAAATGAACTGGTAGATTATGAAAATGGTGCGTGGAAGACAGTAGAAATGCAGGCAGATATACATGATGATACCATAACTGATTATATGAGACAGAAGGCAGATAATTCATTACAGTATTCATACGATATGAGTGATGAAGAACTGCTGAGTCTGGCAATTACAGAGATAATTAGTGAGGCAGTTGGGAATGTGCCTTTCAGAGTAGATACTCAGGAGAATATAATATTTTTTTGGGAGCAGGTAGATGATGGCATTATTCAGTCGGCTATCAGCAGCCTTGGTGATGCGGCAGACAGATTAAATATATCTAATTTGCGCAATGAAAATAATATATTCATACTGTTTGAAGACTCACAGTGATAAAGAAAATAGTTGGAATATCAAGTGAAAATCGGACATAGTGCATTTCACGCATTATGTTCAATTTTTTTTAATAAGTATTTGATGTTAAGCTGATATATGTTATTATTAAAATAACTATATTTTATTCAGAATTATAAATTTTGGGGAGAAGATACGGCTTGCTGGATACTTATGAAAATTATATTGGAAAAGTAATTGAAAACGAGCGTACAAGGCGCGGGCTTTCCGTTAATGATGTCTGCAACGGAATATGCAGTAAAAGTGTCTATGTCAAACTGGAGAGCGGGGAATATGCGGGAGGAATGCATGTTCTGAGAGCAATCTGCCAGAGACTTGGGATTAATTCCGGGCGCTGTGGAACCTATCTTGTGCAGAATGATTATGACGAGATGATGGATAGACTGTACATACTTGAGGATATCAAGGATGGCAGAATTGACACCGCGGAGCTGAAAATTGTACGGTATGGAAGCAGATATAAGGATATACCGCTCAACAATCAGTTTATTTTATTTATGAAAGGGAGAATAGCAGAGCTTAGAGGAAAAACAGGAGATGCACAGAGACTTTATGATGCAGCAATCTGCATTACCATGCCGGAATACATGCAGATGAAAAAGCTTGTATGCAAAACAATATATGAAGCATATATGCTGCTTGATATCGCCCATCTCAATGCATTGCTTGGAAAAAAGAAGGCAGTGTACGGCATATATGCGCTGTTGTTACGCTACTGTGAGAAAAGTAATGTGGAAAAAAATTTCTGCATCAAATGTTATAAAAATTTTTTTGAAATTCATAATGTGTTATCTCCTTTGAATAAATATTGTATATAGTTTATTTTAGACAAAAGAAGGTAAAGTACCATGACAAATGAAGAAACTATATAGTTTCTTCATTTGTCATGGTTAAAGCTATTGAAGAGATTATTATGGAACTATACTATTAATTTATAGTAAACTGTGTGCACAGTATGGGGAGAAGAGTAAGGTAATTTAAAATTGGGTAGGCATGTATATGGAGAAGGAGAAAGTACATGAAAAAAACAAAATTATTTTTTGTGAGTTTATTGTCGGTAGCAATGTTATCAACAGGAACAGTGGTTTATGCAGCTCAATGTTCAATGTGCGCAATTTATGGAGTAGATGCTACACTCATATCGAATGGAGAGCATTTATGGACGAATCACCAATCGCACACGGCAACATATTCTGAGAATGGTGTGCTAAAAAATGAAAAATGCTATATTACTATTTCAGAGGACAAGTACACATGGACGTGTCCTAACGGACATGGAATTGTAACCACAAGAGTTCGTCACAGGGAATCGCATACCTGCAAACATTGCGAAAGTCTGGATTATTTTAAATAGCTACATTCAGTTTACACATTATAATTAAAGTGGGAGGGTGTCTCCAATGAAGATAAAAAAAACAAAGATATTATTTTTATTGTTTATAATATTAGTTCTTTGCAACGTGGGATGTAAAAATCAACGGGAGACACCCGAACAACAAAAGGAGAGGGAATCTGCCGAACCAGACCGGCAAACCAGCATGTTTACAGCTTCGGATGAGCTGAAGGTTGAGGAAACATACTATCTGAATGATTTTAGCAGGTGGGAGCATTATATTGATTCGGACAATATGGAAGAGGCGGCAGAAATCCAGACAGATGGAAATGGCAGGTACAGCTGGTTTCTGGGAGTAAAATGTAATGAAAACAAAGAATATGACACAGGTGAGAATGCCTTATATTTATTGGAGGTATATAGTCATGATAATGACAGCGCGGTTAGTGGCGATAATGCAGGAAATACTGATAGCGGTAATTGCGGCGGCAATGTTAAGAGCATAAAATTCACTCCGAAGGATATTGGTGTCAGTGGGGCTATAGGCTACATAGTCAGTGCAGATGTGCTTGCGGATGATAGCTACATGTTCAGGTGGGCTGAGTACGAATTTGAAGATGAAATGTATTGCCAGAAGTCGGATAAAATTATTTTTACAGATTTGAAAGGAAATAATTCGGTCAATGAGTTTTACAGTATATTTGGGGAGCTTGGCTTAGAAGAGTATGGGCAGACGATTTTGCCATGTCTGCCGTGTGCAAGCTGTCATGCGGTGTCAACGGACAGACTGTGGGTATTAAATCAATACCAGGAACAGCAGCTCTATATTTTTTCACAGCAGGGAGATGTTATTTTAGAGCGCGATGTACAGGGAAAACAGATGTTTTATGAACCTATAATTACGGATGAGGCACAATTGATACTTCCGGTTTACGATGAAGATACAGAAAAAATGTGTTTTTTTTATGCCGGATTTTCAGATGGAGACTGGAAAAAAGCAGGAGAAATGAATGCTGCACCAAGTGACATTAATCAGTTTTATGCCATGGTGGACAACGATATATATTATCAGGTGAACAGCTCTAATATGATTTCGGGAGATGGGCTTGTCAGATGGAATATTGATACTGGTGAAAGAACGTGGATTCTCAAATATGATGTAAATGGGCTGGCACAATATGATACAAGTGTGGTCTTCGTGGAAAATAAACCGGTATGTGTGTTCTTAGGAAAGAGTGATGGATATGGCTATAAGCACTATATGGTTTCTGTGTCAGAGCAAAAGCTGCAAAGTGATAAAGATATAATTGTAGCAGACCTTGTGGGTTCGTGTAATCAGGGGGAAAAGGCGGCGATAATTGCTTCAATGGACAGCCCGGATTGTCAATACAAGTATGTTGACGCTTCTTCACAAGAGGAAAAGGACAGAATTATGGCTGAGCTGTCAAATAAAAAAGGTCCTCAGATAATGTATGTCTCAATGGATGACTATTATAATCTGATTGAAAAGGGTATGCTGTGTGACTGGTACAGCTTTATGGATAGGTCACTTTTTGCCGATATTTTACCTGGAGTTCTTGAACTTGGAACGGTTGGAAATTCATTATATGGACTGCCTGTTGGCATAAGGGTGGAGTCAATGGCAGTAGGACGACAATTGGAGGATAGAGAATGGACGATTGATACGATTGTAGAGCTTATGTCCGAAGGAAAATTAAACACATCACTTCGTTCGCCATATATTTTCAATAATAAGGATTATCTTGAGCCGGATTTTGTGATTAATAGTTTGACGAAATGTGCGTTTAACAATTCATTTATTATTGACTGGGATACAAAAACAGCACATTTTGATGATGAGCGTTTTATAAAGCTTCTTGAATTGACAAGGGAAGATGTAAGTGATATTCCGGCGGGAGATGCTTATGATAATGACATTATATGGGCGTATCTGAATGATTATCCTATTGTGATGAATTATTTGTCAAAGGCTGATACAGACTATATAATAATGGGCTTCCCGAATCATGCGAAGAGCGGAAATTACATTATGCCGGCAGGCAACGGAATGTTGGTTATAAATGCCAATATCACAAATCCTGAAAAGGTTGTATTATACATTCGGAAGCTTATGGATAAGCAGGTTCAGCTTGACATTATGAATTTCTGTATAGGAATACAAAAGATGAATGTGCAGGATTTTGTGAGAACAGATGCTTCGGGAAATAAAATATACATGAATTTATATAATACAAGCGAATACAATGAAGAAAAAATTCTGTCTCTATTCAACAAGGCGGCAGAATTTCTTGAAGGCTGCGAGCCGGAACCACAGCAGTACGGAGTGATTAATCGTATTATTTTAGAAGAACTGGCAAGTATGCGTAATAATAACAAGAGTACACAGGACACTGCCAAAATAATAAATGACAGAGTTGAGATTTATTTGCAGGAATAATTGGGACACCGGGGTCTGACACCTGTCCAGGCTGCTTGAAGGATGTAACTATTCAGAACCCAATGTCGTTTAGTTAACAATCTAGATATGCCTGACCTAATCTGGGATAGAGCATTGGTCATGCTTTTGTTGCCATAAACCAAATGAAATCGGAACTTTTTTGATTTTTATGGTATGACAAAAAGACAGATTGCGTGTCCACCTTCCAAAAGTTATAGTGACAAAGATGTTTATGCTATTTAGTCACACTTATTTGTGCTTGAAAAGGCAGACTACACATGTAATTATGCGGTCATCCGGCAAACCAGACAGCCCACTCACCTTCCCGTGATTTGTATTATACCGAGTTTCCCTACAAGAAGAATTATAAAGAAAACATCATGCAGCAGGAAAAGCTTCGCAAGCAAAGGCGAAACCGCAGGCGCAATCATAAAAAGCGCCAGAAAGACAGCCAGAGCAATCTCCGGCTGTTTCCCGGGCTTAATCCGTTTATCTAGTCAACAATGTCAATCCGGATTTTTTTGCCGAGCGCTTCCGCCAGTGCGCACAGCGTTTTGAGGTCGGAGTTGGTTTTTCCAGCTTCCAGATTGTCGATGTGGCGAATGTCAACGCCGCTCATTCGGCTGAGGTCGTGGAGCGACAGGTTGTGTTCGCGGCGGTAGTAGATTAACTGCTCGCCCAGGCGTTCCCTGGCTTGCAGCAAGATAGTCCCGTTTTCTGCGCTTTGCATCTTTATATTAACTCCAATTATCAAAAGTTAAATCGTACGACGAGACATAGTATACAAGTGATGTCGTCTGCCTGTGGCAAACCAAATTGATTCTATTTTAATTATTTTTGAAAAGCAATCGTTTTTCATATTATTTGTGACTTATGCAAGGGCGGGGTGGTTGACAAATCAATAAATCATGATATTTTCGGTTGAGAACAGAGGTTGAATAATGGAACAAGATGGACAACAAAAATATCTGCCTGCTGTGCAGATGTTGCGCGAGGCTTTGGGTTATTGGCTCGAAAACAGCCGCGCTATGTGGCTTTTTACTGCCGGGCAGGTGCTGTTTGCCGCGGTTTTTGTCTTAATCGGCGGCTGGACGCAGGAATG
>ENA-ORTW01003055-ORTW01003055.1-human-gut-metagenome-genome-assembly--contig:-NODE-3055-length-14729-cov-8.720662_pt1 | contig 14729 bp, 11 predicted proteins | sample MGYA00242072_ERZ509193 | MGnify/ENA primary metagenome ERZ509193 (study PRJEB26280, sample SAMEA2338813) | human gut metagenome | biome: human gut; feature: human-associated habitat; material: faeces... | reverse complement strand
AATATAATAGAAGAAAAAAAAGCGGCAGCCAGTCGATCATGAGATCGGCTGGCTGCCGCTTCTTGAACGCAGAGAGAACTGCATTTTATAAAGCAAAATTTGCAGGGGTCACACTGCATCAGAACGCGCAATCAGAGGTTCAGGCAGGAAAGATTAAGCAGAAACTGCCGGTGCAGCAGCTCTCTGGAGAGTACAGCAGACTGAAAGGAGTCAAGCGCAAGCTGATAGACATTCGCATACTGTACATAGTGCCAGTGAAGTTCCGTCTGCCAGTTGTCGAGTGTGATCAGGCGGTCTTCATCCAGATGAAAATCAAACAGATGGCTGCGCAGCTCGTAAAGGGCGGCATAGCGGAACAGGTTGGCGAGCATATGGCATGCCTTATCTGCGTCAGCTATGGCAGGCAGACGCACGCTGCCATAGCGCTTAAGCCCTGCAAACCGGGAGCCGGTTCCGGAAAGGTTCTGGGCGATCTCGGTCTCGAGAAGTGTGCCAAAATCGGTGTTGTAGTAGTTTAAGGTGGCAGCGACCAGGGTATCCGTCAACTGGACAAAGGACGGATGGTGCAGACAGTCATGCTGCTCAAAATACTCGTCCATAAAGTCATAGAGAACAAAAGACTCGCAGCTGAAGTGATATTCCGGACGGTATGCATTTAAAAACTGCGGCAGCAAAACAGCCAGTGCGTCCGTGTGATGCATCAGGCACAGGCAGAGTGCTGCCAGACCGGCGGCGCACAGGGTGCGGCCGTTTTCCGGCTTTGGCAGGTACAGCGCCCGGGCAAGGCTGCTCAGCAGCAACAGTGCTGCCAGCGCCTGCCACACCGCTGCGGTGGGGGCCACCCGGTGCCAGCTGGAGCTGTTCTCCATAAAGCGCATCAGCACGTTCCAGTAGAACAGCACACTGCCCGCCACCGCCAGATACAGCCCGCCCGTAGGCTTTTTCCAGCCGGAAGGGGTAAGCCAGCAGCGGCCCAGCGTGCTGAGCCACACCGCGCAGATGCACTCCAGAATGGACCGCACGAAGCTGCTCGTTGCCGACAGGCCCACCGCCAGCTGCGCACCGGCAGCCGCCAGAAAGCACACCGCTCCGGCAAAGGCCAGCACTCCGGCCAGAGGCTGACGGCTGCGGACCGTCTCGGCTTTTCCGGCGCAGTGCCGACCGATGAGCACTGCGGCCAGCACCACCGCGCCCAATGCCGCATAGCGCCACCACACCGAACCGACCGTACACAGCCCGGTCACGGCATCGGTACCAAAGGCAAGATCTGCCCCGCGGGCGATGCCCAGCGCAGCGGACAGGAGAATCGAAAGCAAAATCAGTGCATTCATCAGCGTTCCTCGATCGGCTTGTATTTCTGGCGCACGCCCAGATACTTGTAGGCCGGGCGGATGATGCGGTTGGCGAACACGACCTCTTCCACCCGGTGTGCGCACCAGCCCGGCACACGGGCAATGGCAAACAGGGGGGTGTACAGGTCCTCGGAGATGCCCAGCATATTGTAGATCAGGCCGCTGAACAGGTCCACATTGGCACACACCGGCTTGGTGCTGCCCTTTTCCTCGGCAAAGATGCCGGGGGCCAGCCGCTCGATGCTGCACAGCATATTGTACTCTTCCTCAAAGCCCTTCTCGTAGGCCAGGTGGCGGGCACGCTGTTTCAGGATCACCTCACGGGGGTCGCTGATGGTGTACACTGCGTGGCCCATGCCGTAGATCAGACCGGAGCCGTCACCGGCCTGCTTCCGCAGGATGCGCCGCAGATACTCGCGCACCTCATCGTCATCCTCCGGGTTTTCCACATGCTTCAGGATGTCCTGGAGCTGACGGTTCACCATCAGGTTGGCGCCGCCGTGCTTGGGGCCCTTCAAGGCACCGATGCCTGCCGCAATGGCCGAGTAGGTGTCGGTGCCCGAGGAGGACAGCACGCGGGTGGTGAAGGTGGAGCAGTTGCCGCCGCCGTGGTCCGCATGCACCAGCAGACACATATCCAGCAGCTTTGCTTCCTCGTGGGTGAACTTCTGGTCCGGCCGGTAGGTGCTCAGGATATGCTCTGCGGTGCTCTGGCCCGGCTTGGGCAGATGGAAGAACATACTCTGCTTGTCGTAGTAGCGGCGTTTCATCTGATAAGCGTTCACCATCATGGTGGGCATGCTGGCGATCAGGTTGATGCTCTGGTTCAGGATATTTTCCAGGGTCAGGTCCTCGGCGTGCTCATCGTAGGAGTACAGGCCCAGCACACAACGCTGCAGCTTATTCATAATGTTGGGGGAGGGGGCATTCATGGTATCCATAAAGCCCTCCGGCAGAGCGCGATGCTCGGCCAGGATCTCGCAAAAATCATCCAGCTGCTCCTGGGTAGGCAGGCTGCCGAACAGCAGCAGCCAGATCACTTCCTCAAACACGAAGCGGTCGTTGCGGTAGGCCTCCTCCACGATCTCGTTGATGTTGACGCCGCGGTAGATCAGCTTGCCGGGGGTGGGGATCACATGTCCTTCCTGATCCTTTTTGTAGCCCACAACGTCACACACGTTGGTCAGGCCGGCCAGCACGCCGGTGCCGTCCGGGTTGCGCAGACCGCGCTTGACGCCCAGACGCTCACTGGTCTCGGGGTCGATGTAGTTGTTGGCCATGTACTCCTCGCACAGGGTCCGCATCGTGGTGGGGTCCAGGGTCGCCACTTCTGCATGTGCAAAATTCACGGGGGATCTCTCCTTTCTTCCGGTTCCTATTTTTTACTTTCCCATACTTTCCTGCCATCCTCACTGATGGACATAATCTTATATTATCGCTTTTGTGCAGTAAATTCAAGCGCAATGTGTTCACTTCTCACCGGCCCGTGCCAAACGACTTTCATTTTTGCGGGCAACGTTTTTTCGCAGGGTTTTGCAGGCAGGTCTTTTTATACTGGAGACAGAATCTTTTTCACGCTGCAAGGGAGATCCCGTTATGAAAAAAGCTTTTCTGCTGCTGTGCACCCTGCTCCTGGTGCTTGGATGCGCCCTGCCTCTGGCCGCCTACCACCTCACCCGCGCGGTGCTGGGGCCTGCCGTTTCCACGGTCCGCCTTCCGCTTTCATCGCCGGAGAGCACTGCTTCCGCCCCGGAAATCTCCGCTGCCTACGCCGGTGACGCGGACCGGTTCCTGATTCAGGATGCCTCCACCGGGCAGGTGCTGGAGTTGTCCCGCCGGGAATATCTCATCGGCGCGGTAGCGGCCGAAATGCCGGTGAGCTGGCCGGACGAGGCCCTCAAGGCACAGGCCGTTGCCGCCCACAGCTACGCGCTGTACTGCCGCGACCATGCCGCACCGGACAGTATCGGCTGGCTGACGGCCGACCCGGCACGACGGCAGGGTTGCCTGACTGACCCGGTGCTGCGCAGCTACTGGGGCACTGCCTATGAGACCAACTATGCCCGTCTGTCCGCGTTGGTGGACGAGGTGGAACATACCGTACTGCTCTGCGACGGTGCCCCTGCCTGTGCCAGCTATTTTGCCATCTCCAACGGCCGCACCGAGACCAGCGAAAACGTCTGGGGCACCGCCCTGCCCTACCTTGTTTCGGTGGACAGCAGCACCGACCTTGCCGCCGACCATTACGAGTACGCCCTGACCCTTTCGGCACAGCAGACGGCACAGCAACTGGCTACCCTGGGCCTCACCGCTGACCTTGCCGCCCCGGAGCAGTGGTTCGGTACCCCGGAGTACACCGCCGCCGGTTATGTTGCTGCCCTGCCGGTCTGCGGGCAGCGCATCACCGGTACGGCCCTGCGGCAGGCGCTGGGCCTGCGCAGCACCTGCTTCACGGTCCGGTATGAAAGCGGTACGTTCTGTTTTACCACAAAAGGCTACGGCCATGGCGTGGGGCTCAGCCAGTGGGGTGCCAAGGCACTGGCCGAGCAAGGGCAGAACTTTGCCGACATCCTGGCCCATTACTACCCCGGAACTTCCCTGTCCGGATAAAAAAAGAGCCCATCTCCCGAAGGAGACAGGCTCTGTGAAATGCATGCAGAAGGGATTAGCCAAACAGGCCGGACAGCCAGCCGAGGGTGCTCTGGATCGTTTCTTCCGCCGTGGCCGTAATGGTCTGGTCGGTAAGTTTGGTACCGTCGGGGTCCTGCACCGACCAATAGGTAGCGGTGCTGGTGGCGGCATCCGAAACGGTGAAGTCGCTGGCGAAGCAAAGGTTCTCGCCGCTGGTCTCGGTCACGATGACCATGTAGGTGTAGCAGCCCGTGGGCAGCTCACCGAAGTGGATCTGGTCGTCCAGCGTCTTGAGGGAGAAGCTGGTTCCGCCCACCTGGGCCTGTGCGGACTGCACGATCTTGTCGTTCTCGTCCAGGATGGCCACCTGCACACCTTCCAGCGTGCTGCCGGAGGTGCTGTTGGCGGTGCCGGTAAGGGCCATGCCGCTGCCGGTGCGCACATTGACCGGATAGCGCATGCCTTCCAACCGCAGGTCATCTGCCTGCAGGGCTGCGCCGTTGTGGTCGGCACTCACATACCAGTAGCAGGACGCCTGTGCAATGGACACGCTGGAGCTGGTGAGCGGGATGCGGCCGGAGGAGATGTTCCCGGCCGGGTCGGAACAGTAGAACACGCCGTTCGTATAATCGGTCAGCAACACGGCATGGGGCTGCGTGCGGTCGTACAGGACGATGCCTTCCGGGTGCTGAGCCAGCAGCTGGATGAGCAGCTGGATCTTTTCCTGCTTATTGGAGGGCAGGGTCGCATAGGCCACCTGCATCTCCCGGTATGTAAAGCTGTGGGCCAGACCATTGGACCAGGCCGTGGAGCGCACACTGTTTTCAGTCACATCCACCCAGTCAGTCCGTCCGTCAAAGTAAGCGCGGCGGCGCAGCATCATGGCAGCCGAAGCCAGCGTGCAGGTGCCGCCCCGGCTCTGCTTGAAGTAGAACCCGGCATCCACATTCAGGTCCACAGCCAGTGCTGCGGGCAGACAGGTGAGTGCAAACACGATGGTGAGCAGAATGCCCACCAGTTTTTTATGTGCGGTCGTTGGCGCTGCGGTATTCACGGTCTGGTCGCTCCTCCCTTTTCTGGCATCATTTTTCACGTTTCACTGCCATAAAGTATACCAGCCTGTAACCATTTTGTAAACAAAGGCGGTTATTTTTTCTCAAGATTGACACGTTTTCAAGGTTTTTGTTGGGAGAAATGCACAATTTCAAGCGTGATATTCTACATATCCTACAAATTTTTTGTGTTTTATTTCTGCCGTCGTTCCTCCTGTCGCACGTAAAAAAGCCGTCTGCCGCAAGCACAAAAAAAGAAAAGGTCCAACGACTTCTGTTGCGAAATCGTTGGACCTCTTGGTCCGAGTGGCGAGAATCGAACTCACGGCCTCTTGAACCCCATTCAAGCGCGCTACCAAAACTGCGCTACACCCGGATATCTGTAAGCGTTTGTCGCTCACAGCTTGATTAGTATACCCGACTTCTCGCATTTTGTCAAGCACTTTTCGGCAACTTTCTTAAATTTCTTCGTCCGCATCCTCCTGCAAGGGCAGGGTCGGCTGGGCAATGGGCGGAAATTCCACCGTAGCCACAGCCACCGCAAACACGCTCTCCGCACCCGCCGAAAGCAGAGCCTGTGCACAGGCGGCAGCCGTAGCACCGGTGGTGATCACATCGTCCACCAGCAGCACGCGGCGGCCCTCTATGAGGTCCGGGTCCTGCACGCGGAACGCACCGGCCACATTGGCCAGGCGCTGTTCAAAGGGCAGTCCTGCCTGCCGGTCCTTCCGGCGGGCAGGACCAAGCGCCTTTGTTTCCAGCGGAAGGTCCAGTGCCTCTGCCAGCGGCTGCGCCATGCGTTCCGGTACATTGTACCCGCGTCTGCGGCTGGACGCCGGTACCGGCACGATGCAGTCATAGCCGAGCCGGGCACCTTCCACCCGCTGAGGCACCGGTTCCGCGCCCCTCATCCGGACCTCGCTGCCAAAGGCAAGCTCTGCCAGCACCACGCCCAGCTCCACCGCCGTCCATGGTGCAGCCTGATACTTTGCCCGCAGGATGGCCCGCCGCACGCAGCCCTCATACCGGAACGGTGCCGCTGCGCCGCTCAGGCCGCCCAGATAATGCTGCGATGCGTCCAGCCGGATGCCGGGCTTCCGGCGCAGCCGGTCCACTTCTTCCGCACAGTCCGGGCAGGTCCTTATGCTGCCCAGCACCGCATTGCAGAAGGGGCACCGACGCGGATAAAGCAGCTGCCGTACCCCGCGCAGTGCCCGGCGCGGGGCGCTGTAATAGCGCATCAGTCCTTCTTCACGGCCACGATCACGCGGACACGCTTGCCCGCGGCGCAGCCAAAGTTGTCGTACCAGCCGGTGAGGTAGTAATCGTCCGAGTTCACCTCGGCCAGCTTCGTGGTGTAATACTGGCCCTTGTACCACAGGTACACCTGGGCATTGTCCGCTACCTCATAGCGGGTGGAACCGGACAGCACTGACGCGGCACCCACCTTGTCGATTTTCATGGGCATCAGCTGAATCATCGCCTTGACCGAACCGTTCACTTCCTGCCGCACGGCCAGGCCGCCGGCCAGCACCGGGTATTTGATGGAGGTGGTGTAGCTGGTAAGCTGTCCATTGACATAGCACACATAGGTGGCACCGCCGCCCACATAGTTCAGGATGGTGCCATAAGGCTCCCCTACCACCTTAGCCAGCTGTTTGACGCCGATGCTCACCAGGGAGCCGGTGCTGCTGGTGACCTTATTCCACACGGTCTGGAGGATATCGCCGTTGATGACGCCCCACAGGATCTCGCTGGTGGTAGGCACCAGCACGCTCCGCAGGTCCTTCAGCACCTGGGTGGTCCCATCAGAGCCTTCGCCCTCAGAATCCCCTGCAGTGGCAGGGGTCTTGGTGGAGGGCAGGTTGGCCGCAATGTTGCGGATATCGTCCAGCACGCCGTACTTCCACAGGTCGCCTGTGACATCGTTGAGAATCAGCCGGTCGATCTCGCCGTTGTCGTTAAGCGTATAGTAGCGGACATTCAGCATGTTCAGTTTCGTCCCGGATAGGCGGCTGGGACGAACCGTCCCAGCCACACCCTCCGTAGTCGTATCCAAGATCTGCACGTCGTCTGCCAGCTTATGGTCGCCCAGCATGGTGGCGTCTGCGCTCACCGTGCCGCTGATGGTCCGGTTTTCAATAGCGGTCACGTTCTCGCCTTCCGGCGTCACGTCGATGCGCACCATCCAGCCGGCGGGGTAGTTCAGGCTTTTGTCCACGTTCACCGTGCGGGTGATGCCGTCGGTGCACATCACTGCTACGCGCTGCAGCACGTCGGCACCGTTGTCCTCCACAAGGGAGCGGGTGGCCGTCTGCACCACGCCGTAGAACACGCTGTCGGCCTCTTCGCCGGTGACCACATCCGCCACCTCATTGTCCATGCCCAGCAGCAGGGTGACCACTTCGCCCACGCCGCCGCCGTTCAGGGACGAGATCTTGGACGCCACCGCCGAGCTGCCCAGCTGATAGCTGGTACCGGCCACGGTCACCGCCGTGGGAGCGCTGGCGCTGGGCGAAACTGCTGTGATGCGGCCTGCGGCGCGGCGGGTATAGATCCACACCGTCTGCAGACTCTCGCTGTAATAATACACATCGTATTTGTTCAGTTCGCCGGACTCCGACACCTTGTCGTTGCGGTACACGCTCACCGGTGCAAAGGGCAGCTGGGTGCCCTCCGACGCCACAAAGGGTCCCTTCAGGCTGCTGAGCAGCACCGTGGAGGTGTCCACCTGACCATTTGCCACGGTAAAGCCCAGGGTGCTGCCATAGGCTCCGCCGGAGGCCGTGTTGGCCGTGAGGGCGTTGTACAGCAGCATGGCGCAGTCCTCGTAGGTCATGGTCTGGCCCTGGCTGCGCGCCAGCTGGTTCCGCAGGCCCAGCTCCTGAGCCTTGTTCAGCTGCGCCGCCGGGAAAGCACCGTTCAGATCTGTCATCTTGTAGCCCATCAGCTTGAGCACGGCCGTGCAGGCTTCTTCCATCGTGACGGCGTTGTCCGGGCGGAAGGTGCCGTCCGTGTAGCCGTTCATCCAGCCCTGCTGCACCGCAATGCGGATGTAGGGTGCCCACTGCGAAGAGCCGGGCACGTCCTTATACAGAGTGCCCACAGCCCCCTGGGAGGCTGCGCTCTCCCGGTACGCCGAGAACGCCACCAGCATGCGGGCAAAGGCCCCGCGGGTGACGGCGGCGTCCAGGCTGCCGGTCTGCCCGGCGTCCATACCGCCCAGCGTGATGGCCGTCTGCACGGCCGTGTTGCTGGCACTGCCCAGCGCAGCCGCCGGCACGGCCAGCATGGACACCGCCATGCTCACCGCCAGCAAAAGTGCGAGAAAACGTTTTTTCATAGGTATTCCCCTTTCTTCGGGCTCAGTCGTAGCGCAGCGCCTCGATGGGATTGAGACGTGCCGCGCGCCGGGCCGGCAGATAGCCGAACAGCACACCGATGCCCACCGAGATGCCAAAAGCCACCACGATGGAGTTGAACGACGGGCTCACCGTGATGGCGGTATCGCTCATGAACATGGGCAGCACCTTGTTGGCCGCCATGCTCACCGCATAGCCCAGTGCGATGCCCAGCGCACCGCCCAGCGCCGAGGTGGTGGCAGCTTCCACCACGAACTGCGCCAGAATGGTGCGCTCCTTGGCACCCAGTGCCTTGCGGATGCCGATCTCACGGGTGCGCTCGGTCACCGACACCAGCATGATGTTCATGATGCCGATGCCGCCCACCAGCAGCGAGATGCTGGCAATGCCGGTGAGCACCACGATGACCATGTTGATCATCTTGTTCATTTCCTCCAGCCACTCGCTGGCGCTGTACACATAGTAGCCGTTTTCGGTCTTGAGGATCTTCTGCAGCTCCTCTTCCATCGTGGTTTTGGCCTCGTTGGCAAAGTTTTCGTCCGTCATCACAGCCGTGTAGTTATTCACCGCGCTCTGGCTGGAAAGCCGCATCACGGTGGTGTAGGGCAGGTAGACGCAGTCGTCGTCGCTGCCTTGCTGCATGGTGGGGTTGCTGACCTTGGCCGCCAGCACGCCCACAATGCGGAACTTGTTGGCACCGATCTTGAGCGTCTGCCCCACACCGTTGCCGCCAAAAGCCACCCGGTTCAGGTAATCGCCAATGATGCAGACCTGCTTGTTATCCTGCATATCCATGTACTGCAGGCCGCGTCCCTGTGCGATCTGGTAATTTTTCATTTCGGTGTAGTTCTCGTCCACACCGCTGATGTTGGACCAGCGGTAACTGGTGGTGCCGATCTTCAGCGTACCGCTGGCGTTGCCGCTGAATTCGATCTGGGGCGACACTGCCTTGATCAGGTCGGAGTGCCGCTGGCAGATGTCGTACATATCGTCCACCGGTACGGTGCGGGAGCCGTAGCCCCAAACCTGAATGCTCAGGGTGTTGGTGCCCAGCGCGGAAAAACTGTCCCGCATGCTCTTGGTCATACCGTTGCCCAGACCCACGATGACGATGACCGCCATCACGCCGATGATGATGCCCAGCATGGTCAGAAAGGTGCGCAGCTTGTTGCTCCACACGTTCTGGATGGCCTGCCGGAAGGTTTCAAAGATCATGCCTGTTCCTCCTTTTCCGGCGTTTCGGGCAGCAGAGTGGGCTGCACCATGGCCTCCGGTGCGTGAGAGTCGCCGTCGTAGACCACCCGTCCGTCCTCCAGCCGGATGATGCGGTCGGCCTGCACGGCAATGGAGTTGTCGTGGGTGATCAGCACCACGGTATGTCCCTGCTTGTGCAGTTGCTGCAAAAGCCCCAGCACCTCGCGGCCGGTGTGGGAGTCCAGTGCACCGGTGGGCTCGTCGGCCAGGATCACCGGCGGGTTGCGCACCAGTGCCCGCGCAATGGACACACGCTGCTGCTGGCCGCCGGAAAGCTGATTGGGCCGGTTTTTCAGTTTGTCGCCCAGGCCCACCTGCTCCAATACCTCACGGGCACGGGCGTGCCGCTCGGCGCGGGAGACGCCCGCGTACACCAGCGGCACCTCCACATTCTCCATCAGGTTCAGCCGGGGCAGCAGATTGTACTGCTGGAAGATGAAGCCCAGCATCTCGTTGCGGACCGAGGCCAGTTCGTTGCGGCTCATCTTACCCACGTCCCGGCCGTTGAGCCGGTACACCCCGTGGGTAGGCACATCCAGACAGCCGATGATGTTCATGCAGGTGGACTTGCCGGAGCCGGACTGGCCCACGATGGCCACGAACTCGCCTTTGTCGATCTTCATGGTAATGTGGTCTGCGGCCTTTACCGTGGTGTCGCCCATCTGGTAATACTTGCAGACCTCTTCAAATTCGATCAGAGCGCTCATGCATTCCTCCGTGTCAGGTCAGGATCACGCCGTCGGCCTCGCCGATCACTTCGCCGTCATTTCCGGCGTCCACCGGCTCGTCAACGGCCGGCTCCTCGGTCACGGTGCTTTCTGCACCTTCCCCATCGGCCGTGCCGTCGGTGGTCTCGCCGCCCGTCGTGTCGGTGGTGCCATCGGTCATGTACTCATAGCCGCCGTTGTCGTAATAGGTATCGCTGCTCACCGAGCTGGGGTCGTAGCCCACGGTGTCCTGCGCGGTCAGGCCGCTGACAACCTGGGTGTAATCGCTGTCACTGACGCCCAGCTTGACCTTGACGTACACAAAGCCGTCCGGTGCGACCATGTCCGGGTCTGCGTTGACCGCACTGGGGGAATCCTTGGTCACCAGCACATAGCTGCCGCGCACCACAGCTGCATTGGGCACCGCCAGTGCGTTCTTGGCCTGGGCCACCACGATCTCCGCGTTGGCGTTCATGCCGGGGCGCAGGCCGTCGGTCTCGTCGATGCGCACGGTGACCGGGTAGGTGGTGGTGCCGCCGCTGGTGTCGCCCTTCATGGACACGCGGGTCACAACGCCCTCATAGGTCCTGTCCTGCACGGCGTCGGCGGTGACCTGCACGGTCTGCCCCACCGACAGGCTGCTGACCTGCAGCTCATCCACATTGATGGTCATTTCCAGGTAGCTCAGATCGTAGATGGTGCACAGGTCGCTGCCCGTGCTCAGGGCATCGCCCACCTTGGCGGCCTTTTCGATGATGGTGCCGCTGATGGGCGAGGTGATGGTGTAGTTGTTCATGGTGTCCTGGGTGCTCTGCATGGACAGCTCCGCACCGCGCAGGGTCTCAGAAGCGGACTGGATGGACTCGCTCAGGTCGTCACCGCTGATCTGCAGCACGATGTCGTCCTTGTTCACGCTGTCGCCCTCGCGTGCATGGATGGCGGTAACCGTACCGGCGGCCAGCGTCGTCAGGGTGCGCTCGGCCTGATACTGGAAGGTGGCCGCGCCGATGGAGCTCACGCCGTTCACGGTAGCGGTGGCCGCCTGGGCGGTGGTCAGGCCGCCTGCATTGCGCACCGAGATGGTCACGGTGCGGGTGAGCAGGTTGCCGGTGCTCAGGGCATCGGTGCCGGTGACGGCGGTAATGGTGCCGGTCAGGGTCTCAAAGGTACCGTCCATCGTCACGTCCGCGCTCTGCCCCACCGAGAAACCGGCTGCGTCTGCCGCCGGGAACTCCAGTGTCAGTGTCATCTTGGAGTTGTCGCGGATCACGGCCACTTCCTGGCCGCTGGTCACCTCGTCGCCCTTGGCGACCTTCAGGCTGCTCACGACACCGGCCACTTCCGCGCGCACATACTGGCGGTCCACCGTCTTGTCGTAGTTGCGCTGGGCCTGCTGCAGGGTGATGCCCGCCTGCTCCACCTTGGTGGTGGCGTCGGAGGAGTCCACGGTGTAGAGCACATCGCCCTCTTCCACGTTGTCGCCTTCCTCAAAGCTGCAGGTCAGCACCTTGCCGGACACCAGCGACTTGACATTATAAGTATTCGCCGGCTTCAGGGTGCCGGTGCCGCTCAGGGCATTGACGAGGTCCCGCTGCTCCGGCGCGGTCTCCACATAGCTGGTATCCACGCTGGCAGGCTTGTCGGCCTTGGGCTTGAGCAGCCACACACCGCCCAGCACGGCCACGCATGCCACCGGGACCAGCCACTTCCAGTTCTTTTTCAGGAACCCGGCTGCTCCGGTACCGGCCGTTTTCCCCGTCTGCGGCGCTCCCGCAGCATTCTGCTCGGTTTTCTTTTTCATAGATCCTCCTAAAAATGAGCAGGCGGCACTCCCACCTGCAGGCATCCGGTTTACGGTTCAGTTGATTGTAGTGTAGCGCATTTTGGGGCAATACACAAGCGTCCAAATTTCGTACATTCATCTTTTCAACAAAATTTAACAAAGCCGGGGCACACCCGCAGGCATACTCCGGCTTTTCCGGTTTTTCTTCGGTTTTATACGCGCACCATATCGGGGGTGATCTCTGCCAGACTGTGAGCGCCGCACATCTGCATGGTGTCGGCCAGTTCCCCGGCCAGCTTGTCGATGTAGCACTTCACGCCTTCCTCGCCGCCGCCGTACACGGCCGTGACAAAGGGGCGGCAGATCAGCACGCCGTCCGCGCCCAGGGCCAGTGCCTTGAACACATCCACACCGGTGCGGATGCCGCCGTCCACCAGGATCTTCACGCCGGTGTCCTTGAGGGCTGCAGCGATCTCCGGCAGGACTTCAGCGGTGGCGGGGCACTGGTCCAGCACACGGCCGCCGTGGTTGGACACCACGATGGCGGCGGCACCGGCCTCCCTGGCCTTCAAAGCACCCTTGACGGTCATCACACCCTTGACGATGAAGGGCCGCTCGGCCAGCTTCACGATCTCGGCCAGCTCTTCCACGCTCTTGCTGCCGGCCGGCGGGGTCATGTTCTTGAGGAAGGGCAGGCCTGCCGCATCCACGTCCATGGCCACGGCAAAGCAGCCGCTGGCCTTGGCCTGGGCCATCTTCTCCCGGATGGTGTCGATGTTCCAGGGCTTGATGGTAGGCACGCCGCAGCCGCCCGCCGCACCGATGGCCTTGGTGGCCATCTCCATCACGGTGGGGTTGGTGCCGTCACCGGTAAAGGCGGCAATGCCGTTCTCGGCGCAGGCGCGTACCAGCACGTCGTTATAGGTCATATCGGTGTAGGTCTCGGAGTAGTGCAGGTTCACCGCACCCACCGGGCCTGCAAAGAAGGGGTATTTGAACTGCTTGCCAAACAGTTCAAGCGTGGTGTCCGGGGTGCCGCCCTCGCACAGGGTGTCCATGTTCACCCGGATGTCCGCCCACTTATTATAGTTGCGGATCGCCGTGTCGCCCACGCCCTTGGCACCGGGACCGGGGATCTGGTTTTTGCAGGCCACGCCGTTGCACACCGGGCAGGCCTTGCAGTATTTGCCGATGCACTCGCGGGCATTGGCCAAAACATCTGAATAATTCATCTGTTTTTCCTCCTGAATTCCTTTTGTTTTCCGCAGAGTTTCCCGCTCTGCATGCTCTCTGCCCTCATCATAGCCCCGTTTGCCGCCTGCGTCAAGGGGGGCTTCGTCTCCTTTTCATTTTTAGCCATCGAAGCTGCGTCATTTTTGAAAAAATGCAAACTTTTTTGAAAAAATGCTTGACAAAAGACCTTCTTTCAGGTATTATAGTGGAGCGCTGAGGGCCGCGGCCCGAAGCACTGAGAACTGAAGATGTGGAAAGATGGCTGAGTTGGTCTAAGGCGCACGACTGGAAATCGTGTAACGTGTCAAAAGCGTTCTGGGGTTCGAATCCCCATCTTTCCGCCACAAAACCCAGAACCGATGGTTCTGGGTTTTTGTTATATCCAGAAGTTGAAAGGATGCTTGTTATGTCTGTCACCATCGCCATGCCCCGGATGAGCACTGACCCGGAGCTTACCACCGCACAGTCAAAATATGTGGAAAGTCTGGCCCGGGCCGGTGCCGAGGTACACTGGGTAGCGCTTTCCGACCCGGATGCCGCCGTGGCCGAGGCGCTGACCTGCGACGGACTCTTGCTGCCGGGCGGCGGCGACATGGACCCGGCCTTCTACGGGCAGGAGCGCATCCCCGCCTGTGGTGAGCCGAACCTTCTGCGGGACGCCGCCGAGCCGAAGCTGCTGCGGGCGTTCCTCGCGGCAGACAAGCCCGTGCTGGGCATCTGCCGGGGCATTCAGGTGATGAACGTCGTGCTGGGCGGCACGCTGTATCAGGACATCAAGCCTTTCGAGCATGTTCCCCACAATGACCACTGGGCGAAAGTCCATACCGTCACGGTGCGGCGGGGGACCCTGCTGTCCCGCCTGCTGGGGCAGGACACCGTGCTCGTCAACAGCCAGCACCATCAGGCGGCAGACCGCATTGCCCCCGAATTAGAAATAGCCGCCCTCAGCGAGGACGGCATTGTGGAAGCACTGGAAAAGCCGGACGCACACTTCTGCCTCGGCGTCCAGTGGCACCCGGAGTGGCTCAGCGACGCGGACCCGGCACAGCAGGGGCTGTTTGGGGCGTTTGTTGAAGCCTGTAAAGGTTAAGTGTATCGCGCGCCGGTGCGCGGGGCAGTTTTCTCTTTCGGTCAAATGGCTTTGCGCTCCGCGCGGGCCAGAGGCAGGGCTGGTTTTTTCTTTAAGCTGGTTCTCGCGCTGGTGGCGCGGGGCTGGTTTTTTCTTTTGGTCAAGTGGCTTGCGCTCCGCGCGGGCCAGAGGCAGAGCTGGTTTTTTCTTTAAGCTGGTTCTCGCGCCTATGCGCGGGGCTGGTTTTTTCTTTTGGTCAAGCGGCTTGCGCTCCGCGCGGGCCAGA
>ENA-ORTW01003031-ORTW01003031.1-human-gut-metagenome-genome-assembly--contig:-NODE-3031-length-14793-cov-2.549871_pt1 | contig 14793 bp, 10 predicted proteins | sample MGYA00242072_ERZ509193 | MGnify/ENA primary metagenome ERZ509193 (study PRJEB26280, sample SAMEA2338813) | human gut metagenome | biome: human gut; feature: human-associated habitat; material: faeces... | reverse complement strand
CAACACCGATTCCCCGGACGCTTCATATGAGTCTGATCGGAATCCGTGACATGAGTGTGCTGGAAGAAGCACCAGTTGACCGGATGCCGATCCAGACCTATGTGATGGAGGAGAATGATGAGATGGTCCGGGAGGCAATCGAAAGAGAAATTTCCCGCCAGGGACAGGTGTACTATGTCTATAACCGTGTCCAGGATATAGCTGAAATGGCAGCGAAGATCCAGAAACTTGTGCCGGATGCAAATGTGGCATATGCACACGGGCAGATGCGGGAACACAAGTTAGAAGATATTATGTACGATTTCATCAATGGAGAAATTGATGTTCTGGTATCGACGACGATCATCGAGACCGGTCTTGACATTTCCAATGCCAATACCATGATCATCCATGATGCAGATCGGATGGGGCTCTCCCAGCTTTATCAGCTACGTGGAAGAGTTGGAAGATCGAACCGTATGGCATATGCATTTCTTTTGTACAGAAGAGACAAAATGCTCCGGGAGGTTGCAGAAAAACGTCTTTCGGCAATTCGTGAGTTTACAGATCTTGGCTCTGGTGTAAAAATCGCCATGCGGGATCTGGAAATCCGTGGGGCAGGAAACCTGCTTGGGGAGGAACAGCATGGACATATGGATGCAGTGGGATACGATCTTTACTGTAAGATGTTAAGTGAGGCAGTCCGTCACCTGAAGGGAGAAATCCCGGAAGAAACCTATGCGACAACCGTGGATCTGAATATTGATGCTTATATTCCGGCATCTTATATTCCGAATGAGTATCAGAAACTGGATATCTATAAACGGATCGCAGCAATTGAGACAGAAGAAGAACAGGAAGATATGCTAGAAGAACTGATTGACCGTTTCGGCGATCCGCCACGCAAGGTGCAGCAGCTTCTGATGATCGCGCAGCTGAAGGCGAAAGCACATGCGGCTTATGTAATTTCGGTAGAGCAAAAAGGCGATGAATACAAATTTACCATGTATGAGAAGGCAAGGGTAAATGTAGCAAAGATTCCGGAACTGCTGGCAAAATATAAGGGAGAACTGACATTTAAGACAGATGCAGAAAATCCATATTTTATTTATTGTAAACTTCGGAAAAATAAAAAAGAAAAAGCAGAGCAGATTCTTGAAAATGCAGGAAAAATTGTCGAAGATATACAGGGACTTGTCGAAGAATAATGTGTATTTTTTATGAAAAAGATTGCCAGTAAGGTAAAAAAAAGATATACTATACGAGTGCATATTGAAGAAGTGTGTACAATGGAGAGAAGATCAAGGAGGAAATTTTATAAATGAAAAAAAGAGTGGTTGCCTGTATACTGGCAGTTGCCTGCATTGCATCTTTAAACGGATGTGGAAGCAAGTTTAACGGACAGGATACAGTGGTAGAAGTCGGAGATGAGAAAGTGACTGCAGATGTGGCGAACTTTTTTGCAAGATATCAGCAGGCGCAGTTTGAAACAACATATAGCAGTTATCTGGGAGATGATTTTTGGGGAAAAGAAGTTACAGACGGAAAGACTTACGAAGAGAATTATAAGGATTCAATCATGGATTCTCTGGAAGAAATGTATATTCTGGATGAGCACAAGGATGATTATAAAGTTTCGCTAAGTGATGATGAGGAAAAAAGCATCGAGGATGCTGCGAAGAAATTTACTGACAGCAATGACAGTGCTGCAAAAGATGCAGTATCGGGCGATGAAAAGACGGTAAAGAAAGTACTGGAACTTCTGACACTTCAGAAGAAGATGGAAACTGCCATGACTGCGGATGTAGATACGAATGTATCCGATGAGGAAGCAGCACAGAAGAAATTGCAGTATGTGCTGTTCTCTACAAAGACAAAGGGCAGTGATGGAAAATCGACAGATATGTCAGATGACGAAAAAGCAGAAGTGAAAAAGAAAGCAGAAGATTTCCAGAAAGATGCGGCTTCGGCAGAAGATTTTTCTGTATTTGCAACAGCAGTAGGTGCATCAGCCACCGATCTGACATTTGACTCGGATACGACATCGCCAAACGAAGATCTGATCAAAGCTGCTGATAAGTTAAAAGAAGGTGAAGTAACAGACGTGATCGAAGCAGACAATGGCTATTATGTTGCAAAAGTAGTCAGCCTTCTTGACCGTGATGCAACGGATACCAAGAAAGAGTCCATTGTATCACAGAGAAAGAGTGACCAGTATCAGTCAATTTGTAAGAAATGGAAAAAGAAAACGGATATTAAAGTACATAAAAAAGTATGGAATACGATCAGTTTTGCTGATCAGGGCGTAACGGTTAAGAGCACGACCGAAGATACAGATACATCTTCAGACTCTTCATCAAAATAAGCGTCTGACTTAACAACAGGAAAGTACGACAGGAGGAGAGATTAGGATGGAATCAATAGGTATAGTATTGAAGGATATCATGGGAAACAGTGCGGTATTTATAGCAGGAAAAGAAGCTGTGATTGTTTCGGCGGTATCAATTGTTATATCGGTTTTCATTGGAATTTTAGGTTTGAAGCTGATCCGTGTCTGGAATGCAGTGATTGGATTTGTTGCAGGGGCATTGCTTGGATTTGCCGTGACATATCTTATGGGACTGGAAGTTGTTCCGGTACTGATCGCAGCCGGTGTTGCGGGTTTGGTTTTTGCAATACTGAACAGTGTATTTAAGAAATTCGGAGCTTTCTGGGTATGCTTTCTGGGAATGGCTGGCACAGTACTTGCGATTACAAATGCGGGAAACTGGATCATGCTGGCAGTCTGCGGAGCAGTCGGACTGATTTTCGCAATCCTTGCGATGATCTGGTTTGAACCGTTTGTGATTATTGCGACGGCATTAGCAGGCGGTTTTGGAGCAGGAATGATGATCTATGATCTGGCAGATCTGAAAAATGTGATTTTCATGTGGATCATTTCGATTGTGATTACATTTATCGGAATCGTGATCCAGTTTATCATGAAGTCAAGTGAGATCAACAAGAAGCAGGTTCGAAGAGCAAATGCGATCAAGAAAGAAACATCAAAAGAAGAAGAAATAGAGATGGCAAGAACCATGCTGATCGATCTGGATGATGATGATGACGAGGATGAAGAATAGATAAGATGGATGAGAGGATGTATCAGAATGTGATACATCCTCTTTTGCATTTGATCAGGAATGGCTGGAAGAAACCGGTATTTCTTGCAGCGTTATAAAAAAAGAGGTATAATAAAAATAGTATCAACGATATAAGATCTGGAGATGAAAATATGAAGATAGATATGCATTGTCATGTAAGAGAAGGATCAATTGACAGCAAAGTGCCGATTGAAGAATTTATTAAAAAGCTGCAGTCTAAAGGCATTGGCGGAATGCTGGTTACAGATCATGACACCTATAATGGATATCGGCACTGGAAGAATACGGTCAAAGGGAGAAAATACAAAGATTTTGTCGTATTGAAAGGAATAGAGTATGATACACTGGATGCGGGGCACATTCTGATCATTATGCCACAGGGAGTAAAGATGCGCCTTCTGGAGCTGAGAGGGCTTCCGCTTTCGCTGCTGATTGATTTTGTGCATCACAATGGAGGAATCTGTGGACCGGCACATCCGTGTGGGGAAAAGTATCTGAGTTTTACGAATACGAAAAGATGGCAGAAATCTCCGGAGTTGATTGAAAAATTTGATTTTATAGAGACTTTCAATGCATGTGAGCCACCACAGTCCAATGAAGGGGCGAAGTATCTTGCTGAAAAATATGGAAAACCGGGAACCGGAGGAAGTGATGCGCATAAGCTGGACTGCGTCGGCATGGGGTATACGGAATTTCCGGTACGGATTGAGACAGAGCTGGATCTGATCCGGCAGATCAGGGAAAAAGGAGAGATCCAGTCCGGTGGGGAGTATTACACGAAGACGACAAAAGACAAAATTGGAAAATTCAATAAACTTCTGATCTTTTCTTTCTGGTTTTATAACCGGGGTGGTGCACTTCTGAAAAAGCACACACGCAAAAAGAAGATCAATAAAGAACAGCCACTTGATGCAATCGATCCAATCGAGATTCCGTATCTGGACAAGATCAAGAGGAAACATTAGTGAGTGGCAAAATTTACTTTTGATACTCACATCATAATTTTAAAGATAAAAAATCCATCTGATTTCTTTTTTTAAAAGAAAACCAGATGGATTTTTTACAACCTGTTATTTTTTGAGAGACATTTCCTTCAGTTTGTTTCTAAGATCTTCAAAGGATTCTTTGTAATTGCGGCTCTGCATTTTCGGGAAAGCTTTCATGATACGCTTCTGCATATGAGAAGTTGCTTTGACATTTTCCAGGTAGCTTCTGCGAAGAAGAGCAATCCGTTCTTTTACTTCGTCAGAAACATCGGCAAGGGTGTCTGAAATTGCTTCCTGTTTTTCGGAAATAGCAGATTTAAATTCTTCCTGCTTCTCAGATACAGTATCTTTGAACTCTTCCTGTTTTTCCATAGCTGTAATGGTACGCTTGTAGATTGATTCACCAAGCTTGTCGGAAATCTGATGAAGTTCGTCTGCAATGGCCTGCATTTTTTCAAGACGTTTGTTGAGCTTCAGGATACCGGATGCTGTTACATAGAGATCGGCAAGTCCGGCAATCACCAGAATACATACAAGAATGATACCGACAAGGAAAGGAATGTGTGAGAGCAGTGTGTCAATCAGTGGATGGAATACATCTACGATGAAAACACAGAACACTCCCCAGATCAGAGAAAACAAAAGGCACACATATCCATTCAGATTGAGCGGCATATTAGAATAATCCCACCATTTGTTATGGAAAACCTTTTCGAGAATGAACCCGGTCAGCCATTCGATTGCAGTAACAAGAATAGCACTTCCGAGATATAGCAGGAGCAGGTTGGAACGAAGCGGTGTCAGAAAATGAATGACTGCAACCACGCCGAAACCGTATACCGGACAGATCGGGCCATTTAAGAATCCACGGTTGACAAAACGACGTTCTTTAAAAGCGGCAAACGCAACTTCTGTACACCAGCCTAAAAAGGCATATATAAAGAAGCACTGAAATAAATAATATAGATGCTGTGCAGTCATAAAAAACCTCCTTGAGTCTGCTGCAAAAAAATATGTAATCCTTTATATTATATACAGAAAGGAAAGATGTGTAAACGGAAAAATGTGCTATACTGAAAACATGACATGGAAGGAGCTGGTAAAATGCTGGAAGAAATGATGCCAAGATGGGTTCCGACAGAAAATGTAAATGGATTTGAAATCTGTCCCGGACTGTATCGTGATGAGGGTGCGACTGCATTTCAGTCGGCAGTTAATTTTACAGTGCATTCAAAAGGGGCTGTGACATGTGAACTTCTTCTGTTTCACAGAAAGGAACCGGAACCTTATGCGGTGATCCCATTCCCGGAAAACTGCCGGATTGGGGATGTATTTTCCATGATGGTATTCGGACTGGATATTGAAGAATTTGAATATGCGTACAGACTGGATGGACCGTGGAAACCAAAGGAAGGTCTGCTGTTTGATAAAAAGCATATTTTACTGGATCCGTATGCAAAGGCAGTTACCGGGCAGAGTGTATGGGGAAAAGCACTAAATACAGGGGGATATCGTGCCAGAGTAGTCCGGAATAATTTCTTCTGGGGCAGTGAAAAGCCGGATAAGATCCCGATGGAAAAACTGATCATCTATGAGATGCATGTCAGGGGATTCACGAAGATGGACAAAAGTGTCCGTCATCCTGGAACCTTTGCCGGAATCAAAGAAAAAATTCCTTATCTGAAAACACTGGGGATTAATGCGGTGGAGCTAATGCCGATCTTTGAATTTGATGAACTGCAGGGGAGCCGTGAGGTTGATGGAAAGAAACTGATTGATTACTGGGGGTATAATACAGTCAGCTTTTTTGCGCCGAATACGAGCTATGCAGCATCAACGGAATACAACCGGGAAGGAGTAGAATTAAAAGAACTGATCCGGGAACTGCATGATAACCAGATTGAAGTAATTCTGGATGTGGTGTTTAACCATACGGCAGAAGGAAATGAATGCGGACCGTTTATTTCGTTTAAAGGATTTGACAATCAGATTTATTATATGTTGACACCCGATGGAAAATATTATAATTTCAGTGGCTGTGGAAATACTGTGAATTGTAATCATCCGGTGGTGATCAAAATGATCCAGGATTGTCTGCGATACTGGGTGGCAGAGTACCGGGTGGACGGCTTCCGGTTTGATCTTGCCTCGATCCTGGGAAGAAATGAGGATGGGTCACCGATGGAAAATCCACCACTCGTAAAGAATCTTGCCTATGATTCGCTGCTTGCAGACACAAAGCTGATCGCGGAGGCGTGGGATGCCGGCGGACTTTATCAGGTCGGAAGTTTTCCGGCATTCCGCAGATGGTCAGAATGGAACGGAAGATACCGGGATGACGTGCGGGAATATTTAAAAGGGGGACTTTGGGCAGCAGGAGCAGCGCTTCAGAGAATTGCCGGTTCTCCGGACATCTATGATACCAGAATCCGCGGAAAACATGCTTCTGTGAATTTCCTGACCTGCCATGATGGATTTACCCTGTATGATCTTTATTCGTATAACCAGAAGCACAATGAGGCTAATGGATGGGGAAATCTTGATGGAAGTGACGATAACCGGAGCTGGAACTGTGGGGCAGAGGGGGACACTGATCAGGTGATGGTTGTTGAACTGCGCCATCGGATGATGAAAAATGCTTTTGCGGTCCTGCTTTGCAGCAGAGGGACACCGATGTTCCTTGCAGGTGATGAGTTTGGCAATACTCAGTTCGGGAATAATAATGCCTACTGTCAGGATAACGAGATTTCCTGGCTGGACTGGACAAGAAAAGAAAAGTTTCAGGATGTATTTGATTTTTGTGCTTATATGACGGCATTTCGGAAACGGCATCCGTCGATCACAGGAGATGCAGGGGCGAGCAGTCTTGGATTTCCGGAGATCAGCTTTCACGGTGAAGTGCCGTGGAAACTGGATTTTTCCAGACCGGAGATCCGGACGGCGGCAGTCATGTTTGCCGGATATGATAACAAAATGGCAAAAGAAGACTGTGTGTATCTTCTGATGAATCCATACTGGGAAGGTGTCTGGGTAGAACTTCCACAACTTCCGGGCGGATATAGTTGGCATGTGGCGGCAAATACTGGAGATAAAAAGCAGGAAATTTATCAGAATCCGGTACGGATTTCGGAGGAAAGAATTCTTGTGGGACCGAGAAGTGTGATCGTTCTGGAGGCAGATCAACAATAAAATGCTATTGACAAGCGGGTACTCTTCCTTTATAGTAAGGGTACTCGTCTTTTATATTCTCTTTTCTGACCTGAAAAGGCAGAAGGAGAAACTTTTATGAAATATATGAAGAATCATTTTGCCGGAATACTAAGTGTGATTCTGGCGGTAGTATCATTGTCGGGCAGCAGTATGCCTGTCGTATCTGCAAACTCAGCAGAGAGAATCGCAAAGAAAGAAACGATTGTAAAACTTGATGAAAAATTAGGAGCAGAGCCGGGAAAAGTGCTTGAGGAGTTAAAAAACCACGAAAAGGACGGTTATTATCTGGGAACGCCTTACAGCGGATATCCTCTGACAGCAGAGAACTGCATGCGTCCGAACGGAGCCTACGGTGGAAATGGGGCAATGAACTGTACCGGGTTTGTCGCTTATGTTCTGGAAAAATGTGGAGCGGATCTGTCAGAAATTGACAAAGGAAGTCTCCGTGGCGGCAAGGTCAATGCGAGCAACTGGTTTCATTGGATGACAGACAATGCCGTGGAATCCTATCATTACAACACCATTGAGGAGCTGCTTGCGGGCGGAAAAGCGCAAAAAGGAGATGTGATCTATTTTGAGCCGGTTTCCTGGGAGGAAGAAGATGCAGACTGCCATATCGGATTTTTCTGGGGAGATAATAGCAACGATAACCGGTTCTGGCATTCGGCATCTATCCCGTCGAGTGGTAATCAGATTTCACAGCTTGTGGCAAAATCCAGATCAACGGTATATCTTTTTAAGACAACCCATAACGGAAGCCTGGAGATCATGAAGAGCTCTGCAAGGTCAGAGATTACGGCTGATAATCAGCTCTACTCACTGGAAGGGGCAGAGTATACCGTCTGTAAAAGTGGGACATCCGAGGTAGTCTGCGTAATCCGGACGGACAAGAAAGGATATGGGAAGGCAGAAAATCTGCCGGAGGGTTCCTATGACATCAAAGAGACTAAAGCACCGAAAGGTTATGTACTGGACACAAAGCTGCGGCAGATCACGGTGAATGCCGGACAGACCGTGACCTATGAGTGTCAGGATGAACCGGAAAAGACAAAGGTGGAAATCCTGATCCGAAAGCAGGATGCGGAAACAGGGAAAGGGCAGGCGCAGGCAGGACTTTCTCTTGCGGGAGCTGAATTTCATGTGGCATTTTTTGATAGCATTTTTGACAATCAAAATGAGATCGGTGTGAAGGTGCCGCTCAGGAGTTGGAAGTTGAAGTCGGATGCGGATGGTGTGGTCCGGATGGATGAGGCGCACCTGATCAGCGGGGATCCGTTTTTTGAAAATAATGAGCTTCCGCTTGGAACGATTACAGTATGGGAGATGCATGCGCCGGAAGGATATCTGGTGGACACCGTTACACATTGTATTAGGACTGGAACGGAGCAAAATGGAAGCTATAAAGCCCTGAAAATATGGAATCCGGTAGAAATAAAAGAAAAGATCATCCGCGGAGATTTAAAGCTGGTGAAAGCAGCGGATAAGACACTTAAGAGACTGTCAGATATTCCATTTCAGATCACATCCAAGGCGACAGGGGAAAGCCATGTGATCCTGACGGACAAAAACGGGGAGGCCTCGACGGGAGCATACTGGAATCCACATACTGTCAACACGAATGAGGGGAAGACAAGTGAAGATGGGATCTGGTTTGGGGAAGGAACTCCGGATAATACAAGAGGAGCGCTTCCTTACGGAACGTATCTGGTGGAAGAACTGTCTTGTAAAAATAATGAAGACCGGATGCTGATTCCTGCGTTTGAGGTGGAAGTAACAAAGGAAATGCGAGTAATTGATCTGGGGACACTGACAAATGATGAACATCCCGTACCGGAGATCGGGACAAGAGCATCTGACCGGGAAACGGGAACGCATAACGGGAAACGGACAGAACAGGTAACGGTCATAGATCGGGTAAAATGGAAAAATCTGGAGATTGGAAAAGAATATGTAGTTAAAGGCACATTAATGGATAAGGAGACCAAAAAGCCGGTTCTTCAGGATGGAAAAGAAGTGACCGCAGAGAAAAAGCTGATCCCGGATACAGATTCCGGAGAACTTCAGATGGAATTTACGTTTGATGCAACGAAGCTTAACGGAGAACAGGTTGTTGTATTTGAGGAAGTGTATCTGGAAGAGAAGCTGGTTGCAGTGCACGCAGATCTGGAGGACGAAGGACAGAGTGTAACCTATAAAAAGGAAAAGCAGGTAGAAGAGGAAAAACCGGAAAGTCCGGAAAAGCCAAAGGAAACTGAGAAAGCAAAGACGGTTGCAACAGGAGATGGATCTTATGTAAAGATTCTGGTATTTTTGATCGGCGTTATTCTGACCGGGGCACTGCTCCTGTGTTTTCTTCTGAGCCGGATGTGGGGACGAATGTGGAAACGCAGATAAGGATGGCATTGCACTTGAAAGGTTCTTATGCTATAATCGCTAAATAGGAAAATACTTTAGCAGATTGCTGAAGTGAATCAGAAAGAATAAGAAGGGTGGAGAACCATGAATTTACTTTATAAGAGTACAAGAGATGCAGAAAAGACAGTAGGGAACATGATTGATAAGTTGAAAACGGCTTTTATCGGTTCCATAGATAATGAAGGATTTCCTAATATCAAGGCCATGTTGCAACCCCGAAAACGGGAAGGGATAAAAACAGTTTATCTGACGACAAACACTTCATCAATGCGTGTCGCGCAGTATAGGGAAAACAATCATGCCTGTATTTACTTTTGTGATGCGAGGTTTTTTAGAGGTGTGATGCTGCGTGGCACTATGGAAGTGCTGACTGATAGTGCCAGTAAAGAGATAATCTGGCAGGAGGGTGACACCATGTATTATCCAGAAGGCGTGACAGATCCCGACTATTGCGTGCTGAAATTTACGGCAACTTCCGGAAGGTTTTACAGCGGTTTTAAGTCCGAGAGTTTTATGGTTGAATAAAGCTTGAAAACAGGGAGTGTTATGGGATTGGTAGGACAAGTAAATGAAGAGAGTTATCCCATTACATCCCTGACGTATTGCATGGGTGAAATACCATAAAATTCTTTGAATTTCTTCCCGAAATATTTGGCATCGCAATAGCCTAGTAAGGTTGCGATTTCAGAAACATTATATTGTCTGGAAGCCAGCATCGTTTTGGCAATCCCCATCTTATAGGAGAGAATGTAATTGGTGGGAGATTTTCCAACAATGAACTTCACTCTGTTATAGAATGCTGTGCGACTCATTCCTATGTCGGCACACAGCATTTCTACTGTATATTTTTCACTCGAAAGATTCTTCTCCAGACATTTCTGTATTTTATCTATCAGTATGGCGTCACTGTCGCCCTGTGATACCTTTTCAGAATGGTCGGCAGGAAGAGTAGCTGCCGCAAACTCTTTGAGTCGCTCTTTTTGTGCAGCACGGTGATTGATCAGAGCTATTATATCTGCCTTGAGTTTGCAGACGTTTATCATACGTAATTCTACTTTGTCGGCACCACAGCCGATATGTGCCAGATAGCTTTCGCTATCGCACAGGCTTATCAGAAGGATTACCGGAATATTACACATACAGGTATCCGCCTTTATCTCTGAGCAAAGCTCACTTCCATATATGCCATTGACTGTTTCGTCAACAATGATGACATCCGGATTACGCTGGGTGGGAGAAGAACAAACCAGTTCGGGATTGTCAAAAACGGAAACCTGAAAGTTTTTCGAGAGTCGTTCATGTAGATAACCGCTCAGTTCTGTATCTGCCATAACCAGAAGGACATGAGGTACTTTATTGCCTTTCGATGCCTCTTTGTCTTTTGGAGACAACTGCTCTTTGCAGGGAAAAGTGTTTTCGTAACCATTCATTACAGAATATTGAGTGATCGGGCAGTAATCTTTTCTGCAAGGGATATGTATAGGGATACTGATTTGGATAAAAATGCCTCTTCCTTTTTTTCTTCCTGTTATTTTTCCATCATGTAGGCGGATTATTTTCTTGACTATATGGAAATGCCTGCAATAAGATATTGGCATTCCTGCCAGGATCGATTGTCCCGAACGTGAATCCCTTTTTTCAGTATACGTGCTGTTGCTTATTTGTAGGTTCCAGTAGCTGTCGGTATGTGACACCTTAATGTCTACGTGCTCTTCCCGGGGAGTTATATCTATTATCTTATATAATAAACATTGCAGCGTTGCAGTCATCATAGCTTGATTGATCCGGCAACTGACGTAGCCTGCTTCCCTGTTGGTGCATAGTTGTATCCTGCGTGTTTGGGCGTATGTCCGGCAATGGGTGATTATTGAATTGATATAAGTATGAAGTTCGAATTCGTTGGTTTGAAATTCTGAAGCTGCATGATTGGTCAGCTTGTTCAGAGCTGCAATGTTTTGGTAGCATTCCATGACATGCATCGTGTAACCAAGCGCATGCTTTAGCTTTTTTGAGATATCTTCCGGAAGTTTTTCCGAATCGATGTCATTCAGCAGATTCTGCATTAATGTTAATGGAGTTTGAGTCCTGTGTACCATGCTCAGGGCAAGGCTTAATTTGTCGTGGGAAAGTAGTTCTTTGTTGCGTTTTGTTCGATGGTAGGCTAGTAGAGATATAAATAATCCGAGGCTGAGACTTCCAATGGGATATGTCAGGGAACTTGCATCTTTTTCTGCCTTTATAGGAGGATGGAAAATACCTGAATATGGATGCGTCTGATTTAGATTCGCACTAATCAGCGTAAAAGTGAATATTAATATAAGTCTCATACAGAATTTAAATAAGGGTTAAATAGTTTTTGTGATAAGCCTATGCCGTTTTTTTCATTCAATCACATAGCTTGGTTCTAATATGCTACTGCAAGTATAATTAGTTTCCTATATCCGGACTGGGTATTTTTCGTCAAAAATAGGGGTAATATTTATCAAAGGATCATTTTATGGAGGGATTTAACTAAGAAAAGGGAGGTGGACCAGCTGTTTGTCATTCTTTTGTTATGTGTCTGACATCAAAATGAAATATATCCGTTATGAGAATGCTATATTCAATGCTACTGGTATTTACTGAAAATAGTTTGGTAAATACCAATAATACCAGAAGTCTCTTATGTCTATATTCTTCGTTTGTTTATCCTTTCGGACAGACCCCATTCTTATAAAACAGATAACTTTCTTCTATCGCTTCAGCTGTATCGGCTTCTAATGCATATAATATTTCCCTGCAAAATTCCAGTTGTCCGATGCCATTGGCAGTTACAATATTTTCATCTCTTACAGCCTGTTTATTTATATAATTGGATTCGCCTGTATATTGATCTCCGGCATATTGTTTCAAGTAATCGAGTGTATTGCTGGTATGCTTTACCTCATTTAAAAAAACATGCATACCAAGAAAGACGGAGGCGTTGCAAATACCAGCAACCAGTTTCTTGTCTTTGAGTGCTTTCTTTACAAGCGGAACAATCAATTCGGCTTCCGGTGAAAACCATCTCATGCCGCCGATTAATATCAGGCCCGCATAGTCTTCCGGCATATCTTTTAGATCATAATCGGGTAATACTCTGAGTCCTCCTATTGAAGTGACAGGCTCTTTGGTTATTGAGAGGTATTTTACTTTATAATTGATGGGGTTTCCGGGTTTAACACCCTGATTCAAACAGATGGCTGTAAATGCACCCTCCCAATCGGCAAAACCATTTAATAATACAAATATTACTTCTTTCATACGTTATTCTATTTTTTGTATGCACAAAGATGCTATATTTAATTGAATTATGAGTCCATAGCCGGACGAATAAATTTATGTACTTGAAGATTTTGTGTAACGGAGAGTGTTTCAGTTTCGGGAAAACGTTCCGTCTGACTAATTTGAGAATGCAAAATAGGTGCAAGTGGCATTAAAAAGAAGTTGGGTATAGAAGAAGAGAACTTAAATTAGAAAACAAGTAAGATACTTATTATTATGGAGTAGAAACATTATTTTTGTATTCTATAATAATTGAAATATGGAATTCGTAGATCGGATAGAAAAACAAAAACGGCTCCAAAAAGCGTTGAACGGTGAGAAATCTGCATTTGTCGTTGTATATGGCAGGCGCAGGTTAGGAAAATCCACCTTGATAAAAAAAGTGCTGACTTCAAATGATGTGTACTATATAGCTGACCAAACCGAGCGTGCGCATCAAATCAGCCTGCTTGCCAAAGAAATCGGTATGGTAATACCGGATTTTGATAAAGTAGTATATCCTGATTGGGAAGCAATACTGACAGCTCTTAACCATCGGACTCAAGAGCGTTTTTCACTCTGTTTGGACGAGTTCCCGTATTTGGTCAAGAGTTCTCCTGAACTCCCTGCCCTATTGCAAAGGTTGATAGATTCCCGTAGCCTTAAGTATAACCTGATTATTTGTGGGTCTTCCCAACAATTGATGCAGGGATTGATATTGGATGGTAGTGCCCCGTTATACGGACGTGCAGACCAGATGCTGAAACTATCTCCTATACATATTAAGTATTTACAGGAAGTATTGCATTCGGATGCTGTGAGTACGGTGGAAGAATATGCTATATGGGGAGGTGTGCCCCGTTATTGGGAGCTTCGGTTACAAGATGACGGCTTGCAGGAGTCAATAGCTTATAATATACTCAATCCGTTAGGTACACTGTACGAGGAACCGATCCGTCTGTTTATGGACGATATGCGGGATGTAATTCAGGCATCGACGCGTCTCTCTGTGATTGGGAGCGGTGCCAACCGGTTATCGGAAATTGTCGCACGCCTGGAAAAACCGGCTACCCATTTATCCGGTCCATTAGAGAAACTACGCCAACTGGATTTCATCGAACGGGAGATTCCTTTCGGTGAGAATCCGAAGAACAGCAAGAAGAGCCTGTATAAGGTAAGTGACCCATTTATGGATTTCTATTTTCATTTTGTAGTTCCCAACCGCTCGCTGATAGAACTCGGACGTTCCGGTTTTGTGACGGATGCTATCTGCTCACAGTTTTCTCGATATGTATCTGCCTGGTGGGAAAAACTATGCCGTCAGGCCGTCAGTGATGGAGTAATCGGCGGAGATATGTACAATCTTGCCGGACGTTGGTGGGGCAATGTATCAAGGGATGAAGCTATCGAACTGGACGTAGTGGCACAGAGTATGGACGGTAAGAAACTGCTTGTCGGGGAATGTAAATGGACAGAAGGTGAAGATGCAGGCAGGCTAATTTATGAACTGACTGCCAAAACTCGGAAACTCCCTTTCCTGAAAGGGCAGGAAATCGTTCCGGTATTATTCCTGAAACAAAAGCCGCTTCGTGAGAGTGATGCTCTGGTGATAACACCTCAGGAAATTATTGATGCTATCGGCTAATTAAAGTAAAGAACCCGTTATTTTTGCTAAAGTGAAGAAACAGAAAAAGCTCTGAAATCCTTGAATTTCAGAGCTTTACTATTTGCTTTCGCGGTGCGTACGGGACTCGAACCCGTGACCCCATGCGTGACAG